>Ga0137365_10000026_pt1 | contig 58866 bp, 54 predicted proteins | sample SagtaG_9_FD_104799 | JGI IMG/M metagenome (GOLD analysis project Ga0137365, IMG submission 104799) | Vadose zone soil microbial communities from Sagehorn Ranch, Mendocino, California, USA - Sage1_L_40_16 metaG | ecosystem: Environmental > Terrestrial > Soil > Vadose zone | place: USA...
CACTGGCGGTCCGGGGCCTGTTCGTTTTCATCGGCGCACAGCCCAGCACCCAGTGGCTGGCGGGCCAGCTCGCCGAAGACACCCACGGGTTCCTGCTCACCGGCACCAACATCCCGGAAGCTCAGCTCGACGACAGGGACCGGCTGCCCCTGTTCCTGGAAACCAGCCGGCCCGGGGTCTTCGCCGTCGGCGACGTCCGCAGCGGGTCAGTCAAGCGGGCCGCGACCGCAATCGGGGAAGGCTCGATGGCGGTGCGGCTCGTGTTCGAACGCCTCCAGGCCACAGGGAGTGCGGTCGCAGGCTTGCCCCGCCCCGACGGAGACGGCCGCAATGCCCGATTGGCCACGACGCCCGGCCGGAGGTGACTTCCCCGGGAGCGAGGACCTCTTCGAACGGCCACCACTGAGCAATGACGTCTTCAGGTCCTCAGAGCGAAGGAGCAGCCACCATGACAGTCGGCGCAGTTACAGCGGGCGGGCGCGCGGCACCCGCAGGGGGAGCGGGGCCGGCTTCCGTCAGCCGGGCCCGAGTAGCAGGAACTGCTGCCGGCTGACCCAGTCGGGATAGCGGCTCACCATGGCGTCGAACAGCTCCCGGTCGGGCAGGGCTGCCTCGCGTAGCTGTCCGTAGTATTCGAGGTAGCCGCGGGACTCGGTCAGGACCGAGGGTGGATTGCCGCGGGTCGGATCCTTGTGACCGGTGACGACGGCGGCGGGGTTGATCACGGCCAGCCGGTCGAGGGCGGCGATCCATTCGGCCCGGCTGTCGGCGGTCGTCGCGCCGACGTACATGTGGCAGTGGTTGTAGGCGACATCGCCGGAGACGATCAGGCCCAGGTCCGGCACGTGCAGCGAGGTGGTGTCCACGGTGTCGGTGTGTCCGGTTTCAATCACCACAACGGGGAGCCCCTCGACCTCGAAGTGCCCCGCATCGAGTGGTTCGGCCAGCGCGATCGTGTCGGCGATCTGACCGGGGAAACGCGCGCGGTCACCGTTGTTCAGCGCCCGCGGGGTCGTCTGCTTGCGCATCTGCTCCACCGTTCCCGCGGTGGCCACCGCCCGCGCGTGCGGGAAGCGATCGAGCACCACGGACAGGCCCAGGTGATGGTCGCCGTGGCCGTGAGTGATGTAGATCGTGGTGAGCCGGCGCTCGTGCAACGCCACCCAGTCGGCGAGCGTCGTGGCCTCGCGGACGGTCATGAGCGAGTCCACGAGGACGGCATCGCGGGCACCGAAGATCAACGTCGACGTCGTGGGATCCCAGGCCGGCGGATCGCCGACCCGGGACGGTGGAGCGGTGAACGGCTTTTCCGGTGCGACGAATACGTCGTAACTCAGCGGCGGGCGCCTGGCCGGCATGTCAGCTCCTGCGTGGGCGGGTGCGGGCAGGTCATTTCCTACCGTGGCGGCTGGCGTGACCAGCTGATTGTTGTCGTGGTCATCACACCGTCGCCAGGGCGCGGTTCAGAGCTGGACAACACGAGCATGCCCGGTTCGCGGAACTGCACCCGCCGGATCTGCGTGGTGCCCAGCCAGCTCGGGATCACCGACACCTGTACCTGATGGGCGACGGTCCTGGCCTGCTCGTCGACGTCGTAGGGACCGGAGTACGCGATGGAGTACGCGTCCGGCTCCTGGTCGTCTTCGTAGGGTCCTGGCCTGGCCAGCTGGGCGGACATGTACCCGTCGGGCGTATACAGAATGGTCCCGAGCGGGTTATTGCCCAGCGGACGATCGGTCTCGCCCCCCTCGGCGGCGGTCACGCTGTACCCGACGAGTCGCCAGCACCCGATCAGCCGTTCACGAATGCCCGGCTCCAGCTCGGCGGGCGGCGTCGCGCCCATGGCGGTGAAGAGGTCGGCGAGCAGCCGGTCCAGGTGTTGGCCGACCTCGGCGATGGCGGGGTTGCCGTAGCTGGAGAACAGGGTGCTGGGCTGGTCGACGGCCAGGTGGGTGCGTTCCTCGGCGTCGGCGTAGATGACGGTGCGCAGGGGTGCGTAGAGCATGGACGCCGGGTCGTAGTGGAACATGCGCTCGGCGATGGTGTGGTTGCCCATCAGGTACTCGGCGCATTTCCAGCCGGACGGTGATCCGGCCATCGTGGCGGTGACGTCGGCTTTCCAGTAGATCATGAAACCGTGTGGCGCGTTGATCGCGGCGAGTTCACGGACGGCGTCCCAGTTGGCGAGTTGCTCGAACCGGGCGGTGTCGGCGGCCGGCACGAGCTGTTCGTAGCGGTGCACGGCCTCGTCGTAGGGCTGTGGGAGCGGGACGTCGAGTCGGCGCACCTGGTGCGCGACGACGTGGGTGTCGGTCGATGTCACGGTGGCTCGCCTTCCTTGTCATGGTCTCTAGTGCGGTGGCCAACAAACGTTCGCCGGCTCGACATTGCCGCGATCTTGGAGACAAGTTGCTGCCATAGCCGCAATTAGCCACCAAGATCGCGAGATGGGCGGGCCGTTGCCAACCCGGTGAACGTTCATGGTCAGCGCACTAGCTGGTGTAGTGGGCGACCAGCGTGCTGCCGAGGACTTCGGTGACGTAGGCCATGGGAGCGCGGGCCGCGTCCGCCCGGGTGACGGATGCCGTCAGCTGAACCTGATGTCGCTGAGGTCAAGCGTGATCCGGACCCCCGACAGGTCCGGGGTCCGGTCTTCGTTGCGGGCGTGGATGTGCCGCTTGGTCGGCACCACGATCCCGTCGAAGGTCCCCTCGCCGCGGATGTGGTGGGCGACCGGCTGCTGGCCGTTGACGACGGGCTGGTAGTCCATCCGGCGCAGCAGACCGGCGTGGTCGAAGTAGTACAGCTGGGTCTTGTTGTGGGTGTCGATCGAGTCGGGGAACGTCACGCTGAGGACGCGCCACGTCTGCCCGTTCTCTGTCCACGGCTCGACCTCGTGCGCCTCGACGCCGGGCCAGGTGAAGATGTACGGCTCGACCAGTTAGTGCCAGGTGGCGTAGCTGCGGAAGTACGCGATCTGCGCGAGGCTCCACTCGGTGTCCGGGGTGTAGCCGTCGAAGGTCGCCCGCGGGTTCCAACGGTCGAGCCCGCCGTGGGCGTCGAGCACACGCTCAAGCAGTGCGTCCATCGTTACTCCTAACTTAGGACCGGTGAGTGTGAGAGAAGCTATGAGGACGCCTGCGGGGCGGCCCTCGCCATGGATGTGATGGGTGCGGGTGGCCCTGCTTCGGTCGACACTGTCTTGGTCGGGGACCTTCGGCGCGAGATCCCGAATGATCGCCCAAACCTCAGGCGGTGCATCGATCACCGTGCTGGAGTGGACCTGGGTCACGTCGCCACTCCTCGTATGGATCGCCTGGTTGCGCGGCCTTCGAGCCGCGGCTCAGCCTCGGTACGATCCGGGCTCAGCCGGCGACGACCCGCTCGAGTCGCCCACGCGCTGACGACCCTGCTCGGCCGCCACAACCCCGGCGACCGGGTCACCCTGACCTGGGTCGACCAGTTCGGGCGGTCCCAGATCGCGAAGGCGCACCTGATCAACGGCCCGGCCGGGCGGGTCTGGTCAGCGGTTGACGCTGCTCATGTCGGCATACCGGGCGCCCGAGGTGAAGCCCTTGGGCGCCACGGCGTCGATCCGGACGAGATCATCCGGGGTCAGCGTGACGTCGGGGGCACCCAGGTTCTCCTCCAGGTACCGCACCCGTTTGGTACCCGGGATCGGCACGATGTCTGGGCCCTGGGCGAGTACCCACGCGAGGGCGAGCTGCGCCGGGGTGCGGCCTTTCTCCTCGGCGATCTGGCGGACCTTGGCCACCACGTCCAGGTTGCGCTGGAAGTTCTCGCCCTGAAACCGCGGGTTGTCGTGGCGGAAGTCGCCGGCCGGGATGTCCTCCGGCCGCCGCCACCGGCCGGTCAGGAAACCGCGGCCGAGCGGGCTGTAGGCGACGAACCCGATACCCAGTTCGCGCGTGGTCGGCAGGATCTCGTCCTCCGGATCCCGCGACCACAGGCTGTACTCGGTCTCCAGCGCGGTGATCGGGTGCACGGCGTGCGCGCGCCGGATCGTCCCCGGGGCCGCCTCGGACAGGCCCAGGTGGCCGACCTTACCCGCCCGCACCAGGTCGGCCATCGCGCCCACGGTTTCCTCGATCGGCACCGTGGGGTCGACCCGGTGCTGGTGGTACAGGTCGATGTGGTCGGTGCCCAGCCGCTGCAGGCTCGCGTCGCAGGCGGCGCGCACGTACCCGGGCCGGCCGTTGACGCCCACGAAGGAGCCGTCCGCACGCCGCTCGTTGCCGAACTTGGTGGCGAGTACGACCTCGTCACGCCGGCCGGTGATCGCCCGGCCGACCAGCCGCTCGTTGGTGAACGGCCCGTACGCGTCGGCGGTGTCCAGGAAGTTGCACCCGGCGTGCAGAGCGCGGTGGATGACCTCGATCGACTCCTGCTCGTCACCGGTGCCGTAGAACTCGCTCATGCCCATGCACCCGAGGCCGATGGCGGAGACGGCCAGCCGGTCAGGGCCGAGATCGCGGGTCTGCATGCGGTCTCTCCTCACAGGGTTTGAAGCGAGGGCCTACCCGGCCGGCATGGCCGCAAACCCTGCCGCAACCGACATCGTTCTGCATCCCGACGGCTGGGCCAAGGAAGGCGTTCCCGGCGGGCACGGGCTCCGGCACGCTTGAACTCCCGGCAGCGCCGATCCAACCCGAAGACGCCGCGACCACGGTCGCCGCCGCCCGGTACCCGGCTGGCGCGCGCGACTGGCCGCTCAGCCGGAGCCGCTTGCCTTGTTCTGGGCGGGCGGGTCCGCGATGCGGTACCCCACGCCCGGCGTTGTGGTGATGACTGGCGGGTCGCCGAGCTTGCGCCGCAGCCGGCCTACGGTGACGGTGACGGTGTTGGTGAACGGGTCGGCGTGCTCGTCCCAGACTTGCTCGAGGAGGTTCTCGGCGCTGAGGTACGCGGGCGTGGCGCGCAGGAGCGCTTCGAGGACCCCGAGTTCCTTGACTGACAGGTCGAGCTGCCTTCCGTCGCGCGTGACGGTGCGCCGCAGCGGGTCGAGCTCGATCCCCGCCGCGCGCAGGTTGCGGGCTCTGGCGGAGGGCTGGCGTCGGGCGAGGGAGCGGATGCGCAGGACGAGTTCGGGGAAGTGGAACGGTTTGGCGAGATAGTCGTCTGCTCCGATGCCCAGGCCACTGACGCGGTCCCCGGCGGAGGCGGCTGCGGTGAGCATGAGGACCATGACCCGGTTGTCGTTCTCGGTGATCATCTGGCAGAGGGTGTCGCCGTGGATTCCGGGCAGGTCGCGGTCGAGGACGACGACGTCGTAGGTGTTGAGGTTGAGCTTGGCGGCGGCTTCCAGCCCGTCGTGGGCGGCGTCGACGGCCATGCCCTGGTCGCGGAGGCCTTCGACGAGGACATCGGCGAGGGATCGGGAGTCCTCGACCACGAGAACCCTCATGCTGGGACGCCGGTCAGAGCGGTGTGAGGGGCCAGCGGCAGGGTCATGGCGACCTGCAGGCCACCTTCGGCGCGGGCGTGCAGGTCCAGAGTCCCGCCGTGGGCTCCGGCGATGGCCGCGACGATCGAAAGCCCGAGCCCGGCTCCGTTGTCCGAGCCGGTCCGTTCAGCGCCGAGCCGCCGGAACGGCTCGGCTAGCTGCTGAACCTGCAGCTGGTCAAGGACCTGCCCGCCGGTCGCGACAACAAGGCGGGCGATCGGGCCGTCGGCCTCGATGGCGATGTGGATCCAGCCTCCGTGGTCGTTGTGACCGATTGCATTGTCCAACACGTTGTCGACCATGCGGCACAGCAGCGTGTGGCTTCCCTGCACCCAGGCGTCGGCCGAGCGGTTAGCGAGGTGCACGGTGAGGTGCATGGCGGCGATGGCGCCGGCCCGTTCGGCCAGGGCCGCGGATACGACCTGGTCGAGCGAGACCGTCGTATGGCCGGGGAGAGCGCCGTGCTGCGCGCGGGCGAGTACCAGAAAGTTTTCGAGTAGCTGGTCGATCTGGTCGAGTTCGGTGCGGAGCCGTCCGGCCAGGGCGATCGTCTGCGCGGGCACGGGTCCCGGCTTGGCCACCGCCACATCCAGCGATGCCCGCATCGTGGCCAGCGGAGTGCGCAGCTCGTGGGAGGCGTTGGCGACGAAGCGGCGCTGGGCGTTGAAGGCGCCCTCCAGCCGTTCCAGGAGCCCGTCGATCGTGTCGGCGAGGTCCTTGAGCTCGTCGTCGGGGCCTGGCATGGCGAGCCGCTCATGCAGGTTGTCCTCGGAGATCCGCCGTGCGGCCGCGGTCATGGCCCGCAGCGGTCGCAGCACCCGGCCCGCGACGACCCGGCCCAGCACGACCGACGCCACAGCCATGATGGCCAGCGCGATCGCCGATCCGGCCAGCAGCTGGTGCAGGCTGGCCCCGTACTGGCCCGCGTGCGGGGCGGCGGGCCCGGTGTCCGTGCCGACTTTGGCTCTGGTGGTACTGCTCACGCTGGCCAGGCCGACGGTGATGGTCAGCAGCCCGACGCCCGATAGGAGGAACAGGGCGCCGTAGAGGGCGGTCAGCCGCAGCCGCGCGGTGCGGCGCGGCCGGACGGGACGACCGGCCGGGCTGGTGCGGTGGGGGAGCAGGCGCATCGGCATGCTCATCGCTCCTCTCCCCGCATTCGGTGCCCACGCCGGACCGGGCTCGTTGCCTGGGCCAGGCATGACGGTCCTATTCCCCCAGGATGCCGGGCCGGGCCTAACAACGAAATAACAACCTCCATTAGGCCCGTGTTATGGCCGGTGCCATACACCGGGTCACATGGAAGCAACCATCGAAGTCACGAGTCTGCGTAAGCGATTCGGGCCGGTGCTGGCCCTGGACGGGATGTCCTTCACCGTCATGCCGGGGCAGGTTACCGGGTTCGTCGGTCCGAACGGCGCCGGGAAGTCCACGACGATGCGGGTGATCCTGGGCCTGGACGCGGCCGATGAAGGCCACGCGCTGATCAGCGGGCAGCTCTACCGGAGCCTGCGTCACCCGCTCAACCATGTCGGGGCGCTGCTGGACGCGGGTGCGCTGCAGCCGAGCAGGAGCGCCCGCAATCATCTGCTGTGGCTGGCTTATTCACACGGCCTCACCGCTAAGCGAGTCGATGAGGTGATCACCCAGGCCGGCCTGGAAACGGTGGTCCGGCGCAAAGCGGGCGGCTACTCCCTGGGCATGCGGCAGCGGCTCGGGATCGCCGCGGCGCTGCTCGGCGACCCGCCGGTGCTCATGCTGGACGAGCCGTTCAACGGCCTGGACCCGGAGGGCATCGTGTGGATGCGCGGCTTCCTGGCGGCACTGGCCGGGCAGGGCCGCGCCATTCTGGTCTCCAGCCACCTGATGAGCGAGCTGCAGGACACCGCCGGCCATCTGGTGATAGTCGGCCGCGGCAAGGTCATTGCCGACACCAGCATGACGGACCTGCTCGCGGCCGCATCCGGCGGCCGGGTCAGCCTGCGCACCAGCGCGCCGTCGGCGGCGACCACCGTGCTGGCGCACGCGAGGGCCACCGTGACCGCCACCGCCCCCGACACCCTGACCATCTCCGGGCTGGCCGCAGACAAGATCGTAGCGCTGCTCGGCCAGAGCGCGGTGCCGTTCTCCGAGGTGTCCGCGCATCGCGCCACGCTCGAGGATGCCTACATGGAACTCACCCGCGACGCGGTCGAGTTCCGCGCACACCCAGCCCGGGAGAGCGCCCGATGACCACTCCGACGACAACGCCATACCGCTCCCGCCAGCAGACCGGGCGCGACGGCTTCGCACAGCTGCTGCGGGCGGAATGGACCAAGTTCAGGACAGTCCGCGGCTGGGTGATCGGCATGCTCGTCGCCGCGCTGGTGACCGTTCTGCTCGGGCTGCTCACCTCGGCGGGCCGTCATTGTTCCACCATCGGTCCCGCCGGCCCGGCCGGCCCGGCCCTTGCCTGCTCTTCTCCGGTGGGGCCGGGCGGCGCGGCGGTGAGCGACAGCTTCTACTTCGTGCACCAGCCGCTGGCCGGAAACGGCAGCATCACCGTTCGGGTGACCGCATTGACCGGCCTGTACTCAACGAACTCGCATCAGGGTTCGTCGACGAGCATGAAGCCCGGCCTGCAGCCGTGGGCCAAGGCCGGGATCCTCATCAAGGAGAACACCAGGCAGGGTTCGGCGTACGCGGCGATCATGGTCACCGGCGGCCACGGGGTGCGGATGCAGTACGACTACACCAACGACACGGCCGGCCGCCTGGGCGCTGTCTCCGCAGCCTCCCCACGCTGGCTGCGGCTGACCCGCTCCGGCGACACGATCACCGGCTACGAGTCGGCCGACGACACCCACTGGACCAGGGTCGGCACCGCCACCCTTGCCGGGCTGTCATCGACCGTGCAGGCCGGGCTGTTCGCCGCCTCCCCTCCCTACACGCAGGTGGTTTCACAATCTCTCGGCACCGTCACCGGGACCGGCGGCCCGACCCTGGCCACGGCCGCCTTCGACCACGTCAGCCTGCAGGGCGAGCGGCCCAGCGGCGGGTGGAGCGGTGAAGACATAGGCGCCGAGTACCTGGCACCAAGCGGCGGGTTTCACCAGGCCGGCGCCGCGTTCACCGTGACCGGGACCGGCGACATCGCGCCGGCCGTGCCCGGCGGGGCCAGCCCCGCCACCCCCATCGAGACGACGCTCATAGGCGCGTTCGCCGGGCTGATCGCGGTGATCGTCGTGGCAACAATGTTCATGACCGCCGAGTACCGGCGGGGCCTGATCCGCATCACCCTGGCCGCGAGCCCGCGGCGGAGCCGGGTCCTAGCGGCGAAGGCCATCGTAGTCGGCGCCGTCACCTTCGTGGCCGGGCTGGCCGCCGCCGCCGTCACGGTTCCGCTCGGCGAACGACTACTGCGCGACAACGGCAACTTTATCGCCCCGGTGACGCCACTGACCGAGCTGCGCGTGGTGGCCGGTACCGCAGCGCTGCTCGCCGTGGCCGCAGTCTTCGCCCTCGCAGTCGGCGCGTTGCTGCGGCGCAGCGCCGGGGCGGTCAGCGCCGTCATCGCGGCGATCGTGCTGCCGTACATCCTCGCGACCACCTCGGTCCTGCCCGCCGGCCCCGCGGACTGGCTGCTGCGGGTAACCCCGGCCGCCGCCTTCGCCATCCAGCAGAGCACTCCGCAGTACCCGCAGGTCAGCAACGCATACACGCCGTTTAACGGCTACTTCCCGCTGGCACCGTGGGCCGGCCTCGCCGTGCTGTGCGCCTGGGCCGCGCTCGCCCTGGCCCTGGCCGCCTTCCTGCTCCGCCGGAGGGAGGCATGAGACAGGCACTGCACGCCGAGTGGACGAAGCTGCGCACCGTACCGGGCACGATCTGGCTGCTGCTCGCCGCCATCGCGCTCACTGTGGCACTGAGCGCCGCGGCGGCCGCCGCCGCGAAATGCCCGTCCACCGGCTGCAGCCAGGACCCCGCCAAGATCAGCCTCACCGGGATCGACCTCGGTCAGGCCATCGTCGCCATCCTGGCCGTGCTGGCGATCAGCGCCGAGTACAGCACCGGCATGATCCGCACCACCCTCACCGCGATGCCGCGCCGGTGCATTGTCCTGGCCGCCAAGGCAGCCACCGTCACCGGTTCGGTGCTGGCGGCCGCGACCATCGGCGTACTCGGATCCCTGCTGGCCGGGCGACTCATCCTGCCCGGCAACGGCTTCACGGCGGCGCACGGCCACCCGCCACTGTCCCTGGGCGACGGGCCCGTGCTGCGCGCCGCCGCCGGCTCGGTCCTCTACCTCGCCCTGATCGCCCTGCTCAGCCTCGGAACCGCCACCGCCATACGGGATTCCGCCACAGCCATCGGGATGGTCCTCGGCCTGCTCTACCTCTTCCCGATCATCATCCAGGCAGTCACCGACCCGCACTGGCAGCGGCGCCTCGAACAGATCGCGCCGATGAACGCCGGACTCGCCATCCAGGCCACCACCGGTCTGCGCAGCCTGCCCCTCAGCCCATGGGCGGGCCTCGGCGTGCTCGCCGCCTGGTCCGCCGCGGCGCTCCTGACCGGCGGGCTAGTGCTACGGCAGCGCGACGCGTAGGTCGCAGCTTCCGACGCCGACCCCGGCCAGTCACGCGAGCGGCCGCCCGGCGTCCGCTCTCTGAAGCTCTGATGGCTCCAGTCGTTGTTGTATTGGCCAGGTCAACGTGATGTTGCAACCGCATAGGGCGTCGCATAGCCTCGGGATTCCCGGGGGTATGTCCTTTTTGCGATTGAACAGCTTGAACAGCCCGAGGTGTCCTGTTGGTCGCGCACAGTTCATGCCGTCAGCGTGAACGGCGGCCGGCGAAGTGCAGGGCCTCGCGGGCCAGCGGCAGCCAAGCTAGACCGGAGGCTGGATCGAGGCTGAACCATTCCTTCATCGGGGTGCCTTTGTTCGCGTCGAAGCGGACGCCCTCCCCGGCGGCGACGAGGGCATCGACGCGTGCCTTCGGCAGCTTCACGACGAGCCTTCCACGTACCAGCATTGCGAAGATCTTGTTCTGGAACCGCAGTGCGTGCGAGCCGAAGGCGGACCCGGAACCCGGCGGGGTGACGTCCGGGGTGGTGACCAACTCGCCCACCACGGCGTCGAAACGGTCCTCCGGGATCATGGGCCAGCACCCTCCTCGCACGCCGGCTAGCGTAGTCCCGACCACCGACAAATCCGCCGCCCAGCGGCCCATTGGTCATCAGTCCTACCACTGCCACCGGCCTGCTCCGACCGGATGCAATAGTTATCGGACACGTGACACTAGTCCTTCAGGCACTCCGCCATGGCGGGCTTGCCGCAGTCCGCAGGCAGGCCGACCAGCAGGTTGTGGTCATACACGAGGATCGCCTGGTCCCCGAAGTCGTGCCGCGCCATCGGTTGGCCAAACTGCCTGACCGCCGTCTCGACAGTGCCGTAGACCCCGCTGCGCCGGTCGAGGACCAGGAAGCGGGCGTCGTGGCGGGTCGGGTCGTACCAGTCCGCGCGAGACTCCCAGCGGTATCCGACGATGGTGTCCTGGCCGATCACCGGCGCCACCTGCACCCGGCCACCGGTGGTCAGCGTGATGCTGTTGGCGGCCCAGTAGCTGCCGATGCCGTAGGTCTGCCGGTGGGCGACGAGCCAGTCGGCAGCAGCCTGCGCCTCGGACGGCGCCGAGGGCGCGGCGGCCCGCGAGACGAACGCAGCCGACGCGACCAGGAGCAGGGCGGCCGCCATCTGGACGAGCCGCCTGACGGCCACCCGCGGCGCCAGGAACCGGCCGACGAAGACCCGCCCCACCAGCGCGGCACCCAGCGGCAGCATCGCGATGATCTCGCGGGACCCGCCCCTGTCGTCGGGGAGCGTGGAGACCAGGTACGCGGCGAGGTTGACCACGACGCTGACCGCGAGGATGTCGGAGACCAGGTCGCGGTGGCCGCGCTGGCGTAGCGCGCCGATCACCGTGACCGCCACGGTGGCGAGGGCGACGACCATCGCGACCGCGCCCACGACGCCGAAGACGACCTCGATCGGGATGTCCCGCGCAGGCAGGTAGGCGCCGAAGACGACGGCGGTGTTGGTCGCGGTGACCTGGACGCGGTGCGCCAACTGGTCCGGCGGGGCGAGCTGGACGGGCACCCCGTGCACGTGGAAGCCGCCGGCCACCTTCACTGCGGCCAGCAGCGCGCGTGCGAGCAGCGTCGACGCGATACCGGCCGCGATCAGTTGGCCGTCCAGGCCGAGCAGGCGCTGCCGCCACGGTCCGCGCCCGCGGATGATCCGCCACCCGCAGACCGCGACCAGCGGCACCACGGCGACGAACGTCACCAGCGGGTCGCCGCCCTGACCCCAGGCCAGCAGTGCGGCGACGGCGACGGGCACCCAGCGACGCAGCCGACCCTCGGGGTGCGCCAGGGCCTGGTCGAGCACCAGCCAGGTCAGCAGCAGCGGCACGCCGGAGCCGGTGTGGTTGGGCGACGACAGCACTGTCAGGACGCCGATGCCGGGTGACGGCGCGAGCACGATCGCGACCGCCACACCCATCCGGGCGAGGGCGTCGACACCGCTGGCGCGTCCCCGCGCGAGCAGTGCGACGAGGATGACGAGGAGCGTGTAGGTGATCGCGGCGGCGATGTGCACGACGTCAGCGTCCAGGCCGCGCACCAACTCGACCAGGGCGTGCTGGATCAGCTCGGTGGTGTAGAACGGCACGTCGGACATGGTCCACCCGCGCAGCAGCAGGTTGCCGTGCAGCATGTCCCAGGCCTGCAGTGCGTTGCTCGCGCCGTCGGCGTTCATCGCCGTCGACCGGGCCATCCGCAGGTATCCGGCGAACAGCACCGCGACCCCTACTGCGAGCGCGGCCCCCCAGGCGAAGCGGCGGCCTCGCCCGCTCGGCGCGGGAGCCTCGGCCGCCGTGGGGCCGGTCTCCGCGAGGTCGGCCGGCCTCGCCGGTGTCGATCGGGACATGCAACCCCCGTAGTCGCCCGGTCACGTCTTGCCTGCGACCGAGCAGCCTACCGGCCCGGCGCAATCCGAGCACTAGATCAAGATCGCCACAACGTTTGGGAAGTTGTAGGGCCCGATCCGCTGACTAGGCAAATTCGGTTGATCATGTCATTTCCCCTGGTCAAGCACATTCCCCCCAATATCCCATCGTTCCCTAGCGTTACAAAGGTTACGGACCCCCGGGCCGGCATGGTCACGATCAGTCGCCGGTGGCGTAGCTCAGCCATGGCGAGCCGTACCAGCTTCACGGGTCGATTCTCACCCGAGGGCGAGCGGTAGCTCCCCGCTGCCGGGGCAGCGCTGTTCTAGCGGGCCGTGCGGCCAGATGAGACCGGTCGGAGTGAGCTTGCGTTCCCGCCGGCATACCGAGCACCGGGCCGGGGCCCCCGGGCGCCGTGAGGGGACCACGGGGGGCCGGTCGGGCGTCCCTGCCCGGTCGCCATTCACGGCCGGTCCCCGCAAGGCTCCAAGGGTTTCCGGAGGTGCCATGTGGCGAACACAAAGGCGCCCTGGGCCAGCTTGGAAGCCTGACAGGGCCAGGGATTCGGGTTGGCGCCTCGGCACCCACCGGCCACACACAAACCATTCGGGTCGGGCTGGTGCTCCCGGTGGATTGACCAGGCCAGAAGCCAGAGCAGCCGGTCGGCCCCCTCGGGTGGCTCCTCCGGCGGGTTGGCGATGTCAAACGGCAGGATCATGACGCCGACCCCCTCCACCAATACTCACCAGGGGAGCGTTCCTCAACAGCGGTTTCGGCGGCAGCGATGTAACCGCGCACCAGGCGAGTCGTGTCGGTCGCTGGCCGGTCGGCAGGTGGGCGCATGGGTGGCGTCAGCGGGACCTTTGGTAGCTCTCGCGTGATCAGTGTTGCCCAGCGTTCTTGACCGGGCCGCAGCACCGTATCCCCGTCGGGTATGCGCCCCTCGATCATCGGACGCTCTTGCATCGCCTCGCGTCGATGCCGCTACCACATGATCGCTTTCCCCAATCGTCGCGGGGGCGCGACGGCCGGACTCCGGTATTGGTACCGACCGCCGCACCCGTGCCCCTGAAGCGTCCTGCCGGCGAAGGCCGACAGGTCGAACGTGGCCGGCTTCCACCCTTCGGACACGCCGTCGATCCCATTACCCTCGGCCGGCCGGGTGATCGAGCCTGGGATCGGCTTGAAGCCGGCTCCGCTGTCGACCTCGACGTAGGCGTAGTCGCACGGATCGGGGCCGCAGTCCTCGATGTCCCACCATGCCTGCAATGACAGCGTTGCGGGCTGGGCGGGCAGCGTCAGCTGCCGGCTCAGGCTGTTGTCGAGGTTGTCGCCCTGGCCGCTCCACCACGACTTCGTACCCTCGACGGGTTTCGCCAGCGGCGTCGTGACCTTCTTCTTGGGCAGCACGACGACCGCGCCCTGTGCCTTCCTGCTGTTGTACTCGTGCGGCCCGAGGTCCAGCTTGCGGTCCTCGCCAGCTTTGATGATCTCGTAGTCCAGCCAGCCGAGCTGCAGCTTGTCCCAGGCACTGAAGTCCGCGGCACTTGCTGCGAGAGGTTAAGGCATGAGATCGCCGATCGTGATTGTCACCTGGATCACCAGACCTCTTCCGGTACGCCGGGATTGTGGTTTTTGGTGTGCCGTTTTGCGTCTTTCGCGGCGACCTGGTGCACCGTGAGCAGGGCAAACGTCACTCCCGCCCGCCGGAGACCGAGGGTGGGCGGTAGGGAGAACCCGCCCTGCGGGGGGCTCATCACGTGTCGGCGAAGCCGTCGTTGGTTTCGGGGTGTGCGGGGCGGAGCCCCGCAGGTCAGGCGGATTCGCGGACCACCAGCTCGGTGGGCAGGACGAGCGCGTGCTCGACGGTCTCGCCGGCGGCCAGTCGCAGGAGCTGGCGGGCCATCGTGCGGCCGATCTCGATCACCGGCTGGCGCACGGTCGTCAGCGGCGGCTCGGTGTAGCGGGCGATCTCGTTGTCGTCGAAACCGATCACCGCGACGTCGTCTGGCACCCGGCGACCGGCATGGCGCAGCGCGCGCAGCGCTCCGTCGGCCATCAGGTCGGATGCGACGAACACCGCGTCGAGCGCCGGGTCGTCGGCGAGCAGCTGCCGCATGGCGGCCGCGCCGGACTCCCGCGTGAAGTCGCCCATCGCCACGATCGAGCGGCGGTCGGACTCGCGCAGCTCATCGCGGTAGCCGGCGAGCCGGTCGACGCCAGCGATCATGTCCTGCGGGCCGGCGATGGTCGCGATCCGCCGGCGGCCATGGTCGAGCAGGTAGCGGACCGCCCGCTGGGCGCCGGCCTCGTTGTCCACGTCGACGTAGGGCACGCTGGAGCGGCCCATCGGTCGCCCGTTGCAGACCACGGGCAGGCCCATCCGGGACAGCCGGGCGGGCAGCGGGTCGGCGCCGTGGATGGAGGCGACCATCACGCCGTCGACGTGCCCAGTGGCCACGTAGCGCTCGATCCGGTCGTGGCTGGGCACCGAGTCGGTCATCAGCAGGACGAGCTGCTTGTCGGCGGTCTCCAGCTCCTGGCTGACGCCGCGGATGATGCCGGAGAAGAACGGGTCGTCGGAGAAGACGCGGCTGGCGCCTTCCGAGAGAACCAGCGCCATCGAGTCGGTGCGCTGTGTGACGAGGCTGCGGGCGGCCTGGTTGGGCACGTAGCCCAACTCCTCGACCGCGCGCAGCACGGCCTCGCGGATGTCGGCCGCCACTTTGGGCGATCCGTTGACCACGCGGGATGCGGTCGCCCGCGAGACCCCGGCCCGTACGGCCACCTTCTCCAGGGTCGGCCGCCCCCGGCCCGGCGCACCAACACTCATCCCTCTGCCTCCGCCGATCCCCGTGCCCTCCCGCCTCGCGGGTCGGCCGTCCGTGTGCCTGCCGATCCGTGCGTTCGTCCGGGCCCTCGAGTCGTCGGACGAAATTCGGAACGGTCGAATCATGCTACGCCAGGCGCGGGCCGGGGCATGCCGGCGGGGAAGGTTGAGAGCGCTCTCACTTTGGGCGCCGGTGGAGTGCCGGATCGGGCAACGATTCGCCCGGCACGCCCGCTTCGGCCGATCCGGGCGGGCTGATGGCTCTCGATGGGCTCGGCGCAACGTTGCAGCTCAGCTCCGCCATGTGACCTCGGTCCGGGCCGCCGCGCGCGCCGCGCCGCCGGCCGCTCGGGAAAGTGAAACATCGATTGAGAGCGCGCTACCAACGTGTTACAGAAGGACCCTTGACATCGCCAACACGGCGGGGCACGCTCTACTTCACCTGTGAGAGCGCTCTCACATTGACCACAAGAACCTCTTAGGCGTCCGGCGTGCTCCCGCCCCGCGCGGTGGGGCGCGAGCTACGCCGGTGCGCGTACCACTGGTGCATCGTGCCGAGACAGCTCCCGCGCGCGTCTCCGGCAAACCCCGGAACACCTCCATGGGGTCCGTCGCCAACCCTTCCCACCCGGCATGGCTGGCGACATATGCGGGATCGAACCACAGAGGAGAGAGGCGAGGATTCCTCATGCGCGTGGCATTGTCGTTGCGGCGGCCGGCCCTGGTGTTGGGTGTCGGGCTGTCGCTGGCTGGTCTGGTGTTGGCCGGTTGCGGGACGTCGTCGGATTCGAAGTCGGCGAAGACGTCCGGGCCGGTGACGTTGACCGTGAACCTGTTCGGAAACTTCGGATACCAGGAGTTGTACAAGCAGTACCAGGCTGCGCACCCGAACGTGACGATCAAGGAAAACGTCACGGACTACTCGGCGCATCACAAGAACCTGCAGGCCCACCTGCTGGCCGGCGCGGGCACCGCGGACATCGAAGCCATCGAGATCGGGCAGGTACCCGGGTTCCGCCCCCAGTCGGGCAAGTTCGTGGACTACCTGAAGCACGGGGTGAAGACCTCGCAGTGGACGGAGTCGAAGTGGAAGCCGGCCACGTCCCCGGACGGCAAGGCGCTGTTCGGCGTCGGTACCGACGTGGGCGGGTTGGCGTTGTGCTACCGGGCCGACCTGATGAAGGCCGCCGGGCTGCCGTCGGAGCGCGACGCCGTGTCGGCGCTGTTCAGCGACTGGAGCTCCTACGTCGAGGTCGGTAAGCAGTTCACCGCGAAGACCCCGGACAAGAACGTCAAGTGGTTCGACGCCGGCTCCAACCTGTTCAACGCGATCATCGCGCAGTCGGAGAAGGCGTTCTACGACGAGTCCGGCAACGTGGTCATCGACAAGAACCCGGCCGTCAAGGCGGCCTGGGACAAGACGGTCGAAGCGATCCAGGCCGGCCAGTCCGCCGGACTGGCGGCGTTCAGCCCACAGTGGAACACCGGCTTCCAGAAGGGCCAGTTCGCCACCATCACCTGCCCGTCGTGGATGATGGCCTACATCCAGGACAACGCTCCGGAGACCTCGGGCAAGTGGGACATCGCCAAGATCCCGGGCACCGGCGGCGGCAACTGGGGCGGCTCCTACCTGGCGGTGCCCACGGCGTCGAAGCACCAGAAGGAAGCCATCGACCTGGCCAAGTGGCTGACCGCTCCCGAGCAGGAGGCCTGGCTCTTCAAGAACAAGGGCAACTTCCCCTCTGACCAGGCGCTGTGGGACCAGCCCGACGTGTCCGGCTACGTCAACCCGTTCTTCTCCAACGCGCCGGCCGGCAAGATCTTCTCGGAGTCGGTCAAGACCCTCAAGCCGCAGATCTACGGCCCGCACTCCGGCGACCTCGGCAACGCCGTCGGCAACGCCCTGACCTCCATCGAACAGGGCAAGGCGAAACCCGACGAGGCCTGGAGCAAGGCCCTCGCCGACGCCAAGAACCTCGCCAGCTAATCCTCCAGATCTTGGACAGTTGTGCGACCCACGGGTCGCACAACTGTCCAAGATCGCCGATGGCATCGGGAGTAAGGATGCACGCGTCATGGCCGTCGTGACCGAGCGACGGGTTGGAAGCCACCACATCGACAAGAGCAGCCGACCCCGCCACATCTGGCGCCACCGGCTGGACCTGAAGGGCTCGCCGTACCTGTACGTCGCCCCGTTCTTTCTGGTCTTCGCGGTCTTCGGACTGTTTCCGCTGATCTACACCGGCTGGGTCTCGATGACCGGCTGGCGCGCCGACACCCCCGGCAGCGAGGACAAGTTCGTCGGCTTCGAAAACTACGCGAAGCTGCTGGACGACCCGTTCTTCTGGAACGCCTTGAAGAACACCATCGGCATCGGGCTCATCGCGACCGTGCCGCAGCTACTCATGGCTCTCGGCCTGGCGCACATGCTCAACTACCGGCTACGCGGGCAGAACCTGTTCCGGATGGGCGTCCTGCTGCCCAACGTCACCTCCGTCGCCGCGGTCACGATCATCTTCGTCCAGCTCTTCGGCCGCGACTACGGGATGATCAACTGGTTTCTCGGGCTCTTCGGTATGGACCACATCGAATGGCAGGCCGGCACGCTGTCCTCCTGGATCGCGATCTCCGTCATCGTCACCTGGCGCTGGACCGGCTACAACGCACTGATCTACCTGGCCGCGATGCAGGCCATCCCGTTCGAGCTGTACGAGTCAGCCGCGATCGACGGGGCCAGCCGGTGGAAGCAGTTCCGCACCATCACGATCCCGATGCTGCGCCCGACGATCCTGTTCACGGTCATCGTGTCCACGATCGGCGCCCTGCAACTCTTCGGTGAGCCGCTGCTGTTCAACACCAGCCAGACCCCGACCACCGGCGGCTCCCAGCACCAGTTCCAGACGCTGGCGCTCTACGTCTACGACCAGTTCTGGCAGAAGTTCAAGTACGGGTACGGCGCGGCGATCTCGTGGGGCATGTTCGCGGTGATCCTAATCTTCGTCGTCACCAACCTGATCCTGGCCCGCCGGATGCGAGGGGTGGACGCCTCATGACAACGACGGCTCCTCCGGTCATGGCCCCGCCGGCCGTCAAGCCACGGACCCGCCGGGGCGGTGGCGCCAGCAAACAGCTGAGCGCCGGTAGGGGCACCTACGTCGTGCTCGCGATCGTCGTGCTGCTGTCGGTCTTCCCGCTGTACTGGACGGTCGTCGCGGCGTCGCAGGACAACGCGGCCATCAGCAAGGCGCCACCGGCGCTGCTGCCCGGCGCCCACTTCCTGGACAACCTGCAGAAGGTGTTCACCCAGACCGACATGCGGCTGGCGCTGATCAATTCGTTCATTGTGGCGGCCACCGTGACCGCGTCGGTCGTCCTGACCTCGACGCTGGCCGGCTTCGCCTTCGCGAAGCTGCCGTTCCGCGGCCGGGGCGCGCTGCTCGGCATCGTCGTGGCGACCATGATGGTGCCGCCGCAGCTGGGCATCATTCCGCTGTACATCATGATGGCGAACTGGCTGCACTGGTCCAACCAGCTCCAGGCGCTCATCGTGCCGGCGGCGGCCAGCGCGTTCGGCGTCTTCTTCATGCGCCAGTACCTGGTGACCGCGCTACCGACCGAGCTGCTGGAGGCCGGCCGCCTCGACGGCTGCTCGACCATCCGGCTCTACTGGCACATCGTTCTGCCCGCGGCCCGCCCGGCCGCCGCGGTGCTCGGCATGCTGACGTTCATGGCCACCTGGAACGACTTCTTCTGGCCGCTGGTCGTGATGACCCAGCAGAACCCGACGGTCCAGGTCTCGCTTTCGGCCCTGCAGGGCGGGTACGTGAAGGACTACTCGCTGGTCCTCACCGGCGCACTGGTCTCGACACTGCCGATCCTGCTCGTGTTCGCGCTGATGGGGCGCCAGATTCTCGGGGGCATCATGCAGGGCGCGGTGAAGGGATGAGTGCATCTGTGGAGGCGGACACCACGCTTGCCGGGTCGGCGGATCCGGCGTCGGAAGCGGCACCGGCACAGTCGGCGGAGCGGCTCAGCTTCCCGCCCGGGTTCTGGTGGGGCGCGGCGACGGCCGCCTACCAGATCGAGGGCGCGGCCAAGGAGGACGGGCGCACGCCGTCCATCTGGGACACGTTCGCCGCCACGCCGGGCAAGGTCGCCGGCGGCGACACCGGCGAGGAGGCGGCCGACCACTACAACCGGTACGCGCAGGACATCGCGCTGATGGTCGAGCTGGGGCTCGATGCGTACCGGTTCTCGGTGTCGTGGCCGCGGGTGCAGCCCACCGGCCGGGGCTCGGTCAACGACGCCGGCGCCGGCTTCTACGACCGGCTGGTCGACGAGCTCCTGGCCGCGAACATCCGGCCGGTGCTCACCCTCTACCACTGGGACCTGCCGCAGGAGCTGGAGGACGCGGGCGGCTGGACCAGCCGCGACACCGCGTACCGGTTCGCCGACTACGCCGGGCTGGTCGCCCAGCGCCTCGGCGACCGGGTCGAGCTGTGGACCACGCTCAACGAGCCGTGGTGCTCGGCCTTCCTCGGGTACGGGTCCGGCGAACACGCCCCCGGGCGGACCGATCCGGCCGGCGCGCTGACCGCCGCCCACCACCTCATGCTCGGGCACGGGCTCGGCGTGCAGGCCCTGCGCTCCGAGCTGCCGGCGACGAGCAAGGTGTCGCTGGTCATCAACATGACCCCGATCCGTGCCGCCACCACGTCGCCGGCCGACCGGGAAGCCGCGCGGCGCGTCGACGGCCTGCAGAACCGGTTCTTCCTCGACCCGCTGCTGCGCGGCACCTACCCCGCCGACGTCATCGCCGACACCGCCCAGTTCTGCGACTGGTCGTTCGTCGATCCGTGGGACCTGCCGACCATCTCCGCCCCGATCGACCTACTGGGCATCAACTACTACCAACCGACGCTCGTGAGGGCCGGCACGCGGCCGGCCGCCGCACCCCCGACCGCCTACCCGGGCTGCGAGGACGTGCGCTTCCCCGAGCAGCCCCATCCGGTCACTGCCATGGGCTGGCCGGTGGACGCGACCGGGCTGCGCGAGCTGTTGCTGCGGCTGCACCGCGACTACCCGGGTACGCCCCTGCTGATCACCGAGAACGGCGCGGCCTACGACGACCGGCCGACCGACGGGGCGGTGCACGACCCCGAACGCGTCGCGTACCTGCACTCGCACCTGGTCGCCGCCCACGAGGCGGTCGCCGCCGGGGTCGACCTGCGCGGGTACTTCGTCTGGTCGCTGCTGGACAACTTCGAATGGGCGTGGGGGTACGGCAAGCGCTTCGGCATCGTCTACGTCGACTACGCCTCGCAGGAGCGCACCTGGAAGGACAGCGCGCACTGGTACCGGGACGTGATCCGCTCCGGCGGCGTGCCGCGCCACAACGAGCCGGTGTAACGACGGCTATCAGGGGAGCGGGCGATGAAGCCGGCCGGGCGGCGGCCCACGTTGGAGAAGGTGGCGCTGCGCGCGGGGGTGTCCCGGGCCACGGTTTCGCGGGTCGTCAACGGATCCAATGCGGTGACCCCGCAGGTACGCGCAGCGGTGCTGCGCGCGGTGCGGGAGCTTGGATACGTGCCCAACCACGCCGCCCGCAGCCTGGTCACCCAGCAGACCAACTCGGTCGCGCTGGTCTTCGCCGAGGCCGCCAGCCGGGTCTTCTCCGACGACCAGTTCTTCCGGTCGATCGTGCGCGGCGCCATCCAGGAGCTGGAGGCGGCCGGCCGGCAGCTGCTCCTGCTCATGGCCGGCTCGCCCGGCAGCCATCAGCGCATCGAGCGGTACGTGCTGGCCGGGCACGTCGAGGGCGTCCTGATCGCGTCGGTGCACGGGGCGGACCCGCTGCCGATGACGCTCGCGGACATGGGCGTACCCGTGGTGTGCAGCGGCCGCCCGCTCGGCCGCTCCACCGTGCCGTTCGTGGACTGCGACTCCGAAGGCGGGTCGGCCGCCGCCGTGCGGTACCTGGTCGCCACCGGCCGTAAGCGGGTCGCCACCATCGCCGGACCGCAGGACATGGTGGCCGGCATCGACCGGCTCGCCGGGTACCGCCGGGAGCTGCGCAGGGCCTCCGGTCAGGAGGCGATCGTCGCGGTCGGTGACTTCACGCGGGAGTCGGGTGCGGCGGCGATGCGCGAGCTGCTGGCCAAGGCCCCGGACCTGGACGGGCTGTTCGTCGCGAGCGACCTGATGGCGCACGGCGCCCTGGTCACGCTGCGGGCGGCGGGCCGGCGGGTGCCCGACGACGTGGCCGTGGTTGGCTTCGACGACATCGAGCTGGCCGCGTATACCGAGCCGCCGCTGACCACGGTCCGCCAGCCGATCGTGGATCAGGGCCGGGAGCTGGTCAAGCAACTGCTGCGCCTGGCGTCCGGTGACCAGGTCGAGCCGGCGCTGGTCCTGCCGACGTCGCTGGTGCTCCGCGAGTCAGCCTGAAGGAGGGTCCCCCTCCTAACGCGTAATGCGGTAAAAGGGGACCCTCCTTACATCTAGTGGCCGAAGGTGAACCAGTTGACGTTGACGTAATCGGTCGGCTGGCCGCTGGTGAAGGTCAGGTACACGTCGTGCGTTCCCGTCACGCCGCTGATGTTGGCGGGCACGGTGCGCCAGCTCTGCCAGCCGCCGGTGTTGGCGATGGCGAAGGAGCAGATCGGGGCGCTGGTGCGGCTGTCGAGGCGGACCTCCACCAGCCCGCTGACCCCGCCCGTGGCGCCGGACGCCACCCGGGCGACGAACTGGTGCGCGGCGGTGCCGCCGAAGTTGACGCCCTTGTACAGCGCCCAGTCACCGTTGGTGGCGCCGGTCACGCCCTGGCCGCCTTCGTTGACGGTCAGCGGGCTCAGGCCCGACTGGTCGTTGTGGGACCCGGCCGGGATCTGGGCGTACGCGTCCCGGTTGCCGGCCGGCGGCGGGGTGCCGCCGCCGGGAGGTGGCGTGCTGCCGCAGGCGCCGTAGACCTCGAACTCCCAGAGGGAGTATCCGTATCCGGTGGCGCGGGTCGTGCCGTACATCCGCACATACCGCGCCGTGCCTTTGACGTTGAGGTCGTCGATGCCACCGTCGCCGCCGAACTGGGTGTACGCGTCGGTCCAGGTGGTGCCGTCCGTGGATAGCTGGATGGTGTATCCGGTGGCGTAGGCGGCCTCCCAGTTGAGGCGTACCCGGGTGACAGGTGTGGCTTTTCCGAGGTCGATGCGCATCCACTGGGGGTCGCTGAACGCGCTGGACCAGCGGGTGTTGGGGTTGCCGTCCACCGCGTACTGCGCGGCGAGGTTGGGCGCCTCGATGGCGGAGGACGCCGTCGGTCTGCCCTGGGAGATGAGTGGCCCGCAGGTCGGCGGCGGGCTGACGGGAGGCGGCGGCGTCCCACCACCGGGCGGCGGGCCGCCGGCGCCGGCGGTCCAGGCCGCGACGTAGTCCACCAGCATCGAGCCGCCGGAGGAACCGGTCGGCCCGGCGCCGAGCGCGGCCGGGAACTCGCCACCGATTGCGACGTTCAGGATGATGAAGAACCCGTGGTTGGTCGCCGCGTTCCAGGTGCCCGCGTCGAACTGCGCCGACGTGACGGCGTGGAACTGCTTGCCGTCCAGGTACCAGCGGATCTGCTGCGGGTTGGTGCTCTTGTCCCACTCGATCGCGTACGTGTGGAAGCCGCCCTGGCAGGTCGTGCCGGCGCACGGGACGTTGGCGCCGATGCCGGACTTCTCGTTGCACGGGCCGCCCGGGCTGGTGCCGCAGTGGAACGTGCCCCACTCGCGGTTGAGCCCGTTGACGTTCTCCATGATGTCGATCTCGCCGACGCTGGGCCAGTTCCACCAGACGCCCCGGTACGGCGCGCCGAGCATCCAGAACGCCGGCCAGTAGCCGGCCAGGTCGGACACCTGCGGCAGCTTCAGCCGGGCCTCGACGCGCAGTTTCCCACCCGCCGGGGGCTGGAAGTCGGTCCGGTTGGTCTCGATGCGGCCGGACGTCCAGCCGGTCGGGCCGCCGCGCAGCGCGGTGATGCGCAGGTTGCCGTTGCCGTCCAGCGCCACGTTGGCGGTGCTGTCGGTCATCGTCTCGACCTCGCTGGTGCCGAAGCCGTTCTGCGGACCGCCGGGATAGCCGGTGCCGGTGTCGTAGCGCCAGTTGGCGGTGTTGATCCGGCTGTTGGCCGCACCGGTGAAGTCGTCGGCGAAGACCTGCTTCCAGCCGGCCGGGGTGGGCACCGCGGCCTGCGCGTTGCCGGCGACCGCGACCCATGCGCTACCGAGGACCACGGTGGCCAGCATGGCGAGCATGATCCGGACGCGCGATCGGGGTCTCGTCGCCGGCGCTGCGGCGACCTGCGGAGTGGGTTGTGCCGTCATGGCCACCTCGTGTTCTCGACGACGGATCCTGGTGAAATTCCGTGAAGAGGAATTCCGTGGCAGGGATGGGAGAGCGGCCACCCCCGTCCGGCTCGGGCGGGAGGGCCGCTAGGTACGAGAGAGCGCTCTCTCAATATATTGATAGCCGCCGATTAACCCTCTTGTCAATAAGCGTCACCGGTCTTGCGGCCAATGCGCTGATCTTGATTCCCGGGTGTCGCTATTGCGGCACCGGCTGGTCAAGATCGCCTGAGGGGCCGGGCCGCGTGACGAACTGGCCGTCCGGGCCGTTCTCGGCCAGATCCATCACCAGGACCGCGCCGGCCGTGCCGCCCCGGTCGTTGGCCAGCGGCGTGCCGATGACCCGCACCTCGATCGTGCGTCCGCGCCGGTTGACCGCCACGAGCCGCATCTCCTGCGCGCCCGCCTCCCCGCTGAGCACCCGGCGGATCATCGGCCGGAGCCGGTCGGTCGGCAGGCCGATGTCCAGGTTGAGGAAGTGCTGACCGACCGCCTCGTCGGAGCGCAGCCCCCACAGATCCTCGGCCCGGCGGTTCCAGATGCGGATTTGCATCTCCCCGTCGACCACCGCCACCCCGGCGCGCAGGCTCGTCAATATGGCCTCGAGGAAGGCGTTGACGTTGTCCAGCTCAGCGGTGCGGTCGCGTAGCTCGTCGTTGATGGTCTGCATCTCGTCGTTGGTCGACTGCAGCTCCTCGTTCATCGTCTCGAGCTCTTCGTTGGTGGACTGCAGCTCCTCGTTGGTCGTCTCCAGCTCCTCGACCGTCGACTGGAGCTCCTCGTTGGTGGTCTCCAGCTCCTCGTTGGTCGACTGCAGCTCCTCGTACGCCGCCTCCAGCTGCCGATTGGCATGCTCGAGCTCGTCGTGCAGGCGCTGGGCGCCGGTGACGTCGAGGAAGATCAGGGCCACCCCGAGCAGACTGGCGTCGCCGTCGACGAGCGGGTCGACCTGCACCTCGAGGTGCAGCGTCTCGCCGGGCGCCCGCTGGTACGTCACGCCCGGCACCCGGGCGACGCGCCGCTGCACCTGCGCCTGCTCGATGTAGGCGCGTAGCTCGACCGGGCGGTAGGACAGGTCGAGATCGCGGAACGGCCGGCCCACGTCCTTGTTGGAGACACCGAACAGCGTCTCGGCCTGCCGGTTGGTGAGCGCGACCAGGCCGTCGGCGGTGACAACGACCTGGGCCACCGGGCTGGCGGCGAACGCCTCGTTGCGCAGCCGGTCGAGGCCGATCAACTCGTCGCGGACCGGCGGCTGCGCCTCGACCGCAAGCGCCCCGTTGACCGGGTTGACCCCCGGGACCTTCCGGAAGATCCGTCGTTTCAGGTCGAGCGGAGTGAACAGGGTCGCGTGGCTGAGCAGCATCTCTGCCTTGCCGAGAAACAACACCCCGCCGTTGGCCAGTGCAAAGTGGAACCGTGAGAGGATGCCGGCCTGGGTCTCGGCGTTGAAATACATCAGAGTGTTGCGGCAGACCAGCAGGTCGATGCGGGAGATGGGTGCGTCCTGGACCATGTCGTTGCGGCCGAAGATGACCGAGCGGCGCAGGTCCTTGCGGAAGGTGTGCCGGTCGCCGTTGGACTCGAAATACTTCTCCAGCATGGCGGGCGGCAGGCCGCGGACCTCGCGCTCGCCGTAGGTCGCGTGCCGGGCCTGCGCCAGGCCCTCGTCGTCCACATCGGTCGCATAGATCTTCACCCGGTGCCGGAACCGCTCCGGGCCCAGCATCTCCGCCAGCACAATCGCGATCGTGTATGCCTCCTCGCCGGAGGCGCAGCCGGCACTCCACACCCGCAGGGGCGCGTCAGGATCCTTCCCGCCGAGCAGCGGCGGCAACACCTCGTGACGCAGGTACTCCCACGGGTCGGGGTCGCGGAAGAAGCCGGTGACGTTGATCAGGATGGTGTTGAACAGCGACGTGAACTCTTCCGGATGCACCTGCAGGTAGTCCAGGTACTCCCCGTAGTCCGGGAGGTTGACCTGGGCCATCCGCCGGCCCACCCGCCGCATCAGGCTGGAGCGCTTGTAGCCGGTGAAGTCGAAGCCGCGCGCTTCCTTCAAGTACAGCAGCAGCGCCTCGAACTGCGGGTCGGGCTGGGTCACCGGGCGTCCTCCAAGCCGCGGTACCTGACGAGCGGCACCTGTAAGGGTCACGGTACCGCCGTCGCGGTCGGGTGCGGTCGCCTACACGGGACGGGTCACGCGTCGTCCCTGAGCGTGGTCATCCCGGGTCGGGACCGGCGGCGCGTGCGAGTCGATGCGCGATCTCCCGCACCCGGGCCACGAGCTCGGGCGGCTCGTGCACCTCGAAATCGAAGCCGATCAGCGCGACGTGGATGACCATGGAGTCCAGTGAGTTGGCCCCTGCGTGCAGGGTGCAGGTGTGCTCGTCGATCGCCTCCACCACCCCGGAGGACGGGCTCACCCGCTCGGCGACCGTCCCGGCGGGCGCGTGGATCGTGAACCGGCCGTGGTACCGGTAGACGGCCGTCGACACCGACCACGACGTGTAAGCGGCCGCGTCGGAGTCGGGCAGCTCGCGGGGCGTGAACCGGGGACCCGTCGGGATACGCGGCGCGAGCCGGTCCATCCGGAACGTCCGCCAGTCCTGCCGGTCGACGTCCCACGCCAGCAGGTACCACCGCCGGCCGGTGTGCACGAGCCGGTGCGGCTCGGCGGTCCGGACGCTGGACGTGCCGTCGCCGCTGCGGTAGTCGAACCGCAGCCGCTGGTGGTCGCGGCAGGCGGTGGCGACCGCCGTCAGAGCCGCCGGGTCGACGGTCGGCGTCCCGGCGGCCAGCGGCACGGTGACCGACTGGAGTGCGGCGACCCGGTGACGGAGCCGCGCCGGGAGCACCTGCTCCAACTTGGCCAGTGCCCGTACCGAGGTCTCCTCGATCCCGGCGACGGTGCCGCCGGCCGCCGTGCGCAGGCCGATCGCGACGGCCACCGCCTCCTCGTCGTCGAGCAGCAGCGGGGGCAGCGCGGCACCCGCGCCGAGGCGGTATCCGCCGGCCACGCCGGATGTGGCGTGCACCGGGTACCCGAGCCCGCGCAGCCGCTCGACGTCGCGCCGGACCGTGCGCGGCGTGACCTCGAGCCGGTCGGCCAGCTCGGCGCCGGACCAGTCGCGCCGGGCCTGCAGCAGCGACAGCAGCCGCAGCAGCCGGGCCGAGGTCTCCCGCATGCCCGCAGTGTGCCAGAGGTCGAGGACCGTTTCTGACCGCGATGGCCGGAGGGTGCGCCGGCACGGCGCCCGTTTGGGCTGCGCTGAATGGAAAACGATGGTCGTAAATATTGAAGACCATTGACAAATGACCGCTTCAGGTGGCTATCTCTTCCTGAGAGAGCGCTCTCTCGCAGCCCACCCGTCCGGAAAGCCCGGCCAGGAAGCCCGCTCAGGAGGGTAGCCATGACCGCCCATTCGATCGCCGATGTCACCGGCCGCGTGCCGGCCCGGTCCCGCTCCCGGATCCGCCTCCTGGTGGCCGCGCTCGCCACGCTCGCACTGGCCGCGGCCGGGCTGGCCACCGCCATCGAGGCCCGGGCCGCGGTTCCGGACTACACCCGGGGCGTCACGTCGCTCACCGCGACGCAGGCCCGCATCTGGTTCAGACCCACGTCGCCGGCGGCCCTCGTGGACGTGCACTACCTGATCAGCGGCATCCCACAGCAGAACTTCCGGATGGCCAACAACGGCGGCACGTGGGAGCAGACCGTCAGCGGGCTCGCCATGGGCACGGCCGTGCAGTACTGGTTCACGTACGAGAAGGGCGGGCCGCTGTTCGACACCGGTCGCTTCAGCTACACACATGGGGGTGGTGGGTGCGGCAACAACTGTGGTGGCGGCGGCCCTGGCACGTTCCCGGTGACCTTCCAGAACAACACCAAGGGCCGGTGGGCCAACAGCCAGATCCACGTGCTCGTCCTGGGAATGACCAGCCCCGGCCAGTGGGCGTACCTGAAGGCCAACGGCGCCATGTCCCCGATCAACCACAACGAGGAAAACGCACCGAACCACCTGACCAAGAACGGCCGAAACTACGCCAACCTGTCATTCACCCTCGCCCAGGCGACGACGGTCAACATCCCGCAGCGGGTCGAGGGCGGCCGGATGTACATCTCGGTGGGTTCGCCGATGTATATCCCGATCTCCCCGGACGACCGCGGCTGGGGCGGGCCCGACCTGCAGAACCCCAACGATCCCAACACCGACGTCTACTACGACTGGTACGAGTTCACCTACCAGCACGGAGTCATCCCGTTCGGCGGTAACACCACGCAGGTCGACCAGTTCGGGTTCCCGATGACGGCCCGGCTGCGGCAGGCCGCGATCGGCTATGACCAGACCGTCGGCATCACGCTCGGCCGGGACCAGGTGCTGTCGCAGTACGCCGCGTCGGTCGGTCACGCATTCAAGGGCCTGGCCAACCAGTACCGCATCGTGGCGCCACGCTCGTCGGGCACCTTCAAACCGGGCGGCGCGCGGGGCAACTACCTGCAGGCCTACATCGACCAGACGTGGAACTACTACGTCACGCGCCCGTTCAGCCTCACCCGGCTCGGCGAGACCTTCACCGGACGGGTCACCGGTGGCGTGCTGACCGGTACCAAGAGCAACGGTGCCTCGTTCACGCTGCGCAAGCCGACCACCACCGACGTGGTGGAGTGCTCCGGCGCGCTGGCGTCCGGGGGGATGGACGTGACGTCGCTGCAGATGGGCGCCGAGTTCTGCGCTGCTTTCAACCGCGGCGTCGCGATGAACACCGCCGACTGGTACAACCCGGCGGCCTACTACAAGGGCGGCGTGAAAAACGATTACGCCGCGTTCTTCCACACCGTCGGCATCGATCACCGCGCCTACGGGTTCGCCTACGACGACATCAACGACCAGAGCTCGGTCAAGATCCTACCCAACGCCAACCCGCCGAGCAGCCTGACGATCGGTATCGGCTGGTAGGTCGTCGATCGGGTACCCCGGACGGCCCAGGCCGTCCGGGTGCCCACGACCGCGGCCATAGGCCCAGTTGCGCGCCAGGGCCCACCAGCGGCTGCTAGCTTCTGCCGGTGTCCGACGAGAACCCCGTGCCGCCTCCGGTGCGTGTGGCGATTCCGGTGATCGCCGCGCAATGGACGCGCATCGGCTGCGTCGGCTTCGGCGGGCCGCCGGCGCACATCGCGCTGCTGCGGCGGCTGTGCGTGGAGCAGCGCCGCTGGCTGACCGCGGCGGAGTTCGAAGACGGGATCGCGGCGACCAACCTGCTGCCCGGGCCCGCGTCCACGCAGTTGGCGATCTTCTGCGCCTGGCGGATCGGCGGCCTGCTGGGCGGCCTGGTCGGCGGGGTGTGCTTCATCGTGCCGGGGCTCGCCGTCGTGCTCGCGCTGTCGGCACTGCTGCTGGCCGGTCACCCGCCCCGGCCGGTGCTCGGCGCGGCGGCGGGTGCCGGCGCGGCCGTCGCCGCCGTGGCGGTGCACGCGGCCGCCGGCCTGATGCCGGCGAGTTGGCGCCGGGCGAGGGCCAAGGTGCGCTGGCTGCTGTACCTCGCGGCCGGGGCGGTCGCCGCCGCGCTGCTGGGGCCCTGGCTGGTGCTGATCCTGATCGGCTGCGGCGTCATGGAGGCCGTCATCGCCACCGGCGGCCGGCGGTTGGCGGCCGGCCTGCCGGTACTCATCGGGCCGGCCTGGGCGGCGCCTGCGTGGATGGCGCCGGTCTGGATCGAGCTGGGCTGGACGGCCCTGAAAGTCGGCGCGCTGTCCTACGGCGGCGGGTTCGTCATCATCCCTCTGATGCGGGCGGACGCCGTCGACCGGCACCACTGGATGTCGGGGGCGGAGTTCCTGGACGCGGTGGCCCTGGGCCAGGTCACGCCGGGACCGGTCGTGCAGACGGTCGCGGTCGTCGGGTACGCGGCGGCCGGTATCGCCGGGGGCCTGCTGGCCGCCGTGGTCGCCTTCACCCCGTCGTTCCTGTTCGTCCTCGCCGGTGGTCGGTACTTCGACCGGTTGCGGGACAACGCAACCGTGCAGGCGTTCCTGGCCGGCGCCGGCCCCGCCGCGGTCGGGGCGATCCTGGGCGCCGCCGTGCCGCTGGCTTTGGCGCTGCGGCACCTGTGGCAGGTGCCGATTCTGGTGGCGGCGGCCGCGTACCTGTTGCTTCTGCGGGGGAACGTCGTGGTCGCCCTGCTGGTCGCCGGTGGCATCGGCGCGGTCGTCGCGGCGGCCGGCCTGCCGGTGTCCTAAACGCCCCGCTCGAGCACCTGCCGCGTCAGCTCTACACGCGAGTGGATGCCCAGCTTCTGAAAGATCTGCCGCAGGTGGAAATCCACGGTGTGCGGCGACAGGAACAGCCGATCGGCGGCCTGTGCGTTGGTCAGACCTTCGGCGACGAACCGGGCCACCCGCTGCTGGGTGCCGGTCAGGCTGGGCCAGCCCGAGGAGGGCCGGCGCCGCCCCGGCCGTACGAGAAGATCCTGAAGCTTCGTCCGGACCCGGGCCGCGTCCCCCTCAGCGCCGACACGCTCGTAGATGGCGAGCGCCGGGCGCAGGGCGCCCCGGGCCGCACCCCGCTCACCGGCCAGTACCAGCACCTTGCCGATGTCCTCGGACGCCGACGCGGACGCCCACGGGTGCCGGTAGCCCGCCGCCGCCCGTTCCAGCGCAGTCACATCGTGGGACAGCAGCCCGCGCGCGTGTGCCGCGGCGGCCGCGATGGCCGGGTGCTCGGTGTTGTTCGTCGCCAATTGTTCCGCCGCGTACACGACGGTCTCGGCCCGTCGCTGGTCGCCGGCGGCCAGGGCGACCCGGGTCAACCACGCCGCCGCGTGCGGCTCATCCAGGAGCAGAATCGGCCGCGCGGGCAACGATTCGTACAGGTCGTTCAGCGTCCGCATCGCGCCCGAGGCATCGGTCAGGTGCGCCACGGTCCATTCGTGGGTGGCCGGACCGAGCCGGTGATGCGGCGGAGTTGGCTCCCGCAGGTACCGTTCCGCATACCGGGCGGCCCGGTAGAGGTCACCGCGGAGCACGGCGACCTGGCCGAGCGTAGCCAGCGCGAACGGCAGAAGAGTTTCGATCTTCAGTTCCTCCGCGATCGTCAGCGCGGCCTGCGCGTCGGCGTCGGCACGGTCGAGGCGGCCGGCGGCGAGATGGATGCGGGCACGGAAAAGTGGCGGTGCGGCGTCGTACAGGGTGTCGGCCGTCCGTTTGATCTCCACGCTCTCCCGTTGCAGGATCGACTCCGCCTCGTCCAGCTCACCGACGGCGGTCAGCATGGTGACCAGGGACAGCCGGGGATGTAGCGCCGGGAGCTGCTCATGCCCGACGCGCTGCACCGCGGCCCGGATCAGGCCGAGCGCGACCGTGATCACGCCGCGGTCCCAGGAGATCCAGGCCAGCGCGCTCAGGGCGGCGGCGAGTGCTCCGTCACCGCCCCATCGCGGGTCCCCGGCAAGGATCGCCTCGGCGGCCACCTGCGCCCGCGGCGCGTCGTCGAGAGCCAGCAGGCTGTGCAGCCGGACCACCTCCGCGGTGTCCCGCAGGTCACCGGGGATGCCGGGCAGGTCGAGGATCGTCTCGGCCTCCTCGACAGCCTCGTGCGGCCGGCCGGTCATGAGCAGGATCGACGACAACCGGATCCGCAGGCGGGCCGCGGTGTCGACCGGAGGTCGGTCGCGGGCGAGCACGGCACGGGCGAGCTGGGTCGCCTCGACGACCCGTTTGGCCGCCAGGAGCGCGTCGACGGCGGCCACCGCGCGGGGGAACCGCTCCCGATCGGTCGGTCCGGTCAGTCGCAGCGCGTGCAGGGCAAGCTCGGCGGCCTGCGGCGGTGCAGCGGGCGTGCGGCCGCGGACCTCCACGGGTGCGGTCACCGCCCGGAACTCGGGCTCACCCGAGCATTTGTGAAAGCGCATCAGCGTCGGTCGATCATCGTCGACGATCTCCGGCGCCGGTCGCCCCGCATGACACTCCTCCCGACCCATCGTGCTCGCTCCACTCCGGTCAGACATCGCACCCGCCCAGACACCACGGCCGGCGGCATACGCCGGTGCCTTTCGACCGCTCGGATCGGCTGGCGGATTCCGCATTTGCGCCTCGCTACCCGGGAGACCCGCGACCTACACATTTCCGCAACACGCCGTCGGCTGGGGGACCGTCCGCGGTGAGTCGGCCTGCTTACAGCGTAGTCGATCGTGCGCCCATCTCGATGACTACGTGATCGCGGGATGTTGGGTGCCGCCGTGCTGACGAGGATGAGGTAAAGCGACACGTGTATGGGGAGGCAGGCATGCTGGAGCACGACCGATGGCACATGTGCTGACCGGGCAGAGTGGGGCGTTCCGGCGGTGGAGGGACGCGAGGTCCGCACCACATCGGCAAGAGGACGGCCGGGAGCGGTCATTCCGGGTACCGAAGACACCACCGGACGTGGCGACGGGTCGGCCGGTTTTTCGCGGGCCGGACGATCCGCCGCAGCATCTCGCGAGGCCCAGGCTGTTTGCGGTGTTGGACGCGGCGAGCGGCTCTCCGGTGACTCTCGTCCGCGCACCCGCGGGTTGGGGCAAGACGGTCCTGTTGTCGGCATGGGCCCGCACCCGCCACCACATGTGGCTTCCCCCGGACGGCGGTTCCGCGTCGCTGTCGGAGCGGTTGTGCGCCGTGCTTTGCGGGCGGGGTGCGCGAAGTCTGGCGGACGCGCGCGCCGCCCTGTCGCATCCGGTAACGGTCGTCGTCGACGACTGTGATGCGCTCAACGACCCGGAGGAGATCGCCGCCCTCGCCGGCGGGCCGCTGCGCCTGGTCCTCGCCGTCCGAGCCGACCGCCGGCTGCCGCTGCGCCACTGGCGGCTGCGCGGCGAGCTCGGTGAGCTGACCGCCGATCAGCTGGCCTTCACGACGGCAGAGACAAACCAACTACTCGCCGGGTACGGGCTGGCGCTCCCCGAATCCGCGGTTGCCGAGGTGCACGCGGTCACCGAAGGCTGGCCGGCCGCGCTTCGTCTCGCCGCGCTCACCATGCGTGGCACCGCCGAACCAGAGGAGGCGATCGCCGACCTCGGCGTTCTCGACCTGATCGCCGAGTACGTCAACGTCGAGGTGCTGGCGCCCCTGCCGGCCGAACTGAGACGCCTCCTGCTCGACGTGTCGGTCGGCGAGCAGCTGACGGCCGAGTTCGTGCAGGCGGTGACCGGCCGCACCGACGGTGGCCAGGTGCTCGCCGACCTGCCATTTCTTCGACCGGGCGCGGGGCACGACTCGTACCGGATGCATTCGCTGGTCAGTCGGGTGCTCTACGGCGAACTGCGCCGCGGCGATCAGCAGCGCTCGCAGGAGGTGCACCGGCGGGCCGCGGACTGGTACGTCCGTAACGGCCCACCCGCGGAGGCGCTGCGTCAGCTGCTCGCGGCCGAAGACTGGGTACGCGCCGTCGACGTCCTCGACCGGCACTGGCCGGACATCGTGCTCGGAGCCCGCCGGCGCGCGGCGCGGGTGGTGAGCGCGTCGGTCCCCGATCCGGTACACACCGACGCGCGGCTGGCGTTGGCGTTCGCCGCTGAGCGGCTCGACGCCGGAGACCTCATTGGAATGCGCCGCTTTCTGCGGATATCGGAGGCGCGCGAACCGGGTCCGCACCCCCCGGACGAACTGACCGTGGCGTTCCGCCTCGCGGATGCCGCCGCTGCCGGTGACCTGGCGCACGTCCTCGACCTGGCTCCCGGGCTGCTCACCTGCGCCGAGCGGGGTGGCCGCTCGCTCGGGCTCATCGCGACGGGTACTGCGAACCTGCAACTCGGCGACCTGAGCCTGGCCGGACAGCAGCTACGGGACGCTCTGGACACCGCGCGGGCGGCGGGCCTGGGCAAGGCCCAGGTGGTGGCGGGCAGCCACCTGGCGTTCTGGCACGCCAGCCTGGGCCGGCTGCGGGCCGCCGACCGGCTGGGGCGGGAGGCGCTGGCGCTGGCGGAACGGCTCGGGCTGACCCACATGTTCGACCTCGGCTGGGCCCACCTCGCCCTCGCCGAGGCACACTACGAATGGGACCGGCTCAGCGAAGCCCAGGCCCGGATCGACGAGGCGTTGGAGGGCGCCAGCGGCCATCCGCTGGTACTCATCGCCGCGGCGACCCTGCAGTCGAAGATCGAGCTCGCCGCCGGACAACTGGCCGAGGCGCACGACACCCTGCTCACCGCCCGACAGGAGGCGGCGTGCGCGCGCGTGGCGCCACCGGTGCACCGGGCGCTCGCGCTGGTCGAGGCCGAGCTGCGCCTCGCTGGCGGGGACATCGTGGCCGCCCGCCGGCGGCTGGCCGGCTGGCACGACGATGATCCGCTCCCGTCCTGGAGCGCGATCGTGGAAGGGTCGGTCCTGCTCGCCGAGGGCGATCCGGCCGCCGCGGCGGCCGTCGTCGCTCCCCACCTCACGGGCGCCGAGACGGTACCGCTGACCCGGACCGTGCAGGCCGGCATCCTCACCGCGCTGGCCGGCCGCGAGCTGGGTGACAAGGATCGGATCACGCGCGGTCTGGACGTCGCGCTCGACGCGGCCGAGGAGGAGGGCTTCCGGCGGCCATTCGCCGCGTACGGGTCGGCGATGCGTGAGCTCATCGGCGACGCCCCGCCGGCGACCGTGATGTACCGGCCGGTCATCGGTGAGCTGTCCAGACTGTTCGAGCTGGTCACCCGGGTCCCGTGCTGTGACGGCTCATGCCGTGCCGGACGGGGCGGCGTTCTCGTCGAGCCGCTGACCGAACGGGAGCTGGTGGTCCTCCGGTACCTCCAGGGCACCCTGTCCAACGTGGAGATCGCCGAGCTGCTGCACCTGTCGGTCAACACCGTGAAGACCCACTTGCGCAGCATCTACCGCAAACTGGAAGCCGGCAGCCGCCGCGATGCGGTACGCCGGGCTCGCGACCTGCTCCTGCTGTAGATGCCGGCGGGTTGCCGGGTGCCGTGCGCGGCTACGCCAGCGCGGCGACGATCTGCTGCGCCCGGGCCCGGTGCTTGTCGTAGGCACCCGGAAACGCGGAGCGCTGCACGACTTGGGCGGCACCGCCGATGCTCATGGTCTCCCAGCCGGTGATCTTGACCAGGCGGTTGTAGAACAACCGGCTCGACTCGCCCGGGTTCATGAGCTGCTCGGCGCTGCCCCAGCCCTGGCTGGGCCGCTGCTGGAACAGGCCCACCGAGTCGTAGTTGCTGTCCACGCCCTCGTGCGGGAGGTTCAGCGACTTCGGCACCGCCGGGTTGGCGAGGTTGCGCAGGTTGCTTTCCTGCATGACCGTGGTGATCGCGACGACGTGCGCCCGGGTGGGCAGGTTCATCCGCCGGCCCGCCTCGACGATGGCGGCGGCGTTGTCCATCTGCGCCTGGGTGAGACCGGCCACCGGCTTGGGCCGCGCCGGTTTGGCGGGTGATGGCGCGACGGGTGATGGGCTGGGAGCCGCGCTCGCCGGGGCGGATGCCTCGGCGCGGTTGAAGGTGCGCGAGGCGACGTCGCGCGCGTCGCCGCGGGAGGCGTCCAGCTCGGCAGACGCTGGCGCGGCGGCCGCGGGTGGCCCCGACCGGGTCAGCGGGTAGAGCGCCGCCGCGCCGATCGCCAGGGCCGTGACACTGCCGAGCGCGGTGGCTGCCAGGCGGGGCCGACGGCGCGCGGCCGCATGCCGACCTCGACGTGCCCGCCGGTAGCGGCCGGCAGATTCGCCGGCCGGGTTGGCACAGGTCAGACGTTTAGAGCTGTTTTGGGATGGTTTTTGGAGGTGGCGCACCGAGCCAGCCTAGGCAGGCGGGTGCTCCAAACGCCGACTCCATGTGCGAAGACACACATTGTGAACGCGGACAAAGCCGCTCATGCCTCGCTGAGAGGCGATCCGATCATGCTCTCGGCATGATCGGGCCATAAGCGCGATTGCGCCATAGGTGCGACCCATGTACCGCGTTTGCAAGTACGGCTATTTCCCTCCTCTTCCCCCCTCCCCACACCCTTGCTCAACCCTTTTACGTCGCCCGTCATCGGCGTGCGCTGATTATGATCGATCGACCCTTGTCGGCTGTCTCTGTCGGCTGTCTGGCCACAGGCCTGTTGTCCCTGCTCAACACCTATCGTGTGTCGACGGTGGACAGATCAGTGGCCGCGAATGTCACGAGCGGATTACAACGTCGGCGCGGCTAGTGACAGATCGTTCAGGGGTTGCGAATGATGCGGATCAATGCGCCCTACATCGCAGGGCCTGGTTGTCCCCGGAGGCAAAAAACGTGAACATAAGTCGCAGATGGGGTCGGCGGTTATCCGCCTCTGCCCTTGCGTCGATCGTGGCGGCCAGTGCCGTGACGCTGGCGGGTGGTTCGACCGCCGCGAGCGCCGAGCCCACGGCCGGGCCCGACGCCGGTAACAGTGTCGCCAAGAGCGCCGCGGCGACCGACAAGCTCGGCCAGCATGACCAGGATCTGCTGGCACAGGCGCAGGCCAAGCGCGAGCCGACGGTGATGCTGATCGTCGCCACCGAAAAGGGCAAGGCCAGTGACGTCGCGACCCACCTGAAGAAGCTCGGCGGCAAGGTCGCCAAGCAGGTGGACCAGGTCGGCTACGTGCGCGCCCAGGTCCCCACCGCGGCCGTTCGCCAGGCCGCCAAGATCGCCGGCATCGCGGCGGTCGACCTCAACGAGACCATTCCGCTGCCCAAGCCGGAGCCGAAGCCGGCGGGCGTGCAGACGCTCGTCGCGGTCCCCGGCCCGGGGGCCGACACACCCGCCTCCAACCCGTTCATGCCGACCAACGAGACCGGTGCGGTCGCGTTCAAGCAGCAGCACCCCACGTGGGACGGCCGCGGCGTGACGATCGGCATCATGGACACCGGTGTCGACCTCGACAACCCGGCGCTGCAGACCACGTCCACGGGTGAGCGCAAGATCCGGGACTGGTTCACCGCGACCGACCCGATCTTCGACGGCGACGGCACGTGGCGCGCGATGCTCACGACCGTCACCGGTCCGAGCTTCACCGCGGGCGGCGCCACCTGGACCGCGCCGGCGGGCACCTTCAAGTTCAGCCGGTTCGCCGAGTCGAGCACCGCGGGCGGTGAGCCGGCCGGTGACGTCAACCGCGACGGCGACACCACCGACACCTTCGGCATCCTGTACAACCAGGCGACCGGCGACATCCGGGTCGACTCGGACCAGGACCGCAACTTCACCAACAATCCGGTGATGCGGCCATACGGCGAGAAGTACGACGTCGGCCACTTCGGCACCGACAACCCGGCGACCGCGGTGCGCGACCAGATGCCGTTCGTCGTCGAGTTCCGCAAGGACGTCGACCTGAGCCCGTTCGGCGACCCGACGCTGCCGCCGACCGCCGACTTCGTGAACATCGGCATCATCGAGGGCCAGCACGGTTCGCACGTCGCCGGCATCACCGCGGCCAACGACATGCTCGGCAACGCCAACTTCGACGGTAACGCGCCGGGCGCCAAGCTGGTCTCGGCCCGGGCCTGCTCGTGGAGCGGCGGCTGCACCAACGCCGCCCTGACCGACGGCATGGTCGAGCTGGTCGTCAACCGCCACGTCGACGTGGTCAACATGTCGATCGGTGGCCTGCCGGCACTCAACGACGGCGCCAACGCCCGCGCCGAGCTCTACAACCGCCTGATCAACGACTACGGCGTGCAGATGTTCATCTCGGCCGGCAACGAGGGCCCGGGCACGAACACGATCGGCGACCCGTCGGTCGCCACCGACGTGGTCAGCGTCGCCGCCGGGATCAGCAAGGAGACCTGGCTGGCCAACTATGGCTCGGTCGTGCGTAAGCCCTACAACCTGTTCAACTTCTCGTCGCGCGGTCCGCGTGAGGACGGCGGCTTCAAGCCCAACGTCACCGCGCCGGGCTCGGCGATCTCCACCACGCCGCTGTGGCAGCCGGGTGGCCCGGTGGCGGAGGCCGGTTACGCGCTTCCGCCGGGGTACGCGATGCTCAACGGCACGTCGATGTCCTCGCCGCAGGCGACCGGTGCGGCGGCGCTGCTGCTGTCGGCCGCGAAGGCCAACGACCTGGGCGTCACGCCGGCCGCTCTGCGCCGGGCGATGTACACCGCGGCCAACAAGATCGACGGCGTTCCGGCCGCCGGCCAGGGCAACGGCCTGGTCGACGTGCCGGGCACCTGGAACTACCTCAAGGGCGGCGTGGAGACGCGCAAGTACAAGTCGGACGCGCCGGTCTGCACCCCGCTCGCCGGGTTCCTCGCCACCCCCAACCGGGGTGCGGGCATCTACAACCGGTGCGCCTCCAACAAGGGTGGCCTGAAGGCGGGCCAGTCCAAGACCTACACGGTGAAGATCACCCGCACGACGGGTCCGGCCAGGCCGGTCAAGCACACGCTGCGCTGGGTGAACAACGACGGCACGTTCCGGTCGGACGACAGCGTGACGCTGCCGCTCAACAAGGCCGTGAGCGTCCCGGTCCAGGTCAAGGCCGGCATCGGCGTGCACAGCGCCATCCTGGAGGTCGACGACGCGAAGACCTCGACGGTCGATTTTGAGATCATGAACGCCGTGGTCGTCTCCAACGACACCAAGGCGCCGTCGTACTCCTTCGCCACCGAAGGCAAGGTCGACCGCAACTCGTTCAAGTCCTACTTCGTGACCGTGCCGGAAGGCGCGGCCGCGCTGCAGGTCAACCTGTCGGGCATCGCCACCGGGTCGCAGACCCGGTTCATCGCGATCAACCCGTACGGGCTGCCGGTCGAGGACACGTCCAGCCTCAACTGCTACACCAACCGGCCGCCGGGTGCGGAGTGCAAGCCGCAGGAGCGCGACTACCAGAACCCGCTGCCGGGCATCTGGGAGATCGAGGTCGAGTCCCGGCGGACCTCGCCCGCACTGGAGAACCCGTTCGAGCTGACCGCTCGGGTGCAGGGCGTCAAGGTTGACCCCGCGGTCATCCAGCTGCCCACGGTCAAGGCCGGCCAGGCCACCCCGGTGACCTGGACGGTCAAGAACACCTTCGGTCCGGTCAACGTGACCGGCCAGGGTGGCCCGCTCGGCAGCTCGGTCAGCTCCCGGCCGACCATTGCCAACCAGGAGTCGCAGAAGTACACGATCGCCGTCCCCGCCGGTGCGAGCCGGCTCGACGTCTCGATCGGCAACCCGAGCGACCCCGGCGCGGACCTCGACCTGTTCGTGCGCCTGAACGGCCAGGTCGTCGGCCAGTCCGCCGACGGTGACTCGGAGGAAGCGGTCTCGCTGGCCAACCCGGCCGCGGGCACCTACGAGGTCGAGGTCGTCGGCTTCGACGTGCCCGCGGGCACGACGCAGTACGACTACCGCGACGTCTTCTACTCGCCGTCGCTGGGCTCGGTGTCGGTGCCGAAGAAGTTCGTGTCGCTCGCCAACGGCGCCAGCACGACGATCGCCGGCACGGTCACGGCCAACGTGGCTCCGGTCGCCGGCCGGCAGCTGTTCGGTGAGATGGTCGTCGTGACCGACGAGGGCGCGGTCGTGGGCCGCGGCAACGTCGTGATCGGTGCGGTCAGCTAAAAGCAGTCCCTGGTACGCGAAGAGCCCGTCCCCATTGCGGGGGCGGGCTCTTCCGCACGTCCGGTCAGGCCGGCTGTGCGCTGTCGACGGCGAACGGGGTGCCCTGCTGGCAGGTGGTCATCAGGCCCGGCTGCGGCCTGCCGGTGACGGTGACCTTCGCCCCGTCGCGGAGCAGGTCACGCGGACCGCCGAGCAACAGGTACCCGTTGAGGAGCACGCAGTTGGCCTCGACGCCGGCGGCGACCGTGCCGGTGATCGTCATCGGGCCGCGGGCGGCCGCACTCGGGATCTTGTCGGTCGGGAGCTCCGGGCCGACGGACGGGGTGCCCGGCGACGGCGACCCACCGGGGTCGGTATGTCTCGACTGTGAGGCTGAGCTGGTCACCGAAGGGCCTCCCGGCTGATTCGACCCGCCTTGGGCGCAGGCACCGAGCAGCGTGCACGCCACAAGGGCGGCCAGTGCCATCGAGGTTCTCGTCACATGGTCTATGACGCCATCGTAGTGGCGATCGTTCCGCCCGCTGGAAAGCTGGGCCCAAGGGGGCTGGACAGCGAAAAGCGGGAGCCCACCCCCCGGGACGGCTCCCGCTCCCGCTAGTCGACCAGGTCAAAGTGTGTCGACCAGGTCACTGCCCGTCGGCCGGATCAGAGCACGCGGCAGGCGCGACGAGCGGGTGGCGCGCGAGCCGGTCGCCGCCGCGGAGCTGGCCGGCCTGTGCGGCTATCTGCCGTTGGCGCTGCGGATCGCCGCCGCCAACCTCGGCCAACACCCGCACCGGCGGATCGCCGACTACGTCGACCAGTTGCGCGCGGGCAACCGGCTGGCCGCGCTGGAGGTGGACGGCGATGAGCTGAGCGCTGTGCGCACCGCGTTCGACCTGTCCTACGCCCGGCTCGCCGAACCGACCCGGCGGCTGTTTCGCCTGCTGTCTCTCGTACCTGGACGTGATTTCACCGTCGACGTCGGCCGCGCCCTGGTCGGTGGTGATGCTTCGCGCCTGCTCGATCGGCTCGCCGGCGCCTACCTGATCGAACAGCACACCCCCGACCGGTACGCATTCCACGACCTGCTGCGCCTCTACGCCACCGAGCGGGCCACCGAGGAGGACAGCGAAGCCGACCGGCGGGCGGCGCGGACCCGGATGTTCGACCACTACCGCCTCGGCGGCGGCCACCGCAATGGACGGCGCGTTTCCCGAGGAGCGGCGGCGGCCGGGAATCGGCGCGAAACCGAGCGTGGGGCCCACCGACTCGGCCCGGGCCAAGGCCTGGCTGGACGCGGAGCGCGCCAACCTGGTCGCGGCGACCAGCCAGGCCGCCGAGGACGGCTGGCCCCGGCACGCCTGCGACCTCGCACAGACACTGTGGCTCTACCTCATGACCGCACCGCACTACACCGAGGCGATGAGCACGAACCGCCACGCGCTCGAAGCCGCGCGCGGCCTCGGCGACCGCGCCGCCGAAGGCGACGCCCTCACGAACATCGGTTCCGTGTACTGGCGGACCGGGCGGCTCGACGAGGCGATGCGCTATTTGGACCGGGCGCTGGCCATCCGCCGCGAGGTGGGCGACCGCGCCGGTGAGGGCTGGACACTCAACAACCTGGCCAGCGTGTACTGGAGTTGCGGCCGGTACGAGCTGTTCTCTCTGCACTGCCGGAGAGCGCTGGACATTTTCCGTGCCGCCGGTGACCGGGTCGGCGAATACACCGCACTCAACAATCTGAGCATGGTGTATTGGCGCTGGCACCGGTACGCCGAGGCGCTCGATCCGGCCCAGGAAGCGCTCGCGGTCACCCGCAAGATGTCGTACGGGCACGGTGAAGCCAATGCACTCAACACACTGAGCCTGGTGTATCTGGGCTGGGGCCGGTTCACCGAGACGCTGGAATACACCGAGCAGGCGTTGGCCCTGGCGTGTGAGGTGGGCGACCGCTACAGCGAGGGATGAGCACTCGACACCCTCGGCCTGGTGTACAGCCGGCAGGGCTGCCACGACCAGGCGCTCGACCACGCCACGCAGGCGCTCGACATCGCCCGCCAGATCGGGCACCGCCACCTCGAGGCGGCGACGCTCAACAGCCTCGGTGAGGTACGCCGGGCCGCGGGCCAGCCCGACGCGGCACTGTCCAACCACCGGGCCGCGCTCGTACTCGCGCATGAAACCAACGACCGGGACGAGCAGGCCAGGGCGCTGGACGGGATCGCGCACGCGCTGCGGGCGACCGGTGCCGTGGACGAGGCGCGGCAGCACTGGCAGGAGGCACTGGCTATCTACACCGATCTCGACCTGCCGGAGGCCGGATCGATCCGGGCGCACCGGTCGTCCGGTGGCGCCGTCTAGTTCCGCCTGTGTGAGACGGTGCCCGGATCGGGTACCCCACCGGGAGGGTTTCACGCATCGATGGCGAGCACCCCGTCCAGACCGGTGATCTCCAGAGTCCGCCGGACGGTCCGGTGCACACCGCGTATGGAGAAGCGGCACCCGGTCCGGGTGGCAAGATTGCGCGCCGTCACCAGCACGTTGACCCCATCCGCGCCAAAGAACGTCACCTCGCCCAGATCGCAGCACACCCTTGGCTGGCTGTCGATCGCGTCCAACAGCGCCATCCGCAGCAGCGGCACGGTTGCCATGTCCACCTGCCCGGCGACGGCGATGACCACCAGGTCGCCGTCAGACCCGGACGTGGCGCACTCTTGGCGTCGAGACACGCTCAGCAGCGTCGCTGTGTCGAACCCGGCCACGGTGGCGGACACCTCAAGCCGTCGGTGGATGTCCGATGGCGGCTGCTCGTGCTCGCCGCGCGAGGTGGATCCGGGTGACCCTAACTGCTCAGCCATGGGCGCAGCACTCCCGTCGAGAGAACATGACGGGCGCGCGGTTTGACCCGCGTACAGCTTAATGACGTCTGCCCCCGCCACCAAACGAAGGCGCCCGTCCGATGATCAAGCCGGATGCGGACGGGAGTCGCAGCGCCCCACCCGCGCGAGCCGTGACCGGGTCATCGCAGAAACCAGAAGCCCAACGGCGAGAACGGCCGCGGCGGCGCCGGATACAACCAGCGGGAGAGTGCCGTCGTGTCCCCACGTGATGCCGGCCCAGAGACCCGCGACGAGGATGCCGAGGCCGCCCAGCCCTTGGAAGAGTCCTTGTCCGCTGCCCTGGTCGGCGGCGGGGAGCAGGCCGGAGATCCAGGCCTTGCCGACGCCGTCGGTGAGGGCGGTGAAGCCGCCGTAGCCGGCCAGCAGCAGCCAGGCGGTGGTGTGGGAGTGGGTGAGGCCGAGGCCGGTGTAGGCGAGGGCGAACAGCAGCAGGCCGGTGCCGAACACGGCGGCGGGTGGGAGCCGGTCAGCGAGCGCGCCGGCCGGGTAGCTCAGCAGGGCGTAGATGGCGTTGTAGGCGATGTAGGCGCCGATCACGGCGGTGACCGAGAAGCCGATCTGGTGCAGGCGGAGCAGGAGCAGCGCGTCGGGAAAGTTGACCAGGCTGAACACGGTGAGCACGGTGACCACCCGCCAGTACCGGCCGGGCAGCAGACCAAGTCGCCATCGTGCGGGAGGTTTCGCCGAGGTGGGGCGGGCGGGTTGGCGGACGGCAGCAACCAGTGCCGCGCTGGCGACGGCCGGAATGACGGCGATGACCAGCAGCGGCCGGATGTGATGGTGCAGCAGCTGGTAGCCGGCCAGGCCGATCAGCGGGCCGACGACCGCGCCGGTGGTGTCCATGGCGCGGTGGAAGCCGAACGCCCGGCCACGGGCGGCGGCCGGGACGCCGACGGCGATAAGCGCGTCGCGGGGGGCGCCGCGGATGCCTTTGCCCAGCCGGTCGACGCAGCGCCCCGCAAGCACGACCGGCCACGCCCCAGCCACCGCGATGAGCACCTTGCCGAGCGCGGCGAGGCCGTAGCCCAGCCCGATCAGCGGTTTCGGCCGGTAGCGATCGGACAGTCGGCCGCTGGCGATTTTCGCGAGCGCCGCGGCGCCTTCGGCGAGCCCTTCGACGATGCCGACAACGACGGCGGGTGCGCCGAGTACGACGGTCAGGAAGATGGGCAGGATCGGGTAGAGCAGTTCGGAGGCGGCGTCCTGGAGAAGGGATACCCCGGACAGGACGGCGAGGTTGCGGGTCAGCCACCGCCCGGGCGGCCGGTCGGCGGCGGCCGCGGCGGCTGGTGGCTGTGCGACCATGTGCTCACCTCCTGCCTGCCGGCGGCGAAATGCAGGTTACCGTCACTGCGGCAGAAGGGGTGACCGGATGGATCGTCCGCCGCCGTACGGCGTCTCCGCCCGTCGTCTAGCCGTCCGTCCGGCCCGCCGGAGCGAGCAGCCACGTTGTCGACCAGCGACCGGGACGTAGCGCCATGATCGACGCTATCGCCCGGCACATCCTGGCCCTGCACGGCTTCGCGGCCCTCGCCATTGTGTTCGCCGTGCCGCTGCTGGAGTCCTCCGCGTTCGTCGGGTTCGTGTTCCCCGGTGAGATCGCGGCGCTGCTCGGCGGGGTACTCGCCTTCCAACACCGGGTCAGCGTGGTGGCCGCGATCGCCGCGGCCACCATGGGTGCGATCATCGGCGACACCATCGGGTACGCCGTCGGCCGTCGCTACGGCCGGCGCCTGCTCAGCGGCCCAGTTGGCCGGCTGGTCAAACGCGAACACCAGGAGCGGGCTGAACGCTACCTCGCCGAACGCGGCGGCAAGGCCGTGTTCCTGGGCCGGTTCACCGCCGGGCTGAGAGTCATGATCCCAGGCCTGGCCCGGATAGCAAGGATGCCGTACCGCACCTTCGCCGTCTACAACATCGCCGGTGGCGCGGTATGGGCAACCGCGATCGTGCTGCTGGGCTGCACGCCCTCGGCAACCGGCTTGCCGCGACACCGCCGGCCGTCTGGGTCCGGCGCCGCCTCCCGGCACAGGTGGGCTGGATGCGCCGGCGGATGGACACGACAAACGCTGACGGGCTGCCGCTGACCGCCACCGTGGCCGCCGCCGCCCTGGCCGCCTGGATATTCGGTGGGCTCACCCAGGACCTCGTCGCAAACGACGGAACCGCCGGCTCGATCCCCGCGTACACGCGTTCGCGGTCGCCCACCGCACCGGCTGGCTGACCGCGCTCATGCGCACGGTTACCTGGCTCGGCTCCGGCTGGGTCCTCATCCCGGTGCTGGTCGCCGCCACCATCGTGCTCTGGCGTCACCCGGACCGGCGGGCCGTCGGGTGGCTCTGGGCGGCATATGTGGGCGCTTTCGCGCTCGACGCCCTCGCCACGCCCATCGCGGACCGCGCCCGCCCGCCTGCAGCGGACCTCATCGAGGCGGCAAGCGGCCTGTCGTATCCGTCCGGGCACGCCCTCGCCACCTGGGGCATGCTCGCCGTCGTGGCGTCGGCCGGCCGGTCGCCCCGCGCCCGCGCCCGCCTGCTGGCGGCCGCGGCTGGTGTCGTCCTGATCGTCGGCGTGTCGCGGGTCTACCTCGGGGCGGGCTTGTTCACCGATGTCGTCGCCGGCTACGCCCTCGGCGCCGCGTGGCTGGCGTTCCTGCTCGCGCTACGCCTACGTCGAAGCGCCGACCGCCCGCACGTCCAGCCGCGGTCTACGCCAGCAGGATGAAAGCGGCCACCACCGATCCGGCGAGCGCAGCGCCGTAGCACAGCAGGCCGATCAACCCGGCGGCGTGCTCGAGGCGCAGGCCGTGCACCACCGCGGGGCGCAACCGGTGCGCGACGTGCACCAACGCCAGCACGCAGACCGCCAGCAGCGCGAGGCGCGTGATGGGGTTGCTCACCACGGCGAGCAGGTGTGCGTGGTCGGGAGGAGACAGCCAGCCCAGCGGAAACGCCAGGCCGAACAGGAGCAGCAGGATCGGCAGCACCAGCGCCGCCACGACACCGCCGGCGCTGAACGTCAGCCACAACACGGGTTCGACTGGTCGTCTGGTCATCGATCAGCCCAGAATTATCCAGGTCAGCAGAGCCGACAGCACCACCCACGCGGCGAAGTGGGGTGCGGCGATCAAGATGCCCGGCACCCGCCGGCCGCGTACCCGCACGACTATCGCCTGCGGTGTCAGGTTGAACCAGGTGACAGCGTGGAAGACCACGAACAACAGGGCCAGCACGTTAATGGCGAGCACCCACGGCGTCGCGCTCCAGTCCAGGAACCGGCGGTACGCCTCCGCCCCCTGCATGACGGCGTGGACCGCCACCAGCGTGAACGCCACGGACCACGCCACGAAGACGCTGGTCAGCTCCCGGAGGACGAACACGAGGTATGAGCGGCGCTGTAACCACCACAGCAGCGGTACCCGCGGCCGGTACAGCCGCTGCCGGAACTCGGTGTATCCGGTCATCGGGCACCCCACGGGAGCAGGAAGGCCTTGATCGAATCAGTCGCCGCCCTGAGCTTGTACTGCTGGATCGCGCCGGCCGGGTCCACTCCTTTCGGGCAGGCCCGGCTGCATTCGCCGACGTATGTGCAGGCCCAGACCCCCTCCGGCTGATTCAGTACCTCGAGCCGCCGGTGCGCGCCGTCGTCGCGGGAGTCGAGGTTGTAGCGCTGGGCCAGGGCGATCAGCGCCGGCCCGAGGAAGTCCTGTTCGAGGCCGTACACCGGGCAGGCCGAGTAGCACAGCATGCAGTTGATACACATGCTGAACTGCTTGTACTCCTCCATCTGCGCCGGCGTCTGCAGGTAGTCGGTGTCGGCCGGCGGTTCGGGCTGTGCGGGCACCAGCCACGGCGTGACGCGGGGGAGCTTGGCCATGAAGTCGGTGATCTCGACGACGAGGTCGCGGATCACGGGGAAGTTGCGCAGCGGCTCGACCCGGACCGGGCCGGGGCCGACGGCGGTCAGGAACGTGCCGCACGTGAGCCTCGGCTCACCGTTCACGGTCATGCCGCAACTGCCGCAGATGCCCATCCGGCAGGACCAGCGGTAGGACAGCGTGCCGTCCAGCGTGTCCTTGACGTAGTTGAGCCCGTCGAGGACCGTCCAGTCCTTGCGCAGCGGGACCTCGTACCGCTGCGTTGTCGGCTCTTGATCCTGCTCCGGCCGGTAGCGGGTGACTTCCAGCACGATGGTTTCCGTCATGGGCGTTACCTCCCGTACACCCGTTCCCCGGGTGGCCAGCGCGTTATTGTCACCGGCAGGTACTCGACCCGCGCCGACCCGTCGGCGTTGCGGTGGATCAGCGAGTGGGCCAGGAACCGCGTGTCGTCGCGCGCAGGGAAGTCGGTGCGCTGGTGCGCTCCGCGGGACTCTTCACGCAGCATGGCGCTGTGCACGATGCTTTCGGCGACGTCGAGCATGAACGACAGCTCGAGGGCGGCGACCCGTTCGGTGTTGAACGCCTGGCTGTGGTCTTCGATTGCGGCGTTTTGGCACCGCTCCCGCAGCTCGTGCAGCTTGTCCGCGGCCTTGGTCAGCGTGTCGGCGGCCCGGTAGATGCCGGCGCCCTGCTCCATCGCCTCCTGCATCTCCGCGCGGAGCCCTGCGATCCGCTCCCCGCCGCGGTCGCCGCCGCGCAGGTCGTGTTCCAGTTGGCGCCGCTCGTCGCGCCCCTGCGCTTCGATGGCGGGGCCCGCGCCGCCGCGGCTTCCCAGGGTCGCGGCGAACTCGGCGGCGGCGCGGCCCGCGCGGGCCCCGAAGACCAGCAGCTCCGGCAGCGAGTTCGAGCCCAGCCGGTTGGCGCCGTTGATGCTGACGCAGGCCGTCTCGCCGGCGGCGTACAGGCCTTCCAGCGAAGTGGCCCCCTGGCTGTCGGTGTGGACCCCGCCCATCATGTAGTGCACCACCGGCCGTACCGGGATCAGCTCGCGGACCGGGTCGATGTTTTCGTACTGCAGGCACAGCTCTCGCACCATCGGCAGCTTGGTGTTGATGACGTCCGCGCCGAGATGCCGTAGATCCAGATGCACTACCGGCCCGTACGGCGTGTCGACCGTGCGGCCCTTCTCCACCTCGTGCACGAACGCCTGCGACAGGCGGTCGCGGGGCCCCAGTTCCATGCTGCGCAGGACCGGCCCGGGTGTGGGCTTGCCGAGGTTGTAGTCCTGCAGGTAGCGATAACCGTCGCGGTTGAGCAGCCAGCCGCCTTCGGAGCGGGTCGCCTCGGTGATGAGGATGCCCGTGAAGGGGAGGCCGGTCGGGTGGTACTGGACGAACTCCATGTCTTTGAGCGGCGCGCCGGCCCGGTAGGCGAGGGCCATGCCGTCACCGGTCTTGATCGCGGCGTTCGTGGTGAACGGAAAGACCCGCCCGCAGCCTCCGGTACAGATGATCACTGCCTTGGCGGTGATGGTCTCGATCCGGCCGGACATGAGCTCGATGGCGACCACGCCGCGCACCCGGCCATCGTCGACGAGCAGTTTCGTGACGAACCACTCGTCGTAGCGGACGATCGGCCGGTGCTGCAGCGAGGTCTGGAACAGGGTGTGCAGCAGGTGGAAGCCGGTCTTGTCAGCCGCGAACCAGGTGCGCATCTGCTTCATGCCGCCGAACGCGCGGACGGCCACGTGGCCGTCGGGCTCGCGGCTCCACGGGCATCCCCAGTGCTCCAGCCGGAGCATTTCCTTGGGGGCCTCCGCCACGAACGCCTCGACCGCGTCCTGGTCGCACATCCAGTCGCCGCCCGAGATCGTGTCGTACGCATGCTCGTCGAGGCTGTCGGTGGCCCGGATGACCGCGGCCGCGCCGCCTTCGGCGGAGACCGTGTGGCTGCGCATCGGATAGACCTTGGAAACGATTCCGACGCTCAGGTTGGGGTTGGTCTCGGCGATGGCGATGGCGGCGCGCAGGCCGGCGCCACCGCCACCCACGATGACGACGTCATGCGATTCGGTCATCGCGGCGTCTCAACACCCGTGGTCCGGGCCGAACGGCTCCTTCACCTTGTGCCCGTCGTGGCGGATCGCCCTCGTCTGGACACTGCCGTCGTGGTACTCGTGCCTGGTCCGCCGGCACCCGCAGGCGTAGTAGTCGACGAGGATCATCAGGCCCTCGTCGTCGCGGTCCTTGTACTGCTCGCCGTCGACGATTCTTCCGCACGGCGCCTCTTCACTCGTGAAACGTGTCTTGGTGCCAACCATCATCCACTCCTCGCGTAGATGGCCGGGCGTTACAGGCGACCGCTGCGATGATCGGTTCGTCGGTCACGCGACCGGCGCCGTGATCACGTCCGGCCTACCTATTCAGACAGCGTCCCACCGGCCGGGCACGGACGGAAGGGGCGCCGCGACCCGGTCGGTCGCCCGCGAGGCCGAGGCCACCCGAGGATGCGAATGCGTGCGGCGGCGCCGCGGCTGGGGGGAGGATCGTCATGGCCGGCCGATCATGACGCAGAGCGACACACCGACTAACATCGATGGGTTGACACTGCTGCGGGATTTGTCTAACTTTGGGCAGTTCTCGTACCCGTCCAGGCCGTCCGTTCGGGTTGTGTCGGTTGTTCGGGCGAGGCGCCGCCGACAAGCCGGCCACCGGTTGGGCCGGGTCATCGTTCACCCACTACAACTACCCCGGCACCTACCAGGAGCGGGATTTCCACCATTGCCACCGCAACGGCAACGACGACGTGGCCAACTACAAGGACCGGTACGAGGTGCAGAACTGCCAACTGGTCAACCTCGCCGATCTCGACACCGGCTCGGAGTACGTGCGGGGCAGGCTGGCCGGGTACCTCAACGACCTGCCATCCCTCGGCGCCGACGGGTTCCGCCTGGGTGCGAGCAAGCACGTGCCGGCCGGCGACATCAGCGCGATCGAAGCGAAGCTGTCCCGCCCCGCCTACATCGTCCAGGAGCTGATCGAAGGGCCGGCGAGCCGATCGAGCCGGGCGAGTACTTCGGCAACGGCAACGTCCACGAGTTCCGGTACGGAAAGGACCTCGGCCGGGTCTTCCGTCACGAGAAGCTGGCGTCCATGCACAACTTCGGCGAGGCGTGGGGTTACGTGCCGAGCGGCAAGGCCGGCGTGTTCGTCGACAACCACGACACGCAGCGCAGCGGGGGCGACATCCTCACCTACAAGGACAACGGGATGTACGCATTGGCCAACGCCTTCATGCTCGCCTGGCCATACGGCGCGCCGAGTGTCATGTCCAGCTTCGAGTTCGACAACCCCGACCAGGGCCCGCCCTCCGACGCATCCGGTAAGACCAACGACGCGACCTGCTTCACCAATGGTTGGCGGTGCGAGCACCGCTGGCGGGTCATCGCCAACATGGTCGGATTCCACAATGGCGTCGAGGGGACCCCGGTCGTCCACTGGCACGACGACGGCAACAACCTCATCGCCTTCGGCCGTGGCAACCGCGGGTACGTGACCATCAACAACTCAGATCAGGCGGTGACCGGCCGTCGATACCACTCCGACCTACCGGCGGGCCGGTACTGCGACGTGATCCACGGCGACGTGGCTGGCGGCTCGTGCACCGGCCCGGTGATCACCGTCGAAGCCAACGGATTGTTCGGGGCGGACATCCCCGCCCACGACGCGGTAGCGATCCACGCCGGCGCGAAGGTGGGCTGAGCGGCGAACGTGCCGCCCGACGTACCGTGGACAGGTCATGAGACCGTCGCCGCTCGCCCTGGTCGCCGTGCTGGTGTTCGCCGCGTTCACCGCCTGTGGCTCCGGCGCCGGGCCGGACCACCCACCGACCCCGTCACCGGCCGGTTCGTCCACCGGCCCCACGGCCGCCGCGACGCCGGAGAGTCCCGCCACCCCGGCCGCGTCCGCTACCGCCGGTGGCGCCACGGCAGGTGCGCCCCGACCCGACCACGTCGTGCTGGTGATCTTCGAGAACAAGGCGTACGCGCAGATCGCGGGCAGCCGTAGCGCGCCGTACCTGAACGCCCTGATCGGGCGGGCGGCGGTCTTCACCGACGCGCACGCCGTCACCCACCCCAGCCAGCCCAACTACCTGGCGTTGTTCTCCGGCTCCACGCACGGCGTGCCCGACGACCGCTGCCCCGTGCGGCTGACCGGCCAGCCCAACCTCGCCCGCCAGCTGCTCGACTCCGGGCGAACCTTCGTGGGCTACTCCGAAGACCTGCCGGCCGCCGGGTACACCGGCTGCTCGCAGGGCCGCTACGCCGCCAAGCACAACCCGTGGGCCGACTTCGACAACGTCCCCGCCAGCGCCAACCAGCCGTTCACCGCCTTCCCGACCGACTACGCCCGGCTGCCCACCGTCTCGATCGTCGTACCGAACATCTGCGACGACATGCACGACTGCGGCGTCGTCACCGGCGACGCCTGGGCGCGCACCCACCTCGACGACTACCTGCGCTGGGCCGACACCCACAACAGCCTGCTCGTGGTCACCTTCGACGAGGACGACAACGGCGCCGACAACCACATTCTCACCCTCGCCGCCGGGCCGATGGTCCGGGCGGCTGCCTACCCCGAACCGGTCAACCACTACCGCCTCCTGCGCACCATCGAAGCCTGCTACGGGCTCGCCCCGCTCGGCGAGGCCGCGCCCCCCGCACCGATCACCGACATTTGGCGATGACCCGGGCCGCGTTCAGGCCGCAGTCGCGCACCACTCGCAGGGTGGTGGGATCTTCGTCGCCGAAGGGCGGGCGGAACAGGACCGGCCGGCGACCATAGAGGGCACCAAGTTGGTCGGCCGACCCGCACACCTCGCGTTTTTGGAAGTCGTAGGACTTGCCCTTCAGGTCGGTGTGGGTGAGCGTGTGCGCCTCGATGGCCGCGCCGGCATCTTGCAGTTGCTTGAAGTAGGCGGGGTTGTCGCGGATCGCGTTGATCGTCAGGAACAGGGTGACCGGCACGTGTGCGGCCTGCACCAGTTGCAGCGCCTGCGGCACCTTAGTCGTAGTTCGCTCGGGCGCAGACGGTCCAGATGATGTCCGCGACGCGGTTGACCGATAGCCCGGGGCGGAGGGAGCCCCGTTCAGCGAGGAGCGCGGCGAAACGACGCAGGCCCGCCAAGCGCTGCTCGGCATGCTTGTCGCGCAGGGCCATGAGCGTTTCGTCGGTGGTAGCAGCCGCGTCGAGGACCCGCAGCAGGGGTCCTACCCGGCTCCACACTCCTGGCTGCGTGGCGGCATAGGCTCAATGCCGAGAAGATAAGCGTTGCTGCTGGTAGAGGTCGGTGCTGTCCGACAGCCTGATCATGGCACGGCGTGGCGGGTTGGGGAGATGGCGAAGCTCCTGTAGAACGTCGATCGACCAAGACAGACGTGAATAGAGGAGCTTGGCCGTGTCCATTCCGCGGTGTAAATGACGACGGGCGTAGGTTCCGTACAAGACCGCCAAAGTCTGTACAGGAAGGACTACGCCCGTGCCATCACGAGTATCGCCTACCGACAAGATTCGTGCCGAGATCGACGCGCTGTTCGGCTCCGGCCGGGACCTGGCCGAGGTCCTCGAAGACGTGGCCCGGCTCGGTGCCCGTCTGATCATGCAGACCGCGGTGGAGGCCGAGGTCGACGAGTTCCTGGGCCGGGCCCGCTACCAGCGCCGCGTCGAGGTACCCGAGGCACGTGCCGGCCCACATAACGGGTTCTGTCCGACCACGGTGAAGACCACCGCCGGTCCGGTCACCCTGGACCGGCCGAAGCTGCACGGCATCGACGAGGCGTTCTGCTCGCGGCTGTTCGGCACCGGGGTATCCAAGACGAACGCGTTGGAGACCCTCGTCATCGCCGGGTTCGTGCGCGGCCTGTCGGTGCGCGACGTCGAGGCATCCCTGGCCGACGCGTTGGGGCCGCAGGCGGCGCTGTCCAAGTCGACCGTTTCCCGGGTCTGCCAGGCGATCCGCGACGAGTTCGACACCTGGCGGGTACGACGCCTGGACGAGGTCGTGTGCGACTACCTGTTCCTGGACGCCTCCCACTTCGCGATGCATCCCGGCGCCCGCCCCGAGCCGATCCTGGCCGCCTGGGGCATCACCACCGCGGGCGAGCCGGTCCTGATCGGCCTCGAGGTCGCCGCGAATGAGGGCAACGACGCCTGGGACGACTTCCTCGACGCGCTCACCGGGCGCGGGCTGCGCCCGCCGCTGCTGGTCATCTCCGACGGCGCGGCCGGCCTGGTCGGCGGCATCGAACGCAAGCTGCCACGCTCGTTGCGTCAGCGGTGTCTGATCCATCGATGCCGCAACCTTCTCGCGAAGACCCCCAAGCACGCCCAGGCCGAGGTCAAGGCCGCCTACTGGGCGATGTTCGACATCCCTGCCGACGTAGGACCCGGCGAGAAGGCCGAAGCCCTTGTCCAACAACGAATCCGGGCCTTCGCCGCCAGCTACAACACGGCGTTCCCCGCCGCCGTGCGCTGCCTCCTGCAGGACCACCAGGCGCTGACCGTGTACCTGCGTTTCCCCCACGAGCACTGGGCGCGCATCCGTCACTCCAACTTCATCGAACGCACCTTCGGCGAGACCCGCCGCCGCACCAAGGTCATCGGCCGGCTCCCCACCGAGGCCAGCTGCGTGTCGCTGGTCTGGGCCGTGCTCGACCGCGCGTCTCGCGGCTGGCGCGGGTTCAACATCACCGCCACCGGAACCCGGCTCCTACAAGACCTACGCCGCCAGCTCCTCGACCCACCAACCCCGATGCGCCGACACGCCCGCAACATCCACCAACCCGCCGCGGACGCGGCTTAACATCCACCCCACGGAGCCGCGCTACGTCGTCATTTACACCGCTCCTGGGCCGCGGCCCAGGAGCTTCGTGGTTACTCATGATGCCACGACGCGCGGTGGCGCGGACGCGGGCGTGCCGCTGTGGCAGCGCATGGGGTTGGGGGTGCTGGCCGAGCACGTCCCCGACCAGCCTGGTCGACCAGGTCCTGGCCGATACCGGCCGTGTGCAGCGGCGGCTGCGACGGTTGCCCGCCCGTGCGGTGGTGTGGTTCGTGCTTGCGTTGACCCTGTTCTACGGGCAGGGGTACCGCAGTGTGTGGCGGGAACTGGCCCACAGCGGGGCCGACGACGCGCCGACACCCTCGACACCGGGACTGTCCCAAGCGCGCCGTCGGGTGGGTTCGGCGCCGTTGGCGCAACTGTTCACCCGGCTACGCGGCCCGCAGGCCGCCTCGGGCGCGGCGGGCGCGTTCCTGGGCGCGCTGCGGCTGGTGTCCTGGGACGCGACCATGCTCGACGTGCCGGACAGTCCGGCCAACCAGGCCGGATTCATCGCCTCCCGCAACACACGGGGCCGGGGCGCGTACCCGAAGGTCCGGCTGTTGCAGCTGATCGAATGCGGCACCCACGCGGTCATCGACGCCGCCTTCGGCGCGGTGTCCGAACAGGTCCTGGCGCGGCGGGTGCTGGACCGCCAGCCCCCGCCGGCCTGCACCGCCGCTGCCTGTCCCGTGACACGCAAGTCGGCCCGTTGCCAATTTATCCGGCCCGTTCACCGCTTTTGCCACTAGAGAGTTGGCCCGTTCGCTACCCGTGCGGAGGCTGGGCGGGCTGGTGATGGGTGCCGCGGCCGCGGCGGCAGGTGCTGCAGATGCGCGGTTCGTGGTGGAGTTCCAGGTGGGAGACCAGGCCAAGGCTGATCCCCTCGCGTTCCTCACTTACCGCCCGGTGGTGCCCGGTTAAATGCGAGGTGGGCCTTGGTCGATCCGGCGCAGGATCGGCTCGGTACGGTCCAGGTCATCACCCCAGGGCATCCGCTCGTCCCACCACGTGATCCCGAGATCGGCCAGCGGGCCGACAAGGTCGTGGCCAGCTGCCGACCCGGCGGGGCTCATGCCGCCGATAACGATGTCGAACGGCCTGTCCGCGAGCCCGTTCTCCGCCCGGCAGCCGCGCAGGAACATCACCAGTTCCCGGACCTCGCTCACTTCCGGCGTGCGCGCGGCCTCCATCCCGGCCATGGCGGGGATGGCCCCGTCCCACCGTGCTGCCCGGCGCATCGGCGCCTTGTTCGGCCAGAACCCTCCGACCCAGACCGGCACCCGCGGACGTTGCACCGGGGTCGGCAGGAAGACCACGTCGTCGATCGTGATCTGGTTGCCCCGGTAGGTCACCGGCTCACCAGACCAGAGCAGATCTAGTGCGTGCAGGCCCTCGTCCAGGCGCTCGGCGAGCACCTTGGTGTCGGTCGTGTCGCCGAAGCTTGCGTACTCGTCGTCCACGGGCGCGCCCAGCCCGGCACCGAGGACCATGCGGCCGCCGGTCAGGCAGTCCAGGGTGGCCACTTCCCTGGCCAGCTTTGCCGGCCGCCGCCGGGCAACGGGCGTGATCGCGGTGCCCAGCCGGATCCGGCGGGTTGCCAGGGCCGCGGCGGTGAGCAGGATCCAGGGATCGGCGATTTCCCGGCGCAGGTCCTTCTGCTCGACAACGTGGTCCCATACGAGCAGCGCGTCCCATCCAGCCTCCTCCGCCCGGCGGGCCACCTCGGCGAAGACCTCCGGCGCCGCGAACTCCCCGAAGTTCGGAACGTTGACCGAGTACCGCATGGCGGCATCATGCCACCCGGTACCGGCAAAACCGGGGAAGGCCAAGCACGGCATCTGGCTGCCTGGGCCGGCCATGCGGCAACCCACGCATCACGGAATGCCGGACACCATAGCGCCGACGGAACACCGACCACTGCCGGGGCCGGAATCAATGACAAACCACCCCCGGCAACCCCGCAGGACGCCTCGGGGGTGGGCCACCCTCGATCGGCGCGCCAACGGGGGTGCGCGGTGAGTAGCGAGCAACGCGGGCCGCGACCGGCAGGACGAAACTGTCACACCCCACCGGCACACTGACGAAGTTCCCCGAATCGCCGTGTCGAGAAGGTGACCATGGCCGATACCCGGTTGAACACCTACCTGGTGCTGCACGCGCCGGTGCTGGCCCGCACCGACGGGGTGACCGACAACCCGGCCGATCTGGAGATGGCCGAGGCCATCCTGATCGCTGCCGAATCGGCCGACGGGGTGGGGCTGACCCGATCGGAGATCGCCGCGCGCGCCGGGGTCGACGTCAACGACCCGCGGTTCAACGCCCGGCTCGGCATGCTCGCCCGGGCCGGCGCGCTGCATCACCTGCGCGGCGACAAGAAGCACCAGAACCGCTACCTGCCCGATCCCATCGCGTTGCTCGCCGCCGAGATCCTGGCGCGGCTTGACCAAAACCACGGCGCCGAGGAACTGCACAGCCTGCTCGTCGCGGCGGCCGACCGGCTGGAGGCCACCTTCGGCGACGCGTCGGGGGTACGCGCGCCGACCCCGCCCGAGGTGGCGACGTTGATCGGCAAGCTTTCCGCCCTGCTGCACGCCTATGCCATGCGCATGGAGTCGGCGTTGGCCGCCGGCACCTACGAGGAGTTGGTCCGGGCCAGGACCGGATCATCAACCAACCGGCAGATGGCGCAGATCGAACGGATCTGCCGGGCCATCAACCGCGACAGCAGCCCTTACCGAATGCTGTTCCACGACGCCAACCGGCTACTCGCCGCCGGTCAACGATTTGTCAGCGCCGCCGAGCAGCTCACCGACCGACTCGTCGAGGTGGTCACCACTGCCGGCAGCGGCGGCGTGCTCACCTTGGCCGGCTACGACACCTACCGCGACGCGGCGATCCACGCCGACCAGGCACGGTTGGCCACCGTCGCGGCCGGCATGCCCATCCAGGCCCCACCGCCGCTTGTGCACCTGGCGGACCTCGCCACCGCGGCCGCCGCGCTGGACATGGCTCCCCGTACACGTTGCATCCCCGAACCACCACGTAGCGACCGCGACCCGCGGACCGTCATCACCGAGCGCCGCCGCCGGGCCGAGGCACGCGCCGAGGCGCGGCGTGGCTGGGCGCACCGGCTGGTTGGCGACTCGGCAGAGGTGGATCTCACCTCCCACGCCACCACCTGGCCGCACGCGGCCAGGCTGCTCGCCGACCTGATGGCGATCTCCCATGACCCGACGGTGCCCGCAGCCGCCGACATCGGCGACCCGCCACTCATCGAGCCCGGCGCTGAGGTCACGGTGCGGCATGCGCTGCGGATACGCCGCCTCACCCCCCGCCGTCCCACCGGCACAACGTCGCGGGTGGTCGGCGGCGACGGCAAGCGACGCGCAGGTCGGGCCATGAGCGACACGCGCCTGATGGCGGCCCGGGCGCGCGGCTACGCCGAGGCTCCGGAGGCGGCGGTCCTGGCCAGTGTCGAGCCGGGGCTGTGGCGCATCGCCGACACCGGCAGCACGCCGATCTTCACCGTCGCCGCCGACCTGCAGCTGCACGCCACCGATTTGGCCGGTGTGCCGGTTGCTCGGCTCTCGCCGACGCCGACCAAGGTGCTGCTGGCCCTGCTGGTGGCCACGTCGACCGGCGCCGCCCACCCCTACCCCGGGCGGTTGGTCCTGGTTGACGATGTCGTCACGGTGCTGGGCGGGCCGCGGCTGGGCCCGCAAGCCTTGGCGCACGCCAAGGGATCTATCAACAAGCTGCGTGGATGGGGGCTCGCCCGGCTCGGCGTGGACGACGCGCAGGTCGCCGGCGCGGACCTGGGCGTACCGGTCCGGCTCGGCGTGGCCGCGGCGTTGTGGTCCGGGCCGTGGGTTGGCGAGCTGACCACCCTGGTCGAACAGATCGCCAGACAGCGGTTGGGCCGATGAGCCTGGACTACCTGACCCAGTCGGAGATGAGCGCGGTCGCCCACGCGGTCGCGGTGTTGGAGCAATCCCACGGGGTCGTTGCCGCCGCGCAGCTTCCGGTGCTGGCCCACCCGGACCTGCGGCTGATCGTGGACGCGAAGCTCGACGCCGTCGGTCGGGTGGTCGTGGAACACCGCCGCCCCGACGGCACGTCGAGGGCTACAGCAGCGGCTACGCCGACGACATCGCCGAACAGCTCGCGGCAGAAGGACTCGGCGTGCTCGACCCGATCGATCGGGCCGTGGTCGCCCTCGTGCTGCTGCGGTGCGTGGCCATGCCCACCGCGCAGGGACGCCCGCCGCGGCGATGGTCCGCGGCCACCCCCGTCAAGCTGGCCAAGCTGCACGACAACCGGCCGATGCGCAGCCCCGTCATCACCGATGCGGTCAACCGGCTCCACGACCACCACATCCTGGTCAACGGCCGAGCCGTCGGGATCAGACCCGGGCCGGCGTTCGACCGGCTGACCCCCGCCCAGCAGCAGCGCATCGAGGAAGACCTGTTCATTCTGGCCGCACCAGCGGACCCGGTCGCCCAGGCCCTGCAACGCCGACGCCGTCAGGAGACTCCGGCATGAAACGCGCGCAAACCGGCGGCCGCGGAGCGGTGGGCCACCGGGTGCTGACCTGCCTGCAGACCATCGACATCGGCCGGTTGACGACCGATCCGGTGTTCCTGGTGCCGGGCGGGTTCATCGCGGTGACCGGGCAAGGCCCCATCGACTCCAACGAGTCTTCGAAGACCACCTTCGAGGCGGCGCTGAGCCTGGTGCATGGAGACCCAGGCTGGCGCCAGACGTCCCCCCAGTTCTCCGCGTACGCCGCTGAACTGCTGTTCAACCCACCCAACGCGCCCACCGGGTCGCGGGTGCGTACCGACGTCGGGTTCATCGCCGCGGTGTTCGCGCCCACCACCCGCAACGACGCTGACCGCAGCGACAGTGGGGCGAGCGGGGACGCGGTCACCGTCTGGGTGCGTGTCCGTCGCCACGACGATCCCGCGTTCGAGGTCGCCCTCACCCCTGGTCTGCGGCTGGCCTGCGGCGACACCCACGCCGAGCGCATCGCCGACGCTACACAGGTGTGGGCGAGCCTGCGTGGCCCCAAGTGGGGGCCGCAGGTGTACGCGCGGGAGCTGTTCGGGCCCGGCGTCAGCTGCCTGTCCTACGTATCCACCCGCGGTGGCCGCACCGAGCAACGGACCAGCCTGCTCGGTTCGGACATCTCCCAGCTCAGTCCGGAACAGATCGCCTGGCAGCTGGTCGACCTCGCCGCCATGCGTACCCTGTTCGACAACGAGGCCACCCAACGCGTCGACTTCTTCCGCCTCTCCCGGCAGCTCAAGGCCAAGGAGCAGGAGGTGACCAAAGCGCATGCGGCGGTCACCGCGTACACCAACGAAGCCGACGCCATCGACCGGCGCCTGCGCCTGCTCGACGACGCCGTCACCGCACGCGACGTCTACGTCGCCGACGCCGTGCGCCGATCCTCACCGATCTCGCCGGGCTGCGCGACCAACGTGACGCCGCCGCGACAGAAGTCGGGCGTGCTGAAGCTGTTGTCGCCGAGGTCAGCCAGCGGCTTGATGCCCTGGATCCCGCCGCGGTGGCCCGCGAAGTCGCCCGCACCGCCGACGAACTCGCCGGGGCCCGCCGAGCACGGCAGCCGTTCGCGGCCCGCGCCGAGCAACTCCGGGTCGAGCGCCACGTCATCGACCGGGACCTTGGCCAAGCCATCGACGCGGCGGCAACCTGGTCCGGGCGTCCCGTCGGCGACGTGCAGACCGACCACGACACGGCGCGACGCGACTCGGAACGGGCACGGATACGCGCTCCGGTCTCGCCGCCCAGCTGCGCGACGACACCGTGCAACACCTCGACGCGGTGCGCCACGGACACGCCGGCCCGGCCGGGCAACGCCTGGACCAGGCGGGCCTGGCGTGCCAGCTGCTGCATGACGCAGTCGAGCAGGAAGAGATGATTTTCGTCTATGCCAAAATCGTAGACGGTTTGACAGGATCGCTGCCTGGGAAACGCGAAGACCTTGAGGAACTGCTGGAGCGGAAAAGG
>Ga0137365_10000029_pt1 | contig 57186 bp, 89 predicted proteins | sample SagtaG_9_FD_104799 | JGI IMG/M metagenome (GOLD analysis project Ga0137365, IMG submission 104799) | Vadose zone soil microbial communities from Sagehorn Ranch, Mendocino, California, USA - Sage1_L_40_16 metaG | ecosystem: Environmental > Terrestrial > Soil > Vadose zone | place: USA...
GAGACACTAGCAGTAGAACACAAGGCACGTTCGCACGGAGCGAGATAGCAGCGTAAGAGTCTTTCTTGATTGAGAGACGCGCATTCATCCCACCTCACGGTCGGATTGCTTCTCATCGCACGCTCAGGTAAGACGGGCAAGCCTTTCTCACGGTACCGTAGGGCATACGGGAACCGACACGGTTGCCCGTGTACAACGCTTCTGGACATGCGGGCCTCTACTTTCTGGATAGCACTATTCAGTGAGCAAGTCTCATGGATGAAGGAAGAATTCCCCTGCTTTTTAAGCGGGGAAATGTCAATATACCTCCTGGTATAAAATGACATTCCCCTTCAGGCTACAACGAAGTGAGGCGTGATAGGTAATAGTGAGGTACATGTGTGCTACACGCAACGCATAATGAGGGGATAGTCGTTTTGACTATCCCCTCATTATTCTCTATCTATGCTAAGACGTGAATAAGACTTGTTTTGCGCATGGATAGTTGGTGTCCCGTTCTCTGAAACTTAGACATTTAGGACAGGCCCAAATGATGTTCAGTTCCTGCATCAACGATCAGAGTTCCACTCAAAGACTGCTCTCTGAGCCAGCGCTCCAATCTCAGTCAGGCGTAAATTCCGGTCGAACTGACCGTACTGACGAATGGAACTTGGTTATCATCCCATCCATAGACCTATTCTCTCACACCGTGTCAAAAGCGGAGATGGGAGAGAAGTCCAGAAAAAGGAACGGATATCCCTGTTTTCAGAAACTAGTTGCTACCCCCTGAGAAGGAGCGCCGTCAAAGCGCGCTACGTGTAAACTTTCTCATGTCTACTGAGACGAGCCAGCACACCAGAGGTAATACTGAGGACATCTAGGCTATGCGGGGAGTGCGGACAAGAGGAGAGGCTCGGAGCAATCCACTCCGAGCCTCTCCTCTTGTCCATGTGGCTACTTACACGCAACGTAGCCACTCTCGATACTGCTCTACATACTCAGCTATGGCAAGCGCCTCACCAGAGCCGTACCAGATATCATCGATGACAATACCACGTCTTCCATCTGCTTCTGCTATGCAGATGGTCAAATCGCTGATCGAAGTGAGAGGCTGAGGTCTGCTTCTGGCCTCAAAGCCGATGTACGGTTTCTTCGTGATGACATAGCGCCGTGGCGGACCAGCGCCCTGGCGAGTGCCGCCGCTATGCCCTTTTGTCCCACTCACTTGGCACTCTCTCCATAGACATATTCCACGTCACCATCCTGGTTGTGTACCAAATGCACGGGCGGGAAACTTGCAAGCTTCTGTTGGTACTCTTCATAGGTACAACCGCGCCGTGCATTCGCCTCTTGCTTTGCGCGCGCTGCATGCTCTGGATAGTTCGCTGCCAATGCATCCATTTCACTGTCATCGCCCCACATTATGATGCTCATTTCTTGCTCTTTGTATTCTTCGTAGGTCATGATCGTTATCCTCTCTTCATTGTTTTATCTCGCATTTGAATAATACAACAATCAAATGCGAATGTCAATCCTTTTCCCTATCAGTTTTCGAGACGAGGGAAAATTCGTGCTATACTTCCTCTGGCGACACGGACACTTCCTGACACTAGACAATGCCATACATCTTTTCGGGCGTTATGCCGTGATGGACGCACATTGGCGTATCCCACAAAAGATGATATCTTCCCGACCTGCTCCCGTTGCTCGTACATCTTCCGTACAAGCTCCTGCACCTCGGGATGGTTCTCTGGCAAGTAGTTCATAAAACTACTACAACTGCTGTATAGGATGCTTTGGGCAGTAGCAGTAAAAGCAATTCTTCACTAAATGCTGCCGATCTGGCGGTACCTGTTCTAATGGGACAATCTGGCGTCTTTTCATTCCTGTGATCTATCCCCTTGCGCTCCATCTTCCCTTGCCACGGCGGGGTTGATCAATCGGCTTGTCAGGTGCATCGGCAAAGCCGTTTGCGAGGGGCGTCGCTATTCTGTTGTGCAAGAGCGGGTGGAGCGCAAGGAAACAACGCAGCAAGGAGCGCCGCGTCCTGGTCCGCCTGGTGCTGTTGTCGCCAGTAGGCTTGTCTATGCGCGTCGTTACAATATTCCCGTTGGCGATGCCCGCCCGGTTTCTCTTCCACTGGCTGGCCACAAAACTTACAATTCATTGCTTGCTTCCCTCTCTTCAATCGTTTGTAACGCTTCAATCGTATCATGGTTGTGTCACGCTTACAAGGCAAAGAAAAGAGCGCCACTCCGAAGAGTGACGCCCGTCCTTCTACCAATTGGCCGGATCGCCTTTTTCAGCGCCCTTTGCCATTTCTTCATATTCCTTGAATAGCTGGTTTTTGCGCTCCTGCTCTCGTTGGGCAATGGCAGCATTCCAGCCTCTCAAGAAGTCTGCGCGCCGCTCGCCCGTGTAGAGGCCGACGCGCACGGACTCTTGCTCTGCTGTCGTCTCATGCCACCAGTCCCAGGACCGCGCTGCTATAGAGCCTGCGAGGTAGGGATCGGTGCGCGCCAGTGCGTTGTCGGTCATGGCCTGCGCTCCCCCTTGACCAGGCCGACCTCATAGAGTGAGGTGTAGAACTCTATGAGGCTCTTGCTGTACGGCCCACGCCAGAATAACTCAACGGCGTCAATGATGGCCTGAGACTGCACTTCTGTGAGCGCGTCGATGCGTGCCAGGAATGCCGCCTGGTCTACATCGTAGCCGTGAACCATTGCACCTGCTATATTGCCGTGCAGCGTGCCAGGAGTGCAGCGTACGCCGTTGAGCGCGTCACACAAGAGGAGCGCTTCAGCTTCTGTGAACTCTGGTATGTCGTCGTCGTCGTACAGCGGTACTTTTTGCGGCCATGACGGAGCCGATTCAGGATGCATCAGCGCGACCAGATCGCCTCGGCGGTGATCGATCCAATCACCGAGCAGGAGCGCGTCCTCTGGCGAGAGGGAGATGGTGTGTCCATGCATGTCCGTAATCTCGAACGTGTCGCCTTCTGTGGTAGTGATGTGTTCTAGTTTCATTTGCTTCCTTTCCTTTCCTGCCTTGGCGCTACTGTCTCTTGAGCGATTCGCATAGCGCTACGAAATCTTCATAGCTCATCTCTGGCAAGACTTCCATCTCAAATGTCTCACCCGTTTCATCGTCAGTCAATGACTGGCCATCTAGCGTTTCCTTAATCTCCTGATGAAATCTCTGCATTTGTTCTTGGCGTTCGTTGTCCTGATTGTTGCCGAAAAGTTTGCTGAATAGGCCCATTGTTTGCTTCCTTTCTTGAATGGCGTATAGGAGCGCTCCTAACGTTCCTATACGCGTTACACTACTGCATGATAAGATAGTTTTCCTGATACCATCCCGATACACTAACGTGCGGTATCTGCCTCAGTCTCATCGTTTGGAACAAAGCGCCTGACATACGACGACACCGCGTCGAACTGATCTATCGCGTGTGTCAGCACGAGCTGCTGTAAGTGTTCAGGAAGTGCGTTGATACGCTGTTGCTCGTAGAGATCGTCAAGGGTTGTGTCGTCGGTCATCTGCTCAGGAGGCGTAATCTTCATAGCGTCCTCCCATGATAGATGTTATCCGCATCGTTGGCGGACACCAGCCCCTCCTGGTAGAATGCGCCCAACAGCGCGATCTCGTCGGCGTCTTCCTTGTCGCTACAATTCGGGTCCGTGCAAAACCTGTGCTCGCTGTGGTTGTCAGGGTTACGCGGGTCGGTGGCGCTCTCGTATTCTGGAACGATCATATGCTATACTCCTTGTTATGCAAAGCCTACTTCGTGGGAACTTGGGAGGCTTTGCCGCTTAGCTATGGCGGTCGGTATTTCCAGTACCGACCGTTTATCGTTTCCTCCACAATCTAGGAGGCGTCTACCAGCCAGCAATGAACCGACTGGCACCCGTCTACTAACTGCACTACTCTTCGTCAGGCTGGACCTGAGCCACTTTGACCAACTTCGCCAACGTCTGATCAGTCCAGCCTATGTACTGACGACTGAACTCTTCAGCCGCCTCTTTCTTGGAAGTCGCTTCCACTGGATAGGTCACTTCTTTGTCAGTGCCCTGTGCGAACGTGACTTCGTACTGTTTCTGCGTTGCCATGATGTTGCTCCTTTGTGTTTGTGTGAGTTGGTCGGTATTTCAGCACCGGCCTTTTCTTTTGCCTCTCACAATCCGAGAGGCACTGACGTACCGACGTGAGCCGATACACCAGGGTCTATCGACTGTCGCGCTGTACCGATTCTCTATAGATGCGTGCAAAATGCGCATCTGATGTTTCCAAATCTAAGAGAAAACGTGGAAAGCGGTCACCCTCCTGCTTTGGTTGCTCAATAAACCCCAATGCCCGACACAACTTTTTCCCATCATCCTCATCTGACACCGCATAGAGCCGTCGAATAACAATGTGTCGCTCTGCCAATTCTCCGAGGAAATCAATAAAACCAGATATGAGACGAAATCCGAAGCGTCGGGTGTGCTTCTCCACATCGGGTCTTACAGCGATGCCGATGTACAAATCGTAGGCTCTCCCTGGCTTGTATGCTAAGTAGTCCTGTGGCGTCATATCCCACGAACGCCGTTTGCCGCTCATGATATCTTCTAATGCATCAGGCTTGAACGGAGCTGCATGGATGTAGCCAGCGATTTCACCATGAAACAGTACCACGTAGTCTAGATAGGGGTTGACGACGTACCATTCTCGTCTCTGCTCTGGCGTCGTCGTTTGCCATCCTAGCACGGCAAGAACATGTACAATGCCCTCAGCATCTTCAGGTAAAGCTGTGCGTGTCTCTGTCTCTGGCTCCTCTACTGTAGTCGTATGCAGATACAAAGCCATCTCATTAGCCAATCGATCTATTTCCCTTCTTTCATAATAACCTTCTACTTTCAGAGGCGGCACATATTTCTTGATTCGACCTTGCCGCACAAGGTAGCTGAAAGCAGAGGGTGTCATTCCTAGTCGCTCACGTGCCTGCTTGGCCGTGTAGTATCCTTGTGGCGCACGTTTCGGTCCCCCACCGGTCTTTTTTCTCTTCGGTTTTTCTGACATCTAACCCCCTTGACAGCGTGTGAAACCTGTGATATGTTTGACACATAAGAAATGTAACATACCGAATGGAGGATGTCAAGTCAGGTACCCCCGCTTAAAAAGCAGGGGGCTTGTAAGTAGGGCCGACTTCTAGCCGTCTCTTGCAAGCCCTGGACCTGACCAGACTTAGTTTGCACGTACAGCCTGGAACAATCAGTCTGGTGCAAGCTACCTTACCGGCGAAATAGGTACGTCAGAATACGAGGCCAGTTCTGACCTCTACGGCATATGGTTAAACAGAGAAACGGGGTCTACTCAGTGCTGTATGCGTTAAACCGTCGGATAAGTTTGTCGAGGCCACCTTTACTTTGTGCGGAAAAGGGCTGGTTGAGCCATATTCTCAACCAGAGAAAGAGCACCGCACATGCTTCTTTCTCCCCCGTAAGGGGATGGTATTGGCACAAGGCGCGCGCAGCAGAGTGTGCGCCTTGCATTCCTCCCCTGGCTGAAGCCGTAGGGCTTCCTGAAAGGAAAATCCTGTGATCGATGCCTATAGGAGAGGCTATCAATCTGGCAGTGAAGCATCACACAAAGATCCTCAACTGCGCCTCTTGTCTGAGGAGGCAGTGAGTGATATTGCTCACCGCGTCTTTGCTGGCATGATGAAGCAAGGCTTTGCACACATTGAACCAAAGTCGGACTTTATCGTGGGTTTCGTAGAAGGCGTTCAGATATCTTTCCTCCATCAAAATTTCTGTAGCGCGTCAGTAGTATCAAGACGGCTAACCATGTAGTGAGCATGATTAGCCCTACCAACCAGAAAGGACATAACCCCTTATGGCAAGCATTACCACTATACAACCAGCCACTGCGCCACTAGAGCGCGAGCAACCAAACACCCTAGAGAACGTTTGTCCCACCGAGGAGAGCGCCGCTCGCTTGTTCGCCATCGTACACGGACTCTGGCCGGTGACGCTCGCCTCCATTCGTACCCTGATCGCGCTAGAGGATCAGGCCATACGCACACAACAGGCGAGCGCGCGCAGGGAGCGAGATGCGTCGATACGAGCGCTGGATCATGGGACGCGTGGCGCGTGCGCGAAGATGTGTGGATCGGACTATTGCGACACATTCGGGTGCATGCTCGATCAGTCTCCACCGCTAGAGGGTGATCGTACTCCGTCGGGAGGAGGTACGCAGTGAGTACTACCGCGCCGCTTGATCGTCCTGATCGCTTTCATAGCTACACGCTAGAGGTGCTCCCGCCCGACTCACGTTTGTGGATTGATCGTCAAACGCAAGTGGTCATCCTCATCGACGGGGATGGCCGGATCGTGAACCTGGAAATCCTGACGGGTTCTGAATGGTTGCTCATGATTACGCTGCTAGCAGAGATCCCGCCATTCTGTACGTACGAGAAGCTCTACGCGTCCTTCTTTGGCATGGATTTTGAGCAGTCGCAAGAGCAACTACACGACGCGTGGGGTTCACCCGCGTGGGATCTCATGATGAAACCGATCCGCAATATCCTCTCAAGGTTGCGTATCAAGATGCGCTCGTTTGGCTTCGAGATCTCAAATATTAGCGAGATCGGTTATACCTTCGTTCGTGCTGGACGGCGGTATATGACGAACGCGGAGGGGGAGTCATGATCATTCTCAATCCCGCCCTCTATCAAACGTGCCAGGTGGCCTTCTTCGTGTGCGGTGGTATGGCGTTGTCGATTGCGCTGTATCTGTTCGTTGAGTGGTGGAATGCGTTCACAGCGCATCCACCCGTTCGTGCCACTGTCCCCGTAGCGATGGGTCCGTATATCGTGAGTCGTGGCCGCCGTACGAGACGGCGCGACTATTTGACGGCTGGACGATTGCAGTGTGACTTGCATAGGATGCGCATACTGCAACGTCAACTCAGCCTGCGAGGGATAGTGGCATGAAGAACGACACAAAAGCGGCCATCTTCGCCGCGCTCACCATCATCGGTGGCGTCGCGGTTGCCATGCTCAGCTTTTTCTACGGACGCTACATTCTCTACGGGCTTGGTGTGATCCTTGCCATTCTGCTAGTCAAGCTCGTAGTAGTGCCAATGCATGACATCCGCGCACAGACGGCGCTCCAACGGGCGGAGGCCAAGAAGATACGCGCTGAGGCCAAACGAATACACAGAGAGACGCGCATTTTGAGCGAGTTGCATGATCAGAATATGGAGAGCTTTCCATCAGTCTTCTTCCACAAGCCTGATACGAATGGCAATTTTGCGCTCCCGATCGGTCGTGATGGCCGTCTCGTTACGCACCTCTTGCCTGGGAATACGGCGACTGGCAATGGTGGCATCCCACCGAAGATGGTGCTGGACTATCTCCAACAGCAGAATACGGTGGAGGGGGAAATCTGGGAAGAAGACGAAGAAGAGGAGCAGCAGCAGATTGCCCGCCCGAAGATCCTGCTGTCTCAGCAGATTGAGCAGGGTCTCACATCCTGGGGGGAAGAGGAAAGTGTCTTTGGCTACCCGATCGATACCTATGAGCCGTTCTGTGTACCGCTCTTCAAGAAAGAGGGCAATTTCATCGATAGCCTGATGGTCATTGGTATGCAGGGACAAGGGAAAAGCACAATAGGAACCTACTTTGCCGGGTTGACGGTCAATCATGGCGGTCACTTGCTCCTGATTGATCCTGACGCGCAAGAGGATCAGAGTTTGAGCAATCGCCTGGGTCCGCTCAAATCGTTCTTACTCATGGAGGTTGCCGATACTCCTGAGAAAGCGGAGCGCCTTTTGAGGTTGGCAGAAGACGAGATCGATACGCCGTCAGACTTTCCTCTGTTGCTCTTGGTCGATGAGTTCTCCATGATCATGCGGCACAAGCAACTCAAAGGCAAGTGGCAAGAAGTCGCTGATATGGTGGCAAATACCGTTGAGAACTATGCGACTCGCGGAAGAAAGCGTCGTCGTCGCGCTATCGTGTTTGGGCAAATTAGCAATGCCACACGGACAGGTGGAACGGAGCTGCGTGATAGTTGCGCCTATATCATTTTCAATACGCCACTGAGGAAAGCGGCGCTGGTCCTGCAAGACGCCAGCGACGAGGACATAGAGACGTTAGCTCCTTCATTAACACCAGGAATGGCGATTGTCTCACCTGCGAAGAGTAGCGATACGTACATCATGCAGTTCACCTTCCCCGATGATCAGGGATTGCAGATCATTGCAGAAGTACGTAGTGAGAGCGATGAACTTGAGGGTTCAAGTCACGTTCAAGATACGTTCACTGATGGGCTTAGTACCGACACGGTTCACGAACGTTCAGAACTGTTGAACGTTGATGAACTGGCTCTACAGGCCGACGTTCGCAAAGTGCGCAATCTCTATGGGAAACAGAACCAGGACGAAATAATCTATATGCTGTGGGGTGCTCGTAAGGGTGGCACGAAACGGTATCAAGAAGCACGTACGCGCTATCAAGCTATAGCGATGTTTATTGAGACGGGACAATGGCCGGATGTGAGGCAGGCATAGATGGAAGATTTACCGATGAAGCCGCAACCCGTGCCGCAGACCCAAACGCATGCTCCTCAGAAGCAGCGCGTCCCTAAGCATCTCGAGCGGTATGAGCGGCAATTCGGCGTGACACACGTTCCTCAACTGAGCACCGCGAAACGGCGGCTCAATCAGCAGGGACAGCCGCGCACAGGTGAGGGCCAATACGCCAACAAACCGGAGAGCAAGTGGAGGCAGGCCATGAGCGGGCAGCAACCCATAGCGCCTACATCTCTGAAACGGCAAAAGACGCCCGCTCGTCCTGGGACAACACGGCAACCGTTACTGCGCCTTGCTGCAAAGAAGCGAGCAAGACCGCTCCCGTCAATGGAGGCGATGATGGACAGGCCATTGCATCACAAGGTGGGATATGTGGTCAGGCGATGGTTCAGGCGCAAGAAGCAACATTTGAGAGCATTGTTTTCACTGAGAGGGTAACGAGAGAGAGGAAAACGTATGTCGTCAGAATTAATCAATCAGTATGTCAATCATTATCAAGGTGAGAAGTACCCAGGTCTGCCACGCTTGGATTACATGCGTCGGTATCTAGACGGGCTGGTGTCGATCCTAGAGGGGTATCTCATGACCTTCTCGACGATCCTCATCACCATAGGTATAAGCTTCTCAATGTATGATTTCTTAAGCGGTGGGACTGCTCTCAACGATCCGAACGTTTTCAAAGTTTGGGCGATTGTTCAGACGGTTGCCATAGATGCGCAATTCGTGAATATGTGGTACCGCCTGAAAGTCTCATTACGTGAGGAGAAACGTTGGCAGGCAGGAGGGTATCTGGTGTTGGGTGTCACGCTGGCATTTGTGACGTTCGGAGCCTCTGTTATTCCCGCGCTACAGAAGTCGTTAGGACTCAATTTCGACGCGGCAATTTTGCAGGCTGGACTCAACCCAACCGCAATGATTTGGGCACGTTCTTTTGTCGCTATTCTGCTAGCTATTATTGGAGCATTCCAGCGTACCGTGATCGTGTTCGATAAGTCCGGTCAGATTAAAAATACCGAACAGAAATCGAACACTGCAACACCCGTGAAGACTAGCGTAAAACAGCCTGGGTTTTTTGCCAGAAAGTACACCCAAATCACGGCGCTTCTCGCAAAGAAATCGAACAGGTCACAAGATCCTAATGAGGTCGTAACCGATGGCGGTGAACCCGCTCTGCAAGTGCAACTAGTAGAGGTACAACCGGAAGTAAAAACGGAACCGCTCACATCTGCTAGCAAAGAGACTAAGCAGCAGAAACCGGAAGCAACGCCGGTAGTCGGGAGCATCATAACACCACCACAAAGAGAGGAGCCGATAACCGACCCTGAGCTAGACACTGCGAACGTGACGACCTTCCCCGTGAGTGGGAGCACAAAGGGGCCAAAAACTACCGTCAAACTGAGTGATATTCCGGTAGCTATCGACATCAACAGCCGCCGTAAACCGCTCACCACTTCGGAAGCAATGACGATCCTGGGAGTGTCTGAAAAGACGGTACGGGAGTGGAAGAAGTCAGGGAAGTTAGTAGCATCTGCCGACGGTAAAATGATTACCGCCTCTTCCGTACGTAGGATGATAGAGAGCAGGCAGGAAAGAGTGTCATGAAAAAAGCTGAATTGGAAGAGCAGCTTGAACAGCAGCGCGCGGTTATCATAAAACAGCGCCAACAGATCGACGCGCTTTCGAACCGCTGGCAAGCAGAGCAAGAGCACTGGCAACACGTCTGCGACGAACACAATGCGATACTGCACATGCTTGATGATCTCTTTTCGTTCAAGGTCGGTGCAACGGAGTTCGACGGTGATACGCCGCTGTGGGATATCACCGACCGCACAACCGGAGAGCGTCTGGTCTCGCAGCAACGGGATAGTGCAGAGGCGTATAGGCTAGCGATCTCGAAGAGGGTCAGCTACCCTCCCATAGAATGAGAGGGCTTGTATCTCTTCTCACTCTTGCCAGTGGATCAGAGAAGGATACATTAATCAGAAGCGAACTCCTGACCGTTGGGCCGGCTGACATCAGGGAGCTACCCTTGCCGTCCGTAGACGGGGCGACCCATACACCAGGCGAAGCGCAAGCTCTCGACGCCAGAACCGTTACCAATCCTTATAGCGAGGTGTACATGAGCCACAGTGGAGTGACCAGAGGCCCTCCGCGAGCGGAGCGCACGTTGTCCATCACTGTCGCTTCCTACTTATTCTTCTCAACGTGGGGAAAAGCGGAAGGAGAGCATCTGCGGATGCCCTTTCATTCCTCCCCTGCTTTGAAAGCAGGGGTCCCCAGAAAGGAAACATCTATGGAAGCGAAACCGTAGTGCGTCAATTGAGCAACACAATACAAACGAGAAAGGGAAAGATCATGGCGTGGCTCAGCAACAACGAGGAAGTGAGAACGATTGTCGTCCCTGACGATTGGAGTATGCCCTACGACCAGGAGAGCGGACACTTGTTCAACCCGTCCGAGGTGGAAGATCTTGTTGAGAATGGGCAGGTGCTTAATGCAGATGGCACCACTATGACGGTAGAGCAGTTTCAGCAGCAGTGCTATGGGCAAGACTAGCACACGACAGCAGAAAGGATACACATCATGGCATGGTTCAACAGGACAAACAACACTGGTCCAGAGTTACCAACATTCACAGAAGAAGACGAACTTGTAGGGAAGCAGGCAACAGATAGCGAAGGGACGCCTGGTACCATCACAGCGGTGTACCTCAATCCTGATGGTACGAAATCTGTAGATCTCACGGTCAAAGGCGGCATCACAGGCCATGTCACCTATGGCGGTCTAGATTCTGAAGAGTACACATTGAAATAGCCCACCATCACCTCCCTCACACGGCACTGGTTGCGATCTCGTCACCGCGCCGTCTTGCATCCATGACGCCTGCATGCTATAGTTAGCGTAAGCTATCTACGGGTGTGGGATAGCGAGGGGTCTACTCAGGAATGCAACGACATGACTCTGGGGGATGATACGAAGAAGATGTTAGCGGTGAGGTTTCCGAACTCTTGTCATCTCTTGCCTGAATTTGAAGAAGTGTGCGCAGACATCAAGCACAACAATCGGGGAAAGTCCCACGTCGAGTTTAATGCACAAGGACTCGACATTCATGGACGGATCATTGTCAAGTTCTTTGATATCCTGAAGCGCCGCTTCTGTCATAAAGAGGACGATGGTGAGGACTGTAAACGCATCAGCTAACACGCCTGTTTCGCGTAACGGGAGCGCGCCCCATTGAGGTGGGGAAGAACGGTTCGATTCCGTAGCAGGTACACCTTCAACAATTGAATACTGAACTGCGTGACAGAACTGTTTAAAAGTAACGACGCCTTTGACTTACGAGAGTAGGTTGAGGGCGTCTTTTGTTTGTTAAGGGGGAACGATGCATCCAGATGATGTGAAAGACTCAGAGATACCAGTAGTTGAGCACGGGATCACCGTATTGGGGAACTCTATTGGTACCATTATCGATCATGCGCAGATCATGGCGAAAGAGATTGCACGCGGTCCTGGCGGTCGTGAGGTAGCACTCGCTATCACTAACCTGCAACAAGCGAGACATTGGGTTGCTGACGCGCTCAGAGAGATTGAGCATCCTTTACCGGAAAAGTAAGGCACCATGAAAGACTACGAGAAGCGCGTGATCGTGCAGTACTTCCAGCAGTCTCACGCACTGCTCAGGGAGATACAGCATCACACGGAGGCGCATCCTGACGAGCCACTCACAGGAGAGCTGGCAGAGCGTGTACAACGGCTCACGAGCGACTACGCGGTGTGGGTGTCCGACATGTGCGCGGTGGTCGGTCTCGACCTGGGACGTGTCGATTGGAGCAAGCCACCGTACTTGTTGCCGGTGTCGTAGTCGTTATGGAGAGGGAGCAAGCGAGCAGTAGACTACCTCGTCTCGTTCCCCTCTCCTTGCTCAGGTGACGCGCGTCGGGCCTGGGTTCTCATGTGAGGCAATATGACAGCACAGTGGCCGCAATGGAGTTACAAACCGAATAGGCAGCTACCGCGACACACGGCGTTGGTGCTGGTGTTGGTCGTGCCGGTTGTGATTGCGGGCGTCGTTGCGTTGGGCGAATTGTTGAGGATATGGCCGTGAGTGAACAGCGAATACAGGATCTCAAAGAGAATAGAGTCATTCCTCTCGCCGCCTTATATCCTCATAATAGAAATTACAAAAGTCATCCACCTGAGCAAATACGCAAAATCAAGGCGAGTCTTGAGCGATGGGGTCAAGTTCGGAGCATTGTCATCAAAGACGATGGCAACGGCTCATATACCATCGTTGCCGGTCATGGTGTGGTAGAAGCGGCACAACAACTCAAGATGAGCGACCTGCGTGCCGATGTTTTCCCTCAATGGGTTCCTGATGAAGAAATACTCGGGTATCTTGTGGCTGATAACGAGCTCGGCAATGACGCTGTAGATGATACGGAACTTTTAGCAAGCCTCCTGCAAGAGCAACAAGATGCGGGGTACGATCTGGCATCAATGGGTAGTGATGAGGAGACGTTGCGGCAGATGTTGGAGAGCCTGGGTGATGAGTATGTGGGGGATGGTGAAACGCAAGAGGAGGAGGAAAGTGGAAGTCTCTTATCTTTACTGGACATCACTATAGCCGATCCTCGCCATGTGGTGTCGTCTGGCGACATCTGGAAGATGGGCAAACATACTCTCGTCATTGCCCATGTCTTCAAGGACTGGCATATCTGGACGCAGTACCTCAAAGATGAGTCGTGTTTATTCCTTCCGTTTCCTGGCCCGATGGTGGCACTTTCCGATAAGGCAGAGGAGTATACCCTCGTGCTCGTCCAACCTGACGCCTATATCGGCGGGCATGTGCTAGACCGCTACGCCGATATTCACGGTGAGAAGAGTGTTAAGAAGATTGAGCATGTGCAAGTAAGTGTGTTGCGGGAGGATGAAGCAGAGGTAGAGGAGGATATGGAGAATGAGTAGCGTCATCCGTACCGGTGGAGGCACCTTTGACCCACACGAGGAAAACGTATACTTTATCGCTTCGGGCGCTGAACAATTAGCTATCGCTGAAGAGGTGCATCATCATCTTCTTATCGCAGTAAATGAAATTGAAAGCAGCGAGTCTTTAGCGTGTTTAGATAGATGGACGAAAGACAATAGGAAACGCATTTTCCTTGACTCTGGCGTGTTTAACTTGTCTATGTCCTATGCGCGCAACCACAATGTTTCTATGGATACCGCCTTATCTCTAGATCCTACTGAAATTGATGGCTTTGATAAACTATGGGAGCAATACGTATCACTTGTTCTCAAGTATGGCGATAAATTGTGGGGGTATATCGAGATTGACCAGGGCGGGCGTGAGAATAAGATTAAGACTCGCGCCAGGCTCGAAGCGTTGGGATTGCGTCCTACTCCCGTATATCACCCCCTTAATGATGGATGGGACTACTTTGATTACCTGGCAGAGCGATATGATCGTATTTGCTTTGGAAATATTGTTAAGGCGAATGCATCTACCCGTCAACGCCTTATCGCAACTGCTTGGGAACGGCACCGTAAATACCCAAATTTGTGGATACACTTTCTTGGCTTAACTCCTAATCAGTGGCTCAATGCTATGCCACTGAACAGCGGAGACTCTTCATCATGGCTTCACCCTATTCGTTGGACAGTCTATCCATCATCGTGCGATGGTCAACAATTTAGCGAGATGGGAAGAGGATATCGCTATCTACTTCAGAAGGATGGTGGTGAGACTCATGCTGAAAACGGCTCAGCCAAGGCTATTAAACTGTGTGGCTACAAATCTCGTATGGATATGCTTACTTGGAGACGGCATATGAACGATCTGATCTCACTCGGTTTTGAGAAATATCCCGCGCCGCAATGTGAGGTGACACATGGGTAGAATGCTTGCAGTTGTGCGCTTCACGCGTGAGGGCTGGCACTCGTGGCCCGACGCGCCAGAGTCACGCGCTTACCTTGCCTCACTGCATCGACACCTGTTTCATGTGGAGGTGCAACTAGAAGTGTTTCATGCTGAGAGGGAAGTTGAGTATCACGATCTCCTTGATTTCTGCAAAGAGCATTTCCATGGTGGAGATAGGGGTGGAGTCTCCTGTGAGACAATGGCGAAAGGGTTAGCACAAAGAATTACCGCTCGGTTTCCAGAGCGGTGGGGGCAGGTGTCGGTATTTGAGGATAACGAGGTGGGAGCTGTTTACTCCTGGGAGGTACAGAGATAATGGTGGGTAGTGGCAGACGTAACGACAAGTCGGTCTCCATTGGTCAGCGCGTAGACATGACCAAGCTCGTTCTGCTCGTAGTCCTCTACCATGTCAGTATACCCAAGTGTTTCAATCAGATTGTCAGCCTGTTCAATAGTGGTGTTCATGTTGTTTTTCTCTCCTGTATAATAAAACATTCATTTGATGACTCTAGTATCACCTATCTCGCGCAATATGACAAGCGGCTTTACTGGCATATTCTTCCCATTTTTCGAGGGAGTACTTATGTACACAATTAGCAAGCAGTTCGCGTTTAGCGCATCGCACGCGTTACTTCATCTTCCAGATGGACACGTATGCAAGAGACTGCATGGTCATAACTACATGGTGGAATTGCTCTTGCGCCGCCCTGCGCTGGATGGGAGCGGCTTTGTGGTGGACTACAATGACATGAAACCCTTTGGGCTGTACCTTGACGAGCACCTTGACCACCAACATCTGAACGACGTGCTTCCAGACATGCCTCCCACGGCTGAGAACATTGCGAAACATTTGTACGGGATTGCCTGGGAGATGTTTCACGATGTCGCTATCACGGTACGGGTGAGCGAGACGCCAAAGACTTGCGCAGAGTACACACAATGAGCAAACTTACCATCTCAGAGTGCTTTGGGCCAACGGTGCAGGGTGAAGGTGCCTTGATCGGGAAGCCCACCGTCTTTGTACGTACTGGCGGGTGCGAGTATCGCTGTTCCTGGTGTGATACCCTCTATGCCGTCCTCCCTGAATATAAAGACGAGTGGCGGCAGATGAGTACCCAGGAGGTGTTTACTGAAATACAACGCTTATCGCCAAAGCCTATTCTCGTGACGCTCTCAGGTGGCAATCCAGCGATACAACCACTCGGAGACTTGATCGACCTGGGACATCAGCACGGGTACACCTTCTGCATGGAGACGCAGGGAAGTATAGCACGGTCCTACATGCGGCGGCTGGATTATCTCACGTTATCGCCTAAGCCACCATCTAGCGGGATGAAAACACGGTGGGAGCGATTAGATGGATGCTTCGAGACAGAGGCAAGTGTATTTCTCAAGGTGGTGGTATTCGATGACGCCGATTATGCCTATGCTCAACATATTCATGAACGGTATCCAACAACGCCAATGTACTTACAACCTGGGAATGCTACACCTCCACATGTGGGAGCATTCGATATCGAAGGGGTACTCAGTAAGACTCGTTGGCTCATTGAGAAGGTGACACAGGATCAGTGGAATGAGGTCACGGTGTTACCACAACTCCACACTCTTTTGTGGCAAAACCAGAGGGGGATGTAAAGGTGTCTGAGGTAAATTATCAAGCGTTGCTTACAATAGGGCGTGAACTGCTACAAGCCATAGGGGAAGACCCTGAGCGAGAGGGGATCAAGGACACGCCACGTCGTTTTGCAGATTGGTGGAAAGAGTTCATTGACTACCAACCTGGAAGTCTTGATACGTGTTTCGAGAGCATCACGACCGACCAAATGGTGACGGTATCAGGTATGCGGGTGTGGAGCCTCTGTGAGCATCATCTCCTCCCATTCTGGTGTGATGTCTCTATTGGGTATATCGCAGGTGAACAGGTTTTAGGATTATCGAAGTTTGCGCGGATCGCTCACAAGTATGCTCATACCTTGCAACTCCAAGAGCGATTATGTCACCAGATCGCCGATGAGATTACACGGATTGTCGGCACTGAGGATGTGGCGGTGTTAGCGCGTGGGCGACACCTGTGTATGGAGATGCGCGGTGTGAGGACACCTGGACTTATGTCCTCGTCCGTGATGCGTGGTTTGTTTCGTGATAAGAACGAGGCCCGTATGGAGTTTTTGCAGTTGGTGAAGGAGTCAAGACATGACTGATACCCGCAAACCATCCTTACAAAAAAACACGAGTAGCCATGTCCGTACCAGCGCCCGCCGCCCTGGTCATCGTCTCACCGAAGAGCAGACGCACGAGGCACAAGAGAAGTTCCTCAAAGCTTTTGCCTCCAACGGTAATGTACGTGTCGCGTGTACCGCCGCTGGCATTGACCGCTCAACCGTTCACGCCTGGACTGAGCATGACGAACAGTTCTCGATGGAGTACAACCTTGCTAAAGAGGATGTCAACGATGCGATCCGTGCTGAGATCTATAGACGCGGCATGTTTGGAGAGGAACGCTTTGTCGTCGCTCAGGGGAGGATTGTCAACGGGCCTGATGGGAAGCCGCTCACGTACCGGGAGAAGTCGGATACGCTACTCATCTTCCATGCAAAGAGTCGCATGCCTGAGTATCGAGATAAGCAACAGGTAGAGCATTCGGGAAGCATTGATGTTTCTGGCGCGGCTGAATCACTCTTTCAGAAGGTGGCGATGGGTATGTCTCAAGAGTCGGAGGCACCCAAAGATGGGTAGTGCCGTTTCTCGCGTCCCCATGACCGATGAATACTTCCAGCGATGCCGGTGGTTTGCCCATCAGCCACGCGAGAAGAAACTGGAAATCATCAAGACGCTCAGCGACGAAGAAGCACTTATTTTCAAATATACGTGGGAAGCATGGGCGCGTGACAAGCAATTGGCACAGATAGAGGCTCCTGGGTATCGTTGGAGGAACTGGATTCACCTTGCGGGCCGTGGGAATGGGAAGACGCGAACGGGTGCGGAATGGATACGACAGCAGGCAGAGAGTAACAAGATTGAACGTATGATCCTCGTTGCTCGCACCGCCGCCGATGTGCGAGATACGATGGTCGAGGGAGAGAGCGGCATCCTTGCCATTAGTCCCCCCTGGTTCGCGCCTAAGTATGAGCCATCAAAACGGCGGCTTACGTGGCCTAATGGGAGTATGGCGATCACTTTTAGCGCAGATGAACCTGATGCGCTCCGTGGGCCTCAGTGCGCGAGGGCATGGGCAGATGAACGCGCATCTTGGCAGTATGACCAGGCGTGGGATAACCTCATGATGGGTATGCGTTTAGGCGAAGATCCTCAGTGTATCGTGACGACGACACCGCGCCCGACAAAGGCCATCATTGAACTGAAGAAGGCGAAAACCTCTAAGGTTACGGTAGGCGTGACCTATGAGAATAGAGATAACCTTGCACCGTCATTTCTCACCGAGATATTACGCAAGTACGAGAATACTCGCCTGGGCAGACAGGAGATCTATGCTGAAATCCTCGAGGATATCGAAGGGGCGCTCTGGAACTATGCCATGTTGGAGCGGAACCGCGTGGTCAAAGCTCCTGAATTGGTGCGTGTCGTGGTGGGCGTCGATCCGTCTGTGACCAATAATGAAGACTCTGACGAGACGGGTATCATCGTAACGGGCCTGGGTGTTGATGGACATGCCTATGTGTTGGCAGATTACACTATCAAAGGCTCCCCGCTAGAATGGGCAACCGCCGTTGTGACTGCCTATCACCTGTTCCATGCTGATCGCGTCGTAGCTGAAGTGAACAATGGTGGAGATCTCGTAGAGCAGAATGTGAAGCTTGTTGATGAGAATATTTCCTACAAGGCGGTTCATGCTTCACGCGGGAAGATTACCCGTGCTGAGCCGGTTGTGGCAATCTACGAGCAGGGGCGCGCTCACCATGTCGGCAACCTGGCAAAGCTGGAAGACGAGCAATGTACATGGCTGCAAGGAATGAAGTCACCTAATAGGCTGGATGCGTGTGTTTGGACAATAAACGAACTAGTGTTGAATAGCGGTACTATCCCTCTTGTTATTTCTACAGGCGGCACACCCAATCCACTCCCACCATTCAACACGGTAGAAGACGAAGAAGAGAATGCCCGCTTGCAGGCAGAGCAAGAGCGCCGCGCCAACATCGTCGGGGTGCTACAGAGACTTGGAGGACTGATATGAGTATGTGGGGACCTCTCCGCTTTTATAGAGAGAGTCGATCATACATGGCTGGATACTCGATCTGGTATTTCTGGCGTCACTTCCCAAAGGCATTTGTGAGGTTTTATGCGATGAGTGCGCGTGACTTGCTTCGCGCAAGAAGATCAGTCGAATGGATTGACGAGGAGTAGCCGATGAGCCGACACAAGAAACGCCGTGGGACACTCAAGCCCGTTCCCGTGATGGCACAGGATGCGTATCGTCAGCTCGTCGAAGCGGTGGAACGCGCGAACGCTACAACGCCCCCAGGCCGCAATGCTGACCTCTCAGAAGCGGGTCGCATCCTCTCAGCCAATCCCGCGCTCGTCACGATGCTGCAAGCCGTACAGGACCGTGAGTACGCCCGTCAAGATGCCCTTGCCCGTCTGGATGTGAAGGGCGCTCCCACAGGTGCATACCCACAGGCAGGGATGGCGGGATGGACAGGGACAAAGAACTACCCTCAAGGCGTCCCGAATGCTCGCCTCTTGCGTGATTGGGCGGATACGAATGAATGGACACGCGCCGCGATCAATGCCCGCCGTCAACAGGTTGAACGCGCTGACATCGCGGTCCTGCCCAACGATGAGAGCAAGCCCTATAACAAGCCGGTCATGAAGGCCATTCAGCAGCTCCTCGACCAGCCCAACGAACTACGCGATAGTTGGCGCTCGCTCATCGGGCCGGTCCTAGAGGATGTTCTGGTGTTAGATCGGGGCGTCATCTCGAAGAACATGACCGCCTCGCGTAAGCCGACCGCACTCTACTATGAGGACGGGAGTACGATCAAGATTTACCCTGAATGGTCAGGCAACCCAAAGGAGCCGCGCTATCTGTATGAGGAGCCAGGAAGCAACAACAAGAAACCGTTGCTCAATGATGAACTTATGGTCATCATGGCGAACAGCGCGTCCTACCGCTACGGTCTCTCACCCGTGCAGGTGCTTCGTCAAACGATCGTTGCCGACCTTGAGGCCATGCGGAGCGGAGCCGACCTCGTAGCGAACAAGCCGCCTCCCCATGCTCTACAGATGACCGGTGCCAGCGATACGCAGATACGCGGCTTTATCAATGCGTATGACAACGAGATTGCCGGGCGGAAGCAACTCTTTGCCTTTGGCGGTCCCCAGGAGGCACACCTCTTCAAACTGGTGTATTCCGCGAAAGATAACCAGTGGATGGAGTGGCAAGAGTACCTTGCGCGTAAGATCTGCGCCATATTCCAGATTAGCCCGCAACAAATCGGGTTGACCTTCGATATTAACAAGGCGACGGCTGGCACGCAACAGCAGATCTTTGAGGATACGGGACTGATCCCCTTGCTGCTGTTGTTGGAGGAGTACCTGAACCGTGAACTGCTTGCTGACTTTGCACCCAAGCAATCAGGAGACCGCTTCAACCTGGATGCGCTCAACTTGCGCATCGTGTTTCCAGAGGTGTCAGAGGCAGCAAGGCAGGTACACCTTGAACGCATGTTGTCGATGGCAGAGACGGGGCTAGCAGGACTGCCATCACAGACGCCCAATCAGGTATTAATGGCGATGGGGCAGGAGCCTATCCCTGGTGGCAATACTTTATGGGTCATGACGACAAATGGCCCGATGCCCTGGTTGTCATATGACAACGAGTATGGGGACTATCAACCACCGATCACGGGCGGTCAACTTGGCGCTCAAGATGTGGCTGGCGGGCCTTCGGATAGCTCTGACGATGACTTAGGACTCAATGAGGATACGTCCTCATCGGAGAGTGATAGTAACGCGGCTGAGGCGGCTCAGAGTGCTTCTAGCGGCGGTTCACCCAATGGCGATGCTCAATCATCTGAGAAACGCATGGTGTACCGTGATGTACGCCGTCCTGGGGTCAAGTGGAGTCCTACACTCCTCACATTAGCGCATGGCCGCCCGATGCCTGAGCGTCTTGCTCGTCCACATCGCACAGCGGAAGAGGAGCAAGCACAGCGGGTGTTAGAGCAGGCTGTGAAACGGGTGTTCGATGGTGCTGCGACACGTGGGACGTCGGCATTGAAGGAGAGAGGAAAGTCATGAACTGGACAATGCGCCACACCTCAAGCGTTACGTTGACTCGATGCCTGGTGCGCTCATGGCAATGCACGGACGAGAGCAAGAAGGAGCAATCATTATGATGACGCTCATTGACCTGATAGCCGATTATGCCGTGTTGCATCTCACCGCAGAGTATCGGTACGAGTTGGCAGAGTTTGTCGAGGCGTATTTGGAGGAGATGACATCATGCTCTTGATGCTCATTCCTGATCTGGCAACAAAACTACTGCTTTGGGGAATAGTCATTCATTTAGTGCTTGATTGGTTAGGGCAAAATGATTGGATGGCCCGCTACAAATCATCTTTGCTCCATCCCGCATCCTGGGTACATAGTGGCATACACTTTATCGGCTTGCTGCTCATCTTTCCCGTGTGGATGGCGGCTCTTGTTGCGATTGTTCACCTACTCGTAGATACCCGCGTACCGCTCCAATGGTGGCGCAAGTTCTACAGGCAGACACAGCAGGGAGAGGTAGCATTGCACGTGGCGCTATGGAGCGATCAAACCTTGCATATAGTTGTGATAGCCATTGCTGCATTAGTTATCGGGAGGATTGGGTTATGAGCGAAGAGAGCAACCTATGTAAGCAATGTGGCAAGTTGCTCCATTTTGATTACATTGTGACCTTTGAGCAAGGGAGGCCGCATACCATACGGATGGAACCTCATGTGCCTCAACATCAGTTTTGTCCTGGGCATCCTACTAGCGCGGGTACCGGCGATTGGGATCGGCTCAACAACGAGCAGCAGGGTGCGATAGATCGGGAGCGCAGTGATATGAGAGACTATTTCATTGCAATTACTGAATTATTCTATAAGACACATCCTGAGTTACGGCTCATCTGGCAATTCACTCTCGACGCCGTACTGAGAGAGGAGCAAGCGAAGTGAACGGACTCATCATCGGGCTACCTTTCGCCTTTGCACTGCTTTTCCGATGGTGGCGGCGCATATTGGAGGCAAGCGACTAATCATGTCATATGAAGAGAACAACATTTGTGAAGTAAAGAAGCACAACGGCGACCTAGGCCATAACGCGATGGTCAGCTTTGACGAGTGCCGCTATTCCACATCAGACGGGGACACCTTCTACTTCGAAGAAGTGCTGATTAGTGATCAGATGCGTCACATCTTCCTCACCCCAAAAGAGGCGCTCTCACTGCTTGATTGGCTCCTACAGGAGAAACCCAAATTACAGCGATTGGTAGAAGAGCAGAGATGATAGATGACACTGAGAAGAAGCGAACTTAGAGAAACTGGCAAAGGAGCAAAGTGATGGTATCTGATTTATTCAAAGAGATGGAGGACAAGATAGGGAACCAACTTCTCCTCCAGAATGATCTGATCCAGGAGATTACAGACAGGTTAGGCAAGGACAAAACGGTTATTGAGCGGGCTGTGTATGGGGCATGCGTGGCAACCGGAGCACGTGTCATGGAGGTGACTGTTCTCGTGCATGAGTTCCTCGCAGCACTCGAAGAGACGGAACTATCAGAAGAGACAAAGGAGCAAGGCAATGACTGACAAACTCCCACGTTTTCGCTACAGCACGAATGATACGCATGACGAACAGATACATGCACTCATGATGCAAGTACCCGCCTATGCTGCATTACAAGAGCAACCTACGCCCAAATACGGCATGTTCCATTTGACGTTCAATAATAGCAAGCGGCGGGTAAAAGGGTATGAGTCCCATGAATGCATGGGCGTGCTCTATCCAGAGGGCAATGTACACATCAACACACGAGCCTTCCATCTCAGGGAGTTTGAGAGTCTGTCAGAGATGCGCGATATGTTGGAAGAATGGGGAGATGTCTGGATACGGTTTGAGGGAGGAGCGTCTTGAGTAGCAAGCAGTTTGAATATATCTACCATCCTGGTGGAACACGTTCACTACGAGAAAGGGAATATTCCATGTCATCCTATTGGCCTTATACTCTACAACCAAGTTCTGTCGCAACCCACTATTACTCCCCATCACTGACCGAACATCAAGTACGTCAGATCGTTGCAGAGGAACTACAGAAGGCGCTCCATCCTGAAGAGAGCCGCCCATCAGCTACTGTCGAGTACGTGATAGAAGGGAAGCGATATAAGGGGACGGTCTATCTTGTAGAGGATGAGGAAGAGGAATGAACTACTACGATGCGAGAGAGACGAGAGACGCACAGGGCAATCCTAGCGGTCTCTTTCACTATACCGCACAAAACGATGGGCGCATTTTCCCCGTTGGTTATTGCGCTCAGGGATGCGCTGGACATGCGACACCTGAAGAAGCGCGAGAACACTACCGGCTCTATCTCCTCGATACTGCGAGATATGACGGCATGTTACAAGGTGAGCAACGTCAGTGTGAGATATGCGGTCTTTGGGTTCAGACGTATGCTCACATTCCGCTCGCTATGGAAGCACATTTCTTATGTGATGAACACTTGAATCGCGAGACACTGGATACCGTGATGTACCGCGTCGGACAGATCATTTCATCATAGGGAGGGCTAGAGATGCTGGAAGAATTGAAGCGCATCGAAACGATGATGCAAAAGTGCATCACTGCACAGGACGACAAGCAAGGGCATATCGAGGGCGATCACCTCATGGGCGATCTCGCGCTTGCCCTCTCAGAACGCCTCTACGACGATGAGCGGGCGTATGTTGAGCGTATTTGCGAGGCGTATATAGCCGCTACGGAAGAAAGGTGGTGGTATGCATGAGCGAAGAAGAAGTACGTATCCTCCTGAGCATCCTACACGATCTCTTCCCGCAGAAGGTCATGCGCGTCGTGACCACGCTCATACAGGAGGATGTGAACGGGCTGTGCAAGCAGCTTGACCGTGCGACACCACTGCTCAAGGCAATGCTGCACGATCGCATAGGCCAACCCATACTCGTGAAAATTGGGAGGAAGGAGCAATAAACACTACTATGTCTGACACATTTCTCTTCCATCCTCGTAGCCGCGCCGACGTGCTAGAAGAGGATGCCTGTCTCACGTACATCTGTTCTCGCTGTGGGCGTATCATGAACAAGATCGTCCCTTCCCTATCCGTACAAGAGCAGCAGGCGTTCTCTCGCTCTGTACGGGAGTGTCGCTGTGATCTGCCTAAGAGCGGTATGGACCCGCACGCGCTCCTGACAGAACTGTATCAATCCATGCAAACCTGCTATACCCACGAGGAGGATCTACGGCTCGTACAGCGGCTGGTGTCACAATTGGAGATGGCATCGTGACAAGATACTACATCGACGAGGAATTTGCTGAAGATGGCAAGACGATAGCTCTCATTTCCATCGGGATTATCTCTGAGGATGGCAGGGAGTTATATCTACAGTCGGTAGACTTCGATGAATATAAAGTAAACCCGTGGGTACAAGAACATGTCCTGCCTCATCTTCTGCTCTGTCCTTGTTGTGGACACAAGTGTAATCATGAAGATGTTGGGAAGTGTCGGTCTAAGCTCTGCATGTGGCGTACAGATGAGCAGATCAAGCAAGAAGTAACAGCATTCATGGACCCTGAAAAGTACGGCAAACCTCAGTTCATTGGGTGGTGCTGTTCCTACGATCATGTCGCGCTCTGCCAACTCTTTGGCCCGATGGTGAATATTCCAGCGGGTTGGCCCTATCACATCCATGATATTCAATGTGTGTTAGAAGATCGAAAGATACCTGACGATCAACTTCCACAGCAGGAGGGGCAGGTTCACAACGCCCTCCAAGACGCACGCCAGATCAAGAAGATATGGGAGATGCTGTATCATGCCAAGTGAGTACATAAAAGATCTCGTAGACCACAAGCGGCGTGTCGCGCGCCACATGCAGACCGTTGCGAATGACCTTTTCCATCGAGCCGCAGTACACGATAACTCGAAGTTCTCTCCTGAAGAGTACGAAGCCTATGAAGAGGCGTTCCCCAACCTGCAAAAGTACGCCTATGGCTCTGAGGAACTGCGTGCTGAGTTGCGCAAGATCAAGCCTGCCATACAGCATCATTTCCAGCACAATCGGCACCACCCTGAATATCATGAGCACGGTATAGATGATATGAACCTGCTAGACCTACTAGAGATGGTCTGTGATTGGCTGGCAGCCTCAGAGCGGAGCCAGACCGACATGAGGAAGGGGCTTGAGATCAACAGAGAACGTTTTCACATTGATGACCAACTCTATGGGATTATCAAGCGCACCATTGACGTGCTTCTCAAGGACAAAGAGGAGGGGTTATGAAAACGATAGAGCAGCGTATAGAGGATCTACAAAAGCTCACAGAAGTGCAGTGTGACAATGGGAATTGGAACTATGCTCCGTATATGATGGGACTGGCTAACGGGCTTATCCTAGCACTTCACATGATAAGAGACGACGAAGGAGAGCCGCCATTCAAAAGCCAACCCGATGAGTGGCTATGTGATCGTGATGCCCCCTCTATCGAGCCAGACCCATGCGACGCAACGGCGCAGTGAGATGGACCTACATCACGGTTGCCGCGCTCATGCTCACCCTGATCGTGATGCTCATCCTTGCCTACTGGTTGCCCGTGATCGTAGCGTTGGAGCAGCATAAACGTTGACGAAGATAGAGACGATCGTTGAGATGATGCGCCAGGGCCACGCCGTCGAGTTCTGTCCTGATCGACGCTCTACCGTCATGGGCAATAAGGAGGTTATTCTCGAAATCGCCTCTAGTGGCATTCTGGCCTATTGCAAGATCTGTAAGGAAACACACCTGGTCAGTAGACAGCATATCCTAGACATATGGGCGGATATGGATAAGACGAGGCGCGCATAGCACCTGCATTGTGCTCTCGCTTCCCTTCATGCTATACTAGCCTCAAGAACGAAACGCCTGCGAGCTGGTGCCTATGCATCGGCTCGTTTTTTTGTGCCCAAATGGGGGTCGCTTATGATCGTCAAATCGCCAATCTGCCCAACATGCGGCAAATATACATCCTATACCCGCCGTGTACTCATTCAGAAGGCGAGCAGCACGACAGACAACCTACCCGCGCCGCCACATAACCAGTTGTGCCAGTGTGGCCTCCGTCGTGGGATGCTCAAGCGCGCGGTCGTGAACAATAGAACATTTGGCACACTACATGGTGTGGATGAATACAGAGTCGAATAGGCATGACCGACCTGCTTGATTACATCTTACAAGTATTCGGCCTATCTGTCAGTGACCTTGCTGCTCTTGCCGCTTCCATCCGTGATGCATTGCTCGCTGCTGTACGGGGTGCATATAGACGGTGGAACAAGCTGACGGGTGCGTCGTCACAGGATTGGATGCCACTACCAGCACAGGTCAAGCAGATTGAGATGCAGGCACAGGAACACGCGGGAATGATAGCGCAGACGTACGAGCGTGAACTCTCAAACGCTGCCAGTACCTACATCGACGCATGGCGCTCTGCCAACGAAACACTAGACGGCATTGAAGAGCCGCTTATGTCGATGCTCAGTGAGTGGACAGCGGCGCGCACCCGCTACAAGTCAGTCCAGATCGCGGGATATGAGACGGGAACGGGTGCGGACCTGGGGACAACACAATTTGTACAGGATCTCATGAATGGTGATCTCATCGATGCGGATACGGGCGAGGTGATCGACTCCGAGCAGTACGAGATAGGCGTGGTACCGTCTGAGAGTAGTGGGGATATATGCAGTGCCTACGCAGGACAGGTATTTTCAATGGAAGAAGCTGATGAGATCCCCGAATTCCCCATGCACGGGAACTGCATACATGAAAAAATACTTATTGCAGCAGGAGAATGAAATAGATGGTAGAGACTCAAACAAAGGGGCGTGGTTGGTTCCGTGTTTCTTGGAAGGTCATACCCTTCCTACTGGAAAAGGGATTGCTTCTGCCTCCTGACTATCAAGTTGTAGAGGTTAGCGATTCTCTTCCCCGTATTGGGGAGGACAGTATCACGATTGTAGTAGAGAGTGAGCATATTCCTGCCGTTGGTGATGATGAAGCATTGCCTGAAATCGTGCCTATCTACGCACGCGAGGACGATCAGGTGTTTCTCGATCGCATAGAACTCACAGATGGAACAGTACTCTACAAACGGGAGGTGGTAGGCAATGGGTGAAACACTTGTTGCGCCGTATGTTGCAGAACAAGGCTTGCTCAATGCCTGCCTTGGTCGTGGTGCTGACTTTGAGGTGTATACCGATGCGCTCAAAGTCGATGAGAATGCAGAGCCAGGGCACTATATCGTCAACATGATCGGATCGTCCACAGTGCAGGACTTGCAAGGCGACATTATGAAAATGTCTGCACTTGACGATATGACCACAGTACCGGATGGCATGCTTATCTGGCTAGATCATTCTTATTCCGTTCCATCCGACCTCTTCGGCTCGCTCTATGGTCGTCCCTGGATCAAGTCGGCAAGCGGCATAGCTGACTTGCATTTGTCTGCTGAGGTGGAAACTGACAACCCGAGAGCACTGCAAACCTACAACATGATCACGAAGGGTCGTCGTAAGTTCGGATGTAGCATAGGCTGTCAGGTGCTTGACTATGAATATGACGATACAATAGATGCATTAATAATAAATCGGGTACAAGTGGTAGAATGGTCGGTAGTTGGCATACCAGCCCAACAGAGATGTTGGGTAGAGATCGCTACCAAGTCACTCTTTGAACGCTCATTGCTTGACGGGCGCGGTGATGACGCGCTCCGGCTTGCTCCCGCCGTCAAGGGGATGCATTCACGATCCTATGACACGATCCTCAAACATATCGAAAGCCCAGGACTCCGGCGCGATCTTGAGCATGTGACACCTCGCGGGACATCTCCTCATCGTATCATGACCGCCTTTAATGATGGTGAGGCTGGTTTCGCGCTAGTAGACCGCAAAGGTATCACGAAGTCTCTCTCCCGCGATGAAGTAAGCACATTATTAGCAAAGGAGCCTACAATGGATGACCTCACCGCGAAAGCTGCAACCGGTAAAACGTCATGGCCGCTTATGGACATCAGGACCGAATGGACTGGCAGCAAAGCAGAGAAGCAAATATTTGCCTGGGCGCGCAATGATCAGGATGAGATTGTCGCCAGCAAAGCAAAACAGTGCTTCTTATACTGTAATCCCGATGACAGCGATAAACAGTCTGGATACAAAATGCCCTTCTGCTATATCCCAGGTGAAGCACCCCAGATTGTTCCGTTGGGCGTCCGAGCGGCAGCCGGAGTCTTGGCGGGCGGAATGGGCGGTGGAAAGTTCGGCGGTGACGATGCCGCCATGAAAGCCAAAGTCAAGACGATGTACGGGCGCATCAATAGTCAATTTAGCCCTGATCCTGAGTGGGTTGTGCCGTGGGAGAAAGACGACAAAGAGAAGAGTGTCGAGAAGGACATTCTCGGTACTGATAGCGGCGGGGAATTGATACGCCAAGACCTCGCAGAAAATGGAGATGACATGGAAGTAACGAAAGCCGCCGATGTCAAGGTTGCCAGCGATGGCACACATGAGGCATGCACCGGATCTCATAGCCACGCACATAAGGCGTTTGGAACGCAAGGCAACGATGAGCAGCATTCACATGAGCACAGCCACGATGGAGACTCGGCGCATGAGCACAGCCATGCTGAGAAAGCTGCTGAAGCTGAGCATACCACTGAGAGCGAGCCTGAGAGGGTCAAGGAAACGCTGCAAGAAGAGACACATACCGAAGTGGTAGACCCTGCTCGTATCGGCCTTCTTGCGGCGTACAACACCATAGGGAAGCAGTTGGGGTTCGATGAGCAAACACTCGAAAAGAAATCCATCGACAATCCTGCTGATATGCAAGCGGCTATCTCCTGCATCTCTGAAGCTGATCGCTATATCGATCAGGCAATGGCGCTTCTTGGCATTCCCGATGCTGACGATGTTGACGATGTTGACGCTCCTGCACCTTCAGGCCCGTCGCCACTGCTCTATAGCATGGATGCACAATTCACTAGGTCACTCAGAGACTTCATGGTCAAAGAAGGCCGTGAGTTGAGCACCGCTAATGTTGCCGTGATTAAGACCATGCATGATCTCTGTGCGTCGATGCATCCCGACGTATGCAAGGGTGCGTCAATGGGCAATCAAGGGACCGACGTAGAGAATGCGCGACAAGATGCAGAGTACCAGATGGGCAATGAGAACGGGGCAGGCAAAGCATACGAGCCGTTGACTGAGGCGATGCAATTGCTTGCTAAGGCGTTGGACAATCTACATATCCCTGCTATCACGAACGAGGTTCAGCAGGCACAAAAAGCGTTGGACACGATCAAACAGCAGATCGGCGCGAAGGACCGTGAGCTGAAGACGCTCAGTAGCAATATTGCCGCGCTCAGTAATGCGCCACTTGGCCGCCCGACGCAACTCAACCGCTCCATTGTTGGTGAGGCGTCGTATGTCGATATGAAGCTTGCAAGCGGTGAGCGCGTCACTCCCCAGGACATCCTCGCGCTTACGAGCGTCAAGGCCATCGGGCAATCGCGCTATCGCTACTGGCCATCTGAGGTCGGGAATGGTATGCGTCCTGAACTTTCGACGGATCAGAAAAGCCTCATGCACCCTTATGATGTTATTGCCTATCAGGACGGCAAGGAAGCGTATATTCCCATGATCGATGACCCTGTTGGCATCTAGAAGGCGAGCAACCAGTAGCAGAACTGGAATCCATGACAGCACAGCCACAAGATCTATCGACGATTGCTTATCGGCTCAATACCCTAGAGCAGCAGGTACAGCAGTTGCATACTCAATTGCAATTGTACGTACCAGTGAGAGAGAATGAGTTGCAGTTACAAGCCATCAAGTCAACGGTAGACCGTATTGAGACAGATGTGCTTGACACAAAAAAGCAAGTGGGTGCGATGCGCGAGTCTCAGGACAAATTACAAATTCGCGTCCTCCTGGGGATTATCACTACCGTCGTGACCATCCTGGGAGGCATCCTTATTGGCTATGTCACTCATCTGATCCATTGAAGAAGGGGAGAGAGCGTTCATTGAAACGAAAGAGCATCTATGCCTGGATCGCATTGCTCACGACGCTCCTGCTCTTGCTGATCCTCTTTGGCTTTCTCGGAATATGGGTACTCTACGGGAGCGCGGCGAACGTCATGAGTCTGGTAGGTGTGCAACGCGCGCGTGCGGAGCACATGGTCAAGGATGTGCTCGTTCTGGAATATCGTTCGTCTTCGACAGAGCGTACAACCGCAATCAGTGAATTGCAGGATACGTTACCGCTATGGGAAAAGACACAGCAAGGGTTACAGGTAGGGGATACCTCGTTGGGACTTCCTAGGCATCCCCCTGCTGATGTGCTCCTCTCAGTCATTCAAGCACAATCTGACTTTGTTCCGATGCAGGTAGCCTTGCAGAATATCCTTGCGCATCCAACACACATTGACCCGACACAACTCCAAATCGTGTTAGACCATGAACGGGGCTATTATGTGACCATGAGCCAGACGAATGCGCTCTGGCAACAGCAGATTGATGAGATATTCTTCCAGCTCTTCTGGATTGAGACGGGACTCGTTGCAGCGATAGCAGGTATCGTGGTGGTCAACTTCGTGTTCGTCAGAAGAAGTTTGACAACGCTGTGATATACTGTACGAAAATAGGAGCAAGCGCATGGAGATGGGATACAAGATTAACGAGAGTACTGTTAGCCCCGATGGGGTGAGAGAACTGAAAGATATCACGGTCTATGAGTTGAGCATAACAGAGGAAGAGTTGGAGTGGATGAGGATCAAAGAAGAGATATACGAAGCTATCACCAGCGCCTTTGGCATCCCTCCCCAACTTTTGGGACTGCATGACGGTCAGATTGTCGAAGGGACAATTCAACCTGCGCCGTTGCCGTTGCCTCCTCCTACGCCGGACGTTTGACAACGCCGTCACGACCGCGTATACTTGAAACAACAACTTATCGTACACCGCAAATGTGCAGCACGCTACAACGCGTGTCTCCGGGAGCAAACTCCTGAGACCCCCACTGCGAGCCACGGCATGAAGGTTATCATGAAGGACTCGCATTTTTCATGGAAACTTTTACCCAGGCGTATCACCCCTCTGATCCACAGTACATGATCAAGAGGCAGCGCCAACTCAAAGAACTTTCCTCACTGTCCACGGCGCAACTCAAGCGCATGGTCAATAGCATGCTCACTAATCCTCTCCCTGAAGAGGCGAAGGAGCAGAACACCCAGGTCGCTAAACAGTTTGTTGGTCAGTTGCATGATGGTGCACTCCATCCAGCACTACGCCGCAGCATTCTCGATAGCACAGGCGGCGGTACATCGGGCGGTTCGGTCATGATCCGTCAAGACCTGGAAGTGCCTTTATATCTGCTTTTTGTTCGCAAGTTCCCATTTTACGAGAGAATAGAAGCGGGACCGTCGAATGGCTTAGTTCACGCATACAATCAGGTCACAGCCGTTGACGCTAATGCACTCGGCTCCTCGGTCATCACAGAGACAGGGGCCGTTACCTACTCTTCAAGCACTTATGCACGCGGCGCGACTACACCCATTGCGGTGTTTGCACAGGGTCGTGGCGTTACCCTCAAAGAGATTGCAGCGGTTCGTCAAGGCGGCGCGGCCTATGACCCTGCAAGGCAGGAGCTTGCCGATGGCATGACTCGTCTGAGCACGGATACGCAGTACTTCATGTTTCAAGGGAATGCCACCAACTCTAGCGGTACAGCCGCGCAGGAGGCAGGACTCTACAATGCGAACGGTATTGATGGGGTACGTGGTGTGCTCGGCTCGGCTGGTTCCTTCTCTACCAATGGGGCGATCCAGGTGGATGTCGGTAGCCTCAATACTACAGAGAGCATCCAGGTAGCCGCAACGAAAGCCGCGAACAATGGCGGCAATCCTACCGCCGTCATCCTCTCGATCAACGCGAAGCAGGCCGTAGACATCGAGAACCAGGGCAACAAACGCTATACGGACAATACCGTCGAGATTATCCCAGGTGTCGATACGACGCAGATCCCCTACGCCAATGGCATGCTCACACTCGTACCGGTTCCTGGCAACACGATCGGCACCTACAACCGCACGTCCGATAGTGCGCTTGTCGAGGACATTTACATCCTGGACGAGAGCACGATCAAACGGCGTTGGCTGTATTCTGAGAGCTTTACCACATTGCAGATTCCATCAGGCGTAGACGGTGTACTATCGGACCGCTGGATCATTTTTCAAATGTCGGGACTAGAGATTGCCGCGCCGCTTTTTTGCGCGAAGGTGAGACGGCTCGCGGCTTAGTAGACCATCTCGTCTCTCTCCTTTGACTCAGTAGGGTAGGGGAGCAATCCCTTACCCTCTCATGAAAGAAAAGAACATGCCTACGATAGAAAAACATAGTGAAAAGGTGGAAGCGGTCCAGGTAGAGGAGCCACAGTTCAAGGATAGCGATGAAGTGACGGTACTCTTCGGATACGGCAAAGAGCCAGCGGCCAAGCAACATTACATTGACAACATCACCTTTGTTGGCGGTGTTGCTCGCAATGTCCCGTATGGCGTCGTGAAGCATTGGCAGAATGGTACACGACCCGATGGAAAGCTTGCCACTTCACGGATCAAGGTCCAGGCAGTGCTTCCCAATAATGCCACAGAAGCTGACTTTATACGCGTCACCGGCATCAAAGGTGATATCTCCGATGCGCATCTCTCTGCATTAGTGAGCGGTCTGGACGCAGCACAACTCGAAAAGATGCTTACTCCTGCTCAGGCGAGAGCGTTAGCTACAAGGTTGGGAGGGCGTTAATGGCAAATCCTGATAAGTGGCTTGGGCACCATCGGGATCTCCCGATAGCGGCAGGTGAGCAATTTACTTCTGCTACTGCTGGTACGGGCAGTGACTATGAGCATGTCATCTTTGCGCTCCCTAATCTCGCACTCAACGTTGCAAGTGGGACTGCTAGCGATCTGCCCGTCAACTCGATGAACGTGCGCTCCATCAATCTCACGACTGAAGCGAACCTGACCGGGACCGCAACGAATTACATGACCTGGAACTTCTGGCAGAAGCGTGCAGGGGCGATCTTAGTCAGCACCTCATCGTCTACCACCGTGACGGCTAGCACCATGGCGGTCACTCCCGCGTCCATGTCCAACATTTACGTTGGCTCGCAGTTGATCTTTGCCGGTGGCACCGGTGCGACGGAAACCGTGACGGTTGCATCTCTGACGCCAACAACTTTCACTGCCACCTTTGCGAACGGGCATAGCGGCGGTTACACCATCACGTCGGCACCGCTGGCAACAGCCACGTATACCACGACATCCAGTAGCACGACCATCACAGCGAGCACGATGGCCGTCACTCCTGCTTCAATGGCGAGTATCTATGTTGGCTCACAGCTCACCCTCTCAGGTGGTACGGGCTCTGCTGAGACGGTAGTGGTGACATCTGTTACCTCAACGACCTTTACCGCGACGTTCGCGAACGGACACAGCGGCGCGTATGTGATTGCGATTGCTGAGGTGGCTCTGGTGCCACATCAGTTCAATGTGCTCGTCAATAACGCACAGGCGTTGCTCCCTGGTGACATCGTGACGATCGCGCGCCTCTCGAATAATGCGACTGGACTCGCGAGTCCTGCCTTGACCGTGATCCTTGATCTGGTACCGGCTGGCATCGGGAGGTAGTTGAGAAATGGCACGTCATCAGCGATTTACTCCCGTCGGTGAATACCAGCCGCTCCACATATCGGGCGCGGGAACAATAGTTCCAGTTGGGCGCTGTGTGAGCACCACGTCAGCAACGACGATCACAGCGGGCTCTAGCATAGTAGTCACTCCCGCGTCGATGTCCAACATCACGCCTGGGATGCTCCTGAACTTCGCCAATGGGACGGGGACCGCTGAGGATGTACTGGTCATCTCTACCACTTCGACGACCCTGACCGCCAACTTTGTCAATAATCACAGTGGGGCCTATACGATCATCTCGCGGCGTGGGATTGATCTGGGTAATGTGGTGATTGGGAAATCCGGTTCAGGGTGTACGCTCACCCTCTACAATGGGCACCCCTCGCTGCTCCCAGATGCGGGTGCCAGTATGGCGGTGATCGACCCTTCCGATCCGACGGGTCGAGAGTTCTTTTGTACCTGCGACAAAGGTCTATTCTACACGTACGCGGGTAGCACGCTTGGGGATATCACGCTTATGTATCTCGATCACGCCACGGCGTTGTAGGAGGGAAGAGTATGCCACAAAATGTCTCACTCGTCGATCAGAATGGTAATGCTGTTTCCGTGAGCGGTGGCACGCAGTATACCGATGGCGCGGCGGCTCCTACCCATCCTATCGGGACGGAGCTAGTCTACAACAATGCGGGTACCATGACGGCGGTGTCCAACTCGGCGGGATTACCTATCAGTGGGTCAATCACGGCATCTAACCCGTCAGTGGGGACGGACGGTTCTGCTATCCCGTCCTCCTCTACGCTCGTTGGAGCATCAGACGGGACGAACTTACAGCAGTTGCTCGTTGAGAGTGCATCGAACCGTAACTTGAGGACGGCTCTCTACAACGGCGCGAATGAAGTAGCCGTCGATGCATCGGGACGCTTGAGCATCCTCTCAATCAATAATGCGCTCCCTGCTGGAAACAACGTCATCGGGCACATCATAGCTGATAGCGGATCAACCACTGCTGTTACGAGCCTACCGGCCTTGCCTGCTGGAACCAACGTCATCGGCCATGTCATCAATGATGCGGGAACAGCGGTTATCGGGAGCGTGCTGCTGCAATCCGTCAGTGGAACGGCGCTGAGTGCGGATGTCAGCAACACGGAACTCCGTGTTTCCAACTATGGCAAGAGCAGCGCTGCTGGTGACACCGCGCTCCTGGTAGACTCGACGGGGCGCGTGCTCATCGGGCGCAGTGCCACAGCCGTGTACTCTCTTGCCTCAACGCAGACATCAGGCAGTACGCAAAATAGCGGCGACTTGACCGTAGGGGCGTACACAGAAATCTCTCTTGATATCAACACCACCGCGCAAAGTGGAACCAGCCCAACATTGCAGCTTTTCTACGAGCGTAAAGGGGCAGACGGCATTTACTACGTCTTGTGGCAATCAGCAGTGTTGACAGTAGCTGCCAACACGCTTTCAACTAGTATTGGCTCTGGAATGGCGTACAACCAATCATTAGGGCTTACGGGTCGTTTGCGTTGGGTTGTTGGTGGGAGCGCAACACCTACATATACGTTTTCAGCGAACATTCAAGGGAAATAGGGGTGTTACATGCCTTACCCGACAACTATAGGAGGTGCGCTCATGAGTTCTCCGAGTACGGTTGATACCGGCCAGGTGTCACCGTGGACCGTCACACAAGCCGAGATTATCCAGGGCGCATCAAGTAGTACGCTTGGTGCAAACACGGTGTACTGCTACGTGTTTGAACTGCTCGCCACGACGACATTTTCAGGCACGAAGGTCAAGATGGGGGCTACTGTTACTGGAACCGTTGATGTGGGGATCTACGATTCTGGCGGAAATCTCCTCATCCATTCTGGTGCCACTGCGCCTACTGCCAATACTGTCAGTAGCATTACCTTTACCAGTACAACGCTTAACCCAGGACGCTACATCATGGCAATGACGCCTTCCAATTCCACAGATACGTACTTCCGAACGGGATCAATAGCGGCAGGTATGGAACGAGCATACACCGCTACTACTACTGGCACATCGGGTGTGCTTCCAAACACGACGGGAACGCTCAACACCACGACCTCTTGTGCGTCAATGAGTCTTATCGTTGTTGGAGGGTCGGCATAGTGGGCATTCTTGAGTCTGATACCGGAGCACGTGCAGTAGCACTCGCGTCATCCTGGGGAGCGGCGACCGATGGGAACACCTGGGTCGTTGCCGCAGGGTCGGCCTCCGCGCTCTCGACGACGACCAACCTGCTGCAAATCAAGGGAGTCTCAAACGTCAATATGACGATTGGGCCGCCTTCAGTGCAACAGGTGATGCTCTCCGTACAGACAACGATCAATGCCAGTGGAGACAGCCCCTCGCTCCTCTTGCGTTATACCGATAACAACAACTTTATCAAGTGCGACGTGAGCGGCGGTCTCTTACGCATTCGTAAAAATGTGGCCCCAACCGGCTTTACTAACGTGGCTACGGTGTCCTTCACGCTTACGGCTGGTGTGCTCTATCAATTCGTTTTTCAGGTACAAGGGACAACCTATAGCGCAAAGGCATATCCTGTGAGCGCCGCTGATCCTGGCTGGTTAGTTACGGGCACTGCGAGTGATAGTATCCTGGCATCGGGCAAATGGGGTCTTTCCGCAACGTCAGCAAGTGTGGCAGTGCAGTACAGTCAATTCACCGTGACCAATCTGCGCGCCGATAACCCGTACACTACGATCGATAATCCCTATGGCGTCACCGTCTACTGCTCAAGTGCTACGCGCCTACCCCTCTCTCAGCTTATCCCTGATATGCAGAAACTTGGCTTAACCTGGTTGCGCTATCAGGTACCGTTCACGTCCATAGACTCGCCACAAGGAACGTACACCTGGACAGCACTTGATGCCGCAGTATCAGCGGCCAATGCTGCGGGGATCAATATCACCTTCTCACTGGATCAAGCGCCGTCCTGGGGGCTAGATGGTACAACCAACCTACCGACACCAGCGTATACTACGACCGTCGCGGGATTGGTGGCCGCACGCTATAACGGGACGGCAGGGCACGGACATCTTGACGCAATAGAAATCTGGAACGAAGAGTTTGACTTTGGCTCTTTCTCAAATACGACCTATGCGGCGATAGCCAACGCTGGCTATACGGCCATTCGCGGCGCGGGCTTCACGGGCAAGATCGGATGTGCCGCCATGTTGGGCATCTCATCGACGAGCCATATTACCACCTGGATAAACCAACTGTATACGAGCGGGATATCCTCACTCTTTGACTACTTGCAACTGCACTACTACCCGAGCAATCAAGATCCATCGGTGACGACGAGCAGTTTTATTTCTTTTCATGCGGCAGTGCAGGCCATCAATGCTGCACTGCTTGCCAATAATGACATTTTGAAACCTGTCTGGATCACGGAGTTTGGTTATGCCACCTCAACCAATGGCGGACACTCAGCAGGCGCGTTGGTGAGCCAACTCACACAAAATCAATACTATGCCTACATCGTCAATGCCGCGCGCTCCAACTCTCAGCAGATCGCGGGTGGCTCCGTGGCAAAAGTGATGTTCTACAGCATGGACACGGACCCTGCCAATACCGACGGAGAAAGCATTACACAAGGACTGACACCCTCCGAAACCTATTATCAGGCGTACAACACGCTCAAAGGCTTTATTGATGCCTACTATATGTGGCCTGGGTATGCCGCCGTGTTTCCGCCTGCCAACCGTCGAACGGGCGTGTTTCCAGCCGCCAACAGGAGGGGAATCTAATGGCCGTGACAGTAGATTTTCAACCGTGTTATGTGGGCGCAACCTCGCCATCCTGGGATATCCCGATCACGGCTGGCGGGCAGCCTGAAAATCTCGCGGGCGTCGATGTCACAAAGTTCACGCTCTACTTCAAGCTGAATTCAGGGAGTGAGACACCAGGGACCGGAACCTTTACCCTTAAGACCCCTTATCCTGGCGAGGTCTTTTACAAACCATCGGTCACTGACGTTGCGGCGATCTTTGGCGGGAGTATCGTCATCAAGGCGTTCTATCCACCGTCCTTTACCAATGCCGACGAGATGGTTTTTGACCCGATTGCCTTCTCGATAGTGGCGAGTTAGAGAGGAAACGCACGTGAAATATATAACGCTCAGTCAGTACAAACTCTCCGATGACGGTATTCCTCTCTCCGATGTCACTGATGTGTCGCTTGCGCGCTACATTAGTCGTGCCGAGTCGGATCTGGATTCCTACGTTGGGCTCGACTTGAAACGCGGCGGATTTGAGCCACACAACGTCTGGCTACAATCCAAGTTCGATGAGCGCACGCGCAAGATGCCATTCCCTAGCTATCCCGTTCCGATCAGGCAAGTGACGCGCTATCGTATCCAGGTGAGTAACATCAACACCAGCGGCGCGGGTTTCTTCGCCAATATCGATAGTAGCGATTGTGTGATCAATGTGGACGCGGGCTATGTGGAGATCGTACCACTACAGGCAGTGACATACTCTCTCTCTCCGGTCATCTTGCAACTAGGTTTACATCCGCCGATTGTGCAGATGGACTGTGAAGTAGGCTATTTCCTTGCACAGTTTGGGGAAACGCTCATCGCCACGGACAACACCTACCTGACGTACACAGCAGAACGCGGCTTTTGGGCGCAAACGTATACTCAGGCGCTTGCATCACAGCCTCTACAGTTACCGCCTATACCACCAACTATCTATGTCAATGGGGCGGCTCAGAGGTTCGGGTATACCATCAACGCTACTGAAGGCACCGTGACTTTTACCACGTCTCAGCAAGCGAACACGATTAGTGCAGACTACACCTACACCATTCCTGATGAGGTACGGGATGCGTGCATAGATCAGGTGACGTACTTGCTTGCTATGAGGGCGCTCAACAAGCAAGGGATGGGGGGGCTAGCGATGGTACGCAACGCTGATGTGGAACTGAGAACGATTGAAAGCTATCCCGCTCGCTTCCCTAGTGACAACGGTTCTCTGTGTGAACGGGCGGCGCAACGACTCAAGCGACAAGTGGCTATTGCGATAGCGTAGGTGGGAGGGTATGCATGCCGGTATTGCCAAATGTCTTGATCTGGACGACGCGTTCGTCTTATACACCCGCGACGGGTGTCACCAGCGCGGCGACCAACGCTGTCCAGACGGGCATTGTGGCACACATCCGACCGATGACCGGCTCAGCCTACAAGATTTTACCTGAGGCAGCATTAGAGAGTGACTATGTGGCAACAGCAGACACGGGAGCGGATATCAGAGAGGGGGATATCCTCTCGACGATCACACTGATGGATGGGGTGACACCGTGGCCTGGGCTTGGGTTGGCGACCAATACGAATGAGACGTGGCGTGTGACCTTTGTGTCAGAAGCGACACCAGGACCGCTCGCACACCGCAACGTGTATATCAAGCGTGAAAGAGGGGGAGGGCCATCTTACTAGGTTTAATGCATGACAAGACGTAGAACGCATAGAGCGCACAGAGTACGGGTGCATCGTGCAAGAGTACACAGACCGCATAAGGCGAGAGTGACGCATATGAGAGTAGTGCATCACAATATTTCACATAGGGCATATATGTTTCGATTGTATGGAGCGTGACAACATGAGACTGACGATCACAGGAGGAACCGACGAACTACGGGCGCGCATTGCCGATGCTCAGGCGCAACTGCCTGCACTCATTGAGGAAGCGATGCAAGAGGTTGGCCTCTCGGTCGTCGATGCACTCAGTGCAGCCGCTCCGCGTGGCGCGAATAGTGGTGGGACGCCTCTCGCGAGTGATGCAGCGGGACCGCTTGCAGACTCCTTCTTTGTGCAGGACGAGGGCGCGGTAGGTGATCCAGGTGCGGCTATCTCTGTCCAGACATCACAGCCCGCGAAGCTTGATCTGGTCTTGAATGGTCGTGGGGAGGTGAGACCAGTCACGGCGCGCGCGCTCTGGTGGCAGGGACTACAGCACCCTGTGATGAGGTCAGGACCTGTAGCGCCTAACGATTTCGCCAGTCCGGTGATCGACTCGATCGACGCAGAGGCAGAGTTGCAGACGCTTTCCGATGAGTTTGCCGCGATATTGGAGGGTGTGTGATGCTCCCATGCTGTCCTGTATGCCACAAACCCATATCATTTCAGTCTACGGCGAACACGCTCTATTGTCAGTGTTCCTGTGGACAGTTCCCCGTACAACGCACCGTTTCCGGTTTCACCATCATGAAGAGCGTCAAGGGAGTCGAGAGGACAGCCGTACCCCAGGCGTTCTACGACGCATTCGGTGAGGATGAGGAGGTGCAACCATGACTCAGATGCCGCCATTGCCACCCAATACCCATAGCGAGTTACTTGATGAGATGAGAGCAGTGAGGACGCTTACAGAGACGCTGGTGACACGTCTCCCCCAACCTGTTGCGCCTCAGCAGGAAAGCATATTACAGCGGTGGCGCTGGCTTATCGGTCTTTGCGCCACGGGGATTATGACCATAGGCATCATCTCAGGCATTATTTCAGGGGTCATCTGGGGCTCTCGTACTGTCGATGGAACCCTGCTTGCACATCTCGTCACACTGACCTTTTGTGTCTTGCTCGTTCTTGCGAATATCTTTGCGATCGGGTGGGTCATCTTGACGCTCTTGGAAAAGGCGTATCGCGGGAAGTACGAGGTGGCACAATCATGACGCTCCGGACCGCAAATAACCCGATGCTCGATTCTGTGGTGTTGAACGTTCTTGCACAGCTTTTACCCAACGATCCTGTAACGGGACTTCCCAACACGGTGATCGGACAAAATCAGGTGGCATTAGGCAGCTCACTCGTCTATGTGCAAAATAAATATCTCATGTCACTAGGGCAGTTTCCCGCTGTCCATCTCTCATCAGGGGAACAACACTACCGCATTGTGACACGGGCTGGATACGTCGGTCTCTTCATCGCAGAAATCGAGTATTACGATAGATGGGATACGCAGCCTTCGACAATAGACGCAATACGCACTAACATCGCAACCGACTTAGAACGCATGAAAGCCAATATCGAAGACCAGGACTCACTCGCGTATCAGGGACAAGCCTATGCAATCAGTATCCCTGAGATGTCCCTCTCCCCATATAAGGGAGAGATAGATACACAGTTCCCAGGACTTACCCTGGTTTATAGGACGCTCACATTACACGTAAATCTGCTTCCTTACGATGCAGCTTAGGAGAATTACATGGAAACACCACAGAAGATCGCCGCTCGCTACATCGGCAACCACGCCGTCCTGTTGCAGGCTGGCATGGGGCCGTACTACGACGCGGACGGCAAGCGCTTGACCTCACTTGTCCTCTCGTACGGGGATACGCTCATGATGCCAGCCGAAGAAGTACTCGGCAAAACCTACCTTCGGCAAGGCGAGACGTTGCTCTCTCTCGGTATCGGGAAGGTGGTACTGCCTGAAAACGCGCACAAGTCGCCGGAGGAGTTAGCGGCGTCGAATTATGAGTTTCATAGCGGGCGCTCTGACTTTGAGCCGGTTGTACTGTCAGTCCTGGAGCCTCCGGTAGAGGAGCCGGCACAGGCAGAGGAGCCACCAGCGCCCGTAGAGGAACCTACGCCCGACACGTCATCACAGCCAGAACAACCTGCAAAAGATGCATCACAGATAGAGGAGGTACAATAGCATGCCAACGGTACTAGTTCCCATCAGGAGCGATAATGCTTATTGGGGCTTTAGCAAGGAGGTAGTTCCTGGTACGCCTGTTGCACCTTCTGTCTTCCCACGCTGGCAAGACGGCTCAAGCCTTGAGTACGACCTGAAGATGGAAGAGATTTGGGAAGGTGACGGCTCCCGTCGTCTCTCGCAGCTCGTCAAGAACCAGCAAGGCGTCAAGATCAAGCTCACCATCATGCCGCGCATGAACGAGATCGGCTTTTTCGAGATGCTCGCAATGGGAGCCAGTTCAGACACGATCACGACGGCCTCACCCTCGACAACGCTCTCAGCAGGTGCGACGGGCGGGACATCGACGAGCCTGTCAGTAGCCGCCAACACTGGTCTCACTGGTACCGGCAACATCCAGATGGTTGTCGGGCAAGGCACCGCAACCGTCGAGACGGCCACCTTCACCCTGCCTGTGACCGGTGGGGGACCGTACGTGCTTGCAGTGGCTGCTAGCTACAATGGTGGCAAGATCGCCAATAACCACAGTAGTGCTGATACCATTGCCAGTGTTGCCACTGCGAATACTGCCTTTACGAGTGGTGCCTCCGCAGGTGCTACGACCATTATTGTCGGCAACAACAACGGCTTGACTGGCTCAGGTACCGCGTCGGTCGTGCTCTCTCCTGGCACTGCTAATGAGGAGATTGTGACCATTACCACTCCTGGCACTGGCGCAGGGCCATACACCTACACGCTCGCCAATGCCGCCACGCTCAAGAATGCGCACACCAGCGGAGACTTCGTGAGTACTCCGGTGATTCATGTCATCTCAGATCAGACGGACGGGGCCTATGCCACCATTGAAGTCGGACTCGGCTCACTCTATGGCTCATCCGGCATTGCGTTACGTGTGCGCTCCTGCAAGGTAGAGAGTATCAAACGATCGGGCAAAGCTGGCGGTGTAATCGCCTATGAGATGGAGTTTGCTGGTATCGCATCAACCGTTCAATCGACACCGCCAACGATCACACTAGAGAAGCACAACATCTTTCTCTACACACAAGGCACCTGGACATTGGATGGAAGCACAAGCGGGGATGCGCTCAATATCGAGATGTTTGACATTCAGCAGAAAAACAATCTCGCCACGGAGATCCAGACCGAACAACTCACGCGCGCGGCGCTCATCTTTGGCAATCTCGCGGTAGATCTTGGCTTCGATGTGGTCTACCAGAACGGTTCACGTATCCAGGAAGTCTACTTCGGATCTTCGACGGGTACAACTGATAGCCAGACCATCTACCTGGGAGCGTTCAACGTGAGTTTTCTCCAACCAAGCGGCTTTGACCAGCTCGTCCTCAACGTCCCGACCATCGCTTACACGAAGGTTGGCATGCCAGCTCCGAAGAAGGACGGCAAATACTTCAAGCAGTCGCTCAGTGCGGTGGGTACGAGCAATCAGGGGGCTAATACCTACGTTGCACAAACGACCGTGTACAACACGCAATACTCGCAAAACTAGCTATAAGGTAACAATATACGTATGAACGTACATATAAAAGAAGATGAGGATTTGACCGCCATTGATGTAGCGGCGCTCAGAGAGCAGGCACAGGCTGAGCAGGCGCTGAACACGCTTGATCGGCTCGGTTCGGTCAATCTCGACGAGGTGACTACTGACATCGTGCCAGTGGCCTTCGTCGAGTTTGAGCCGCATGAGTCTGGTGGTGTGAAGCGCATGAAACCGAGAGTGCGGCATGCGGAGATCATCGACTACGTGCCGATGTACCTGCTCAACCGTGCGCTCGCCAACGAAAGAAAGATCAAGAAGATACGCGCAAAGATTGATGCGGAAGAGATGGAGGAACCGGAAGAAGATGTGCAGATGACCTCCTTGCAACGATCGGTCTACGAGGTGTGGAAGCTCTCTGAGCCGGAGATGACGTTTGACCGCTTCAAGGTTGGGCTTGAGTTGAGTCAGGTCATGGGGCTGTACAATCGTTTTTTCGGCGTGCGCTTCCGCCAGATGACGAGCAAAGCGTAGCGCGTCGAGAGCATACCGCACGGGAGCATGGAATAGCACTCCTTGCAGGAGAACAAGACTTCTCCGAAGTGACGATTGATGAGTCGTGTGAGTGGGACGAGGAGGCGATAGAGCAAGCGTATGAGCAGGCACGGACACTGGATACGTGCGATCCGGCGGCAGCAAAGCAGTTGAGAGCACAGGCGCACTATGCACAACAGAGAAAGAGGGGACAGGTATCAAGTGATGAGACGATGCTACTGGGCAAGACGTACGATCCGATGCGACTCTACGCTCGCATGGCAAAGTACTATGGCTTCTCTCATCGCACGATGGACACAATGCACATTCCAACTTTCTTTGGCTATGTCCGTGAGGCGTCCATTATGATCGACGAGGAGCAGGCAGAGATCGACAAGAAGAACAAAGCAGGCAACACCGCAAAGCAACCGCTCAGCCCACAGGAGGCGGAGGCGTTCGTCAAGCGCGAGTTTGGGGTAGCGCAACCGTATCCTGGGGAGGTCGTGGCGTATGCAGGGTAATGGCGTGATGTGGCAGGCGAGTCTTGACGCCTCAGAGGTCATGGCCGCGCTTGATGAAATCATGACTGGTCTGGATGCAGTTGACCAGTCCATGTCCTCATTAGGAGCGTCGGGCGCTCAACTTTCCGGCATGGATGACGTGCTCACGTCGCTGCAAAACGTGGTCACTGAACTTTCAGTTGGTTTTGATAATCTCGACAACTCACTGCAACAAGTCATCGCCAACACAGACGCCACGACGACCGCCGTCACCGACCTGGAAGGCTCAATTGCCGGGGTATCCGCTTCTATCGACGCGCTCGGAGCAAGTGCGGGCACGGCAGGAGCGCAAGTCGGGGCTTTAGGGCCAGAAGCTGATGCTGCTGTTGGACCGCTTGAGGCACTACAAGGCGCAATGGGGCCGCTCATGATGATCGGCACCGTCGCGGCCATGGTGGGCGGCAAGCTCGTGTCGATGGGCATGGACGGCCAGAAAGGCGAGGCGTTGCTACGCGGAATGGCCGGGGCAAGCCAGGCCGATATCAATGCGCTGGAGACTGATGCAGAGAAGCTTGGCGTTGGCATGGATCAGGCGACCGCCGGCTTCTACCGAATCGAGAGCGCGGGGTATGATGCGGCTCATGGTGGTATCCAGGTCTTCGATGCATCCATGCGGCTTGCTAAGGGCGGGCAGGCCGACGCGAGCGACGTGATGACGGGCCTCACCGCGATCATGCATGATTATGGGCAGGGAGCGAATCAAGCGAGCAATGATACAGACCTCATGGCGCAGGCCGTCTTCGAAGGCAACCAGTCCATGCAGGACTTTGCACAGAGCGTCGGACCTCTTGCCGCAGCCGCCCACAATGCAGGCTTCTCGCTCAAGGAAGTGTTGGCCGCTGAGGCTGCCATGACCCTGGTCAATCCCCACGTGCGCCAGGACACGCAGCAGCTTACCGGCCTCATGCAGTCGCTTAGTCCAGCCATGGGCAAGACGGCGGCAACCGCGAAAACACTTGGCCTCTCCTTCGACGAAGCGCATTTCAAGAGCCTGGACCTGCTGGGCAAACTAGAGTACCTGGCGCAGATCTCCGGCGGCACAGGAACCGCTGCATTCGTGAAACTCACCGGCGGCGTGCGTGGCAGTACGGCGGCAGTGGATCTGATGATGGGGAAGGCAGGGAAGTTTAAGCAGGACCTGGAGGGCATGAATCAGGCCGCAGGCAGGGCAGGCAATTCCTTCAATCAGTGGGAAAATACCATCCCAGGCGCGCTAGATCACGTCGGAGCGTCTCTCTCCATTTTTTCCACAAAACTTCTGGATGCTATCGGACCCAAAGTCGGGCCACTTATCGCACAAGTAAGCACCGGCATATCGAATATGGCTGACCTCATCCTCAATCATACTAATGAGGTTATGCCTGTCTTGACTGGTCTGGCAGGAGTGGTCGGCGGTGCTCTGGTACTAGCCATCGCTGCCTTTATAGCATCAGCCTGGCCGGTGCTCGCGGTCCTTGCTGGAATCGGTCTAGCGGTGGCCGGAGTGACCTTTGTGATTCAGCATTGGGGGCAGATCACCACGTCTGTCGGGACGTTTTTTCAATCGACCTGGACTACCGTATCTTCTACCTTCAAGGGGGCTCTCTCTGGCATCGGAAGCGCACTGACGCAGGCTGGTAACACCGTGTCTTCCGTTGGGGCTGGGATAGTCAACTGGTTTCATCAGTGGGAAGGGGTCATTAAAGGGGTTGCTATCGTGCTTGGTGTCTTCTTCGGACCTGCTTTAATTAAGGCTGGTGTTGAAGCAGTGGTGAGCGGTGCTAAGATCGCGGGACAATTTGTGGGGTCGCTCATCAAAACAGGCATAGAAGCGGCGGTGAGCGGTGTGAAACTCAGTATATCCTTTGTGCAGACTATGATCAAGGCTGGTGTTGAAGCAGTGGTGAGCGGTGCGAAAATCGCTGCTAGTTTTGTGGCAAGTATGGTCAGGGCAGGGATAGAAGCCGTCATTAATGGTGCAAAAATCACTGCCAGTTTTGTAGCAAGCCTAATCAAAACGGGCATTGAAGGTTGGCAGTCAGCCGGAAAGCTGGCTACCTTCATTGGCTCTATGATTGCTAGCGGTACGCAAGCGGTACTTGCCGGGGCAAAAATCGCGGCAAGCTTTGTCGCCAGCATGGTGAAGGCAGGTGTGGAGGCGGCGGCAGCAGGCGCAAAAATTGCAGCACAATTTATTGCTACGCTCATCAAGACCGGAATCCAGGCCGCTATTACGGGCGCGCAAATGCTAGCTTCGCTGGTACCTGCCATCGCATCGGTGGTTGCTGAAGCAGTCGTAGCCGCTGCAACGGCTATCCCTGGATTAGTCATAGGCTTCATCGCCTGGGCAGGGGCAGCCTGGACAGCAGCAGCAGGCACTATTGCTGCCACATGGCCCGTACTGCTTATAATAGTTGCTATTGCAGCTCTCATCGCTATCATCGTCTTGTTGGCTACGCATTGGAAGCAAGTCACGCAGGCAGTAGGGAACGCTATGTCTGCCCTAGGCACAAAGGTGCATCAGATCCTTGAGGGCATCGGGCAAAAATTTTCAGAACTTGGCACAAAAGCGAATCAAATGAAAAATACGATCGGGCAAAAATTTTCAGAACTTGGCACAAACGTCCATAATTCCGTCACGACACTAGGTACCAATGTGCTCGCACAGTGGAATAAACTCAACGGCTCTAGCGATAAGTCGTGGTCGGATATTGCGCACACGGCAGCCACACGTGCAGGTCAACTCAAGGATATGGTGCTAACCAGTATCAGGCAGATGGTGACCAATTTTGGGCTCTTGATCATCAGGATGGTATCGAGTTTCAGGCCATTTTTCGAGATGCTTTCGCATGTACCAGGACCGGTCGGGGACATGGCAAAGGGCGTGCTGAAGCAGATGGATACGCTCAAAAATGGTGTGTCGGACAAAACGGCGCAAATGAAGGTACTGGCATTACAGCATACCGCAGACATGCACAATGAAGCCGTTGCTCAGCTTGAGCAGATGCGTCAAAAGATCATTCAGCAAATTCAGGACACCAAAGATCCGGTAACAAAGAAAATGCTGGAGATGAAAGAGCAATCCGTCCAGCATATGGAAAATATGCATCATGATGCCGCTAATCAAGCTCTGCAAATGAAGAGTGAGATTGTCCAACATACGCAGGATATGTCTAACCAGGTCGTGGGACACAGCATCATTCCCGATATGGTCAATGGCGTCGTATCCTGGTTTCAGCAACTCCCAGGTCGAGCGGGGGCTGCACTACAATCTATGGTGAGCACCGGTATAGGTATCCTTAATGGCATGATAGGACAAGCTATGACCGCTGGCTCCAATATCGTCAATGGCATCGCCAACGGGATTCGAGGGGCGATCGGCGCGGTTGGCTCGGCGATCGGGGCCGTCACCTCGTTTATCTCCGACCATCTCCCACACTCACCCGCGAAAGTCGGCCCGTTGCGCGATCTTCCACAAGCCGCAGCGAATATCTCTAAACAGATTGCTGAAGGGATGCTCACGGAGATACCAACCATTCAGGCATCCATGACACATCTCCTCCAACCAGTGATCACCATGCCAAAGGTGCCAGTCGGAGCGGCAACCGGCTTTGGAGGAGGCGGCAGCGCACAGACGAACGCGCAACTGCAACAGATCATCGCACTCTTGCAACAGCAACAACAGGTGCAAAACACGATCTCGCATACGAATATGAATAACACGATCAATGCACCTGGAATATCGGATGTTCAGAAGCTCTATCGCTTGCTACAGTCGCTTGGAGGGTATGGATATGAATCCGTCCAGAGGGGTTCCTACGGCATTGGATAATAAAAGAGGTATAGACTAGATATGCCGACGTATTCGTATGGGGCGTTTGCCCTCAATCAAAACGCTTCTGGGCTTGGGTACTACCTGATCGCAAAGCAACTTCCGATACCAGAGGTCAAGCCGGTCACGTTTCCAGTCGCCCGTCTCGCCGGACTGAAAAAATCGGGAGAGCAGGTCACAGAGCGTACCATCACGGTCAAGATCGTCGTCGTCGGGACTTCACGCGTTGATCTTATCGCCCGTGTCGATGCACTACAGGCCGCACTCTCCCTACGATCTCAGACGCTCATCATCCACGAGGACGGACGCTACTACCAGAGCGTCGATGCAATCTCCGCGCCGACGGACTTCCAGGCGGGCAACGGGATAGTACAGTGTCACATCGCGGTCGTTCTCACGGCGTACGATCCCTACGCCTATGCTGCCAGCTCTACCACCTACGATAGCGGGAGTACCGTACTTACCTTGTCTAGCGGCTCCTGGGTCTTCCCAGCCATCAATATCACCGGAGGAGGTACGGTCTACAGTTACCCCTTCATTCGCTTAATCAATCTGACGAGTACGGGAAGCACGACACTCACGGCCAATCGAAATAGCGGGACTGCCTACACCACCATCGCAGTAGCAGCAACATCCTTTAGCGGCTCGGTGGGAGATACCATCACGATTACGCATGGGGTGACGACACAGACCTTGACGGTTGGAACCGCCTTTAGTGTTGGAGCGACCACGATCACGGTGTCCTCTTTTACCGCTTCTGCCAACTATGTGAGTGGAGATGTCGCGGCCAAAGTGACGCAGTGGAACAGTTTCACGATCGCGCAAACGACCGATACGCTCACGCTCTCTGGCAATACGTCAGTTGGTGCTCCATTGCCAGAGGTCAATGGGGACTATGTCGATATCCAGTGTGATCCGGCTGCCGCTTCTGGATGGACTATCCAAACCAATAATTCAGGCGTCTACGCGGAGCCTGTGGGACTCTTCCCCGTGGTGGAGCCATTCTCAACTGCGTTCAGCATCTCGATTGCGAGCGGATCAGCGGTTACGGCTCAATGCCAAATTACGTACGTACCCCGCTACGCGAGTTAGGAAAGAGGAACAATGCCAAGTTACACCGCAATGGATAGCTCCCTACTAAAATCGCAAGTCGTAAAAGCGTATAGCAGTACAGGTGTCTATCTGGGCGTCATTGCCGATGCACCCTACCTCACCGGCTTTACAGAGGCAGTCAACGCGGCAACTACCAGTATCACAGTAAATCTCCCGCGCCACATTGATGCCTATGACGGCGCGAACATGCCTGGAACGCAAAATACGGTGGTGCTCGGGAACGTCTGGAAGTGGTATCTCTACGGCCCTGGACTCCCGACGAATGGATTGATGAGGTATCAGGGCGTCGTAGATACCATACGTCCCCACATCGATGAGGGCGGAGGCGAATCGGTGGATGTGACGATCACGCCCTATTCACAGATCCTCGGAGATCAGGCCGTCATCGGGCCGCTGAATTACGGGACGGCGGGCAATCCACTGACGTATGTCGATAGCGGGACGATGTTCTCAGGCGTGCTCTCCGCGACCGATCCCGATACCGGTTCGCCCTACATGTATCCCTTCACACTGGACGGTACCAATCCGGCAACGGTCGGCATTGCGGTACAATCGTCTTTCCAAAATCAGACGCTCCTCTCAGAACTCACGACGATCTTACTGCTCTCACCTGCCAACTACTTTTTCCGGATGAATGATACGGCACTCACGATCACCTACAACCAGTTTCCAGTCGCGCCCAATCACTTTCTGAAGTTGGGGCAGCACATTACATCGATGGAGTACGCCGTAGACAATGTGCCACGCAAGAATATGATCCTTGTGCAAGGAAAAGGCGTCTCTGCAAAGGCGGTGGGAGCCAGCGTAGCCACCATCGGGAAACGTTCCTACTTCAAGAGCGACAACCGCATCACCGATGTGATCACCGCGCAAACGCTCGCCAATGGTCTGCTCGCCTTTTACGATCGCTCGCAGATCAGGACAAAGATCAAGATCCCCGATTATCGCGGAGATGCACGCCCCGGCATTGGCTACGACATCGAGTCATTCAAGGTCGGGCAAACCGTGACGATCCTGGACACCAAAGCGCCGCCAATTGCGACAGGTACCTCTTCGCCACCGTGGGGTCAGTTTACCTGGGGCTCGTCGAAGTGGGGTATTAGCCCATCTACGCCGTCATTGTGGGGAACATTCACCTGGGGTCAGTCGAATTGGGGTTTCGGCGTCGGCGCGATCTTCAATGTGACCGTACCGATTGTGGCTATCAACTATTTGTATCATTCGGTTGAATTAGAAATCGGCTTTAGGCAGCCCTCTACAAATCGTTCTGTGTTCAATTTAGAGTCGAAATTCTCGGATGCGACACTTGTTTCGTAAATAGTAGAAAGGAATATACTATGAGTCTCACACTTATAACTAACGGCACCCTCAGCGACGCGTCGCAGTTGAATCAAGTCATCAATGTGCTTATGCAGCCCTCGGGCGGCACGGAGGCAGGCCGCTGGTTCGTGGAGGCGGGCACCTACGAGACGAATTCAACGATTGGCTGTGATATTATCTCGCGGTCCTACGGCGGTGCGGCGGTCTCCGTCTCTATTGACACGTCGGATACATCTCCGACAAGTCTGGGGACACCAACCACGCAGGCGCTCACCACCGGAGGCTTCTACATTATCGCGAGCGGGACCAGCGCATCACATACACCACGAGCTGGTGGCAGGTATACAATTCAGAATTAGTTTTGTATGGTATAAAGGGAACCTCATGCTAGAAACGATCTACGAGGATGGGTATTTTGCCTATCATTGCCATGATGAGGACTGTCATACCGCGTTATGTGCACATATCAGTGATAGCGCGGTAGAGCACCTCCACATGCCACAAGCGCCGGTACCGATGCGCCCGTTTGACCCTGAGCGCCCGTTGCTCTCATTGCGCGCCTCCCCGATGCAAGGCTCAGTCGTCGGTTTGCCTCCGTGTCCTCATTGCGGATCACGCATGTTCCTCAAGGCCGACTATTCGGTCAGAAACGTCATGAAGGAAAAGATGCTCCATACCTTCGTCTCGGATGGACGGGTGCGTGGCTATGCAATGGAGTTGCGCTATGCGAGGAGCTTCCGCCTGCTCAATATGCTCTATGACGTGGGCAAACTCAAAGCCCGTCCTTTGCTGCCTGTGCTTCCCTTCGACGCGATCAAGCAATCAGAGCTACGCGGATTGCCTCTCGATGTGGTAGACGCGTTCTGGCTCCCCTACGCGCTCTGTGGGCGGGTAATCGACTACGAGGGGATAGATCAGCATCTCATCGCTCTAGGGGGCGGTATGACGCCGCTCTTGCCGATAGGGACGGTGCTGGTGCACGAGAAGATGCGGCATGGTGGGGAGTTGCCGCCACCATCTCACTAGACAAAAGGAGAAAGAGTATGTCACTTATTGTTCACGGATTCGGAATCGGGCTCATTGACTTTACCTTTTTTCTCATATGCGGGTACTTTGCGTCGCAGAATTTCCGACCGCCTGAGTTCTGGCGTTGGGTGATCTTTGCGCTCTTTACGCTTGTAGCGTTCTTGTTCTTTCTCGCGTGGTTGGTTGATCTTGGCGGGCATCTCTGAGAGCATAGCCTAATCGTGCTTCTGCTCATCCATTCCAAATTCACGACGTATCAGGTTCTCGATAAATGCTGACCGTTGCTTTTCAGGGATACGCTGCTCTAATTCCTTGAGCGTATCAGGGTAAAGGGTCACATTGATACGCAACTTGCGATCAGGCTTTGAGGGGCGACCTGCACCCCTCGTCTCTCGTTGGTCCATTTATGCTTCCTTACCGTATCGATCATTAAGGTAATGAGAAACATCAATCTGTGTTGGGCATGCAGTATGTAGCTCATGGATGAGTTGAATGATCTCACGGACCTTCATGCTCTCAAGGACATGCTCAACAGGGATATTGAGGCGAAGCGTCTCTTGAGACCATCGGACTGCATAGGCTGTCCATCCGTAGGTCACTGAGATACCTTCCTCGTCGTTATAACGGGCGTATCGCTCAATATCGAGCAGGACGTTCTTCATGCGCTCGCGCCCATCCATATTGTTGTATTTGCGTATAACATGCTGCAAGTAGAGTACTAACCTTTGAGTGAACTCTCCCTTACTTAGATGACTGTTGTCTTCAATGATAGTAGTTGTCATGATCTCTCTCTCCTTCATTCGTGTGTTTTCTTCACTGTCTATATTATAGTGTGTACACACTGAATTGTCAAGAGGTTTACAAGGCAATTTCCCATCTCGTCAAAAACCCGTCTACATGCTATACTCAGAGTGAGAGCCTGCGCGCCATGCGTCGGGCGTTTTTTCTTGTTCAAAAGGACTCATTGTATGGTTGATTATCCACAGGCAATCACCTATCTTGTCGATGCAAGCCGCGTCTTCGTGGGGGAAAATGATCACGCGGCGTTGGTCATTCATGGCACGGGCGGGAGCGCCACGCAAACGGCACAACAGTTAGGTGATTACTTCCGTACCACGCCTCTAGAGACGTCATCGCATTATGGCGTAGATCGCGCCGGTATCATCTGTCAGTACGTTCTTGAGCGTGACGGGGCTGGTGGAAACTGCTGTACAGAAGCAGGACATGACACCTTCTGGGATCAGTTCGGCGGGGATAATCTCAATAAACATACGCTCTCTATCGAATGCGAGAACGATACTGAGAACAGTCTCACGCTCTCATCTGCACAGCAACATGCACTTTTCCCACTCATAGCGCATCTCTGCAAAAAATATAGTATTGCGCCCGACCACATCAAGTCGCATGCCTCTATTGCGCCTGTGACACGTGCGAGTTGTCCAGGAAAGAACTTCCCCTGGTCGGCATTGTGGGACTATTTGAAAGGAGTCACCAGTATGACAGAAGTATGCAGCGTGACCGACACGTCACAATTTTCCCCGAATAAATCGGTTGAAAAATGTGGATTTTTCTCAATCGCACTCTTGAAATATGCCGGACATCCTGGGCAAGCACCATCAGGCAATGCAAGCGAGATCACGGCATGGGCGGATAGTGAATACGTGAAGTACGATGGGCAAGATACGAGCAGTAACAGTTCAGGAATGACCGTCCCGATGGAGTATCAAGTCATCCAGGATGCAGGCTTGCACTACCAGGGAATAGGCGCGACGGAAACTGGTTTCCACGTCGATCATCTCACCGCCGACTACATACGCGCGTGGCTTAAGGACGGCTATCCCGTCCTGCTGGCAGTTGCAGAGGATGCCGTCTTCGACGAAGATCTGGGAGCAAAACCATACAGTTGGAATACGGCAGGCTTGTACCACATCATCACCGCAACGGGCTATGATGGGAAGGTGCTGCTCTGTCATGATACCGCATCCATCGGAACTGATGGAGTGAGGCCAGGACCGCGCCGTTACGACGCACAGAGACTACAGAGCGGGCTTATCTCAGCTACGGCGGTTGTACTCCCGTGGCTCTCTCGTCCCGCCTCAGATTTCGATCCTACGCAACCTACTCCTCACACACAATCAGCACTACTAGGAGAGACACCTATGGATATCAAAGACCCCGACTTTGCAGCAAGGTTCTTTCAGCAAGTCACTGATGGTGACTGGTACTGTCCTACGAAGCGACAGCATATCATTGGTGACATCCTCAAGTTCTACCGCAAGACCTGGGGTGCGGCGCGTTTACCGCTCTCCGCAGAGATGACGGACGTTGCTGGTATCAAGTGGCAGCATTGTGAAGCAGGCGTGATCATCTTTGACCCGTCTCACGTGCATGACCATCCCGCAGGCGATCCGTGCTACCTGGCACGGCTAGACGATCCGATGGTGCAACGGCTCTTCGCCAAACAGCAGATCGTCATCACAGGCAACGCAGGCACGGCGCTTGATGCACTGTTGGCAAACATCACCTTGCAGAAGCAAACATTGGAGCAAGTAGCAGGCGACCTGACGGCGTTGGAACATGGAACGGATGCAGCGGCGGTGACGGTGGCGAACATAAAAACGGCGCTCGCGGCGGGGAAATGATGAGAATAGGCAAGAAAGATGCGAGCGATTAAGCGGAATCTTACCAGTGTTGGCACTGTTCCATAAAGTTTAGAAAGAGCAATCATTATGGCCTTACCAACCATCCCAGGCGTACTCATCACCGCTGGCTCTGTCGTGATCGCCTATCTCGCCAGTTGGCTCAAATCAGACGGTCTACCACAGCGAACCAATGTCGTGATCGGGTGGATAGCGGTGATCATCCTCGCCGCTCTCACGCTCTGGCTCACGGGGAACTTCACCAGCAATATTGCTCAGGACCTCGTGTTGGTTGCAGTATCGGCGGGCGCGCTCTCGCAGCAACTCATCTCGCTGCTACAGACGGCACAGAAGACACCCTCGCCACTGTTGCCCCAGGTGCAACCTGCACAGGCGTACAAGCCTCTTGCAGCGGGGAGTGATCCGGCGGCAAAGTAGACAGGAGCGGCGCGTTCTGCTATACTAGCGGCGCAGACCAGCAGAGAGCCAGGGTCAGCACGGACAATACCATCACATGTAGGGGTTTCACCGTGCCAGCCCTGGCTTTTTGCACATAAGACGGACCTGCCCCCACCAGGTCCGTCTCAATCCTCTCCTCTCTTTCTTATTCCATTTCTTGCGACGTAGAACGCTTGTCATACAGCCGATGCAGGCACGGGTGCTTCCCTCAACACTTCCAGAAGCTTCTCCGCCTGCCGCTTTGTGGCAGCGTCCCAGGCAGAGTCCCGGGCAGCGGCCCTGTCAGCGGGGCTGGCAGCGTCCCTGTCAGCGGCCCTGGAAGCGGTCCGGGCAGCGGCACTGGCCGCGTACCAGGCAGCGTCCCAAGCAGCGTCCCTGGAAGCGACACTGGAAGCGACACTGGAAGCGTCCCTGGCAGCAGCCCAGGCAGCGTCCCTGGCAGGGCCGCTTCCAGCGCCATTGGCAGCGTCACTGGCAGCGTCCCAGGCAGCGGCCCACTCTGAATCCGCCACCTCCCCACCATGCAGCAGCCGCTGATAGAGGCCCGCAACCAGCACGATGACTTCTTTGCCTGCCTCGTCGGCAAAACGAATCACTCCATCTTGCGCGTCGATCAGGAGCCATACCAAGAAGCGCGGGATGATCCTCGAGAGATCAGCGCCAACCGGGATCGCCTCAAGGAAGGCGAGCGGGAACGCCTGGTAGTAGTCAATCGGCGTTTTCTCGAAGAGATGATCTTCGAGATATGCCACCTGGCGCGGGATGCCGAGCTCCGGCTCGAATTGCTCATGGATATTCTCGCCATCGGGGATCTCCAGAGTGCATGCGACACCGCATCCGGTACGCGTCCGGGGATCCCAATAATGGCCGCGCACCAGCTCATCTGCGGCCATATGCGCCTTCATCTTTTCGATGTAAAAATCTTTGGTGGCTTGCTTGCCGTGAAATGCTTTCATGATGTCTTTCCCTTTCGTTTTGTTGTTTCCAATTTCTTGAGCGTTTCGTAATGTGCAGCGATGACAAAAAGCGCCCGACCAGCGAGCGCCTCTTGTTTGCGTGAACGGACCTGATGGGGATCAGGTCCGTTGTGGGCAGCCGCTATCCCCGCCCGAGATAGAGCGGCTCGCGCTTGTCGCGTCGTGGGACATCCCACCTACTTTCAGCATAGAGCATCGCAGGGGCGCTTTCCCCATTAATACCCTGCGTATCCACGATAAGTACCATTTGCTGCTCAGCGAGGTACGCTGTAAGCTGTTCTTTATCCATGCTCTCAAAGGCCGCTTTAATCTCTTGATCGCTCATGACTTCATTCCCTTTCATTTTGCCCGTCTCGGGCACTCTCGTTTGCTCTTCGCCAGTGCATCGGCACCGGCCTCACTTGTTTCTCGTCTATGAATACTGTACTACAGAAACGAATAGAAGTCAAGCCTTTTCTGACGAGTTTTGGCACTCTCAGAAAATTGGTTAGCAGATGATCGCACGTTCTTGCTCCTTCTCAATCTGATCGCAATATACCTCCCAGGCGGCATAGGCGATCTGTCGTGCCTTTTTTTCTACTTTCTCATCTTCAGGGATGTAGCCTTCGTGCCATGCTATGGCATTGCGGAGGCGCTCTCTGTACCGCGTGTTCAGAGAGAGCGTAAGGGGCGTGCGCTCATCTACCTTCTCTGCTTCCTCTTTGACCGCATTCTGATTGCCTTGTTGTGCACCACGCTTCCGCTTGTTGCTACCCTTTGTCGTTGTCATGCTCTGCTTCCTCCTTCGGTTCGTCAACGATCTCCCACGCCTCCGAGAACTCTCTCTCCGCAAACATCTCAGCAAGCCCGCTAATCTGCTTGAGGCGTAGCACCTCATCAGGGTCCATCCCCAACTCGTGGGAAATCTTCGCATCTGTCCAGTTGCGACGGGATAACTCCTGCACGATCTCCGACATGGCCTGTACTTGATGCTTCCCACGCGCGCGATCTTATAGCGTAGATAGCACGGCTCACCTTCGATCTGATAGAACCGTCGCACGATCTCACGCGCCTGCTGCTCTGAGGCAAGCGGGACAGACCATGCCTGAAGGTCAGGCTTCCATCGTCGGCCAGGGATGCCCCGTATCTCTGCAACGAGCCTTGGATGATACGGGGCGCGAATAAAGAGGCCACCTTGCATTCTGACGACCTCTGCTAGTGGCTGCTGCATATTACCTCACGATCCTGACCAGAGAATGCTTTGGCTCTGGATCGAGATAGCGATAATCGAAATCAGCGAAGTAGTCGATACCCAGGCCATCATCATGACCTCGGAGCTTGATCCACTGGCATTCTCCGAAACGGTTCTGAATATGGCATTCAACGATGCCATATTCCCAATGACCAGGGAATGCCTCATTCTCAAAACGGACCTTCGCACCGATCGGAAAAATCTCTTCGTAGTTGGGTTCTTTCTCCATCACTCTCTCCTTCGTTTCTGTACTACACACAGTGTACTACGAAAACGAAACGATGTCAAGGGGTTTGAGGCGAACTTGGAGCACTCTCGAAAAACTGGTAGACATTCACCGATACTCACGTTACAATGACACGGCTCAATCTACGCATGTAGAGAGAGCGAGAGGCTGGCGCGGGTTTTGTTGGTTATGTTCCACAGTTGAAATATCATTCAATGAACAGACCTGGGATGTTTACAAAATTGTCACCCCGCGCCGGTCTTTTTTGCGCGAGATGCGAGAGCCAGCGTTGGAAGAGCAACGCTGGCTGGTGAGGAGGAGAGATGTCATGAACCCCCGGCTGAAGCCTGGGGGCTTGCAGTCATCTTTAACCGAACAGACGATTGTTCCGGCTGTTCTCAGATGCCACGATGGGTTGCATGACGGCAGCCCTTGAGATGTTGATGGCGGCGTTGCGATCAGCGTTATCGGTGTAGCCGCAGTTCTGACAGACAAAGGAGGCTTGACTCTTGCGATTGGCTTTCTCGCAATGCTTGCAGACCTGGCAGGTCCGCGAGGTATTGCGTGGGTCTACCGTATGCAAGAGAACGCCAGCAAGAGTCGCCTTGTACTGAAGAAAGAAACGAAGTTGCCAGAAGGACCAGGAGGAATGGCGAGCACGCTGAGACTTTCTTAACCGTGCCTCCGTACGCGTACGGATGTGCCTTA
>Ga0137365_10000030_pt1 | contig 57040 bp, 56 predicted proteins | sample SagtaG_9_FD_104799 | JGI IMG/M metagenome (GOLD analysis project Ga0137365, IMG submission 104799) | Vadose zone soil microbial communities from Sagehorn Ranch, Mendocino, California, USA - Sage1_L_40_16 metaG | ecosystem: Environmental > Terrestrial > Soil > Vadose zone | place: USA...
AAGCCGTCCACGGAGTTTCGGACCCACGCGTCTTCGGGGGCCCACGTGATCGTGTCTTGAAAGGATGCGATCTCCTCGGGGGAGTCCCCGAGCAGGTAGATGGCATCGGCGGAAGCCGGGGCCTCTGAATCGAAGGGATCGCCCATCCGGTAGACGTACACGGAGAACGGGTCGAACGAATAGAACCCGGTGACAAGGCCTTCGGTCGAATCGGGCAACGCGGCTTCGAGCGCCTCCATGTCCGTCGAGAGACGTGCGACGACGTACTCCGCCGATTCCTGGACTCGAACGAGGGTGGCCGCGACCGTCACGTCCGTGACGTTCAGCGCGGCTTTCGTGACGGAGAATCCGTCACTCGTGAGCCACACCGGAGTGAGGACGAGCGTGGCCGCCGGCACGCCTCCGACCTGGGTTGTGTTCTCCTCCGTCGCGACCTCCCGGGGGATCCGGAGTTGAAACTCGTACGCGTGGTCGTCGATCGCGGCGCCCACGGCGAGGTTCTGGTAGAACGGAGGCGCCGCGAGGAAGTCAGTCCCCCGGAAGAGGGAGTAGACGAAGGCCGGCACGGTCGTCCCGTCCGCCGTCTCGGTCCCGCGGTCTGCTTCCGGCCGAATCGAGAACTGCACGATGACGCCTTGCGGCTTTCCGAGGCGGATCGGGACATCCATGGAGGCGTGGTAGATTCGCTCGCCCGCATCGTCGCGGACCGGCACCTCCGCGACGTTCACGAAGTCCACGTCCGACGCATGGCTGTCTTCGATGTACTTGAACCGGTACTGACGCGGGCTCCAGACGTCGCAGTCGCCATAGTTGATCGCCCAGGTGCCCCAGCTGTCCTGCCCGAGGTCTTCCGCCTTCCTCGCGGTGAAATTTGTCTCGCCGCCTTCGGCGAGGACGTGGTTGATCGTCGAGAGGACGTCCTCGATCGACTCGTTGCTGCTCCGCGTCGCGTCGTCCGTGTGATCCGACAGGTATACGCAGTCGTCCGCGTCGATGTTGTACGTCCAGATCGTCGCGGAGAGGCCGTGCACGCCAAGCGCGTGGAACCGCTGCGTGAACCGGACGAGGCCGGGTTCGAACGCGCCCCTCCATGGCGGACTCCAGAGTTCCGTCGGCGAGAGGTCGAGTCCGTCGACCACTCCGTCGCCGTCGGTATCGGAGAGGAGGGGATTCGTAGGCCTCCGGTTCAATCCCTCAAGTTCGTCGAAGTCGGAGAGGCCGTCCCGGTCCGTATCGGAATCCGTGGGGTCCGTGAGGAATCCGTATCTCGCTCGCCCGTCCCACTCTTCGTCGTCTCGCAGGCCGTCGCCGTCCGTGTCGGGTGCGATCGGAGATGTGACGAGGGACCGCTCGACCGGGACGCCGTCGATCTCCGTGCGGAACGGCCGCGGGGTCACCTCCTGGTAGTCGGTCAGCGTGTCCACGTCCGTGTCCGAGAGAGTCGGATCGGTCCCGTAAGTCAGGCGCTCCGGACCATCGAGGAGACCATCGACGTCCGTGTCGGGATCGATCGGATCCGTCGGCCTCATGCCCTCGCCCGGGAGCAGCTCGAAGCCGTCCATGAGTCCATCGTCATCCGTGTCGAAATCGAGCGGGTCCGTGCGGATGATCCGATCGTACGCGGCGCCGTCGACGACGAAGCGCAGCGTGCGCGAAGCGATCTCCTCGCCGTCCGCCAGGAAGTCCCCGTCGGTGTCCGGGAGGACCGGGATCGTATGGGTCGTTGAACGTTCCACGGCATCGGAAATCCCGTCACGATCCGTGTCTTTCGACCCCGGGGAGGTCCGGAACGCGAGGAGAATTGATGCGCTCGCGATTCGGCCACTCTCCGCGCCGTGGTTGCGCAGAACGACCTGCCACGACCGGACGCTGGACAGATCCCCTGCGATGAGGTCGGAGCCGACGAGCCCGTCGGATTCGGCGAGGATTCGGGGCCGAAGGAGATCGAGGACGAGATGGACCCCGGTGTCCGTGCGGCTCACCGCGGGACGCCACGGCACCCGGAACGCTTCGGAGATTTCGAGGACGCCCCCTCTGGACAAAGGTACGGTCCGGCGGGAGGGATCGACGGTGAGGGCGGGCAGATCGCCCTGTGCGGTACCGCCCTCCACCCGGCACGCGGGCGAGCAAGGCGGCAGGGAAGCGGCCTCCCTGTTGCTCACGGTCGCCGTCACGGTCTTGAGGGCCTCGTTGCCCGCGCGGTCTCTCGCCCGGACTTCGAACGTGTGGACGCCGTTCGCCAGATCGAGCGTATCGTACACGAACGTATACGGCTCCGCGTCCCGCTCATCGACCGGCGTGCCGTCAATCGAGAACGAGACGGCGGCGAGCCCCTGGTCGTCAGACACGGCCGCCTCGATCACGACGAGGCCGCTCAGCGTCTCGCCGGCCGTCGGCCTAAGCAGCGAGAGCTCCGGAGTCGTCCGGTCGACGAATACCGTGATTTCCCGGGAGAAGCGAGCGACGAACTCCCCGCCCTCATGGGCCTGCGCGATCACGTAGAGGCGGTGCGCCCCTTCAGCCCAGTCGTCGGAGTTCCACGGCAGCGCGAAGGAGCCCGTCGAGTCCCCTTGGGTGCCGTTGACCCAGATATCGTCCACCTGGAACTGGATGAGCGGATCGGGCCGCCACGCCTTCCCGCGGACCTCGACCGCCCCCCGGACGGCAGCCCCGTCGGACGGCACGAGGATCGCCGCGCCGCGGGCGTGGAACCCAGGATCCCAGAGCAGCTGCGCCCTCGGACCGTCGTCGCCGAGGAACGCGAGGCCCACGGACAGATCATTCGACTGGGGATAGTCGATCTGCAAGTCGAGCGCGGCGGATGCAAACACGCCCGCCGCGGGCGGCGCCTCGATGTCGATCGTCGAATTCATCGGACCAAATTCGACGGACCCGAGGCCGGGCGAAACGCGCGCGGCGTAGACCGTCGCCTCTTCCTCGAGGTCCCCAAGGCCGTCTCCATCGCTGTCTTGCGAGCCCGTGTCGATCAGGAAATCATCAAAGTAGAGGGAGTACCAGGCCCCCGTAAGCCCCGCGGCGCAGAGGAAGCCGACGGAGACCTTCACGAATTCCGCGGACGTCCAGGGCGCTGAGGGGAAGTCCGCGATCGGGCTGCGGCGGACGTCGGTCCATGCCGCCAGTCCGACAGGCGGCGAAAGGACCACATCCGAAACGGTCGGTGCACATCGACCCGCGTTCCGACTCGCATGGTAGGCGGTGATGTACCGCACGCTCCCGAGCGGTCGGTAGCTGCCATCGAGGAAATCCAAAGCGACGCCCGCGGCGTACGCGTCCCAGGGGGACGCCACGAGGTCCTGGAGTCGGTCGTACAGAACGGACAGTCGCAGCTCCGTAATCGGCGCGTTGCGAATCGGGAAGATCGCGTATCCGTACGCGGAACCGAAGTCGCGGACGGTCCATCCGCGAATCTCGACGTGAAAGGAGCGGCTCCCAGACCTCGCGAAGCTCGAGGAATAGCCCGCGGACGCCCGGTCGCCGAGGTGGAAGTGGGTGAAGGGCAGCCAGGTGTCGTCCTCGAAGTCGTCGATGAGCGCCGAAGCCGGCGCGGAGCCGACGAGCATGATGCCGACGAAGCCGATCGCTGCGACGAATCTCCAAGAGCCGCGCACGGTCCTACCTCCGAGGCACAAGGACCGCGGCCCCTACGCCCCTCCGCGGCGGGCATCGCGCCCCCTACTATTTGGAGGCACATGTCAAATCCGGCCGTGCGCCCCGGGATGAGAGGTTGGGCGTCCCAGTACGTTACGGCGCGCGGAATCCGGACCATTCTCAAAAGGAATATCGATATGCGCAAGGGATATAACGGCGTAATACTTCGGGTCCAAAAACGAGGGGAATCCGATGACGTACGCGCATCCCGAAGTCTTGGTCGACTCGAGTTGGGTCAAGGGAAACCTGGGGAGCGAGAACCTCCGGATCGCCGAGGTCGACTACGATCCGACGGCGAACTACAACCTCGGGCACATCCCGGGGTCCGTGCTCATCGACTGGAAGAGAGACATCAACGATCCCGTGCGACGGGACATCGTTTCGAAGGAGGACCTCGAGGTGCTCTTCGGCCGTCTCGGGATCTCGAACGACCACCGGCTCGTCCTGTACGGCGACTTCAACAACTGGTTCGCCGCGTTCGCGTTCTGGGTCTTCAAGTATTACGGCGTTGAGAACGTCGTCCTCCTGAACGGCGGCCGGAAGAAGTGGATCGAGGAAGATCTGCCCCTCACGAAGGACGTGCCCTCGGTTCCCACGACCACCTTCGCCGCGAAGGAGCCGGACGAGGACCTGCGCGCCTACCTGCATTACGTCCGGCAGACGTTCCGCGACAAGGACAAGGTCCTCGTCGACGTCCGATCGCCGAAAGAATTCACGGGCGAGATCCTCGCGCCGCCGGAATACCCGACGGAGCACGCGCAGCGCGGCGGGCACATCCCGGGGGCGAAGAACATCCCGTGGGCCCAGGCCGTGAACGAGGACGGGACGTTCAAGACGCCGGAGGAGCTGAAGGCCCTCTACGAGCCGAAAGGCGTGACGCCGGACAAGGAAGTCATCGCGTACTGCCGCATCGGCGAGCGGTCGTCCCACACGTGGTTCGTCCTGAAGTACCTCCTCGGCTACCCGAACGTCCGGAACTACGACGGCTCGTGGACGGAGTGGGGGAACCTCGTGCGGACGCCGATCGAGAAGCCGTGAGATTCGAAAACCGCCGCGCGCGTCCTCGAAGAACGCGATACGAACTGCGGCGGCCTCGAAACCGCCGGCGCTCTAGCCATACGTCGCGTGCAGTCCGGAAGTAACCTCTTGGGGTTCCGCTTAAATATTCGCCTCCAGATGTACTCCGTCGGGGGATCGGAGCTTGGTTTCTGCTAGCCGCTTGCGAGTCGAGGTCTACCGCGACATCCTCCGCTCGATCCACCAGCTCCGGCGCGCGGCCCAGGGGACGAGTGCCTCGCGCGTCGGTCAGCGGGCGAACGTGCCGAACGATCGCATCAAGCACCGCCTCACCGAACTAGCGGCGCGCGGCCTCCTCGACGCGCACGGATCCCTCACGGAGAAGGGCTACGAATATCTGGCCGATTACACGAAACACGTGGAACCGTTCCTCCGGAAATACAGGCTCGACGCAAACGAATGACCAGAGTGTCGCCTCGCGCGGCCGCTTCCGAGGCCTTCGGCGAGGGGGACGCACCGTCCGGACGCTGCGTCCGGACCTACTGTCCGTACCGTGGGTCCCGAACCGCTTTCTCCTCGCGGGTCGATGCGCTCCGCGGCCTACGGAGGAATACTCGTGCACCCCCGAGCGTTCGCGGCGATCACCACTGCCGTCCTGATGTTAGTTTCGGTCAACGCGCTCTCGAAGCAGGCGACTGCCTCGGAGGTGCCGCTGGCAATGGTCGAGCCGCCGATGACGTACGGCCCGGGGTACGCGATCACGAACCTCCCGGACGGCTCCGTGCGGTTCGAATACCTGCCGACGTTCCAGCGCTGGGATGGGGCGTGGCGACCCACGAGCGCCCTCGACCGAGCCTTGGGCGAGTGGCCGTTCCTAGTCGAAGAGAGCTTGACGGACTTCCGGATCACCCGCCTCGGCCAGAGCTTCCGGCAGGTCAAGATGCCCCTCGCGACGTACGAAATCCTCTTGGACGGCGTGAAGGAGACGTTCCCGATCATCCTCATCCCTCCTGAGCCCCTCCTCTCCGTCGTCTTCGAATCGAACTACTCCGTCGAGGTCGACGGCCTCGCGATTCGGCTCCGGGATTCCAGCGGGGCCATCGCCTGGACGACGGCGCAGTTCCACGCGTGGGATTCGGCGGACCCGCCTCGGACGTGGGACCAGCCGATTACGTCCCTTTCTTACTCGACCGGCGTGGTGAGCCTCACCCTCAACGCGACGATGCTCGCGGAGGCCGCCTACCCGATCTTCGTCGACCCGACGTGGGTCACGAGCGCGTCGACGGGGTGGGCGAGCATTTCGACGCGGGACAACGTGACGGAGGACTACGGCGACCACAACTTCCGACTCGGCTGGTTCGCGGACAACTTCAACGACAACACGAAAGACAGCGTTTGGCTCACGGACACCGGCTCGTCGTGGGAGACAGGCGGGGCCGCACAGCTGAACCTTTCGACCCGGATCCGGGCGTCCTCAAGCCGATGGGACACGAAGTTCCAAGGGAAAGTCACGATCACGAGCTCCTTCGCGAGCTTCCAGACCGCGCGGATGCTGTTTCGATGGCAAGACTCGCTCAACTATCACGCTTTGGAGATCGACCAGTTGAACGACATCATGGCTCTGAAGAGGGTGACCGCGGGAGCCGCGACCACGATTTGGTCCACCTCCAAGACGATCGCTCCCGGCGTGCCCTATCTCATCAAGATCGACGCCTTCGGGGGCGCCTTCACCGTCGTATGGGATGGCGCGGTCCTGTGGTCCGGGACGGACCCCGGTTCGCCGAACCCGGGCCCTACGGCGAACGTGGGGCTCGAGACGACAGGGGCCCCGATCACCGTCGACGACGTCCGAGCATGGGCTGCAGCCCTCGGGAGCGTGGAGACGGTCGTCCGAAACGCGGGCGCCAACGGGGCCGTCTCGATGCGAACGGCGCACACGGACTCCCTATTCGACCTCGTCGACCTGCAGGTCCGCTCCTCGCCCGACAACGTCGTCTGGGGCGACCCGCAGTTCGTGAAGGCGGGCGCCAAGTCCGCGACGCTCGACGCCGACGCGTACAACATCCAGGACGACGATCGGAAACCGTACTACCGGAGTGACGTCGTCCTCCGGAGCACGGACGACCTCTCGCCCGCGCTTTCCGAGGTCGCCACGGTCGAGGCGGCCGTCCAGACCGCGTCGTCGGACAATTCCCAGCTCCTCGGGTACGAGCCGTGGCAGTACTACGTCGGCGGCATGGTCAACGTGGTCAACGGGAATCTCCTGCTGCAGGCCACGGACCTGCGGCTCCCTGCGAAGGGATGGAGCCTCGTGTTCACCCGATCATACAACAGCCTCAGCGGCTCGTCCGGACCGCTCGGGCTCGGATGGACGCACTCGTACAACGCTAACTTGGCGTTCCCAGGCGGGGGCGATGTAAACTTCAACGACGGCGACGGATCGACCCACTTCTTCAAGAACTTGGGCGGAGGCCGATTCGGTTCGCCGAGGGGCCTGAGCGGGACGAAGCTCATCCAGAACGGCGACCTGACGTACGCGATGTCCTCGAAGGACGGGACGAAGTGGACGTTCTCCTCGGCGGGCAAGGTGGCCGTGATGGACGATCGGAACGGGAACTCGCTCACGATGACGTACGACGGCAACGGCCGCCTGACGAAGATCGCCGACGAGTCCGGCGTCTTCCTCCTGTTGGCATACGATGCGAACGGCCGGATCATCAAGGTCGGTGACCAAAACGGCACGGTCAGCCAGCAGAGCCCGACGGCCCACACCGGCTCCTGGTCGAACGGCCAGAACGGATTCAGTTCGAACAACTTGTACGCGACCTCCAGCACAGACGGGGCGACGCACCGTTACTCGTCGTACGGTTTCTCGGGGTCAGGGAGCGCGTGGATCACGAAAGTCGAGGCGTGCGTCGAGGCCAAGACAGCCGGAGACGACGATCTCGGCGTGAAGGTCAGCACGGACGCCGGCGTCACGTGGAGCGCGGAGCAAGTCGTGAACCTCCCGACCGCTGATACGTTCACCTGCCTCGACTTCACGTCCCATCGGTCGTCCTGGACGTGGACCGACCTGTCGAACACGAACTTCCGCATCGAGATCCGGTACGTCAAGGTCGGCGGGACCGCGTCGACGGACTCCCTCGACTGGATCCCCGTCAAAGTCACGACGGCGAACCGATTTGTATCGTACGCCTACGACGGTTCGGGCAACCTCGCAAGCGTGACGGATCCGCTAGGTCAATCCGAGCTGTTCCTCTATACCGCCAAGCTCGACAGATTCGTGGATCGGGCTAACAAGAGCCTGCGGTTCGTCCGCGACGGCAGCTCGAAGACCACGGAAGTTTGGACCGGACTGTACAACCGGACGACATCCTCCATCCAGTGGGAGTTCCGGCAGTACCTGATCGCCTACGGCACGTGGCAGACCCGTCAGGCGACGGTGACGGACGCATCGGGCAACGTCACGACGATTACGTACGACCGGCTCGCGGGGCGCCCGACCCTGATCGACGGACCCCTCGCCGCCTCGGGGACCGGATGTTCTTGTTGCGGCTCGAGCGGAAACGAGAAGTGGACGATCCAATGGAACGGGGAGAACAACTGGGTCTACAAGCTGGACGGCCGAGCGAGCCGCACGAAAGCCACCTGGGACGGGCGAGCGAATCCCGTACGGCAGACGGACACCCAGGAGAAGTACACGGAGAACACGTGGCAGAACCGCGACAACGGCACCGTCTTCGATTCACTCGTAATGAAGCAACGGAACCGACGTGGGTTCACGACCTCCAACGCTTTCGACTGGGAGGGCAACCCTACCAAGACGACGGACGCGCTGGGGAATTTCACGCAGTCTGTCTACGACGCCTCCGGATTCGTGACGAAGACGACGGACAGGCGCAACTTCAACACGACATACACGTACGACGTCCACGGGTGGCGGCTCAACACGACTGATGCTCTCGGCCACGTCACGAAGACCGAATACGACACCGTGGGCCGGGTCGTCAAGACCACGACGGCCTTGGGCTTCGTGAGCCGCAAGGCGTACAACGCGAACGACTGGGTTGTCATCGAGACGAATCCGTTGGGCTTCACGACGAAATTCCAGTACAACGCGCGAGGGGACCGCACGGCCGTGGTGGACGCAAACGGGAACCAGACAACGTCCGTTGTCAACGTCACCTGGGGGAAGGTCCAGAAGAATTTCGAGGCGACGGGCGATGTGACGGAGAACACGTACGACAAGCTCGGTCGCCTCGGGCAGGTGAAGGATCCAGACGGCAAACTGTGGACGTACGAATACGACAAGTTCAATCGGAAGACGAAAGAGAAGGACCCGTTCCTGCACCTCACCCAACGGGTATACGACGCCGCGGGAAACGTCGTCACGCGCATCGATGGAAACGCAAAGTACACGAACTCGACGTATGACACCTTGAACCGCCTGACCCAGGTCAGCTACCAAGACGGGAACACGTTGACGTACGCGTACGACGCGAACGGGAACCGCATGACCGAGACCGGCTACGGCTTCACGCGGACGTCCGAGTACGATGCTCTCGACCGTCTCACGAAGATGACGTTCAACTTCGGCTCCTTCTTAAAGATCGTCCAATACACGTACGACCAGAACGGCAACCGGAAGACGATGGTCTATCCGGACGGCTTCACGGTCACGTACGTCTGGGACGCCGACAACCGGCTTGCGAACATCCAAATTACGGGGCAAACGTGGACGTTCACGTACGACGCGGACCACCGCCGCACGTCGGCGACGCATCCGAACGGACTCCAGTTGAACGCGACGTACGACAACGCGGGACGCCTCACGGCGATCCGATCGAAGGACGCTGGGTCGACCGTCGAGGGATTCACGTACACGTACGACAAAGTCGCAAACCGGAAGACGCAGGGACAAGAAGCGAACAGCACGAGTCTATCCTTCGCATACGACAAGGAGTACGAGCTCAATACGACGACATACGAGGCCGGATCGAAGGCGTACTACCAGTACGACGCGAACGACAACCGCCTGTTCCGGAACGAGACGGGGAAGCAGACGAAGTACTTCTACGGCGTGGATTCATCGATCTCCCGGCGGGAGGAGTACGCGGGCGGGAGCCTGCGCGTCACGAACAACTACACGTACGACTCGAACGGCAACCGCGTCCAGAACGTCAAGGCCGTGATCGGGCAAGGCACGACGACGTACAACTACCAGTACGACCTCGAGAACCGACTCGTCAAGGTCCTCTCGGGGAACACAGAGATTACGTCGTACGCGTACTTCTCCGACGGCTCCCGAATCCGGCGAACGGCCTCAGGCGTGGCGACGTACTTCCTTTACGACTTCCGGGACTTCAACGGCTACAACGACATCATCGCGGAGTACGACACCTCCGGGAACATGGTCGCCCGCTACGTCCACGGCCCCGGCGACGACGAGCCCTTGGCGATGTCCCGTGGCGGCTCGTGGTACTACTACCACATCGACGGCCTCGGCAGCGTGACGATGCTCACCCGCGCCGACAAGACGGTCGCGAACCGTTATGTGTACGACGATTTCGGAGGCTTCCGGTCGCGAACCGAGGCGGTCGCGAACCCGTACACTTATACGGGGCGGGAGTACGACTCCGCCGTCGACCTGATCTTCTACCGGGCGAGGTACTACGACCCACTCACTGGGCGGTTCCTGACGAGGGACCCAGCGGGGATCGTGGACGGGGCGAACGTGTACGTGTACACGGGGAACAATCCAGTGAATCGCGTCGACCCAAGCGGCTTGTGCGGCTTCTGGGATATTGGCTGCGTCATCCGTGAAAACTTTTGCATGATCAGCTGCTCGTTCCTGCTCGGGCTGGGCGTCGCCGCTGTTGCAGCCGCCGGGGCAGCGAAGGCATGCTACGGGAACATATACTGCATTTTCGGCATAACGGCCCTCGCGGGGTTCTTCGCTGCTCCCGCGATTGGCGCGGCTTGCGCAGCTTTGTGCCACGCTCCGATAGGCGTCGGATTGCTAACGGGCTTGGTAACCTGGGCGTTCATCATGGCCTGCGTTCCTGCGCTGTGGTGGGACCCTCTAGCACTTGCGATCTGCATTGGTCTGGAACTCTTGATTGGAGCGGTCTATGCCGCAATGCTTGCCAATCTTGCTCCTTACGGGGTCTATCCCTGACACGGCATCTCGATCAGAGCCCGGCGCAACAGGTCGAAGCGGCAAGCGCACTAAAGTGTCCAAGCATCGGCAATGCCCAGATGTTCCCGTCTTTGGTGTGATTCCCGATGACAGATGGCGGCGCGAATCGTTCCAGCATCGGATTCCGCTTGTCCAGACGCATGTGGCGGTCATACGCGCCGCTCACCGTAGTCGCTGCAGCCATCTGCTTCTCGTACTTCGTCCTGCCCTCTCCACGAAGTGAGACGTGGGAAATCTTGTTCGTCGCGCTACGCTTCGGTGCAATTGGCTTCTTCTCCGTCACGCTTGGTTTGTTGGTATTAGGGCTTCGAGTGCGCAAGGTTTCGGTCGACGCGAAAAGTGTGCACTGGGAAGGCCGGTTCGGGGGAATGTTGGACTTGCAATGGGCTGACGTGGGGCGACTCGAATTCGCCGAGCTGCCGAAAGGTCCTCTTGCTCTTCTCACTAGGAGTCCACATATCATCATGATCGGTGTGTTCGGAAAGGCGGGAACGCTCAAGGTGTCGATGAGGCCGCGGGCGGATTTTGGTCGGGTGGATGGAGAGTCGCTCGAGTCTGCCGTGTTCTCCCAGGCACGCGAACATGGAGTTGAAGTGAAAAGAGTGGATTACCGAGATGTTAGACGCTGGAGAGGGTCTAACGAGTAGAAGTGCTGGGCCGATGAGTTGCTAGCGCAGTTTTGCAACGTCCACGACCAAGACGTACGGGCTAGAAGCTTACGGAAGAAAACGATTCTTATTCGGCCTCGTGTCACCTCTTCTTCTTGGCGTACACATCACGGTCGCGGCTATCTTCTGTGGTGCAACCTCAACGTTCTTGGCATTCCCCTCGCACTGAGTATGGACAGCGGCTGTACTTTGCCTTCAGGGCACACGCGAAGAAGCCGTTGAAGCGGAAACCGTGATGAGCGGCGTTCCGCGCACGGTGAACTCCATCAGGAGAAACGCGTGACGCCGAAAACAGAGTGGTCATCGTCTACTGCCACAGCGGTCGTCGCACACGTGGTTCGTCCTGAAGTACCTCCTCGGCTACCCGAACGTCCGGAACTACGACGGCTCCTGGACGGAGTGGGGGAACCTCGTGCGGACGCCAATCGAGAAGCCGTGAGACCCGTCTCTCGGGACCAGCCTGCCCCCATCGGCCGCAGCTTTCACAGGGCGCTCAAGAGCGACTTGACCTCAGCTGTGCCCAGAATCCGGGACCGCGATAACAACCGAGGTTCAGAGAAGTCTTTCGTGTTGAAGGTCCAGATGCCTTCGTTGTCCACGGCGAGGGCGAGCGCGACGACAGGGACGTCATCGGGATCGCGAATCAGACCTGCGGCCTCGTCTTCCTTTTCCTTGTACGCGGACCTCGGGACGACGCTGACGAATTCGTCGGTGAGGAGATCGAGAGCCTCCTTAACGAGGGTCTCCGGAACTTTCTTGCGGTTCCAATCGTCCCGGTTCTCCCACACCTCGCGGACGCACGCCTCCGCAGTCATGAAGACGCCGGGACGGCGGAGAATCAGCTCCCGCACGATGCCACGCTGTATCAGGGCCGCAACGATCACGTTCGTGTCGACGATGATGTTCAACGGCGAGCCTTCTTGGACCGCCACTCCCGGACCATGTCGACGATGTCATCTTCCCGGACGCCCTCGACGGTCAGGCGATCGAGAAGTCCTGCCGCCCGCTTCCGCTTCGCGTCTTCGAGGGCCTTCCGGATTTGCGCCCGGAACCACTCGTTCCTCGTCTTGAATCCCTCGGTCGAGAGGATTCGATCTAGGGCTTGGAGGAGTTCCCTCTCAACGCGGAACAGGACTTGTGTTTCGGCCACGAAAATAGATATCTAGATGATATCATTTAAGCTTTGCGTTTTGCACTCCCACGATGGGGATGTTCCAAGTGGGAGGCGATCTCAACGTCCTCCACGAGCCGAAAGGCGTGACGCCGGACAGAGAAGTCATCGCCTACTGCCGGATCGGCGAGCGCTCCTCGCACACGTGGTTCGTCCTGAAGCACCTCCTCGGCTACCCGGACGTCCGGAACTACGACGGCTCCTGGACGGAGTGGGGGAACCTCGTCGGACGCCGATCGAGAAGTCGTGATCGGTCGGCCAGGCCTGAAAGCCATCCATCGCCTTCGGGTGACCGAACCGGGGAGCCACTAATGCCCTGGTTTCCGCGCCGCCACGACGACGCTCTCCGCCCCGAACGTCTTCGTGATTCGCTTTGTGCTCTCGGAGGACGACCGAGAGAAATAATCGAGTCGCTTCAGGATCCGTACGTCGTGGAACCCTGCCGACCCGATCGTTTCTAGGTACTCCGGCTCCACGGCAGCGCCCCCGATGCAGTCCGCCCAGAGTTGCGGGTTCAGTCCACAGACGTCGCCAACGTCCGACTGCACGACGATGTCCGCAAGTTGCAGGCGCCCGCCGGGTTTCAGGACGCGGTAGATCTCGCGGAACGCGGAGGACTTGTCCGGCACGAGGTTCAGCACCCCGTTGCTCGTCACGACGTCCACGCTGCCATCCGGGAGCGGGATGCGCGTCGCGTCCCCCTCCAGGATTCGGACGTTCTTCACTCCCATCCGCTCGATGTTCGACTGCGCCTTGGCGATCATCGCGGGAGTGATGTCGAGGCCGTACACGTTCCCGGATGACCCGACCTTCAAGGAGGCGAACAGGATGTCCGTCCCGGAGCCAGATCCGATGTCAAGCACGGTGTCGCCTGGCCGCATCGACTCCGCCAGGTGTGGGTACCCCACGCCGGCGAAGGACTCCGTGGCGGTCGGCGGCAGCTTCCGAAGGTTTCCTCCGGATAGCCGAGATACCGGAGCGCGTCGAGGCCCAGCGGAAAGTGGTATGCTTTGTCCGGCCGCGTCGCGACCTCCGTATATAGAGATTGCACAGCCTCCGTGACAATCGGCTTGAGGTCCGACAGACTCTCGACCTGGACCTCGGGAGGCACGTGGGAGACCCTCACGAGCTCCATCGGGAGCTTCTCTACCTTCTTGTCGGCCCAGCGCCAGGCGGCGATCCCGTCGAAGGCATGCGCGGTCAGCAAACCCGCCGCCGCTAGGGTCTCTAGTCGATGTCGCGCGTCCTCGTCGGGAATCCGGAAAACTTCCGCAATCTCGTGAGCGGGGGTGAGGGCCCGGTGATGCTCCACATAGTCCAGGATGTCCGCCGGGCTCCGCTTCGGGAGGCCCGGCGCGAGGTCATCGATGATTGTCTCGAACGGCTTGGCGGTGAAGACCTCGCCTTCGATGACTTGCCGCCCATCGCGGTTCCGGACGAGGAGGGAGAGGAAGTTCACACCGCTCCGGTGCATCTCGTCCCGGTCCACGTCAAGGGCCTTTGCGACCGCCTCGGAGTGGGAATCTTTCCTCACCCGGCGCCCATCCAGGCCAATCTCCTCCGCGAGGCGAATGATCTCGTCGTCGGTTGCGGCTCGGCATTCGAGCCCGAAGGCTTCCATCATGCGACGCAGATATCGAGGCGCGAGTTCCTCGGACTGAAGCTGGGCAGCCTTGAAGGCACGGCATGCGGGATACGAACTCGTCGCACCCGTCCGAAAGTAGTAGTCCGGCCGGATGGGCATCTTCGTCAGCTCGATCGACTCGTGAATCCATTCCACCGTCGAGCGTTGGTCCACATCGTACTCCTCCATCCATCCCTGGAGGCTCTCGAACTGGCCGCCCATCTTGTACGTGACCTTCAGGTTCTCCCCGTAGACCTCCTTCAGTCGGTGGAGGACCGGCTCGAGGCCCCACGACCACCAGCACCACGGATCCGCGAAATGAACGATCTCGACGGGCGATTCCGTTTTCAACTCCTCAACCCCCGCCGAGTGATTCGTGAAGGGTCACGGCGATGCGGGCATGGCGCCGGACCGCCAAAGGTACGCGGAGGAGGCAAACATCCACACCAGCAGGAGGAAGAACCAGCCGATCCCCGCGGCAAGCGTCGCAAGCGAGAAGGGCAGGCCGAAGACCACGAATCCAAGGATGGCGGACAGGATGGCAACGTAGGCGAGCCAGTTCGGAAACCGCCCGCTGTTCCGACTTAGGACACCGAACAGCAGCACCCCGGTCGACAGCGCGATGAGGCCGAGGATCAGGAGGCCGTTCGTCAGGCCCAGAACCGCCTCGGCGGTGACGGCGGCGGCATCCCGACGGGCGCCGGTGTTCTGCGCGTAAATGTCTGCGAGGGTCCGAAGCCCTGCGACTTGGGCGAACAAGGACGCGGCCGTCACTGCAAAGCCGATGACGAGGAACGCAACGGCCGCATTCGCGAACAGCCGGTTCTGGTTCTCGAGGACATCCCGAAGCGTCAAGAAGAACGGGACGGCGAAGAACAGGACGAGGGAGAACACGACGAGGGTGGCCACCGCCGTCGGGCTATAGCTGGAGAATGATTGGAGGGTTTGCTCTCCCGTCATCGTGAACTGCGCCTGAGAAACGGAGAATGCCGCGAAGAACAATACGCCGGACACAAATCCGCAGAACGCCCCGATCCGGTCGTTCCCCCACTTCGCCCGAACGCCGACACTCGCCACGCACGTCCCCCTCTGAGGTCCCGATCTTGATGTCCTGACATTAAAGTTCCGGTCTGATGGGATGACCAGGCACGTAGGCCTCCGCGGGCCGCCGTCGGGCGCGGTTCGAGATGATTGAGGAGACGTCGGCGATCACGCGTCTATTCAACCAATCGTAGGGCCTGTGCCGGTGGAAGCCGCGCAGCCCCCCGGGATGGCGGCACCGTGGCGAGAAGCCCGGCGAGGTAAGCGACGGCGGCGAAGGTGATCAGGTCGCTCCACGGGACCACGAACGGGGTTTCCGGGCCCGTGGGGAACCGCTGGAGCATGAAGTACGCGAACGCGATTCCGAGGAGCATGCCGACCCCGATGCCGAGGAGCGAGACGAAGGAGGTCTCGATCAAAAGATACTTGAAAATCATGGACCGTCGAAAGCCGATCGCGCGCAATGTGCCGATTTCGTTCTTCCGCTCGGCGACGTTTCGCATCGTGACGACCCCGAGTCCTGCGAGCCCGACGACCAGGCCGAGGGCGAGGAACGATTCCAAGATTCGGATGAAGGACAGGTTGACCTGCAGGATTTCTTCAATGAACTCCCGGAACACCGTCGCGTCCATCCCGTAGGCTGTGAAGTCCCGCTCGAGGAGACGATTCACCTCGTCTGGCGATTCGCCGGAAGACACTTTGAACAGGAAACCGAGTGGCGCCTGCGCCGAGAAAGCCTCCGAGGCCACCGCGTCGCTCACGAACATTCCAGTGACGAGGAATTCTCTCAGGACGCCAGCGACCGTGAACGACCGGCATGGACCCGCGGCGTTCACAATGTCGAGGCGATCGCCCGCTACCGGACCGAGGTCTTGGATCCCGCCATCGAAGATGGCCAGGCACGGATCCGCCGCGAGCGCCTCCCAAGCCTCTCTCGGCGTCTCGAATCGTGGCAGGAGGCTGAAGAACGGAAACGCGTTCTGGGCCGCGAAAGCCTCTCGAACGCCGAAGACGGGATAACTCACAAGTTTCCCTGTCGGGAGGGCGATGACCGCGATGGAACCGTTGAAAGCACTATAGTATGCGATCTTTGACGCTGCCGGTGCGGCACGAAAGTCCGCATCGAAGTTCGCCCCGGGCCTCGGAATGTTTGCTCGCGCCACGATGTCGTATCCTCCCGATTGATCCACGATGGCCTGCTCGACGTTCCCTATGAAGAGGGTCGAGAACATCGAAACGAGAGTGATGATGAAGACCACGAGGGCGAAAGTTGCCAGGGTGAGCCCCGTGCGGCCCTTGCGCGCCAGCGGGTACGACACCGCCGTCTTCACGACCGGGCGGAGCGAGCTCCGGCCGCTCGCGAGCCTGGTCAAGCCGGCCAACAGGAAGCGGCTGTTGAGCACGATTACGACGATCGTTGACATCACGAGTAGCGTGCCGGCGGCGACGAAGCCGACATAGGCGCCCCAGTCGTCCGCGGAACCTTGGAGCCACCACGGGCGGACGGTCCAGACACAGACGGCCAGGGCCGCGAAGGTATACGCAGCGCGCGCGCCCACGACCCGCTGGATGAGCCCCGCCGCGCCGTAGGCGAGCAACGACGGCCCGAGCACGGATAGCACCGGGACTTGGGATCGACTCGCCTGCCACGTTGCAACGATTCCGAGGCTTAGGGAGACGGCCGCAAGCAGCCATTGGAGCCGCGTGCCGCGCCGAGCAAGGGGCTCGGGAATGTCTCGGATAGCTCGCACGATGTTGAGCCGGCTCACGCGCCACGAGGCAAGGGCGATTACGATCATCGTGATCAAGAATCCGAGGGAGAACGCGATGACGAGACTCGAAACCTCAAAGGCGAAGACCGGTTCGAGCTCGACACCGGTGCCTCCCCGGAAGAGAGGGGCCAGTCCGAAGAGGCCCATCACGGCGATGAAGAGACCTGCGACGGTCCCGATTGCGCTCGCAGCTAACGCATAAAGCGTCCCTTCGAAGACGAACGTCTCGGTCAAATGGGACCTGCGCATGCCGACGGCGCGGGAGATGCCCATTTCGCCTTTGCGCTCCTCCGCGAGGACGATGAAGATGTTCATGATCAGCAAGACGCCCGAGATCGACGTGAACGTTCCCAAGAGCCCGAAGATCTGGACGACAAAATCGACGTTCGTCTCCCCTTCCTCGATGGCCCGTTGCTTCACTGGGACGATGGTCTGTCCGGGTGGAAGCCACGGTTGGAGCTCCGATATGGCCTCGTCCGTGAAGGCCGAGGAATCGGCCGCTCCGCCCGAATTCGAGACGAAGATTGCGTTGATCTGCCCGGGCGTGTCTAGGAGAGCTTGGGCGTCCGGAAGGCGCACGAACAGATTCGGCTGAACAAATAGCCCCCCCTTCCCAACGTCGTCAACAACGATGTGGACGTTCACGGTCGCGGTGCCGAAGGCGGTGTCGACCTTCAGGGCATCTCCGACGCGGGCGTCGAGTCGATCCGCGAGCTTCGCGTTCAGGGCCGCTTCGCCCGAGAGGATGTCCGTGGCCGCATACGGTCGCCCTCCCACCGAAAAGACGTCGAAGTCACGGATGGGGTCGAAAGCAACGAAGTCCGCTGCGGGCTCGACGTAGCCGGTTGCTTGGTCGGAGATCGCTGCGGGAAGGAGGATCCGAGGCGCGATTCCCTCCACATGCGGCATTTCGCCGAGGCGTCCTTCGACACCAGCGTACACGGACTCATTGAAGAAGGCACCGCCAAGGCCCGGAAAACGCTGGCTGAGATACGTCCCGGAGCCGCCGGGCACCCAAGCGATTTCGTCGACAAGACCCAGCCCGCGAATCGCGAGCTCCCGGAAGGTGGCACGGAAGCTGTCGCCCATCACGAGGGTTCCGGAGATAATCGATGTGGCGATAAACAAACCTGCCACCGCGAGCGCCACCTGGCCCTTCCGTCGGAGGAAGTTTCGAACGCCGATGCGCAGGAGGATTCGACGCCGGAAACCGAGGAGAAGTAAGGCGCCGATGACGACGAGTACGGCCGTCAAGTACGGCGTGAAGTCGATCATTTCAGCCCCCCATCCGCAGTTCGCGCTCGATCCGTCCGTTGCGCATGTGCACGATCCGCCCGGTCGCCCGGCTCACCTCGGGATCGTGGGTGACGATGAGGAATGTGCGGCCCATTTCTCGGTTCAATCGCCGGAGCAAGGCGACGACGTCGGCGCTCGTGTCGCTGTCCAAGTTCCCCGTCGGTTCGTCGGCGAACACGATGTCCGGATCGTTCACCAAGGCTCGAGCGATCGCCACCCGCTGCTGCTGCCCCCCCGACATCTCCATCGGCCGCTTGTCCGCCTCGCCGGTCAGACCGACGGCCTCCAAGGCCCGGAGAGCCCGTTCTCGCGCATCCGCCGGATTCCGTCCAAGGACGAGCAGCGGCAGCTCGACATTCTCGACCGCGGAGAGGACCGGGAGGAGGTTGTACGACTGGAAGACGAACCCAATCCGATTCGCGCGAAAGTCCGTCTTCTCGTTATCGGTCATCCTCCCGAGGGACCGACTGCCGATGAGCACCTCCCCCGAACTTGCGTCGTCGATTCCACTGAGGACGTTGAGCAGCGTCGTCTTGCCGCACCCTGATGGCCCCATTATCGCGACCATCTCCCCCTTCTCGATCGCGAGGTCGATGCCCTGGAGGGCCGACACGCGGATGGCTCCGGTGTCGTACACCTTCGTGAGGCTTCGAGCGACGACGATCGGGCCCCCGTCCTCCCCGGCGGGCGGAGCGAAGGCCTCGGCCTCTGGAACGGGGGCCTGGGATCCCGCCGGCTTCCGGCGGAGGAGGGCGATGACGAGCCCCGCGGTGGGGAGCCAGAGCAGGCCGACCTTCACGCCGTCGGAGAGCTCCGGGAGGACGCGAACGTACAAGCCGGGGACCGTGACCCCCGCGATGACCTTCAATCCGTACAAGATCGTCGCGAGGGAGGTAACGGCGAACAAGACCCAGACCGTCGCGCGAGCGACGCTGTGGCGCCCTCGTGTCGGCGTTCGCCGTTCGCTCGCCATCCTCCCTCGGCCTGTCGAAGACCCCGCACGCGGAGCGTCTCGCGTCCCTACGAGAGAGTGACGGGCAGCTCGCGCGCGTCGCGCGTCCTCTGGCCCCCGAGCCATCATCCGGCGCCTAAATCTAGGTTTCGGCTCGTCCGAATGACCTCGTGTCCCCGGCTTCTCCATCCGTCTCTCGCCTCCCGATCGATCCGTCCCGAGCCCGACTCGGAGCTTCCTCCGTTCATCGGATCGCTCGCGCGCGAGCGAATCGAGCCAGGCCGGGAACGAGGAGGAACTTCGAGGCGACGTTCGCCGCGAGGAATCCGAGCCCCGTAATCGCGAAGCCCGCAAAGATGAGCAGGTGCGGCGCCGCGAACATCGACTCCACCTCGGTCACCTGCTTCACGACCTCATGGACGTAGTAGTCCCAGCCGAGGCCGAGGGTCGTCGTCCCGAGGCCGGTCGCGATCGTCGCCATGGAGGCTTTCAGTCGGCGGAGAGCAGCCTTCGGGATCGACGCGAAAGGCTCCTCCTGCCTCGCCTGGACGACACGTTCTGCGGGCTTGACCCGGCCCGCTCGGGCGATCTCCGCGAGGACGGCCGATGCGTCCCCTCGGTACTCACACCGCACGTACGCTTGGAGTTCCTGGGACAATCCCTTGGAAGCCCAGGCGTCGCGCATCCGGCCCACTCCTTCTATAGTCGCTGTCGGGATCATGGGTCAAGGGCAGGAATCGGTGGGGCAAGACGTCGCCCAAGTAGATACACGGTGTTTACTGTCTCGGAGCCTCCGAGGCAACGGAGACGAGGTCAAGTGCCAAAGATGGACATTCGGTAGGCCTCGTCTCGAGCTCCGTGAACGATTGCCGGTCGACCGGCCGAGCGTCCGCCCCCGGCACTCTTCGATTCAGGCGACCGTCATCTCGCCCGTCATCCCGCTATCCCGATGGGGGATGCACCAGAACGGGATCGTCCCCGCGGCGTCGAAGAAGACGAGGACCCGTGTGGTCGTATACGGCACGAGATCATGGGTGTAGAGTTTTCCGCCGAGTTCATACGTGAACGTGTGTAACGTACCATCGCGGTTCGTGATGACAATCTCCGTCAGGGTTTGGCGCGCAACGGTGAGCGCCGAGGGTGAGAACATGAAGTTTTCCGTGGTGAGCGTGACGGACGCCTGGGGCTCGAAGTCGACCCCTGTGCTCGGATGGCTCGCGGCATAGCTCCAGGCCGCCGCGCTCGTGAGGGCCGCGCCGATTGCGAGGAGGGCTACGCCGACCGAGTAGACGCCCTGCCAGCTGTGCCAACCCTCGCGAGGGGAAAGCTGGGGCCTCCCCTTACGTCCCCGGAGGAACGCGAGGACGCCCGCAGGCAGAGCCCAAGCGACGGAGAGCAGACCCAACACGGTGCCTGCGTATTCGTACGGATTCGAGGGATTCGCCAAGCCCGCGATGACGAACGGGAGGAACAGGATGAACAAGTACGAAATCCCAATCCCGGCGGCGAGATGGGCCCAGGGTCTCGGTCTCCAGAGAAGGATTCCGACGAGGACGATGGGGGGAATGAGGAACGGCCCGACGAAGAGGAAGAGAATCGGGCTGAATGCGCCAGTCACGAGGAGGGCGATGAGCAGCTCGACGAACGCCATCACGATGATCATCCGGTCGAACGTCCAAGGCGTCCGGGCTTCGCTTCCAGGCGTCGCCATGTCCCCGCTCACAACGCTCGCCCCCACAACCAAGGCACCCAAAAATCAGGCGAACCTCTCCCGGACTCCACGGTCTTCCCCCTCGGGGAGGAGACAGTCTGTGCCCATAATATAGCTTCGCTTCCGACCGCGCGCTTCCACCGGTCCCTTTCTGTAGAGGCCGATTTTGAGGAGGCTCGATGGGAGGAATAGGTCTGCGGACGACGAACCTAGATCCGGAACGACGCTCTACCCCGCATGACCGATGGAGCGAACCATTAAGCCCGCGACCCAATTCCGGTCGGCGCGGATCCCATGCGACGAAAGGCGAGTGCCCAGTGGAAGGGCGGGCTGAAAGACGGAAAGGGCGTAGTGTCCACGGCGAGCGGCGCGCTGCGAGACGTCCCCTACACGTTCTCGATGCGGTTCGAGGATGCGCCCTGGACGAACCCGGAGGAACTCGTCGCCGCCGCGCACGCGGGCTGCTTCTCGATGGCCTCGGAGCGTGAACGCGTCCCATCCGAAGCAATCGGGCGCCGTTCGGGAAGAACCATGAAACCAAGCTCCGGACTTCGTGAGACGAGTCCCGCAGGTCTCTGCTGCCATCGATAACCGATCGGGCTAGAAGCTGATGTAGGAAGGCGATTCTCATTCGGCCTCGTGTCACCTCTTCTTGACGTACACATTACGGTCGCGGGCTATCTTCTGTGAAGAAATCCGTGTCCGCGATCATCGGCGAAGTGCGTTGGACCGCTTCCTCGTCGACGCATCGAAATCGCGCCGCATGCGCCGGACCTCGCGCTCGACGTCATCGCCCCCTTCCGCGTCAAGCACCCCGATCAAAGTCTTCGCGGAAGGCCCCCCAAGAACGCGGTTGATGACGTCCGAGAAGGACTCTCCGCTGCGTTTCAAGCGGGCGAGCTTCCGATAGGCGTCCTCGGTTACCGTGATTGTCTTGACCGCCATCGGTCAGTGTACATGCACTTAAACAGATAGCCTTTTCGTCCCAGGTCATGCGCTGCCGGATCGGCGAGCGATCGTCGCACACGTGGTTCGTCCTGAAGTACCTCCTCGGCTACCCGAACGTCCGGAACTACGACGGCTCGTGGACGGAGTGGGGGAACCTCGTGCGGACGCCGATCGAGAAGCCATCAAAGGGGCACATCGAGCGCGAACTGACTCACCGATCAGCTTAGGCGAGGACTGTCCCTACCGAGAGGAGGGTAGCTTCGCATACCCCTCCTCGATACACTTAAGATTCGCCCAGCCCTACTCTCGGAGGTGAAGTACCGGGTCGTCATCGAACACGACACCGAAACGCGGCACTATAGCGCAACGGTCCCCGGCCTGCCTGGCTTGTTCCTAGACGCGAAGAGCGAACGCGAGGTCATCAAGCTCGCGAAGGAAGGGGTCCGGTTCTATCTGCAAGAGCTCGCGGCCCAAGGGGCTCGCGGAGGCCGGCGCGCCAAGCCACTTTCTGCCAAGGTCGTGACGGTGGACGTGTGAATGGCCCGCCTGCCCGGCGAAATCAACGGGCGACGGTTCCTGCGTGCGATGGCCCGCTTCGGCTGGCTCGGGGTGTTGTTCTGAAAACCGTCAAGATGGGCTACGCGTAGGTGCTTGGCATTCTTCCGCAACAAAGACCAAAAAAAGGCGGGATGTGGGTGCCTGAGGTTTCTGGACAAGAATTCACCCAACTCGGGGCCCTCGGCACTGAAGTCGCGCCGAGATGGCCCGGCGTTTTGGATGCCTCTCCAGGCAGACTTGTCATGTTCATGCCAGCGCGCAGATATACTCACCCAGCACTGGTTGCGGGAGTCTCAATCGGCACCGGTTACCTTGTCCTCGCCGCCTATCTGCTTAGTGTGATCGGCCTGAACCAGTACCTTTTGTCAGGTTTGGTAGCAGGCGGGCTCGCCCTGGCGTACATCGTTGGCTACGTGGGAGATGCCGTGTTCAACAACGCGTTCATACGCGCCACCGTCAGGCATCCAAAGGTCGTTCTTTCAATCGACCTGCTCTCGACGAATGGTCAGAGAATCCATGCCTGGTACAAATTTCCAATTCGAGTAGCAGGAGAAGGCTCGTACTCTCGGGAGGCCTCACACCTATGGATTCATGGCTTGAAAGCACGGCGCATCGCCTATGGTGGAATCGAGGAACGATCGTGCACACGCGGTTCGTCCTGACGTACCTCCTCGGCTACCCGAACGTCCGGAACTACGACGGCTCGTGGACGGAATGGGGGAACCTCGTTCGGACGCCAATCGAGAAGTGAGCGGTCCTTCCTCCCCATCCACCCGAGCGGGCCCAATCGGCAGCACTCAAGCGCGCCTCGTCGCCTCCGCCATGGGACGTGAAGGGGAACTTTGGACCGTCGCCTTTAAGTTATCCTCTTCGGATACTCCTGCCGGGGGCGGTCGGCGCGACTGCGAGCGAAAGGCTGACCTTTCAGGTCTACCAAGACATCCTTTGCGAGCTCCATCTCCTCCACAAAGCGGGACAACAGGCCGTCCCGAGCCGCGTCGCGTATCAGGTCCGCCTGCCGAACGGACGCCTGATGGACCGGGTCGCGGAGCTCGTGGAGATGGGCCTCCTCGGCCCGGATTGGGCCGTCACGAAGAGGGGCTACGCATATTACGACGAGTACACGCGGAACGTGGCTCCGTTCCTCCGGAAGTACGGCTTAGGCGGCAAGGGCCGCCCGTGACAGGCTCCCGTCGCGCGCATGAACTTAAGCTTTTGGGAACCACCGTCCGGACGCCGAGTCCGGAACCGCCTTGCTTCCGCCGCCCCCCTCGCGGTGCGGGGGGAACTCGATTTCCGAAACCATCCGACGCGCCCGATCGTCCGAGAGAGCCGAGTCGACGCCTGCATTCGTGCGCCGCTTGCAGCGGCCGTTCGCCGTCTTCGCGGCGATCATCATGGTCCTGCTCGCATTCGGCGTCTTGTCCACGCCCGCGGCCGCCGGACCTTCGGTTACCGCCTCCACCATGAACGGAGGCACAACGGCCCAAGGGAACCAGACCGGTTCGGATACGGCCACTCTCTCGCCCGGCGGTTCGACCGGGGCCACGCCGCTTTCGACATCCTTCCCGGCCGGCGTGATCTCCGGCCAGAACACCTACGTTTACACGTACGACACGTCCGCCGAGAGCTTCGCGGTCGTGAATCCGCAGCCGTACAGCGTCCTCAACTGGGACGCCACGAACAAACGGATCTCCGTTACCGCGGACCGTCGGGATGCGGGGGACGAGATGTTCGTCAGGAATCCCGTCACGCTGGATACGGCCGCGGACTTCACGGTCACCGCGCGATGGCGGGCGACGGTCCAAGGCAACTGGCAGTACGCCTTCCCGCTCTTCCTAATCCCGGCGTCGAATACGCAGGGGGACGCCGCCAGCAGCATCTACTTCCTGTACGCGGGACGGGACAACCATGCCACCCCCAGCTGCAATCCCATCTGCAACACTCCATACTACTACATGTACTACAAGGACGCGGGCGGAGTGCTCAGGATCAACACGTTCTATGAGGGCCAGACGCTGGAGGTAAACAGAGAGTACCACTTCCTGATCAACTACGACTCGTCGATCCAGATGCTCACGATGGAGATCCGGGACGCGAACGACGCGAGCCTGAAGCTCGCGCACTACCGGATCGGCACGAATGCGAACGACGGCTTCACCGTCGGCAGACTCGGCACTGCGTCCGATGGCCGATCGATCCCGTGCTGTGAACCTTACGCGGTCGCCTGGGTCGACGACGTCGTCCTGACGTACGCCACCGGCCTGTTCCGAGACGCGACCCAGGACAAGGGGGACCAGGCCACGAAGATCGGCTGGCTCTCGGACAACTTCAACGACAACCTGAACGAGATTTGGACGAAGGAACTCGGGACGGTCACGTGGCAGTCCGGCGCGATGAAAATGAACCCGAACGCGGCGGTCCACGCGGGGACATCCTGGTACGACCAGCGAGTCGAGACTCGGTTCACCTTCACGGCGGACGGCCCCGCGACCATGTTCACCCGGTACAAGGATGCCTCGAACTACTACGCGATCATCGTGTCGAGCGCGGGCGATTCGGTCACCTTCCAGAAGACCGTTGCCGGTTCCACCACGACGCTGGGCTCCTTCAATCCGACGATCAACCTGAACACCGCGTACCTCCTCAAGTTCGTGGCGAAAGGGAACTCCTTCGAGATGTGGTGGAACGGCATCCGGATGTGGACCGGGACGGACGCAAGTCCGCCCTCCGCGATCACGGGCTACCTGCGGTTCAGCACGGGGAGCACCGCTTCCGTGAACCTGGATGACGTCCGCGTGTGGAACACGGACCGCGGGTTCGAGACGAAGGCGGTCCAGGACGCCGGCACGGTGAACAAGCCCCTCCGGACGCAGATCGCCGGGACGGTCGATTCGTACAACCAGGTCCACCTCCAGGTCCGCAGCTCCGCAAACAACGTCGCCTGGGGGCCGTGGACGAACCTCAAGTCGGACGTCATGGCGGGCCTCTACTACCCCCTCCCGGACCAAGACCGCCAGCGGTACTACCAGATCCGGGCGTGGCTGTCCAGCGGGGTGGAATCCACGCCATCCCTGACGAGCGTGACGACGCAGGTCGGGACGCCGGCGACGAATCCCACCTCGAACACGGGCTTCGAGCCGTGGTATCCCTACGTCGGCGGCATGGTGAACCTCGTGAGCGGCAACCTGTATCACAGGACCACGGACATCGCGTTCCAGGGGAAGGGGTTCACGCTGGCGATCGTGCGTTCCTACAACAGCATGCGAGCCACCGTTCAGGGCGCCTTCGGCCTGGGGTGGACGTTCAACTACGGCCAAAGCCTCACCGTCAACCCGAACGGCAGCGTCACCGGGAACGGGCCCGACGGGTCCACGTTCCTCTTCATGGCGAAGGGCACGACGGGCGGGTTCTCGCCACCCGCAGGCGTGCCGGACCGGCTCGTCAAGAACGCGGACGGCACGTACACCATGTGGACGCCCGACGGCGGGAGCGAGCGCTTCAGCTCCGCGGGGCTCCTCCTCTCCATGGCGGACCGGAACGGCAACACGCTGACGATGACGTACTCCACGGGCTCGCCGCCCCTCCTCCTGCAAGTCGCCGACGCCACCGGCAAGGCGCTGTCGTTCGCCTACGACGCCCACAACCAGATCACGACGGTGACGGACCCCACCGGTCGTACGGTGACGTACGGATACACCTCGACGGTCCTGTTCACGGCGACGGACCCCCTCGGCTTCAAGAAGCAGTACATCTACACGAACGGGAACATCGCCGCCCTCCAGCAGATTATCGACCCGGTCGGGGGGACGACCTTCGTGAACTACCTCGCGAACGGCCAGCAGGTCGCCTCGCTCGATCGGCAGTCCGTGAACGTGAGCACCCTCAGGACGGACTGGCAGTTCCGGGAGTACACGCTCGCATACAATACGTCGACGACGCGGGCCGTGCAGGACGCCCGCGGCTCCTGGACGACCCTCACGTTGGACTCGTTCGGCAACGCGATGTCCGTCAACGGACCGCCGATCGGCTGCGCCTGCGACCCGACGGGCAACTCTTCGTCGTACGTCTGGGACGGGGAGATGAACCAGATCTCCCGAGCAGATGGCGGCGGAGACACCTGGGCGATGAGCTACGGGTTCCGTACCAACGTCGTGGGGACGGCGGACCCCGGAGGGAACGTTTCATGGCGGGCGTGGCTCGAGGCGAACAACGCGACGAACTACTTCGTCGTGCCGTCGGCGGGGACCACATTCCGGGGCTTCACGACGACCTACGCATATGACTCCAAGGGCAACCAGCTCTCGGTGACGGATCCCGGAGGAAACGTCACTCGTACCGGGTACGATGCCTCGGGTTTCCTCAACAAGACCGTGAGCGCCCGCGGCTACACGACCTGGTTCGTCTACAACGCGAGCGGGTGGCTGGTTCGGCAAGTCGATCCGAGGAACGACGTCACGCAGTACGCCTACGATGCGATCGGCCGGCAGACGTCCGTCACGGATCCGATGGCTTTCGTCACCACGAGGACTTACGATGACGACAGCCGCATGACGAAGGTCACGGACCCTCTCAATAACTTTACGAGCTACGTTTACAACGCGCGGGGCGATGTGATCAAGGTCATCGATCCTAACGCATACGCGACGCAGTTCCAGATTAACGTGACGCTTGGCGCCAAGTCCAAGATTATCGAGACGGGCGGCAATTCTACGGTCTTCGGCTACGACACGCGGGGCAACCTCGTCACGGTCACGAATCCTCGCGGCTTCACGACGACGTACGAGTACGATCCGTACAACCGGGAGACGAGCGAGACGACGCCCGGGGGGAACGTCACTCGCGTCACGTACGACCGGAGCGGCAACGTCGCGACCCGGACCGACGCGAACGGCAATCGGACCACGTACGCGTACGACAAGCTGAACCGCGTGACGAAGGTCACGTATCCCGGCTCCGTCGTCGTCACGACGCAGTACGACGAGGACGGAAACGTGGTCCAGTTCGCAGGCTTCGGGTACACCCGCACGGAGACGTGGGACGTCCACGGCCGGGCGACGTCCACGGTCGACAACTACGGGTCCTTCACGAAGACCCAGGGCTACCAATACGACGCGGACTCCGGCCGGACCCGGCTGACGTACTCCGACGGATCCTATGCCACGTACTTCTACAACGCCGCCGGCTGGCAGACGTACGAGAACCAAAGCGAGGGCCTCTCGTGGTCGTTCGGCTACGACATGGACGGGCGCCGCACGACCGAGACGCATCCGAACGGCGCCGTCGCGACGACGAAGTACGACAAGGCGAGCCGCGTCACGAACGTCTGGACGAACCGGAGCGGCAGCGGGATCGAGTCGTTCGCGTACACGTACGACAGGGCGGGCAACCGGCTCAGCATGACGGAGGCCAACGGCTCGTCGGCGAACTACCGGTACGACAACCTGTACCGGCTCCTGAACGAGAGCTATTCGAACGGCCGATCGATCGGCTACACGTACGACGCGGACGGCAACCGGCTGACGTCGCGGGAGATCAAGGTGGGCGGATCCCTCGTCGTCACGACGTACACGTACGGGAAGGAAGACCAGGTTCTGAAGGCCGTGATCGCGGGTGGGGCGACGACGACGTACACGTACGACCGGAACGGCGATGAGAAGACGAGCGTCACCGGCTCGGCCACGACGACGTACGCGTACGACATCGAGAACCGCTTGACGTCGGTGACGACCTCCTCCGGCACGACATCGTACGCATACTCGGCGGATGGCCGACGCCTGAAACGGGTGTCGGGCGGCACGACGACGTACTTCGGCAACGATCCCGTGAGCCGGAGCCGGATGGACGACACGACCGAGGAGTACACGTCGACGGGCACGAAGACGGCGACGTACCTTCATGGAATCGTCGTCGACGAGATCCTCGGTTACAAGACGACCGCTTGGTACGATTACCACCGGGACGCTCTCGGGAGCGTGACGCGGCTCACGGACGCCGCTGGCGCAACGCTGTCAACGTACCGCTACGACGCGTTCGGCGCGATGCGCTCTCAAACAGGATCGAGCAACACGTACGGGTTCACATCTCGAGAACGCGAGGCCACATTGGGTCTGTATTTCAACCGAGCGAGATACCACGATACGTCCCTCGGCCGGTTCATCTCGAAGGACCCTGTTGGACCGTGCGGCGGACAGAACTTATACGTGTATGCGGGCGGGAATCCCGTGAACCGGATTGACCCGTCGGGGATGTACTTTGATGGCGGCGGTGGCGGCGGGGGCAGCAGCTGGACGGGTCCCACCTGGGACGCTTATTGCCAGGACCAGGGCAGAATGCACTGCGGGGAATGGTGGGAGTGGGCCTTCTTGTTTCCGTGGACCTGCCAGCATGTCATAAAGCACGTCGAGTGCGCCGTCCATTCTGGCAGGATGACACAAGCTCAATACAACAGGGTGACTGATTGTGTGTATCTGAATGCCGGCATCGGCGCAGGGGTGTGTATCGCATCAATATTTATTGGAGCTGCCATTGCGGGGATTGGCGTAGTCGGCGGGGTCATCAGCTGCGGGATAGCGCTGATCGCGTCGGCCATTGGAATGTGCGGTTGCTTTAGGGACGCTTGTGTATATGACCTGCATTTGTAGGACACGTTCTCCGGGGTGGTTCGGTGAGAAAGGACGTCAAGGTCCTGAAACTAGATCCTAGGCTTGCCTTGCTTGGACTTGCTTCGGTCCTGCTCTTGGTTCTACTTCTCTTTGCTGCTACCCACGATAGTAGACTGGCGATCTGGCCCCGCTGGTGGACCAACGACTGGTTCATACTGACGGCCGCGTTGATCATCATATCCGGAGTAGTCTTAGCGAGATTCCGGCTGGCTGGTCCCGACGTCGTCTCCAACTTGACACCCACTGTCCGACTCGTGCTCGTCTTCGGACTCACAATGTGGCTTGCCCCGGGCGCTTACCTCGTTTGGGTGTATCCGTTCACTTGGTGGATCTATGGAGTCCATGTCGCAATCGCCCTTACCTTCGCGGGGTATATCCTTCTCCCGAAAGCTAGGAATGCAGACCCCGCCCCGCGCATTACGCGACCTACTTGAGCGAAACGGAATCGATCGGCTACACGTACGACGCGGACGGCAACCGGCTCACGTCGCGGGAGGTCAAGGTGGGCGGATCCCTCGTCGTCACGACGTACACGTACGGGAAGGAAGACCAGCTCCTGAAGGCCGTGATCACGGGCGGCGCGACGACGACGTACACGTACGACAAGGACGGCAACCTGAAAACGAGCGTCACCGGCTCGGCCACGACGACGTACGCGTACGACATCGAGAACCGACTCACGTCGGTGACGACCTCGTCGTCCACGACCAGCTACGCGTACTCCGCGGACAGTCGTCGCCTGAAGCGGGTGTCGGGCGGCACGACGACGTACTTCGGGAACGACCCCATGACCCCGAGCCGGATGGATGACACGATCGAGGAGTACACATCGACCGGAACGAAGACGACGACGTACCTCCACGGCATCGGCGTAGACGAGCTCCTCGGGTACAAGACGAACGTTTGGTATTCCTATCATGGGGATGCGATCGGCAGCGTGACGCGGCTCACGGACTCGGGCGGCGGAACGCCGTCGACGTACCGATACGACGCCTTCGGGGCGATGCGGTCGCAAACGGGACTGGGCAACACTTACGGGTTCGCATCTCGAGAACGCGAGTCGGCCGGCTTATACTTCAGCCGGGCGAGGTATTACGACTCCGGATATGGACGGTTCCTGACACGGGACCCTGCGGGGATGGTCGACGGGACGAACCTATACTCGTATGCGGGGAACAACCCAGTGAACCGGATCGACCCGTCCGGAATGGCGTATCTCAGATTTTGGGTAGACTGCTGGTGGTGGTTCTGTGTCGCCAAGTACAGGCTGACTCTGAACGAACCGGAGACTCAATCGTTCATAGGTATGTATTGGATGTTCTCAGCGGGTCTAGGAGCTACGGCGCTCGCTCTTGCCCTACTCGGCGTAACGGCTCCAGCCGCCGCCATTCCGGCCTTCATGGGGTTTGCGGCCGCGTTTACAGCTGGATACATTCAATGGGTGGACGGGCTGGGGGGGCTCAGGGGCGTATGGATAGAGACATGGCTAATTCCACCAAACAACCCGCATTTCATTTGGCACAACTAACGCGGGCCGATTCGCGGAGTTAACGTATCATGGCCTTGACGCATGGACACCCAATGGTGGAGCTTGGAATGCCGAGCAGAGGGAGTTTAGACTGCTACTCACTCGCGGACGGATTGAGAACGGTCTATGGACGCCCTAATGGAACGCCGAGGACAAGGTTAACTTCATCCTCGCCGCAAAGGCGCAAGCCACAGCGGAGAAATCCTCTTAAGAAGGTCCGAGATTCAAGCACCCTCACCCGCCGGGTAAGGATGGTGATAGTTAGGTGGCTCTTGACTGGGTTACGATGAACCTGATTGGCTCTGTGGTCGTCATGGTGAATGCGGTAATATTTGGGTATAAGAACGTCCGTATCCTCCTTAGTAAACCATTCACGATCCCCGTTTGGGTTTTTTTCTATCTAATCCTCTCTCTCCTTTTCTTACTTTTCTTGGAGACTCTAGGGGCGACTTACTTCGGGATTTCCCAAACCGCTCCTGGCGCGGCGGCGGGCAACGCATTTCTTGTGTCCCTGATCCTCACCGACCCAGCGCAGTGGAGCCAACATGTAAGGGGTCGCGAGTCTTGGCAACGTTTCCTAAGGAAAGAACGAACGAACTAAGGAGAGCCGCATCCGTCCGCCGTCGGACCACAGTTAATGATGCGGGAAGCGACTCCACTCAGGCCTCAGGCTTGCCAAGTCCAGGATCGAAGGCTTCATCGCCCAGGTCGTTGGGTGATTCGAGGAGCCATCTCGCTTACCGTCGTCTCCCGGAATGGGCTTGGCGCCGCGAGAAGCAGCGATCTGGAGTTCATCTTGCCGCCCACCTCCTCGTGATTGCTATCGTCCACCTGGTCACGAGCGACAGGGATAAGCCGATACTCAACAATGAAGGTCTCGAGATGGCCCGCTTCGGGAGAATTGCCGCGACAGTTGCGAAACGGCGCCAGACGGTGCCCCCGTTGTGGATTCAAATTAGGGGTTACAGTACGTTGTTGCTGATTCTCGGGCTGACTAGCGCGCTTGCCCCCCTGTGGATTCGGGGGCTCATCACCATTTTTCCCGGTCTGGTCGTAATGGAAGCCCTTGCTGTCACCTTCGGTCTCTTCGGCATTTTCGGATTGTCCGTCGCTGGCCACGTCCGCAAGGGCGTTACCACCGGCAATAGGTTCGAAAGGGGTTTTGTAAAGCTCTTCCTCCCCGCAAATGACGATGCGATGGCGAAGACGGGTCAGGAATTCTGGACAATCATCCGTGCAAGAAACAGATGATACGCCCGGTTCCGATTTCCGACGGTCGAGGATCAACTCCCGCACGATCCCCGCTGAATCAGGGCCGCAACGATCACGTTCGTGTCGACGATGATGTTCAACGGCGACCCTTCTTCGACCGCCACTCCCGGACCATGTCGACGATGTCGCCTTCGCTGACGCCTTCGACGGTCAAGCGATCGGGGAGCCCCGCCGCCCGCTTCCGTTTCGCGTCGTCGAGGGCCTTTCGAATCTGCGCCCGGAACCACTCGTTCCGCGTCTTGAATCCCTCCGCCGAGAGGATTCGATCCAAGGCCCGAAGGAGTTCCTTCTCCACGCGGAACAGGACCTGCGTTTCGGCCACGGGAATGGATATCTAATTGATATCATTAAGCTTTGGGTTTCGCCATTCGGTCCCCGCTTGGCCGTCGGGGCGCTATCGGAATGCGGGGCGCTCTACGGGCTGAAGGGCGTGACGCCGGACAGAGAGGCCATCGCCTACCGCCACACCGGGAGCGGTCGTCGACGAGCTCCTTGGCAACAAGACGACCGCTTGGTACGACTCCCACGGCGACGCCCTCGGGAGCGTGACGCGGCTCACGGACGCCGCCGGCGCAACGCTGTCAACGTACCGCTACGACGCGTTCGGCGCGATGCGCTCTCAAACAGGATCGAGCAACACCTACGGGTTCACATTTCGAGAACGCGAGGCCGCACTGGGTCTGTATTTCAACCGAGCGAGATACTACGATACGTCCGTCGGCCGGTTCATGACAAAGGACCCGGCGGGGATGATCGATAGTCCGAACCCATACACCTACGCGAGGAACAATCCGGCCAGCTGTATAGACCCCTCTGGGAGTCACGCGTGTTCGTGGTGGGAGTACATCGTCATTGGCTACTGGTGGTGCCGGACCCACCACACGGACTGGGGCTGCGTACTGAACTGCGTGATTACTCTGTCTGGCAATCGACAGTGGATATTCAACTGGTGTTGGTTCATCGCCGGTGCTGTCTGTGCCTTTGGCCGGGAGCCTCGGGCATGTGCGATCGCTCTGGCCGCGTGCGTGGGGATTGAAATAGGCATGTGCATTGACACATGTACCCCACGTTTCTGAGGTGCACGCCGTGAAAAGTGGCCAATGGCGCATCATCTGGTTTGCGACGTTTTTCGCGTTGGTCGTCCTTGCGACCGTAGACCTATTCTGGGGGCAACGACCATCATGGTTCCCGCTTGTGTTTTGGCTCCTAGCGGTGTGGTCTCTATCGCTGGCCGTTGCCGCAGCAAGCGGGAAGATTTCCATAAGGGCGTAGTCCTCCGCTTTTGCGCGTGGTGGTGCTGGGAGGCAGCACGAGCGCGGTTGTGGACATTATGACCGGTCTTCCCATCCCATGGGCCCTCACCGGTTCTTGATGGAGACAGTGCTTGACGGAGAGCCCGTGGTGGGTGCTGCCGGGAGGATTTGCGGGGATCGCAGCGTCGATCCTCTGGCTGGCCTTGTGGTTCTTCCGTGTGAGACACTCGCTCGCTGAAAAGGGTGGGAAGTATACCTCCAAAGTTATGGTAGTTCTGTCGGTTCAACCGTTATCCGGCGGAGTGTACGTGGTGCTGCGAGAGTTGACGGTCATTCAACCAGGCAGCACGGTCGACGCCGCGCTGTCACGCGCCGTTGCAGCCCTGGGTTGGATTGCCCTAGGGACTGTGGCTGCAGGAATAATGCTCGATGCATGGACAAGGACGCGCCAATCAACCTGATGTCGTTGCCCTCGATGGCCTCGGAGCGTGAACGCGTCCCATCCTATCCGAACGGCGCCGTCACGACGACGAGCTACGACAAGGCGAGCCGCGTGACGAACATCTGGACGAACCGGAGCGGGAGCGTCCTCGAGTCGTTCGCGTACACGTTCGACAAGGCGGGCAGCCGGCTCAGCATGACGGAGGCGAACGGCTCGTCCGCGAACTACCGGTACGACAACCTGTACCGGCTCCTGAACGAGAGCTACTCGAACGGCCGGTCGATCGGCTACACGTACGACGCGGACGGCAACCGGCTCACGTCGCGGGAGGTCAGGGTCGGCGGATCCCTCGTCGTCACGACGTACTCGTACGGGAAGGAAGACCAGCTCCTGAAGGCGGTGATCACGGGCGGGGCGACGACGACGTACACGCACGACAGGGACGGGAACCAAAAAACGAGCGTCACCGGCTCGGCCACGACGACGTACGCGTACGACATCGAGAACCGCCTCACGTCGGTCACGACCTCGTCCTCAACGAGCACGTACGGCTACTCGGCGGACGGCCGGCGCCTGAAGCGGGTGTCGGGCGGCACGGCGACGTACTTCGGGAACGACCCCATGAGCCCGAGCGGGTATGATGACACGATCGAGGAATACACGTCGACGGGCACGAAGACCGCCACCTATCTCCACGGGATTGGCGTCGACGAACTCCTCGGCTACAAGACGACCGCGTGGTACTACTATCATGGGGACGCCCTTGGGAGCGTCACGCGAGCGACAGACTCGGCCGGGGCGATGTCGTCGACGTATCGATACGACGCCTTCGGGGCAATCCGGGCCCAGAGCGGAATTTCGAACACGTACGGCTTCACCTCACGGGAAAACGAAGCGTCGCTCCTGTACTACCGAGCTCGCTACTATGACCCATCCCCAGGCCGGTTCACCTCGTCGGACCCGTCGGGCATGGCGGACGGACCGAACCTCTACGCGTACGCGGGCGGGAATCCCGTGAACCGCGTCGATCCGTCCGGACGGTGGTTCGAGGGCTGCAGCGGCTGGGAGTGCCACTATGGGACTGGACAACCGGGTGGCGGAGGAAGCTCGGCTAGTTCGAGCGGTGAAACCGGGACCTACACGTCGGCGTACTGCGACGGATGGGCCGTGGCCCGTGGCCTCTGCATCCCTTCAAACAACGCGCCGGACGCGTCTCTAACCTCGACGAGCAGCAGTGGGAGCGCGCCGAGGGGGACGTGCACGAACTGGGGCGCTGTCGCCGCAGGCGTGGGATTAATCGCGCTTGTTGTTTTTTTCGCAGTTGTGGCCACAATCTTCGCCCCGGAGATTTGGCTCGAACCTCACGTGTGGATTTTTTTCGGCGGGCTGGTCGTGATGGGGCTCCTTGCGATCGGTATCGGCATGAACCAGCAGTGCTCTTAGTGAAGGTCGGGTCTCATGCTGGACGTGCTTGCTGCCGTGCTACTAACCGCGTGGGTGCTGGTTCTCCTATGGCAGGTTATGCGGGGTGCGGTCTCGCCAAAGGTTGTGTCCCGGCTGTCGGGCAATCCCAAGCTGATCGCGGGCTACTTCCGAGTGGCGCAGATTCTAGTATTTGCAGCGATTGGGCTAGGTATCGTTGTGGCCTTCCTGCTAATCCTCGTCCTGGAAAATTTTCCCGGAGTCGGCGTGTTATGGGGAGTAGCCGCCCTGAGCATCGGGGCGTACCTGCTGTCCCGGCGACTGGCCCAGACAGCTTTGGCGGCCGAGAGCGCGGGTGCCCCTCGTCAATCGCAAACGAAATGATCCGGCCGTTCCGAGCGATCAGACCGAAACCGGTCGTCCTTAACACATGACATCCTCCCGGGCCTCCTGCGTCCTGAAGTACCGCCTCAGTACCAGGACATCCGGAACTACGACGGCTCGTGGACGGAGTGGGGGAACCTCGTGCGGACGCCGATCGAGAGGTGAGGATCGGCCTAGTACCCCTCGACGGTCAGGCCCACCGCATGCGAAATCTCCATGAGGTCTCGATCCCTCGTGACGAGCGTGTGCCCTCCTTGGATCACGATCCCCGCGATCATCGTATCGAGGTGGCCTTTCGACCTTCCGAGCCGCATGAGCTCCGCGCGGATCTCCGCGGCCTTGACCGAAGCGCTTTCGTCGAACGGCAGCACGGTGAGGCGGGAGGCGAAGGCGCGGAAAGCAGCGGCCTCCGAACGGGACCGCGCGAAGAGGAGGCCCGCGGTGATCTCGTAGAGGACCGGGGCCGTGAGGAACCGAGTGTCGCCGCGCGTCTCGATCTCTTTCGCCTTTGCGACAGCGAGTCGGTCCGACCGGAGCAGGTCGATGATGAAGTTCGCGTCGAAGGTGATCCCCAGAGCCTCACCGTCGAATTGGGGGCCGGTGCTCCTGCGCCTCGATATCCTCGTCCCGCATTCGAGCAATCGCTGCAGCGAGCTGGTCCACGGACTTGCGGTCGAACAGCCCCCGGAGGTCGAGCAGGGACGGCTCGCGGCCTCCCAAGATACGGTTGATTACGTCGGAGAAACTCTCCCCCGGTCGTTTCGCCGCTTTGAGCTTCACGTACGCGGAGTCTTCGAGGGAAATCGTCTTCGTACCCATGCACCTGTGTATGTGTTTCTGTGTATATAACCGTGTCGTGGACAAGCCTGCACGGGTGACACGGCCGAGGGGACACTATCGCCACCTCCCGGGTCGAAGACCGGTCGTCGTACACGTGGTTCCTCCTGAAGGACTTCCGCGGCTACCCGAACGTCCGGAACTATGACGGCTCGTGGACGGAGTGGGGGAACCTCGTGCGGACGCCGATCGAAAGCCGTGAGGCATCCGCAAAGCGTTTCGCCTCTCGCGAGATGACATCGGCTCGTGGCGGTTCCGGTAGGCCGCGCTTAGTCCGACCGAATCTGCTTGGGCGGTCCTGTGCGAACACTTAAGTACGTGACTACACGTACAATCCACGATGGCCAATCTTACCCTCAGCGTCCCCGACGACCTCTACGAGGAAATGAAGAAACATCCCGAAATCCGCTGGAGCGAGGTCGCCCGCCAAGCACTTGCAAAGAAACTCGAGGACCTGCGCCGGCTCGATGCCTTGCTTAGCGGAAGTAGGCTCACAGAGCGGGACGTCGGGGACGTCGCCGACTCGGTCAAGGAGGGCGTCTGGAAGAAGCATCGGAAGAGGAAGAGCACGGGGTCTAGGTGATGAATCCTGAAGCTCGTGCTCGACGCGAACATCCTCATCGCAGCCTTGCTGCGCGACTCCACGACCCGACGTCTCGTAGTCGTCGGCGGCCACGAGTTGCATGCACCCGACTACTTGTTCGACGAAATCGACGCCCATCGCGACGAGCTGTCGAAGCGTAGCGGCCAGCCTCCGAACGTCTTTGGGAAGCCCTGCGAATCCTTCGGGCGCACGTTGTCGAACACGAAGCGGCGGACTACGACAATTGGCTCGAGAAAGCCCAAAGCCTCCTCCGAGGTCGAGATCCGAAGGACATTCCGTATGTGGCTCTTGCCCTCGCGCTCCAAGCGGATGGGATCTGGACGGAGGATAGAGGGCTCGTCGCTCTGGAAGGCCTCCCTGTATACCGGACCGCGGACCTAGTTCGCCTCGGATCGCGCAGCGGATGAGGATGTGACCTGAGGTGGCCCGGGATTGGACGAGCTGAAGGCGCTATCCGCGCCGAAAGGCGTGACCCCGGACAAAGGAGGTCATCGCCTGTTGCCGGATCGGGGAACGGTCGTCGCACCCGTGGTTCGTCCTGAAGTACCTCCTGGGCTACCCGGACGTCCGGAACTATGACGGCTCGTGGACGGAGTGGGGGGAACCTCGCTCGCACGCCGATCGAGAAGTGAAACGACTTCCAAGCTACGGAACCTACGGCGGCGGCCAGACCCGGAGGAGCCCCGAAACCCGGTCGAACACCCGGTCCTCAGAGAGAATCTCCCTTTCCCCCGCTTCCAGCGCAGCCGCGGCGTGGATTGAATCCCTCGGGCGCATCGGCAACGATCGGTAGAGGTCCGCTGCGCGGCGCAACACGGCGAGGTCCACGCGGAGCCAGGTGAGATTCGGGAACACCAGCAGCTCCGCCCCCTTCGCAATCGAATCTTCGGGCCCGAGCAGACGACGCACGACGTAGACGACCTCGTCCCACGTCAGGGTCGCCGTGGATACTTTTCGGGCCCCGCTCGCAAGGGATTCGAGGAATCGTGCCGCCGCCGGGACCGGGGGGATGCGCTCTGTATGGAGGACGGGCACAAGAAAGAGCCCCGCATCCGCGTACATCAACGGCCCGAGTCCTTGTACTCGTCATCGAGGACCGATTTCCAATTCACCCGCTTCCGGAGCTTCTTCCCTTTGACGGAAAGGAAGCGCGCGACGAACTCCTGAGGGCTCGGCTCCGGTCTCACCACGATCGTGTCGTCCTCGACCTCGAAGTTGAGGATCGCGCCCTCCGTGAGGCTGAGCCTCTCACGGATGTCCTTCGGGATCACAACCTGGCCCTTCGGCCCGAGCTTGCGCTTCATTCCTACCCAGAAGTAGGAATTCCTACTACAAATACCCTCTCCTCCCGACGGCTCGGCCGGAGATCGCATGCCCCTGGCTGAGAGGTCATCGCCTCTTGCCCGCTCGGGGAGCCATGAGCGACCCGCGATGGACCACGATAGGCTCGGTGCCCGAGAATTCAGGTAGCGCTTAAGAGAACGAACCGCATGCCTCGAGACAGCGAGGGCGTATGATCGCGTCGCCGAAGGACGCATCGGGTCGGTTCCTGCGCATCGGCTGGCGAGCGATGGCCGTGTGGGGGATCGGCGTCGCGGCGCTCGGCGTTTCCGTCGCGGTCGTCAACCACATCCTCTCGCCGCAGCTCCTGCTCTACACGACAACCGATGAGCAATTCACGGGCGTGTCGTGGGCACAGATCCAGGGGATGGGCCCGAATTTCCCCCTCTGGCTGAGCCTCTTCTACGACACGACCGCGACGATGATGGCCGCCTACGGATTCCTGACGGCCCTCGTGGCGATGACCGCCTTCCGCTCCGGGGAACGGTGGGCGTGGCTCAGCCTCCTGGCCTCGTTCCTCGTCTCCTCCGGATACCTGGTCGGCACGGCCGCGCCGTTCCTCGGCCGAGGTCTCCTCGGGATCTCCGGAATCTCGATCGGCGTGCCGGGCATCGTGCTCGTGGCCGCCTTTCTGGTCGTCGGCTTAGTCCTCCCCGGACTCGATCTGAGGAACGCGCCCGCTCCGTCCACCCCGCTCCCCACGAAACGCTCGAAGCGGTGGAGCTTCAGCTGGATCTCGCTCGCGGTCGTGGTGGGCGGACTCAACATCCTCTTCGCAATCTTCGTCCCCTTAACGGACCACCTCTCGCTGTCCGGTGCGCCGCCGACGTACATGACGTCCGATGCGGCCCTCAGCGGGGTCCCGTGGGACACGATCGCCGCTTCGAGTCCCGGGCTGTCCCTCTGGATCGTCCTGCAGATGGACAACATGTGCGCGCGGATGATGGGGACGGGCATCCTCGCCGCCGCCGTCGCGGTCAAGGGCTTCCGGGGCTCTCGGCGCTGGGCGTTCGACGGCCTCCTCGTGGCGTCCGTGGCGTACTGGGCGGGCCTCATCGTGGCCTCGATCCCCTCGTACGAAGCGGGCATCGGCGATCCGAGCGCGGTCTCCGTCGGAGCGCTCTGGGATGCGCCGGGCGTGCCGTTCACCGCACTCCTCGTCTTGAACGTCATCCCCCTCGCCCTGTCGTACCCGTACTTCCGAGGGATGTCGCGGGGAGCGTCCCCTGTCGGCTGACGCTTCGGGCTCCAGCCGGCCTCGCTCCGAGGCCCGAAAACCACGAATCGGAGGGGCAACCGCGCCAGAGTCGGATTCCGCGAGCGACGGTGTTTTGTAGCTTCGCCGTATGAAGGGTCACGACGGCTGTGTCGAACGCATCCGAAATTGTGGAAGAACACTCGCGACCCCCGATATTTTGTGAGGGGTGCGGAAGAGACATTCGGCTCGGGTTGCGGGTGCTAATCGGCCGTGGGAGATGCCCTGACTGTGGAAAGGCGATTCCGCGTCCCAGCTTCCGCGTTGTCCCCTGGTGGATCATCCTCCACTTGAGGTCACCGACCGCGCCCGAGCGCCGCTTCAGGGACAGTTGGTAGACCGACCGATCGCAGCCCGCGAGGGCGCAGGAAGGGGCAAGACGCGACTTGCAATACCCTGTTCAAGGTTCCGCGATAGCGGCACGGCACCGCCATCCCGGCGGAAGTATCCCGTCGGGCATGAGGTGTCGGCAGGAAAACAGCTCGCGGCCTCGTACACTATCGACCGGGGACCTTGTACTCGTCATCGAGGACGGATTTCCAGTCCGCGCGCTTTCGCCGCTTCTTCCCTTTCACGGAGCGGAATCGCTCGACGGCGTCGGCGCTTCGGAGCCGCTCGATGTCCGCGAGGTCTTGCAGGGTCCCACGACCGGCCTTCCGCTCGGTGAGGTCCCGTGCCGAGATCACATCGATGACACGATTGCCGAACCGCCGGCGCACCGCGCGCGCGGACAACGCATCGAAGTCCGCGTCGAAGAAGAAGTCGATCAGCCAGCCTGCGAGGTTGAACGAGACGTGACGAGCGTCCTTTCGGATGGCCAGGTCCGCGGTCCGCGGCCCCGGATGTGCCGGGAGGCCCCCGAGACCGTCCATCACCTTGTAGACGGCCCGGACCGTCTGCGGTCCCAAGGGGACGAGGAAATCCACATCCCGCGTCGCCCGCTCATATCCGTACGCGGCCATCGCGAATGCGCCATGCAGGACAATCCGGATGCGCGCCCGCCGGAGCGCGTCGACGACATCGGCGTACGCCTCGAGGAGCGTCCGCTGAACCTTCGGGCGGGGGTTCGCCATCCGGTGGACCCCCTCGACGAGGTCGAAGTACGGTTCGCGGGCCATCGCGAGACCCACGTCCTCGCAGGCTTTCAACCCTTCGGGAAGACCCTGGATCTGGATCGCGTCCAAAGGCGGTTAAGCGCACTTCTCTCACGACGCAGCGTTCAGTACGCAATCGCCGGCATCTCGCGCACGAACTCGTCGGCCGTCAGCTGGCCCATCATGAAGTCGGCGACGTCCGCGCGTGTGATGCGGAAGCCCCATCGCGGAATCCCTTCGACGGCCACTCGGTAGCGGCCTTTCGCGGGCCCTTTCGCGAGGAGGGGCGCCCGCACGACGATCCAATCCAAGCTCCGCCGCCGAATCTCCTCGAGCATCTTGCGGTGCTCCTCGTACACGCTTCGCAAGGCCAGTCGAAAGAAACGGATGCCCAGGTTGCCGACGAGGAATCCCGCAGGCTCCCGGAGCGCGCCGGCCGCGGACAAGACCACGATCCGCTTCACCCGATGTGTCTCCATGGCGTCGAGGATGTGGCGCACGCCCTGCGAAAGGACCGGGGGCGGCTTGTGGGCGGCCGTCCCGAGGACGCTCAAGACGGCATCGCGTCCTGCGACCGCTCCATCGACGGAGGCCGGGTCAAGCACGTCGCCACGCTGTACCCGCAACCGGTCGTCCACCACGGTCACGCGGGCCGGATCCCGCGCGAAGGCGGTGACATCGTGGCCTGCCCGGATGGCTCGCTCCGCCAGGATGCAGCCGGTCCGACCCGAGGCCCCGAAGAGGACGATCTTCACGATCTTGACTTCCGGAGGCTTAATGGGACAGGCCGGCTCAAGAGCCTGCGGCGATTGCGGACCCGCTTACGAGCGTCCGGTCATGGAGCGCCGTGCGGCCTCTCGAACCCGTGAAGACTCCAAGGCGTAGCCCGAGCGGACCTCCCCCCTCTGGGCTCGGCCGTCCGACTCCTCGAGCTCGCCGTTGCGGCCTCAGGGCCACTACACGGGCCGCTCGAGGTCCTCGGCTTTGAATCCGGATAATTCGTTAATGGGCACTCCGAACACCTTTCGTCCCGACATCGCGCCCCCATCCTTCGGCGGAGCGAAACGGTACGACGTGGGACGTCCCAATTGGGTCCGTCGAGTCGCCTCCACACAGCCGTTCTCGATGAGGTACTCCATCATCCGCTCGCGGCCCCCGCCCGACATGTCGGGGAACCGTCCATACGCCAATTTCGATAACACAGGCGTGGAGAGTTCCCTCCCAGCGAGATCCCGGGCGAATTCGAACACGTCGTACGCGTCGTAGGGATCGAAAGGCCGGTCCTCATTTGACAGACGTTCCGCGTCGTTCTCCACGATGAACCCATCGGCTCGATCGACTCTCTCCTGAAGCTCGAGGAACTGCAGTTCGAGCTCCGCGGTCCGCGCCGCATGCTTAGATTGGATAACCCTGTCGAAATCCTTCGGCGAGTACATAGACAAGTCCCTTCCCTTCTAGCACCGGGAAGAGTAGTAGGCCATATTTAATAGTGTCTATGCCCTTGGTGGAGACCGTCTATCCTGTACATGATATACACTATGAAACTTATTTACCTCACCGCAATTCCGGGGCGAGGCGGGTTCCTTTTGCATCGAGTGATCACCGTCTTTGGCAAGCAGGAGTTCAAGGAAGTCGCCACCTATTGTAAGCGCAAGAAGATGAGCCTCTACGCCCTTGCCAAGGCGGCCATCCGAGAATACATCGTACAGCATCCCTGAAGAATTGAGACCCCGCGGGTCCCCGCCTGGCGGCCTCGACGCTGCTCGGATGAATCTCTCGCGGCAGGCGTGCGCAACGTTAAGAGTCGTATGCGATTCCTCCTTCCGGTGATCCGATGGACCGAAAGGCGAGTGCGCAATGGATCGGGGGCCTGAAGGATGGGAAGGGCACGGTGTCGACCACGAGCGGCGCCTTGAAGGCCGTCCCGTACAGCTTCGCGATGCGCTTCGGAGACACGCCGGGGACGAATCCCGAGGAGCTCGTCGCCGCCGCGCACGCGGGCTGCTTTTCGATGGCCCTCTCGGGCGAACTCGAGAAGCTCGGGTACAAGCCGGAGCGAATCGAGACGAAGGCGACCGTGAACTTCGACAAGACCGACGCGGGCTGGACGGTCAAGTCCAGCCACCTCGATGTGACCGCAAAGGTCGCGGGGGCGGACTCCGCGAAGTTCCAGGCCGCCGCGATGGCCGCAGAGAAAGGGTGTCCCATCTCCCGCCTGTTGAGGGCGGACATCACGATGAGCGCGAAGCTCGTCTGAAATCCCGTGCGGCTCAAGCGTCGCCCCGTTCCTCATCCCGCGAGCCGGGCCGTGATCCACCGGAGGACGGCGTCCCAGACCTCGGGGAAGGCGTCCCGCTTCGCCCCGCGTGGCTCGAACGAGTGGCCCGCGTTCGGGATCACGACGAGCTCATGCGGCGCCGGCAATCTCGTCATGTCTTCACGGAGGCGCGCGAGGTCGCAGAACGGATCCCGGTCGCCCTGCACGAACAACGCAGGCTTGAGGAGCATGGGCCACTCCGGCGGGTTGCGGAGCTCCGGACGGAACCGGGGGTGCAGCGGATAGCCGAGCGCGATCACGCCGGAGACGTCGGGATCGCTCGACGCTCGGGCGCACACCCGCGCGCCCATCGACGCCCCCGCGGTGAAAATCGGTGCGGCGGGCAGCTCGCCGCGCAGGAAACGGACCGCGCCACGAAGATCCCCCTCCTCGCGTGACAAGTCCCTGGACGCCATCATGCCCTCGTCCACGTAGCGGAAATTCATCCGCAACGCGAGGAGGCCGGCATCCGACGCGGCGCGTGCGATTCGAATCAACGATGGACCCTTCATGTCGCCCGACCGGCCGTGCGTCACCACGAGTCCTCCGAGGCGTGCCCCGCCGCCTCGATGGACGACGCCGCGGACCTCGCCCGACCCCTCGGCGGAGAGGAACCGCACAGGGACCTCCTCGATTCCCGCCACGGCACGAAGATACGCAACGAATCGCATCAACCTACGCGGATTGAAGCCGGACGGAGAGACCGCACACGGGGGACCGCTCGGTACGGGGGCGAGCGCATCCGAGCGGGCTTCTCCCCGATGGATGGCAGTAGGCCACGCCCACCAGCAGAGATCGGTCTCTAGGCCGGGTGCTTAGAAGCTCCCGGAGGCGGTGACGATGTCCTGTTGGCTGATCGTCGTGGGAACGAACTCGAACCCGAACCACCACGTCACCGACTGCCGGTTGTTCGTGTCCGTCCAGACGGCGTGGAACGCGTTGTCGGAGCCGACCGCCAGGCTCGTGTAGTCCCCGATGAACCCGCCGCCGAATCCGTGGCGCGAGTTGATCGGATTCGTGGTCACGGTCTGCGTGACGTCCGTCGTCAGATCGGTCACGACATAGTCCAGGCGGGCGTTGTGCACGTAGTTCCCGAGCTCGAGACAGTTGATCCGACCGACCGCGGTCGGGGTCGCGGGGGTCTTGCACGTCTGCCACGGCGAGACCACATCGGCCGCGTACGCGGACATGTACACCTTGCCGGACGGCGAGACGCCGACGGCGGGCCAGAACGAGTCGACGCGGCGCGCCGCGGGCGCGTCGAGCGTGCTCCCGTCGGGGTTCGTGACCGGGTAGCCGATCGCCGTGCGGGTCAATCCATCGAGCGCCGAGAGGATCGGCACGGGCGTGCTCCAGGTGGCGCCGCCGTCGGTCGACTGGCTCCACACCGCGGACGAATGGCAGTTCGCGTAGACGGACGGCCTTCCGGCGAGGAAGAACGCGCAGACCCGGTCGGCGCCGTACGTCGTCGCGTCGTTCTTCACCTCGGAGGACCAGGCGGCGTACAGCGTCCCGTCCGGCGCGATGTCGGCCGCCGGGAAGCTGTTCACTCGGAACGCGGTGTTGGAGGGCGGGATGATGTCGGCGAGGGGAGCCACCTCGACGGGACTGCTCCAGGTGACGCCGCCATCCCCGGACTTCACCATCCAGATGCCGTTGAATGTCGCCAAGCGGGTGGAGCCCTCCCAGAAGACGTACACGGTGCCGTCCGCTCCGACCACCACCCGCGACCCCTGGTCGTACAGGACGTCGCCGACGATGAGCTGCGGATCGCTGAACGTCGAGCCCCCGTCGCTGGAGAACGCGAACATGATCGGGCCCTGGACGTATCGGCCGTTGTGCGGATTGAAGAGGAACCGCGTCCAGCTCACGTAGACGCGGTCCAGGAACGGACTCCCGGCATGCGTGTCCACGCCGATCCACTCCTTGTCGTTGAGGATCGCGGGCGCGGTCGTCTGGCCGATGAACGTGGGCGGCCCCCAACTGAGGGCGCCGCTGCCGTCGAACGTCCCCTTGTTCACCGCGATCGTGTTCGGCGGAGCGGTCCGGTCGAATCCCAACCCGGCGAAGTAGACGTGACCCTGGCTGTCAAACGCGAGCGAGGGATCGCCGCCGGCATCGTACGGTCCTCCGGTCAGGCGCTCCACGCCGGGGATGATCGTGCCGAGGTGCGACGGGTCGCTCGACGTGCAGCACCAGGTTGCCCCGCCGTCGTTCGAGTAGTACGTCCCGGAATACGCGTCGCCCAGCTCGCTGCACGGGGTCCCGGCCACGGTGCACGTCCATGTGCGGGACACGTAGTCGTTGGACCCGACGACGATGCGCATGGGATTGTTCGGGTCGACCGCGATCGCCGGCTCATTCTGCGGCGCCCCCGCCGCGTCGACGTTCACGGTGACCGCCGGGGCCGCCACCGACGTCCCGTCGAGCGGACTCGAGAGGACGTACGTGGGCGTGATCGGCGGCGCCAATGGACTCGGAGCGGCAATCGCGTCACTCGCGTCCGCTTCCTCCTCAAGGAACGCCGATGCACGGAGATACAAGCCCTCGGTCGCGCGGATCGACGCCATCTTGCCCGCCAACGTAGTGATGTCGAACGTCGGCGAGGACGAACCCGGCGGCGCGGCGGACACGGGAGTCCCAACGGCCATCAGGGCGAAGCCCACGACGAGGAACACGATCGGAACGGAGTATCTCATCCCCTTCCCCCACGGCTGCGCCCCGTATCGGCGAGGGGTCCTTAACCCTGTCGCGGCCGGACGCTTCCGGGCGAACCTTCAAGCGAGCCCCGTCGATGGCCTCCCGAGGCTCCGCCGTGAGGTACACCTACACGGGCATCGAGGTCAGGGACCTGGACGAGTCGATCGCGTTCTATCGCGACGTCCTCGGGATGGAGTACGTCGGCCGGAGCAAGATCGAGGCGACCGGCGGGGAGGTCGCGGCCCTGAAGAGCAAAGGATCGGAACACGTGCTCGAGCTCAACTGGTATCCGAACGCAACGTACCGGGAGGGGAGCGAGATGGACCACCTCGCCTTCGAGTGCGAGGACGTCGAGCAGGATACGCGCCGCCTCCTGAGCGCGGGCGCGACGCTCGCGCGTCCGGTCGAAGTGCGGCCGAAGTACGTCGTCGCTTTCGTCAAAGATCCGAACGGAATCTGGCTCGAGCTGTATCAGGCGCGGACCTGAGCGCGACGGCCGCCGCGCGCATTAAATAGGCCTCGCTTGTTGGGTGGTACGGAGGAGTTTCGATGCCCCATTACATCAGCCTCGTGAATTGGACGGAGCAGGGAGTCCGGACGGTGAAAGAGTCGCCGAAGCGGGTGGACGCGGTGAACGCCCTCGCGAGCAAGCTCGGCGCGAAGATGGATATCTTCTACACGATGGGCGAGTACGACGTCGTGGCCGTTACGGAGGCGCCGAGCGATGATGTCGCGATGCAGCTGCTCCTCGAGATCGGCAAGATTGGGAACGTGCGGACGAAGACGCTGAAGGCCTGGACCGTCGCCGAGGCCACGAAGGTCCTCTCGAAACTACAATAGGCTTCTCGGGGGCGGACGGAACCGTCGCTTGCTGCAGCAAGCGCGTTGCCTGGCTTGAAGCCGTAGAGACTGCCTAGCTCTTCGGACGATCCGCTTCTCTGGCTCGACTGAGCCCGGGGGCCGCCTACGCGATGCTCCACGTTCTTGTCTGGATCACGCTGCCGTCGCTCCAGAGCAGGTAGAACGTGTAGCTACCCGACGTCAGGGCGACGTTGTTGCCCGACACCCGGAACTGGTCGCCTTCATTGATGGTGTTCCCACCACCGATGTCCGTCCAGTAGATCCGGTAGACGGTGCTACCGACGGTGACGCTGACGTAATTCCCGCCCGTCGTCGGCATCGCAACGGCCGTTCCCGCGCTGGTGCCGATCTGCAGGTTCACCTTGTAGTTCGCTGGGCCGACCGCCTGCGTGACGCCCGCGACCGCGAACGTCGCGTTTCCTGGACTTGCACTCAGGTCCACGCCACTGAACGTCACCTGGGGTCTGCTCACGGGTGGCGGGGGTACCGTGATCGTGCCAACCATTCCGGAAGACTGATGCGGGATACACCAAAACGGGATCACACCCGCGGAATCGAAGAACACGAGGAACCGGGTCGTGCTGCCCGGCAGGAGATCGTGGCTGTACTGCGTTCCTCCAACGACGTACGTGAAGGTGTGAAACGCCGAATCCTTGTTCACCACGACGATCTCGGTGAGCGTCTGCCGCGCGACCGTGAAATTAGCCGGGGAGAACGCGAAGTTTTCGGCGGTGACCGTCACCGACGCCTGAGGCAGGAAGTCGTAGGCGCCCCCCGCGGACTTGCTGGCGGCATAGTTGTAGGCGGCGACGCTCGTGAGGGCCGCGCCGATCGCCAGGAGGGCGACGCCGACCGAGTAGATGCCCTGCCGGCTGTGCCAGCCCTCGCGGGCCGAGAGCTGCGGCCTCCCTTTGCGCGCTTGCATGAAAGCGAGGACGCCCGCGGGGAGGGACCAGGCGATCGAGAGTAGGCCCAAAACGGTGCCGCCGTACGCATACGGATCTGCGGGGTTCGCCAGGGCCGGGATGGTGAACGGGATGAAGACGACGAAGAGGTAGGAAATCGCGATGCCCGCGGCCAGATGGACCCACGGCTTCGGCCGCCACAACAAGATGACGGTGAAGATGACCGCAGGGATGAGGAACAGGCCAACGAAGGCAAAACCGCCCAGCGAAAAGCCGGTCGAGACGGACAAGGCGATGACCAAATCGACGAAAGCCAGCACGATGATCATGCGATTGAACGTCCACGGCGCAGGCCGCGTCGTTCTACCCTCGGTCTCATTCGCTTCCATCGTCGAACCACCATCGGGCTCCGCTGAGCCGGATTTCCAAGTCTCCCTTCCCCCGGCCATCGACGAACCCCTCTTCGCGCGGGAGCCCACAATCCGTCAAGTACATTTCGGTCCGGCCGCGGCGGGGACAAACCCCGACATCGACTCTTCGGAGTCGGCCAAACCGTTTTGTGCCGGGCCCACCTTGGGAGAGGCGTGCGTGCGATCCGGTTCGAGCCGGGCGGAGCCATAAAGCTCGTGCAGGTCCCGAATCCGCAACCGGGACCGGAGGACGTCTTGCTCCAAGTCCTCGCCGCGGGCGTATGTCATACGGACCTGCACCTCCTCGACGGGATGAAATCGGGCGACCGCCCGCCGATCGTCCCGGGCCACGAGATCGCCGGTCGGATTACGAAGGTCGGCGGCGACGTGTACTCGGCGAACGTCGGCGACCGCGTCGTCGTCCACTTCGGACAGCCATGCGGCCGGTGCCGACAGTGCCGGCGCAAGCGCACGAACCTCTGCGAGGAAGGGCACATGCTCGGTTTCGATCAACCCGGCGGGTACGCCGAGTTCGTCGTCGCGAAGCAATCCACCGTCCTGCCGCTTCCTCCCAACGTGCCCCCGGCCGTCGCCGCGCCGCTCGGCTGTAGCGGGGCCACCGCACACCGTGCCGTCGTGACCCAGGGCGAGGCGGACGAAGACGACCTCGTCGTCATCATCGGCGCGGGGGGCGTGGGGCTGTCCGCCGTGCAGATCGCGAAAGTACAGGGGGCGAAAGTCGTCGCAGTCGACACACGGGAGGAGGCGCGCAAGGCGGCCCTGGATTCCGGCGCCGACGAAGCGGTGGTTCCCGCAGAGGCGGCCAAGGCGGTCCGAGGACTCGTGGACGAGGCCGGGGCAGACGTCGTCGTGGACTTCGTCGGGAAGAAGAGCACCTTCGACCTCGGTCGCTCGCTGCTGGGATTCGGCGGACGATTCGTCGCCGTGGCTCCTGGGGACGAAACGACGACGGTGCGGGCGAACGACCTCGTCAATGGCGGCAAGTCGTACCTCGGCGTCTATTCGTCCACGATGGCGGACCTCGCGCGGGTGATCGCGCTCGCGGAGGCGAAGCGGCTCACGCCCGTCGTGACTCGGAAGGAGCCGCTGGCGAGCGCCGAGGGCGTCCTCAAGGACCTCCGAAACGAGCGGATCGTTGGCCGCGCGGTCCTCTTCCCCGGGCCAACGGACCCGGACTAGGTCCCGCCTCCCCCGGAGGCCCAATCGCCGACGTGCGCTCGTCCATACATCACGTGCCACACGCGGAGATCACGCACATCGGGGCTCCCCGCGGCTTCGCGGATCGGATCAACGCGCTCTCCGGACGAGGAAGTGGAACAAGTTCCCCTCCTTTCGCTCGTCGATCACCGGCTGGCTCGTCTGGTCTGACCACCGCACCATTTCAATCGGCGCTGTCGGATCGTCCGTCACGAGGTGGACGACCTCGCCGATCGGAATCTGCGCGAGCAGTTCGTTCAGCTTCACGAGAACCGCGGAGCACTCGACACCGATCTCGAACATCTCGTGATCCGGGAATGCAGCGAAGCACCGAACCCGCAACGCCTTGATGTTCTTCGCGAGTGTGTCCCGCGCGTCCCGCGTCGCCTCCAACGCACTCCGGTCCGCCCGATTCGTCGGATGGAGGCGCGCAAACCATCCGTCACCGTACGGCGCGTCGACGATCGTCCGCGGCTTCGCGAGGACCGCTCCGTTGACTTCCTTCAAGATCCCGCCGACCGGCGCCCGAATCGGGCCGAAGTACTTCGCGCTCTCGACGAGCCCGATCGCCGCGCCAGCCGGATACTCGAGGTCGAGCGGCTTCGCCCTGATTCGCGTAATCAGGCCTGCGACGGCGACGTAAATGCTCGTGATGCCCACGGCGACATCGCCCGAGTCCAAGAGGCGGGCCCAAGTGAGGCCGTCCCGTTCGTACAGGAGGTCGTCCGGGAAATCGCAGTGCTCGATCTCCACCGGAGGTCCCTCAGCGAAGGAAGACATCTGCAAGGAGGAGTTCCGCATCCGAGTCGGCGCGAACGCTCACGGCCGGTTCGCCCACGACCCTCGCCGCGCCGAGCGCTGGAACGGCCTTTCCGTTCACGCGGACCGGGCCGCCGCTCAAGACGTAGAGGTATGCACCCCGGTGATCCTCGAGCGGATGCGAGACCGTCCGGTCCGCCTCCAGGAACGAGGAGAACACGCGCGCATCTGACAGGATCGTCAGCGCGTTCCGGTCGTCGTTCGAGACGAGCGAGAGCAACCGATTCGTGCGGTCCGCCTTCCGGACCACCTTCTGTTCTACGGACGGCTCGAGGCCCGGGGTCGACGGAACGTACCACATCTGGATGAAACGCATTGGGAGGTCCTTCCGATTGTTGATCTCGCTGTGCCACATCCCGCGCCCGACGGTCGTGTGCTGCGCCCATCCCTCCTTCAGTACCCCGCCCTCGCCATTCTCGTCCGCGTGCCGGAACTCGCCGGCCGCGCAGTATGTGACGACCTCGATTTCGCGGTGCGGATGCAACGGCCAGACGGCGCCCGGCGTGAGCGTGTCGTCGTTGAAGACCCGCAACGTGCCGAACCGTACCCACTCCGGGTCGAAGTACCGATCGAACGAGAAGTGCCAACGGCCGTGGGCCGAGCCTCCATCGATGGGCACGTCCGTCTGGAAGATCGACTCGGGGCTCCGGACCGTGATCATGGGGACGATTCGAAGGCGGCGGATGACTTTGAAGGTTTGGCGGCCCCGCCACCGGAACAATCGACCGAAACGCTTTAGCGCCCGCCGACCGCGTACGGGACCGGATCGTATGGCGCGTCACCATCCCCCGCCAGCCGAAGGAGGAGAGCGCGTGACGGCCGTCTACCTGTTTTACCGGACTGGAGAGCCCCTCGTCGCGCTCGCGGCCGGCCGCACCCTCCCGATCGAGGCGGAGCAGCTCGAGAGCCTCCTGTCCGTCGTCGGGGACTTCGTGGAGACGAGCGTCTCCGGGCCCCGCGGATACGCCGCGACGGCGATGCGGTACGAGAACCTCGCGATCGTCGCGGTCCGCGGCGAATTCACGATCGCCGTCGCGGTCTACGACGGACAAGCGTCGGAGGCGTTGCGGGCCGACCTCCTCCGGACCGTGCAGACGTTCGAGGAGCGCCGGTGGCGGGACCTCGGCAGCTGGGAGGACGCGACGAAGGTCGCCGAGGACGCGGCGGCGGAGTTGGGGAACTTCCTCGGCCCCCGGGCGGGGCGGGCGACGACGCGATTCCGGAGAGGGCGTCCCGCGGACGTCCGGCCGTAGGCAGAGACCTTATCCCGCGGACGGACCATGGTCCCGTACGGGCATCATGGAGCGGCGGAACATCGCCTCCGGGGCGAAATGGGAGCCGATCGTCGGGTACTCGCGGGCCGTCCGAGTGGGGCCGTGGGTCTTCGTGTCCGGGACGACCGCGACGGACGCGAACGGCCGGGTCGTCGCCCCGGGAGACGCGTACGGCCAGGCGGCGTACGTCCTCCGCAAGATCGAGGCGGCCCTGGAGAAGGCAGGCGCGCGGTTGGAGCACGTCGTCCGGACGCGCATCTTCGTGACGAACATGGACGACTGGGAGCGGGTCGGCAAGGCGCACGCGGAGTTCTTCGGGGACGTCCGGCCCGCCCTGACGCTCGTCCAGGTGAGCCGACTCGTCGCGCCCGAGCTGCTCGTCGAGATCGAGGCCGACGCCGTGATCCCGGAGGCACCGGCGTGAGTCGCGGGACCGGCGAAGTCGTCTCGATCCACGTCGCCCCGCAGGCGGAGGCCGAGATGCGCTCCCTCCGGACGGTCCGCGCGGTCCCGGGGCGAGGCCTGGAAGGGGACCGCTATTTCATAGCCGCAGGCACCTACTCGAACCAGCCGGGCCCCGGCCGCGAGGTCACTCTCATCGAGCTCGAGGCGATCGAGGCGATGGCCCGCGACAACGAGGTGCGGATCGCCACCGGAGACGCGCGGCGGAACGTCGTGACGCGCGGGGTCGCGTTGAACCACCTGGTCGGTCGCGAGTTTCGGGTGGGCGGGGTTCGGCTGCGCGGCGTGCGACTCTGCGAACCGTGCTCCCATCTGGAGGGCCTGACGCGACGGGGCGTCCTCGGAGGGCTGGTGCACCGCGGCGGGCTCCGCGCGCAGATCCTCTCGGAGGGCGACATCCGCGTCGGGGATCCGATCGAGCCGCTGGAGGGCGCGCCGGTGGGCTTCGGACTCTCCGGCGCCGCCGACCACTGAACGAACCGAATCGTGGGACAACCGCATCCTTATTGTCCCGACGCGCCCTCTGCCATGCCATGCAGGAGCCGCAGACCGAGACGGAGCGCGCGGTGTTCGACCTGTGGACGGAACTCCGGCCCGACGAGGCGTTCATCCAAGGGGTCGAGTCGTGCGCGGGCCGGTTCTTCGTCCCGACGCCCTCGAGGGTCCGACGCATGCTCGATCGGATCGCACGGATCCAGAGGGCCACGGACGACCCGACGGAACGGAAGCTCCTCGCCTCGTTCCGCGCCCGGATCGAACTGCGCGAGCCTGCGCTCCTACCGGAAGCGCTCGTCGAGTCCCTGTTCGGCTACATGGTCAAGGAGGGCGTGAGGCCGGAGCACATTCGCGGCCTCGCGAACGACGGGCGCAAGGCGCTCGACGCGCGGCGGGCCCAGCTGCGGGGACGCACTCCGGCCGGGATGCGGGCGCTCGTGCAGCTCGCCTGCAACGGTCTCTCGCAGATCCTCGAGACCATCGATGCGGAACTCCGCGAGCCGAGCGCCCGGACCGCCGTGAAGGCACTCAAGGCCGCGAACGCTCGATACGCCAAGGCGTTCGATCTCCGGGGCTTCCGACCCGAGGCGACGTTCGACGAGACGTACGCGTTGTTCCGGAAGACCGGGGCGGAGCTCGGCCGATCGCGGTCGTACGGGCGCGCGCTGCGGGACCTCTGGGACTACAACGAGACGCCGGCGCAGGTGGAGGCCGCGGGCCTCCGGATGCTGCGGCGGGAGCTGCCTCACTTCAAGTCGCTCATCCGCCGGTCCGCGAGTGAACTCCGCTGCAAGCCGACCGCGGAGGCGGTGAACGAGAAGCTGAGGGTGCGGCGCGGCCTGCGACCCGATCAGGTCCTCCCGTTCCTGAGACAGGTCCGAGAGCCCGCGATGCGCGTCGCACACCGGCACGTCGTGGCGATTAACCCGGCCTACACGACGGAGATCATCGAGACGCCGCCGTACATGGTGAACGTCACCCCCTCCGGAGCCGCATTCGAGGTCGACGCCCTCACCGACCATTCGAAGGAGATCTTCCTCGCGACGACCGACGAGCGGAGCGCCGCGAGACCGCCGCCGGGGGAGCTCCTGAACCTGCTCGTCCACGAGGAGTACGGCCACTGCGTGCACGGATCCAACTCGGCGCACGCGTTCGCCGCGACGCCGCGCGCCCTCGACATCATCAACTCGACGTTCGTCTGCGTCTCAGAAGGCATCGCCTTCCAGAGGGAGTTGGAATTCCTGCCGGTCCTCCAGGAGATCGCCGCGGGCAAGCTGTCGGGCGAGGCCGAGGACGCGTTCGCGGAGGCGCTCGAGCCGTGGGGCGGGATCACCGCCGCGAGCCGCGAGTACGAGTTCCTCACACAGCTCTGGCGGATGGTGCGGTTCCTGCGGGTGATCGGCGACGCGCGCATCAACTCGGGAAAGCAAGACCTCGTGGGGTTCGTCGAGTGGGCGCACCGGACGACGGGCCTCGAGCGGGCGACAGTCTACTACCAACTCTTCCCCGCCCACCAGGTGATCGGGCCAGGGTACGCGTCGACGTACGCGATCATCGGGGAGCGGATTCGGGCGTTGCAGCAGGACGCCCTGAGCCGCGGCAAGACGCTCCGGGACTTCAACGCGTACGCGAGCTCGCTCGGCTGGCCGCCGAAGTCCGTGTTCGAGGAGAAACTCGAGGCGTGGGTTCGCGCGGCCTGAACCGCTCCAATGGCCATGACGTGCTTGGATGGAATTCTTTATGGGCACCGCTCCGATAGCCGCGCGCTTCCCCGCCTCGGGGATTCGGAGACTCGACGATGGCCAAGCGGAAATCGGCACGTAGGAGGGCGACCAAGACGGCCGCGCGGAAACGGAAGCTCTACGACATGGCGCTCATCCAGCGCGGCGCACGCCTGCGGCGGTCCCCGTTCTTCGACAAGACACTCGAAGCGGGCTGCAAGTCGTATACGGTCTACAACCACACGTTCCTGCCGAGCTACTTCGACGACCCCGTGAAGGAGTACTGGCACCTCCTGAAGCACGTCGCCCTCTGGGACGTTGCCGTGGAGCGCAACGTGGAGATCAGCGGTCCCGACGCCTTCGCCTTCATGCAACTCCTCACGCCCCGGGACATGCGGAACTGCAAGGTCGGCCAAGGGAAGTACGTCCTCATCACGGACGAGGACGGGGGCATCCTGAACGACCCCGTGCTCCTGCGCCTCGAGGAGAACCGATTCTGGATTGCCTTGGCGGACAGCGACATCCTCCTCTGGGCCAAGGGTGTCGCCTACCACTCCGGAATGGACGTCAAGATCACGGAGCCGGACGCGTCGCCCCTTCAGGTCCAAGGTCCAAAGTCGAAGGCACTCATGACGGATCTGTTCGGGGAGAAGGTCACTTCCCTCCCGTACTACTTCTTTACGCGGGCGGACCTCGACGGAATCCCGCTCGTCGTCACGCGTACCGGCTGGACCGGGGAGGTTGGCTATGAGCTGTACCTCCTCGACGGATCCCGGGGCGGGGACCTCTGGGACGCGGTCGTGAAGGCCGGAAAGCAGTACAACCTTCGGCCCACGGGTCCCTCGGACATCCGCCGGATCGAGGCGGGCATCCTGAACTACGGCGCCGACATGACGATCGAGAACAACCCCTATGAGGTCGACCTCGGCCGGCTCGTGGACCTCGACAAGTCGAGCGACTTCATCGGCAAGGAGGCCCTCCAGCGAATCAAGGACGAAGGCCCGAAGTGGAGGCTCATTGGAATCGAGATCGACGGAAAGCCGATCGAATTCAACATGACGAAGTGGACCGTGACGGCGGGAGGCCGCCCCGTTGGCCGCGTGACCTCCGCGATTCACTCCCCTCGGCTCAAGAAGAACATTGGATACGCGATGCTACCGATCACGCACGCAGACCTTGGGATGGAACTCACCGTGGAACACCCTGACGGACCGCGGCCCGCCACGGTCGTGAAGAAGCCGTTCATCGACCCGGGGAAAGAAATCCCGAAAGGCTAGGCGCGCATCCTACTTGTTCTGCGTCTGCAGGGTCAGCGGCAGCCCCCGGTAGACCGTCGCGTTCAAGAGGGTGGCGCGTTCCGCACCGCAAACCGGTAATCGGAGGGAGCCCATGGACGGGACGTGGCGGAGGACGTCCGCGAGGCATTCGTCCGTCGCGTGAAGCCGATCGACCCGCTCTTCAAAGGGGGAGACCTCGAACGTTTCTGGACGATGCTGCGCGACCTGGTGGCGATGGCCCCGCAGCGGGTTGATTTGTCGCAGAAAAAATCCCACTATTTGGCGAGCCTCGCGGCTCGCTCCCTCGCCCGCGACGACCCTCGTTCCGCCCTGCGGTTCCTCGAGTTCGCAGACCGTTCGGTCGATCGGAGCCATCTCACTCCGTTCCTCCTGACCGAACGGGAAGAATTCCGACGGCAAGCCGAGGCCGCCCTGGGCCCCGCACCCCGTCCGTAGCGCAGCCCTACGGCCGTCCCGACTTCAGGATCGCCGCGATCCGCTCGCCTCGGAGCGGTTGGCTGGCGCGCCCCATTCCCGGAAAATCGATCATCTGCACCTCGATGCCTCCGAGGTCGGCGGCGTAGCCCAGGACGGACTCGCGGTACTCGAGGGAGAGAAGGTCGACAACGGTACTCGGCCGGACCGCGCGAAGATACGCGGCGAGGATGTCCGGAAGCCCACGATCGTGCCACCAGCGGTTCAGCTTGCCGAACGGCGGCATCGGCTCCGCCATCGAGTGGACGTACGCCGGAATCGGATCGCGCGACGCGACGACGCCTCGGAACCCCGAGGCGATGACGACCTCGACGTTCGCCGCGCGCTTCTCCCAGGCGTCGTCCGGGATGGAGCGGTACATGTTGCCGTCGTACCGGCGGTAGGCGGCCAAGAGGCCGCGTGCGGCATCGACCGAACTTGCCGCACTCCCCGCCCGGATCTCGCTTCGGAGGTCCTCCAGCCGCTTGTGGGAGGCGTCGGGAAGCGCATCCGCAATCGCATCCGCTTCCGCCATCGAAGTCCCCCCTTTCCGTTTGCGCGTGCTCTCGGGAATCAGGACGACGATCTCCGGAGAGGCCATCGCGGACGAGGAGAGCGCTGTGAGTCATAGCCCTTTGGCCCGTTACGGAGGACACCGCCGCCAACCAAGATCTTGGTTCAAGATATCCTTAACTAGCCGGTCCGTTTTGGCCCGTCCCGGGGTCACCACATGGTGCACATACATGATGACGGAGTGTTCGACGCGCCGATCGAGAAGCTCTGGAGATACGTCCAGGACAACGACGCCCATCAGCACGGGGCCTTCGTCGTGCAGAAGGTCCTCGAGCAGAAGGGCAACGCGCTGACGATCGAAGCGAAGCTGGGCAACCCGGACGGCTCGTTCAGCGTCGAGAAACTTCGATGGACGATGAACCCGCCGAAGGGGTTCGACCTGGAATACCTCTCGGGGCCGTTCCGCGGCACGAAGCACACGCACACGTACACGCCGCAAGGCAATCGGACGAAGGTCGTCGTCGACGGCGAGTTCGTCGTGCCTCCGGGGATGACGGAGAACGCGGTCCGCAAGGGCGCGCTCGACTACTTCGCCAACGCATTCGAAGAGGACAACACGGCGCTGAAGAGCTACGACTAGGCGTCATCTGGCCCGTCCCTACACGGGACGCCGACGGCCGGGACGGACCGCGAGCCACCGGGCCACGACATCCTCGTGGCCTCGGGCGTACTCGCTGGCCGCGAGGCCCTTCGGATCGTGCCACCGCATCTCCGTGTACCACGGAAGCGCGTGCGCCTCGTAGGCGGCCGGCGGCGTCGCGTCGACGAAGAACCAGATGTCGTAGTGCATCTCTCCCGGGACCATCTTCGA
>Ga0137365_10000032_pt1 | contig 55578 bp, 48 predicted proteins | sample SagtaG_9_FD_104799 | JGI IMG/M metagenome (GOLD analysis project Ga0137365, IMG submission 104799) | Vadose zone soil microbial communities from Sagehorn Ranch, Mendocino, California, USA - Sage1_L_40_16 metaG | ecosystem: Environmental > Terrestrial > Soil > Vadose zone | place: USA...
CGGCCGGCCGGCCAGACGGACGGCACGGCGCGTCAGCGGTGGGTGCGCCGCACGGCGAGGCTGGTCAGCAGGGCGTTGAGGCCGGCGAAGCCGTGCCCAACGGGCTCGGCCTGGTTGTCGGCTTGAGCTTGGGCACGCCCGCCGATTGCCCGCCCACCTGGCGCGTGATCTGCGGCCCGGCCGACGTTGCCATGGCGGCAGGTGTGGTGCCGCTTGCCGTCGCGGTCGGACCCGCCGACGAGGCGCCGGTTGTAGAGCTTGACGGCGACGGGCTGGTGGTCGGCGTGTCGCTGGGGGACGGGCTGCCGCCTGGCGAGCCGGTCGGTGACGGCGTCGGGGTGGCCGTCTGAGTCGGGCCGACGCTCGGGCTCGGGCTCGGCGTCCCGCTGGCCGAAGGGCTCGGGGTGCAGCTCGGCGAGCCGGAACTGTGCGGCTTCGTGCTCGGGTTCGCGGTGCCCCCCGGTGCCGGGGACGTGATGGGCGAGTTGCTCACCCGCGGGACCGCGCCGCCGACCGCGCCCGGCCCAGGGCCGTTGTCCGCCGACGGTGAGATGACCTGCGGCAAGGCGGTGATGGCCCAGTAGCCGGCCAGCACGACAAGCACTCCGGTCGCGATCCCCGCGACCGGGCGGAGCCAGCCGTACCAGCCAGGCCGGTCCTGCACCGGCTGCCTGAACCGGCCGGCCAGGCCGGCCAGGCCGGCCAGCACCGAATCCAGCCAAATCTTGGCTGGCCGCAGGTGCCGCAGCGGTGACGCACCCCGGACAACCGGGCCCGGCGCCATCCAGTCGGCGGTAGCCGCCTGCCGCCGGAGGGCGATCCTGGTCAGGATGCGCTCAAGCCCGTCCGCGGCAGGCTCTATCGAGTCCGCCGTGGCGTGCAGCGCCCGGCGGAGCAGGTCATCAAGATCACGCTGACGCGGGTCAGGACGGCGATGAGTCATCCGTCACGCTCCAGGACGGATCGAAGCGCGGTCATGGCGCGCGAGGTATGGCTCTTCACCGCGCCTCTGGTGATCCCCATGGCGGCGGCGATCTGGGCCTCGGACAGGTCTGCGTAGTACCGCAGCACCACCACCTCGCGCTGCCGGTGCGGCAGCGTACGCAGAGCGGCTACCACGGAGGAACGCTCGATCAGCGCCAGCGCGCTGTGCTCGGCGCTCGGCATGTCGGGTGCCGGTTTGGGTGCGTTCCGGTCGACGACAACCCGATGCCTCAATACGGAGCGTGACCGGTTGACGACAGCAGCCCGCAGGTAGGACAGCGCCTTCTCGTCATCCCGCAGCCGGTGCAGACCGGCGTGCATAGCGACGAACGAGTCCTGCACTACTTCCTCCGCGGTCGCGATGTCATGGACCAGCAGGGCCGCAAGGCGCACCAACGAGCGATAGTGCAGGCCGTACAGCTCAGTGACTGCAGTGTCGGCGTCAACCTGGCCGACGCTCACCTGGTCGGCTTCAGTCGGGCCGACATGAGTCTCTGCCGGCACCGGCCCCAGTGCAGTGCCCGCCACCAGGGTCTCGGTCACGTTTATTGGACGCGCGGCCACGCCGCCAGGTTCACTCGCTGTCATCATCAGTTGTTACGCGGGCTCTGCGCGCCTCGCCCCGTCCCGCAGTCCCACCACCCCAGATCCACCCAGATCCCCATCTCTCGCAACCGGACGGAATCACGCTGCCAGCGTGGCTCTGGCACACCCGATGGGTCAAGGTGCCACCGGAAGTTCGCAGTGGTGCAACCATATATGTCGGCCGCCAGCCAGGCAGGCTACACGTTAGGATCGGGCCGTGCCCGGTTGCCTATTCTGCCGGATCAGTCTCGGCGAAGCTCCGGCTACGTGCGTGCTCGAAAGCCCGCGGACGCTCGCATTTCGCGATATCAATCCACAGGCTCCTGTGCACGTGCTGGTGATTCCGAAGGATCACTACGCGAACCTCGGCGCGCTGGCGGCGGCCGGTGACGGGCTGCTCGCCGAAGTGGCGGCGCAGGCTCACGAGGTGGCGCTGGCCGAAGGTATCGCCGACACCGGCTACCGTGTGATCTTTAATACTGGAAGTCACGGCGGTCAGACCGTGGATCACGCGCACGCGCATGTCCTCGGCGGTCGGCGGATGGCATGGCCACCTGGATGAGGCAGGGCTATTGAAGAAGAGCACCAGCGAACCGTCGGCGGCGGAGACGAATTCCGGCGGCCTTAGCTCCGTGCGGATGGTGATTCCCGAAGGTCACTCGATGGTCAGCCTGCTCGGCTCCGGTGACGAGCTGCTCCGTGTCATCGAGAAGGCCTTCGAACCCGACATTCACGTCCGCGGCAATGAGATCACCATCACGGGCACGCCGAAAGAGGCCGCGATGGTGGGCGAGCTGTTCGACCAGCTGATCAGCCTGCTCGCGAGCGGCACCGAGGTGACCGCCGACGTGGTGGAACGCAGCGTGGCCATGTTGCGCCGCGGGTCGGGCAGCCGGCCGGCCGAGGTCCTCACCCTGGACATCTTGTCCAGCCGCGGCCGGACCATCCGGCCGAAGACGGTGAACCAGAAGCGCTATGTCGACGCTATCGACCAGCACACGATCGTGTTCGCGATCGGGCCGGCCGGGACCGGCAAGACGTACCTGGCCATGGCCAAGGCGGTGAAGGCACTGCAGGCCAAGGACGTCAGCCGGATCATCTTGACCAGGCCGGCCGTGGAGGCGGGCGAGCGGCTCGGCTTCTTGCCCGGCACCCTGTACGAGAAGATCGACCCGTACCTTCGGCCGCTGTATGACGCGCTGCACGACATGGTGGATCCCGAGTCGATTCCCCGGCTGCTGGCGCAGGGCACGATCGAGATCGCACCGCTTGCCTACATGCGCGGGCGGACGCTCAATGACTCGTTCATCATCTTGGACGAGGCGCAGAACACCTCGGCCGAGCAGATGAAAATGTTCCTGACCAGGCTCGGCTTCGGCTCGCGGATGGTGGTCACCGGCGACGTCACCCAGGTCGACCTGCCGTCTGGACAGGCCAGCGGGCTGCGGATCGTGCAGGATGTGCTCGACGGCGTGGCGGATGTCTACTTCTGCAGGCTGACCGCGCACGATGTGGTCAGGCACAAGCTGGTCGCGGACATCGTGGACGCCTACGCGCGCTTTGACGCGGTCAAGGAGGCCGCCGATGCGAGCCGGCTGTCGGCCGGCCGGGCGCGGCGGGAGAGCAGCAGAAACCGGTGAGGCCGAGCGGCCGGCTCGCCGCCACCGGCGGGAACAACGGCGCGGAGACGGTGTGAGCATCGAGATTGCCAACGAATCCGGGGTAGAGGTCAATGAACCAGGCCTGGCCGGCCTGGCCAGGCACGTACTTGACGAGATGGGCGTGCATCCGCTCGCCGAGCTCTCGGTGCTGCTGGTCGATGAGCCGGCCATGACGGAGCTGCATGTCCGCTGGATGGGCGAGGAGGGACCGACCGACGTGCTCGCCTTCCCGATGGACGAGTTGCGCCCGCCGCAGCCAGGCATGCACTCCGGCCAGGACTCCGCCGACCCGTCGGGGATTCCCGGTCTGCTCGGTGACGTGGTGATCTGCCCTCAGGTCGCGGCGGCGCAGGCCCGCCAGGCCAGGCACGGGGCGCACGAAGAGATCGATCTGCTGTGCGCCCACGGCATATTGCACCTGCTTGGCTACGACCACGCCGATCCGGCCGAGCACGCCAAGATGTTCGGTCTGCAGGACAGGCTGCTGGCTTCCTGGCGAGCGACCGCGGCCGACGGCGACATGGCAGGCGACGGCTCGGCGGGCGGCACTGCGGCGGGCGGCACTGCGGCCGGCGGCACTGCGGCGGGCGGCACTGCGGCCGGCGGCACTGCGGCGGGCGGCACTGCGGCCGGCGGCACTGCGGCCGGCGGCACTGCGGCCGGCGGCCGCGAGGCGCCGGGCTAGCGGCCGTGATGGGCTGGCTGCTGGTCGCCGCGGTCGCGCTCGTGCTCTTCGCCGGGCTGTGCGCGAGCGCTGACACGGCCTTGCTGCGCGTGTCCAGGGCCGGGGCCAAGGAGCTTGCGACCTCGGCAGGCGAGACGTCCGCGCCGCTCCAGGCGGTGCTCGCCGAGGTCCCCAAGTACATCGCCGTTCTGCTGCTTGGCAGGATCACCGCCGAACTCGGGGCGACCGTACTGGTCAGCGCGGTGTTGCTGAACTGGGTCGGCCGGGGCTGGCAGGCCTTTCTCGCGACCGCGGCGATCATGACCGTCGTGATATACCTGTTGGCCGGGATCGTGCCGCGCACCCTGGGCCGGGAGTATGCGGCTGGTGTGGCGGGCGCGGCCGCGTCCGTGATGCGGCCGGTTCTGCGTTTCCTCGGGCCGCTGCCCGCGCTCTTGCTGGCGACCGGGCGGATCGGCCGGGGCGGCAGCAGCCACCAGAGCGGGCCGTCAGGCGAGGAGGAGGACCTGCGCGGCCTGGTCGACCTGCTTGAGCGGCGGCGGGTGATCGAGCCAGGCGAGCGCGCCATGATCCACTCCGTGTTCGAGCTCGGAGACACGATCGTGCGCGAGGTCATGGTCCCGCGCACCGACATGATCTTCGTGGAGCACGGCAAGACACTGCGGCAGGCGCTCTCCCTGGCGCTGCGAAGCGGGTTCTCCAGGATCCCGGTGGTCGGCGAGAACCTCGATGACGTCGCCGGGATCGCCTACCTCAAGGACATCGTGACCCAGACGTACGAGCACGGGGGGGACGAGGCCACGCAGACGGTCGCCTCGGTCATGCGCCCGGCGACGTTCGTGCCGGAGAGCAAGCCGGTTGATGATCTGCTGAGGGAGATGCAGGCACGGCAGACCCATGTCGCGATCGTGATCGATGAGTACGGCGGCACGGCCGGGCTGGTCACGATCGAGGACATCCTCGAGGAGATCGTCGGCGAGATCGCTGATGAGTACGACAGGGAACTGCCGCCGGTGGAGTGGCTCGACTCCGATCACGCCAGGGTCACCGCGCGGCTCTCGGTGGACGAGCTAGCCGATCTGTTCGGCGTCAGGATCGAGGCCCGCGACGTCGAAACAGTGGGCGGCCTGCTCGCGCAGCAGATCGGCCGGGTGCCGATCGCCGGATCGACGGCGACGGTGGCCGGCCTGCGGCTGACGGCGGAGAGCCTGGCCGGGCGGCGGAACCGGATCAGCACCGTGAAGGTGGACCGGATCCGGGCCGGAGACCGCCAGAGTGCCGATGGCGCGGCGAACGGACAGGGCGCTGTCGAAGCCGGATCCGAGCAGCGGGCCGGTGGCGAGCAGCGGACCGGAGAAGAGCAGGCAAAGGCTAGCGCGGGAAACGGCGGGAGAACGGCTGAGAGCCAGCCGCCGCAGTAGGCTCGTGCCGTGACCGACGATCAGCTTGGCGAGGAGGACATCAAGATCATCACCCTGGCCCGTTCGGCCAGGGCACGGGTCGGGTCGGCTGAGGGCGCCGCCGTCAGAGACGAGACTGGCCGTACCTATGCGGCGGCCTCCATCGCGCTGCCGTCGCTCCGGCTCTCGGCACTCGCGCTTGCCGTGGCGATGGCCGCCTCAAGCGGGGCGGCCAGCCTGGAGGCCGCGGCGCTGGTGAGCGATGGCCATGCCCCGGGTCCCGCGGACATCGCCGCGGTTCGGGACATCGGCAAGAGGGCGCTCATCCTGCATATCGCGCCGGACGGCACCGTCCGCTCTATCCTGACCCCCTGAACCCGCTGCTCGCACCTGCTCAGCCAGGGTCCCAATTTCCGGTCAGCCGGTGGCGCAGGCGGCCGCCTCAGTCGCGCTGGCCGGCCAGCGCGCTCATCAGGTCACCGCCGGGGGCGGCGCGCCGTTCGCCGGCCAGCGGGCTGACATTGGACCGCAGAAGACTTCCTGCTGGTACCACCGCCAGGTGCTCCCGATGCCCTCTTCGCGGCTGACCGTCGGCGTGTACCCGAGCACCTGGCTGGCCAGGTCATACGAGGCGAAATTGCGGCCCACCTCGCCGGGCCGGGGCGGCTGGTACTTGATCGGGTGCGCCGGGACGCCGGCCGCGGCCCGGCACAGATCGGCTAGTTCCTGGGCGGTGGTCTCCACGCCGGACGCGATGTGCAGCACCGTGCCGCCAGCGACATCCCGTGCCAGGGCTAGCTCAAGGGCGCGGGCGATGTCATCGACATGCGTGTAGTCGCGCGACGACGAGCCGTCGCCGTAGATCACGATCGGCTCGCCGGCCTGGATCGCGCGGAAGAACAGCGTCATCGCGCCCTGCTTCCTCGCGCTCCAAGGGCCGTACACATTGGCGAAGCGGAGTGACACGGTACGCAGGCCGTATGCCTTGGCGAACGCGTGAGCGTACCCCTCGCCGGCGAGCTTGCTCGCACCATATGGCGAGATCGGCCTGGGCAGCGACGCCTCATTGACCGGCGGCGTGGCGTCGCCGATCAGCGCGCCCCCGGTCGAGGCGAGCACGGCGCGTTCAATGCCCGCCCGGCGCGCGGCGTCCAGCACCCGGAACGTGCCGACGACATTGACGTCAAAGTTCGCGCCAGGGTCGGCGACCGACATGACTACCGAGCCAGCGGCCGCGAGGTGTACCACAGACTCCATCCCGGTGATCGCCGCATCGAGCGCCGCGACGTCCCTGATGTCTCCCTCGACAAGCTCGGCACCGACGCCTGCCAGGTAGGAAGCGTCACCGGTGGTGAGGTTGTCGACTACCCGGACGGAGTGTCCGCTGGCGATCAGGCGGCGGACCAGCGTCGCACCTACGAACCCGGCACCGCCGGTGACCAATACTCGGCGCGCGTCGACCATGACAGGTAAAGCTAGCAGCGGCGCGGCGGGGCCGCCGCACTGCGGCCCGGCGAGTCGGCCGGGTACCCGGTGACAGACTGGCTGGGTGCGGGACGAGGCCGGCCGGGGCAGCGAACCGGTCGCAACAGGCAGCGGGCGCGGGCTCCGGCGGCCGGGCGAGACTGGGCAGGAGCGTGGATCCCGGCAGCCAGGCGGCGCCGGCGCGATCCTGACCGCCGCGGCGCTGTGGGGCAGTACAGGAACGGTCGCGCATTTCGCCCCGAGCGGAGTGAGCCCGGTCTCGATCGGCGCCGCCAGGATCGTGATCGGCGGGCTGGCCATGGTGCTGATCGCCACGGCCAACGGCGCTGAGCTCGGGCGGCTGGTCCGCAGGCGCTGGCCTGACCGTGCGGTGCTGATCGTCGGCGCGGTGGCGGTCGCCGGGTACCAGCTGAGCTTCTTCTCCGCGGTGCGGCTGACCGGCGTGGCCATCGGCACGGTGCTGGCAATCGGCAGCGGCCCGGTGTTCACGGGGCTGATCAGCCGGCTCACCGGCACCGCGCGGCTGTCTGCCCGGTGGGTCGCGGCCACAGCGACGGCGATCGCCGGCTGCTCGGTCCTGCTGACGGGCGGCCAGAGCGCCGGAGTACGGCCGGCCGGAGCCTGCCTGGCCTTGCTGGCCGGCCTCTGCTACGCCTGCTATGCGGTCGCGGCCGCGCGCCTGATCGGCCGCGGCGGCTCGGCGCGGCCGGTGATGGCGATCATGTTCGGTGGCGGCGGCCTGCTGCTGCTGCCTGTGCTGCTCACCGGGACGCTGTCCTGGCTGCTTTCGGCCCGCGGCCTGGCCGTGGCTGGCGAGCTCGGCATCGCCACGACCGCGGTCGCCTACCTGTTGTACGGCTTCGGCCTGCGCACGGTCCAGGTGCCGACGGCGGTCACCATCGGCCTGGCCGAACCCGCCGTCGCGGCTCTGCTGGCCGTCACCGTGCTCGGCGAGCGGCTGACCGTCAGCTCGGCGACCGGCCTGGCGCTCGTCGGCGTCGCGCTCGCGGTTCTGATCGGCGGCCGTGGCGGCGGCCCGCTCAGCGCCGACCGCTGGTTCGGCCGCAGCCGGACAGTAGGGAAGAATCTCGTGCGTGGAAGCGACGTCGGCTCAGGCACCCAAGTTCGCGGCCGGCTTCGCGTGCTTCCTCGGGCGGCCCAACGTCGGCAAGTCCACGCTGATGAACGCGCTCGTCGGGAGCAAGGTGACGATCACCAGCAGCCGCCCGCAGACCACCAGGCACGTGATCAGGGGGATCGTGCGGCGGGCGGCGGCCGAGCTGGTGATCATCGACACGCCGGGGCTGCACCGGCCGAGGACGCTGCTCGGTGAGCGGCTGGACAGCCTGGCACGGTCCACCCTGACCGAGGTCGACGTCATCGGCTTCTGCGTTCCCGCCGCCGAGCGGATCGGGCCGGGTGACACGTACCTGGCCGCCGAGCTGGCGGGCGTCGGCGACCGGATCAAGACGCCGGTCGTCGCCGTCGTCACCAAGACCGATCAGGCATCCAGGGAGCAGGTGGCCAAGCAGCTTTCCCAGGTGGCCGGACTCGGTACCTGGGCCGACGTGGTGCCCGTTTCCGCGGTCACCGGATTCCAGCTCGACGTGCTCGCCGACGTGCTGATCGGCCACCTGCCCGCCGGCCGGCCGCTGTACCCGGACGGCCAGCTGACCGATCAGCCCGAGCAGCAGCTGGTGGCCGAGCTGATCAGGGAGGCGATCCTGGAGGGCGTGCGTGATGAGCTGCCGCACTCGATCGCCGTGGTCGTGGAGGAGATGGCGCCGCGCGCGGGCCGCGACGACCTGATAGACGTGCATGCCCTGATGTACGTGGAACGGCCAAGCCAGAAGGCGATCGTGATCGGCGCCAAGGGAGCCAGGCTGAAGGACGTCGGCTCGCGGGCCAGGCGCCAGATCGAGGCACTGCTCGGCGCCCGTGTGTACCTGGACTTGCGAATCAAGGTCGCCAAGGACTGGCAGCGCGATCCCGCCGCGCTCCGCAGGCTCGGCTTCTACGACTGACGCTGCCGACGCGCCGATTGCCAGGCTGCGCACCGGATCCGGCCACTTTGGATCGAAGATTGCGCAGGTCAGCTAGGTGCCGACGGCGTTGTCATGTGGCTCTTATTCTCCTGATTCGGCTCACGGGGGTTCGCTGATCATGTGATGATCGGCGGGTCCGATGTGCTGACCATGCCCGGCTGCCCGCCGGGCCGCTGGCTGGAGGACGCGATGCTAATCGCCGGGATCAGGGTCCTGTACCGCGCGGCCGGGCAAGGCACCATGCACTGTCAGCGGTGCGGCGGCGACCGGCCGTACGGCCGCAGGTCAGGCAGGCGCTGGGTCCATCTGCTGCGCGTGCCCGTCATCCCGCTCGGCCTGGCCGGCGAGCACCTGCGGTGCACGATCTGCCGTACCTGCTACCGGGTGGAGCTGCTCGCGGTTCCGACCACAAGCCAGATGCAGGCGGCCTTGCTGGCCGGCACGCAGGCGGCGGCGGTCGCCATGCTGCGGGCGGGTGATCCGGCCAGCCCGGCGGCTCGCCACCTGGCCATCGAGCTGATCAGGGATGCCGGGGCCCGCAGCTACGACCTGGCGGCGCTTGGCGAGGCTCTCGCCAGGGCCGGGCGCCCTCGCGGCGCGCAGCAGCCACGGGGCCGCTGCCAGGATGCTGAGCTGGCACTTCGGACACTCGCCGTGCAACTTGAGGTGCACGCCAGGGAGTGGTTCCTGGCGAATGTCGTCAGGATCGGGCTGGCCGACTGGCCGCTCAGTGCCGGCGAGCGGCTGGCGGTGAGGATCATCGCCAGGGCGCTTGGGATGACGCAGGCAGAGGCCCAGGACGTCATCTTGCTCACCGAGGAAGCTGCCCAGGCCGGGTAGCTGTGCCGTCCGCCTGCGCACCGCCGGGTGCGCGACAATGGCGGGGTGAGCATCTACACCGACGACGGCGTCGTGCTGCGCACCCAGAAGCTAGGGGAGGCGGACCGGATCGTCACCGTGCTCACCCGCAAGTCCGGCCGGATCCGCGCCGTCGCCAAGGGCGTCCGCAGGACGAAGTCGCGGTTCGGGGCCAGGCTCGAGCCGTTCACCCATGTTGACCTGCTGCTATACACGGGCCGCTCGCTGGACGTGATCACGCAGGCCGAGACGATCCGGGGTTACGGTGACCCGCTGGCCAGTGACTATCCGAGGTACACCACGGGCATCGCGATGCTGGAGACGGCAGAGCGGTTCACCGGCGTGGAGAAAGAGCCGGCGCTGCGCCAGTTCCTGCTGCTGATCGGCGGCCTGAGGGCGCTCGTCGACGGCGGGCATCAGCCGCGGCTGGTGCTCGATGCCTACCTGCTGCGCTCGCTGGCGGTGGCCGGCTACGCCCCGGCACTTGATGAGTGCGCGATCTGCGGCAGCCGCGTCCCCGCTGCCGTGGCCGGCGACCCGCGGCCAGGCGACTCGTCGCGTCCGGCTTCCGGCCTGCGGACCTTCGGCGTCGCGGCCGGCGGGCTGCTCTGCCTGACCTGCAGGGCGCCCGGTGCCGCGACCGCCTCGGCGCAGACGATCGCGCTGATGAGCGCGTTGCTGCGGGGAGACTGGGAACATGCGGACGGCAGCGAGCGCCGGTACCAGGTGGAGTGCAGCGGGCTGATCGCCGCCTACGTCCAATGGCACCTTGAGCGCTCGATCCGCTCGCTCCGGCACGTGGAGCACGCGTGAGCCGCCTGGTGCGGCCGCCAGAACCGCATCGAAGCGGTGCCAGGCCGCCGCGGATCCCCGCCGAGCTTGTGCCGCGGCACGTGGCACTGGTGATGGACGGCAACGGGCGCTGGGCGAGGGAACGCGGCCTGCCGCGCACCGAGGGGCACAAGGCCGGCGAGCACTCGCTGTTCGACGTGATCATGGGCGCGATCGAGGTCGGCATCCCTTACCTGTCCGCCTACGCGTTCTCCACCGAGAACTGGCGGCGCTCGCCCGACGAGGTCCGCTTCCTGATGGGGTTCAACCGGGATGTGATCCGCCGGCGCAGGGACCAGCTGAACGAGATGGGCGTCCGGGTCCGCTGGGCTGGACGGCGGCCGAGGTTGTGGCGGAGCGTGATCAGCGAGCTTGAGGACGCCGAGCGGATGACCGCGGGGAACGACGTTCTCACCCTGCAGTTCTGCGTCAACTACGGAGGGCGGGCGGAGATCGCCGACGCGGCGGCGGCGATCGCGGCCGACGTGGCCGCCGGGCGGCTGCGAGCCGACCGGATCGACGAGAAGGTGTTCGCGCGCTACCTTGATGAGCCAGGCATCCCCGACGTCGACCTGTTCATCAGGTCATCTGGGGAGCAGCGGACATCCAACTTCCTGATCTGGCAGTCCGCCTACGCTGAGCTGGTCTTTCTCGACACGCTCTTCCCCGACTTCGACCGGCGCCAGCTGTGGCAGGCGTGCGAGATCTATGCCAGCAGGGACCGCCGCTACGGCGGCGCCAAGCCGAACGCGGTACCCGACCTCCGTTAGGCGCGCAGCACGGCAGCCACAAGCACGCAGGCGATCGCCGCGAGCCGCAGCACGCGGCCCTGGGCGGTCAGCCTTGGCCAGGACAGCGCGGCCAGCCAGCTGAGCAGCGCGGCGACCCCGCAGAGCGCGACCGCGGCGCCCCAGCCGCGCAGCGCGAAGCCGGCCACCAGCAGGCCGGCCGCGAGCAGCGGCAGCAGCCAGGCCGGCAGCTGGTGCAGCCAGAGCAGCGGTGCCGCGCTCGGCCGCTCGATCGCCTGCCGGCCGGCCGACGCACCGGGGGTGAAGAGCGCATCCCCCTTCGGCAGCGGGCGCGGCGCCCTGCCTGGCCTGGCCGTCTTACCCGGCCTGGCCGTCTTACCGGGCCCGGCTGCCGTACCCGGCCCGGCCGGCCTGCCGGGCCCGGCCGACTGCGCGGGCCGTCTGCCCCGCTCGGCGCGGTTCGTGGTCACGCGGGTGTCCTTCCTCGCTGCCAAGGCGCTTATCCAGTTGCGGAGCGCCAGGTCACCGACCCACGATAGCTGCAACGCAGCGGGCGCCGGGCACCGCTAAGCTTGCAGGCACCGTCGCCCCTCATGCTGGTGGCGCACGTCCGTGCTCCGTTAACTGCCGTGAGGCACTGGAGAGAACCCTGATGGCTCGTCGCAGTGACCGTTTGGAAACCCTCGTCAGCTTGTGCAAGCGGCGCGGGATCGTCTACCCGTCCAGCGAGATCTACGGCGGGCTGCGGGCATCCTGGGACTACGGGCCGCTCGGTGTCGAGATCAAGAACAACATCAAGCGCCAGTGGTGGCGGTCGATGGTGACGGAGCGCGATGACGTGGTCGGCCTGGACTCGTGCGTCATCCTGGCCCCTGAGGTGTGGCAGGCGAGCGGGCACATCACCGAGTTCGTTGACCCGCTCACCGAGTGCCAGTCCTGCCACAAGCGGTTCCGCGCCGACCACCTGATCGAGGCGTATCAGGAGAAGCATGACGGTCGCGAGCCTGAGCACGGCCTGGCCGACCTGGCCTGCCCGAACTGCGGCAGCCGCGGCTCGTTCACCGAGCCCAGGATGTTCAACGGGCTGCTGCGGACGTACCTGGGGGCGGTCGAGGACGAGTCCGGCCTGGCCTACCTGCGGCCGGAGACCGCGCAGGGCATCTTCATCAACTACCGCAATGTGCTGCAGACCTCGCGCAAGAAGGTTCCGTTCGGCATCGGCCAGGTGGGCAAGTCGTTCAGGAACGAGATCACGCCAGGCAACTTCATCTTCCGCACCCGCGAGTTCGAGCAGATGGAGCTTGAGTACTTCGTCAGGCCGGGCACCGACGAGGACTGGCACGAGCGGTGGATCGATGAGCGCCGGGCCTGGTACCTGCGCCTCGGGCTGAACAAGGACAACATCCGGCTGTACGAGCATCCGGCCGAGAAGCGCTCGCACTACTCCAAGCGCACCGTGGATATCGAGTACCGGTTTGACTTCCCCGGCACGGGCTGGGGCGAGCTTGAGGGAATCGCCAACCGCACGGACTTCGACCTGAGCACTCACGCCAAGGCATCCGGCCAGGACATGTCCTACCTGGACGCCGAGACGGGGGAGCGGTTCGTCCCCTACGTGATCGAGCCGGCCGCCGGAGTCGACCGGTCCATGCTGGCGTTCCTGCTCGACGCCCACACCGAGGATGAGGCACCGGACGCCAAGGGCGTCATGGAGAAGCGGATCGTGCTCCGGCTCGACCACAGGCTGGCGCCGGTGAAGGTCGCCGTGCTGCCGCTGTCACGCAACGCCGACCTGTCGCCGAAGGCACGCGACGTGGCCGCGCTGGTCAGGCAGAGCTGGAACGCCGAATTCGACGACGCTGGCGCAATCGGCCGCAGGTACCGCCGCCAGGACGAGATCGGGACACCGTACTGCGTGACCGTGGACTTCGAGAGCCTGGCCGACCAGGCGGTCACCGTTCGCGAGCGCGACTCGATGAAGCAGGAGCGGATCGGCATCGACGGCCTGATCGGCTGCCTGGCCCAGCGCCTCACCGGCTGCTAGCCCCGCTCAGCTCCCAGAGAGCACCGAGCGGAACGGCGCGCAGGGCCGGCCCGAACGGCAGTGTCTGAGCGCCCGTATAGAGCACGATCCCGGCGATGAAATCGGTGCCCAGCCGTTCCGCAAGGTGCCGCAGCCCGCTGAAGTCCTCCGACCGCACCGTGGCCGCAGCCTTGACCTCAATCCCTACCACCTGGCCCTGCCGATTCTCCAGGATGGCGTCCACTTCGAGCTTGTCCTTAGTGCGGTAATGAAAAAGCTGAGCCCTTTCCCTCGCCCAGGTCAGCTGCCGAGCCAGCTCCATCAGCACGAAGCCTTCAAGCAACGGGCCAAACTGGCCACCCGGCCTGATCAGATTCCGCGTGCTGGCGCCAAGCAGGTTGGCCGCGATTCCTGAGTCCACGAAGGCGACCTTCGGCGTGCCGATGGCCCGGCTTGTCAGATTGCGCGACCAGGCGGGAATCCGCTTGATCAGAAAGACCTCTTCGAGCAGGCCGATATACCGGTGTGCCGTCTGGGCGGGCAGGCTGGCGGCAGCGCCGATGGCGTTGCCGACGAGCAACTGCCCCGAGCGGGCTGCGATCAGGCGGAGGAGGGTCCGCATCTGCTCCGTCCGCTCGATCTCCGACAACTGACTGACATCGCGCACGATCAGATCGGCCACATAGGAGTCGAAAAAGGCTTCGCGCCGGCGATCAGACTCGCGCCTGACGGCTTCGGGGAAGCCGCCCCGGACCACGCGTCCGGCGTAATCAGTGCGGCTGAGCCCTGATGTGTGACTGATTGAAGGACCAGCGGCGAAGACCGCGTCGATGAAGCCGTCGGCGCTGCCCTGGATCTCCCCTTGGGAGAACGGCCACAGTTCGATGGTCTGCGTCCGGCCCGGCAATGCGTCAGGCAGCCCGCGCAGGCCGAGAATCCTGGCTGACCCAGTGACCAGGAAGCGGCCGGGACGCGGATCGTTATCTACTTGCTCCTTGATGGCGAGCATCAGTTCCGGCACGCGCTGAATCTCGTCGATGACCATTAGCTGCGGGTGGTCGGCCACGAAGCCCGCTGGGTCGGCCATCGCAGCCTGCCGGGTCACGACCGAGTCCAGATTGCGCCATTCGGTTGGCCGGTCAGCGGCTATCATCCGCGCCAACGTGCTCTTGCCGCTCTGCCGCCCGCCATTGACAATCACTACGCGAGTGTCGTCAAGAGCTTCCCTGACGGCCTGCGCCGCGCGCCGGGGCAGTAGCCGCTGGCCGTGCGCCTGTGGTCCGCGTGACATGGAGCCATCATGTCATCACTGCATGATCAACGGCATGATAGCCGCAAGGTTCGTGGCACGCTGGCCGGTCACTTCGTGGCACGCTGGCCGGTCACCTCGTGGCACGCTGGCCGGTCACCTCGTGGCGCGCTGGCCGCGGTCAGGTTGCGTGGGCCTGGCCGGTGGCGACGGCGGGATCTGGCGCGCTGCGGGTGCCGACGGCGACCGACCGCTTCCTCGCGGTGAGGTACCTGCGGCCGAATATGAAGGCCAGACCGTAGAGCCCGGCGACCAGGATGAGCAGCGCGTGATAGCCGGTCACCAGCGAGAGGTACTCGAGCACCCCGCCCACCATCGACCCGAGCAGGTTCGCGGCGAACGCGACCGTGGAGTCGCCGACGTCGCGGAACCGCTGGGTGAACACCAGGTTGGCCAGGAAGATCGGGGTGAAGGCGATCAGCACGGCGCACACGAAACGCGGTACCACGGACAGTGCCAGCAGCGACTCCTGCGGCACCGCCCAGGCCACCACGAGCGCCGCGAGCAGGCCCAGGTAGAGCAGGGTAGGCCGGCGGATCACGACCCGGCGGGAGGTCTCGACTGCCGCGTAGACGGCCACAAGCACGCCGGCGAACACCAGCGCGTTCACGAACCAGGTGGTACCGAACAGCAGCGCGAACTGCACCACGCTCTTGGTCTCAAGCAGCAGGAACGCCGCGCCCATGAAGAACAGGTCGGTGAACCTGGTCATCTTGCGGTATGGCCCGGATGAGGAGCGCACCAGCAGGATCGACGCCAGCAGGATCAGGGCCAGGGTCAACAGGTAGAAGCCGGGGATCGCGTTGCTCGCCAGGTAGACGAACGGATGATCATCGCTGGACGGCGGTACCACGCTGGCCGGGCGGTGCCAGGTCTGCACGCAGTTCACCGCGGCCGGGTTGGTGCTGATCGTGAGCACGGAGAGCTGCTGCGACCCGCTGCCGACGCTGCTGGCGCACGGCGCGTGCCCGTAGGCCGAGTCCAGGGTGTTCGCCAGCCTGTCCTTCAGCCAGGGGGTCCGGTAGTAGTTGTACATGGCGAACACGCCGTGCCCTGGCACCAGGTGGGCGCGGGCAGCCTGCATGGCCTGCAGGGTGAACAGGTAGCTCTCCAGCCTGAGCGAGGACTGGCCGGCCACCAGGGTCAGCGAGTCCGGCAGCGCGAACAAGATCATGTCGTACTTCTTGTTCGTCTCGGACAGGAACGCCCGGCCGTCGTTGACGTGCACGCTCACCCGGGAGCTCGCGTACGGGTGGTCGGCGTTGAGCTTGATTCCCAGCCGGTAGATCAGCGGGTCGATCTCGACGGCGTCGACGTGCCTCGCGCCCTCGCGCAGCGCGCCAGCCACGTCGTTGCCGGTGCCCGCGCCGACGACCAGGACGTTGTTCAGCGGGTTGTGCTGCGCCTGCCGATAGGGCAGGTAGTAGATGGGCGGCCGTCGCGCGGCGGCGATGATCGCCTGATGCGGGATCCCGTTGACCATGATCGGGATGGTGTTCCTCGGGGTGGTCGGCGCGACCGTGATCCGGTAGTAAGGCGACCACAGCTGGTCGGCGATCACGCTCTGGCCCGCGAGCATGCCGGCCAGGCCGAGCAGCGCCGCCACCTGCAGCAGGCCGATGCGCTTGCCGGACACGGCGAGCAGCACGATGCCGACGATCACCCCCCAGACCACCGGCTTGGCATTGAGGAACGACAGCAGGGAGAAGGCGACCGTTCCCGCGATGCTGCCCAGGATGTCCAGCCGGTACGCGTCGAGCGGCGGGAACTGGATGAAGGTTCTGGCGACCCCCTCGCCGATCATCGCCATCACGGCCGCGACCGCCAGGAAGATGACCGGCAGCGTGAGCCAGGTCGGCAGGCCGGTCGTCCTCAGCGAGCCGAAGAAGATCAGCGAGGTGCCTGAGGTGTGGCTGATCTGCACCGGGAAGACGAGGACGAACAGCGCGAGCAGCGCGAGCGTTACCGGGGTCCAGGCGAACAGGTTCACTCGTGACCTGGCCCGCAGGAACCCGATGCCGATCCCGAGGAAGCTGCCGAGCAGGACGAAGTTGGAGTAGTACGACAGGTAGACGATGTTCGCGCCGAGCCATCTGATCAGCGCCAGCTCCACGAACAGCATCAGGAAGCTCAGCAGCACCAGCCTGACCTGCAGCGAGCCGCCCACTCCCGGGACCGCGGCGGTGGGCGCGGCGTCGGTGCTGCCCAGCATCAGCGCTCTGGCCCGCTGCCGTCGCGAGCTCACCGGGACGGATTCGGTCGATGCGGCAGGCGGTGTGCTTGCCGGGTCGTTCGTCATCGCGTCTGCCGTTCTGTCGAGGAGGGCTGGCCGAGGGTCAACTTACCGTCCGCTCGACCGGAAGCACTGCGCTGCCCGCCGTTTGGCGCTGTAAACATTAGTTTGACTGATTAACAGTTGCAAGTACGAATTGTTACAAAAGTACTATTATCCCTCGAAGAGATCGCGTTCGCGTCCACGAGCAGGCCGGAGGCAGCGCACCGCGGCGGCAACGCACCGCCCGGCTCGGTAGAGTCGTCCTGAGGGCCGAGAGGCCGGAATCACTGTAGCCGCGTAGCGCCCATGGACTGCCGGGCGGCGGCACCGCAAGGAGAGCGCACAGTGCCGAAGCTTGTCTATGACTTCACTGAAGGCAACAAGGACATGAAGGACCTGCTCGGCGGCAAGGGCGCCAATCTGGCCGAGATGACGAACCTCGGCCTTCCTGTCCCGCCTGGCTTCATTATCACCACCGATGCCTGCCGCCATTACCTCGCCGAGGGCAGCGTGCCTGCCGAGCTCGCCGCCGAGGTGACCGAGCACCTCACCCGGCTTGAGCAGGAGATGGGCAGGAAACTTGGCGAGCACGAGGATCCGCTGCTTGTCAGCGTTAGGTCCGGGGCCAAGTTCTCCATGCCTGGCATGATGGAGACGGTGCTGAACATCGGGTTGTCCGACGCGTCGGTGTACGGGCTGGCGAAGCAGGCGGGCAACGACCGGTTCGCCTGGGATTCCTACCGCAGGCTGATCCAGATGTTCGGCAAGACCGTGCTCGGCATCGAGGGCCACGAGTTCGAGCAGGCGCTTGATGCGGCCAAGCACGCCAAGGGCAGCTCGAACGACCTTGACCTGGATGTGGACGACATGCGGGCGCTGGTCGAGACCTACAAGGAGATCGTCAGGTCGCAGACCGGGCGCGACTTCCCGCAAGAACCGCGCGAGCAGCTTGACATGGCGGTCAACGCGGTCTTCGACTCGTGGAACGCCGACCGGGCGATCTTGTACCGCCGGCAGGAGCGCATCCCGTCCGACCTGGGGACCGCGGTCAACGTGGTGACCATGGTGTTCGGCAACCTGGGCGCCGACTCAGGCACCGGCGTGGCGTTCACCAGGGACCCGGGCAGCGGGCAGCAGGGCGTCTACGGCGACTACCTGCAGAACGCTCAGGGCGAGGACGTGGTGGCCGGCATCCGCAACACCGTGCCGCTGCAGGACCTGGAGCGGATCGACCCCAAGTCCTACGGCGAGCTGATGCAGATCATGAAGACGCTGGAGAACCACTACAAGGATCTGTGCGACATCGAGTTCACCGTCGAGCGCGGCAAGCTCTGGATGCTGCAGACCAGAGTCGGCAAGCGCACAGCGGGCGCCGCGTTCAGGATCGCCGTCCAGCTGGTGGACCAGGGCCTGATCGACATCGACGAGGCACTGCGCCGGGTGTCGGGAGCACAGCTCGCGCAGCTGATGTTCCCCAGGTTCGACGCCAGCGCCGACGCCACGGTGATCACCAAGGCGATCAGCGCGTCGCCGGGCGCGGCGGTCGGCAAGGCCGTGTTCGACTCGGCGACCGCGGTGGAGCGGGCGGCGGCTGGTGAGGACGTCATCCTGGTCCGCCGCGAGACCAACCCCGATGACCTGCACGGCATGATCGCCGCGCGCGGCATCCTGACCAGCAGGGGCGGCAAGACCAGCCACGCCGCCGTGGTCGCCAGGGGCATGGGCAAGACCTGCGTATGCGGCGCGGAGGAACTCGAGGTCGACATCGCCGGCCGCAAGTTCGCCGTGGCGGGCAACGGCTCGGGCGGCGTGACGATCGGCGAGGGCGACGTGATCTCGATCGACGGCACGTCGGGGGTGGTGTACTCGGGCGAGGTCCCGGTGGTCGCCTCCCCGGTGGTCGAGTACTTCGAGGGCAACCTGGACCCGTCGGGCTCGTCGGCCGACGAGCTCGTCGCGGCCGTGCACCGGATCATGCAGCACGCCGACCAGCGGCGCAGGCTAGGTGTCCGGGCGAACTCGGACACCGGTGAGGATTCGGCCCGTGCGGTCAGGTTCGGCGCGCAGGGCATCGGGCTGACCCGCACCGAGCACATGTTCCTCGGGGAGCGCCGGCAGCTTGTCGAGCGGCTGATCCTGGCCGAGGACGACGAGGGCAGGAAGGCGGCCCTGGCCGAGCTCGAGCCGCTGCAGCGCGGTGACTTCGTGGAGATCCTCAAGGCCATGGACGGGCTGCCGGTCACGATCAGGCTGCTCGACCCGCCGCTGCACGAGTTCCTGCCCGACCTGACCGACCTGTCGGTCAAGAACGCGCTGGCGGGTGACAGCGCGACCGGCAAGGACCGCAAGCTGCTTGACGCGGTTCGCAGGCTGCACGAGCAGAACCCGATGCTCGGCCTGCGCGGCGTCAGGCTCGGACTGGTCATCCCCGGCCTGTACGCGATGCAGGTGCGCGCGATCGCCCGCGCGGCGGCCGACCGGCTGAAGGCGGGCGGGAACCCGCGGCCGGAGATCATGATCCCGCTGGTCGGCGCCGTGCAGGAGCTCGAGGCGGCCCGCGAGGAAGCCGAGAGGGTGCTCGCCGACGTGGCCAAGGAGACCGGGGTCACCGGGCACACCCTGATCGGGACGATGATCGAGGTCCCGAGGGCCGCGATGACCGCGGGCCAGATCGCGCAGGCAGCCGAGTTCTTCTCGTTCGGCACCAACGACTTGACCCAGATGGGCTGGGGCTTCTCCCGCGACGACGTGGAGGGCGCCTTCTTCGGCAGGTACATCGAGATGGGCATCTTCGGGGTGTCGCCGTTCGAGACCCTGGACGCCGACGGCATCGGCAGGATGGTGCGGATCGCGGTCGATGAGGGCCGGGCGAGGCGGCCGGACCTGAAGATCGGCGTCTGCGGCGAGCACGGCGGCGATCCTGAGTCGGTGCACTTCTTCCACTCCGCCGGCCTGGATTACGTGTCCTGTTCGCCATTCCGGGTGCCGGTGGCCAGGCTGGAAGCGGGCCGTGCCGTGGTCCTTGAGGAGGCCGGGGGCAGCGACAGCAGGTGACCGCAGGCTACGAAAGCCGCGCGACGGCCAGGTTCGCCGCTGAGCCTGCCAAGCGCGCGCCGAGCCCAGGGCGCGGCCCGTTCCAGCGGGACCGCGCCCGGGTGCTGCACAGCTCCGCGCTGCGCAGGCTGGCGGCCAAGACCCAGGTCGTCGAGGTGGGATCGGCCGACTTCCCGCGCACCAGGCTGACCCACTCGCTGGAGTGCGCGCAGATCGGCCGCGAGCTTGGCGGCGTCCTTGGTTGTGATCCTGACCTGGTCGACGCGGCCTGCCTGGCACACGATCTCGGGCACCCGCCGTTCGGGCACAATGGCGAGTCAGCGCTCGCGCTGATCGCAGCGGACTGCGGCGGCTTCGAGGGCAACGCGCAGAGCCTGCGGCTGCTCACCCGCCTGGAGGCGAAGGTCGCCGGGGCCGGCCTGAACCTGACCAGGGCGACCTTGGACGCCACCGTGAAGTACCCGTGGCTGGCCTGCGACAGCCAAGGACCTGGCGGCAAGTACGGCGCCTACGCCGAGGACGCCGAGGTGTTCGGCTGGATCCGCCACGGCGCTCCGGTCGGCCAGCCGTGCCTGGAGGCCCAGGTCATGGACTGGGCCGATGATGTGGCCTACTCCGTGCACGACCTGGAAGATGGCCTGCACAGCGGGCTGATCACGCTGGAAAGGCTGCGCGATCCCGGCGAGCGGCTGCAGGTGGCCGCGGCGACCCAGGCGGGTTACTGCGAGCCTGGCTCGGTGACGCTGGCCGAGCTTTCGCAGGCGTTCGACCGGCTGATGGGACTGCGCTGCTGGCCGGAGCGGTTCGACGGTGGGCCGGCCACCGCGGCGGCGGTGAAGAACCTCACCAGCGAGCTGATCGGCAGGTTCTGCGACGCCGCCCGCCGGGCGACCCTGGCGGCAGCCAGGCCGCCGCTGCGCCGGTATGCCGCCGATCTGCAGGTGCCCGGGCAGCAGCGGCTGGAGTGCGCGCTGCTCAAGGGCGTGACCGCGCACTACGTGATGGGCCGGGCCGGAGCGGTCGCCGCCCAGGCCAGGGAACGGGCGGTGCTCACCGAGCTCGCGGCCGCGCTGGCGGCGGGAGCCCCAGGTTCGCTGGATCCGATGTTCAGGCCCGCGTTCGAGTCGGCGGACTCCGAGGCCGCCAGGCAGCGGGTGATCGTGGATCAGGTGGCATCGCTGACCGACACCTCGGCGGCCTCCTGGTACGCCAGGTTCTGCGGCTGACTTGGCTGGCCGTTAACGCGGAGTTCTTTCAGCGCCAGCTGCTGAAAGAACTCCGCGTTAACGAGAGCTATCCACAGTCGGCTTCGGCCTGCCAGGCGGTTGTCCACAGGGTGAGCTATGACCCTTTCGCCGATGGCTGGCACTGGGCCAGCCTGCATCCATGCGGTCCGTGATTCCGATTCCTGCCGAATGCGCCGAGCTGCTCGAACGCCAGCGCGGCGTGCTCGCCCGCTGGCAGGCTCCGGCATCCGGGCCGGCCATCGACTCCCTGATCAGGGCGGCCAGGTGGCGGCCGCTATATCACGGCGTCTATGCCGCATTCACCGGCGTGCCGTCGCGGCACAGCGTCCTGTGGGCGGCAGTGCTGCGCTGCGGGCCGGACGCGGTGCTCAGCCACTACAGCGCGTCCGAGCTTGATCATCTGTCCGACGGCCCGGCCCCGCTGATCCACGTCACGGTCGCCGCGGACTCGCGCAGAGCGGTGCCAGGCGCCGAGTTCGTGCGCGGCCTGCCGCCGGTCGCGGTGCACCGGTCGGGACGGTTGGCCACGGCGAGGCATCCGGCCCGGCTGCCGCCGCGCACCAGGATCGAGGAGACCACGCTAGATCTGACCCAGGTATCGGCCAGCCTCGATCAAGCCGCAGCCTGGCTGGCGACCGCCTGCGGCCGGCGGCTGACCAGGCCGGAACGGCTTGCCGCCGCGATCAGGGCACGCCGCAGATTCCGCTGGCGCGCCGAGCTGTCCGCGGCGCTTGAACACGTCGGGGCCGGAGCGCACTCAGCCCTCGAGCTGCGCTATGTCCGCGATGTGGAACGCCGTCACGGCCTGCCTGCAGCTGCCAGGCAGGCACGGCTCGTGACCAGCTCGCGCGCGCGGTACCTGGACAACCTGTACTCCGACTACGGACTGGCGGTCGAACTCGACGGGCGCATCGCACATCCTGAGCACGCTCGCTGGGACGACATCCGTCGCGACAACGCGCTGGCCCGCTCCGGCCTTGTCACGCTGCGCTACTGCTGGACCGATGTGGCGCTCCGGCCATGCGCGACAGCCAGCGAGATCGCCGCCGTGCTCCGCGCACGTGGCTGGGCCGGGCAGCTGATTCCGTGCGGCACCTGCGGGTCAGTGCGGAGTTCTTTCAGCGACTGCGGCTGACATAACTCCGCGATCGCGGTCAGGTGACTGGCGCGAGGATGGCGGCGAGCACGGCGGAGGTGTCGCAGAGGTCAGCGAGCACCGCATGGGCCCCGGCCGTGCCGAGCTGCGCGGCGGTGAACGGACCGGTGGCGACCCCGATGGCACGGGCGCCGTTGACCAGCGCGGCCCGCATGTCGTGCGGCGTATCCCCGATGAGCACGGTGGCCTCGCCGCCGAAGTCGTGCCGGTAGGCAAGCGCCGCCCGGCTTCGCGCCAGATGTACGAGTTCGGCCCGCACCTCGTGCTCGTTACCGTAGGCGCCCACGTCAAGGTCAAGGTGCCTGGTCAGCCCTAGCGGGGCCAGCTTGACCTCGGCGAGCGGCCTGACGTTGCCGGTGAGCAGCGACTGCACGGCGAGGCCCGCCGGGTACCCGCCGTCGTCGCCGGCCAGCGCGGCCATGGCAGCCGCGGCACCGGGAAGTGCCGTGGCGGTCGCCGTGACCAGGCCGGCCATGCTCGGTGCCAGCCTGGCCAGCTCGGCTTCGAACGCGCCGACCTCGGCGATCGGGTCGGCCACCCCGGACAGCGCGAGCACTTCGAGCGCGATCGCGCGGTCGGTACGGCCGGCCATGTTCGCCTCGTTCGCGCGCTCGGGCAGGTCCGCGCCGTACCGCTCGGCGAACGCACGCCGGTACAGGCGCCTGCCCACGCCGGTAGCGTCGACCAGAGTGAAGTCGACGTCCCAGAGCACCAGAAAGCTGACCACTGCGGGGACATTACCAGCGCCCTGCCCGGCGGCCCGGGGCTAGACTCGCGGCGTCCGGACTCCCGTTGTCCGGGCCAGAACATCACGGAAGCGGAGGCGTAGGTGCCGGGGCGGATCCGCGACGAGGACATCGAACTCGTCCGCAACCGCTCGCCCGTGCACGAGGTGATCGGCGAGTACCTCCAGCTGCGGAGCGCCGGCGGCGGATCGCTGAAGGGCCTCTGCCCGTTCCACGACGAGAAGACCCCCTCGTTCAACGTGACCCCGGTGCGCGGGCTGTGGTACTGCTTCTCGTGCGCGGAGGGCGGGGACGTCATCGCGTTCGTCCGCAAGATCGACAGCCTGGGTTTCACCGAGGCGGTGGAGCGGCTCGCTGCCCGCGCGGGCATCGAGCTGCGGTACGAGCAGGGCGGCCATGTACCCGGCCAGGAGCAGTCGCAGCGCCGCAGGCTGATCGCGGCGCATCGGACTGCCGCGGATTACTATTCCGAACAATTGCACAGCGCTGGTGCCGCTCTCGCACGCGAGTTCCTGTCGTCGCGGGGGTTCGAGATCGCCGACGCACAGCGCTTCGGCGTCGGCTACGCGCCGGACGACTGGGAGGTGACGACCAGCTTCCTGCGCGGCCGCGGATTCACCGAGCAGGAGCTGCTCGCCGGGGGACTGGCTGGCCAGGGCCGCCATGGCCTGGTGGACAAGTTCCGCGGCAGGCTGATCTGGCCGATCAGGGACCTGACCGGCGATGTGATCGCGTTCGGCGCCAGGAAGCTGTCGGCCGACGACAACGGCCCGAAGTACCTGAACTCCCCGGAGACCACGATCTTCAAGAAGAGCTCGGTGCTGTACGGGGCGGACCTCGCCAAGCGGGATATCGCGAGTCGCAGGCAGGCGGTGATCGTCGAGGGCTACACCGATGTGATGGCCTGCCACCTGGCCGGGGTCACGACGGCGGTCGCGACCAGCGGCACGTCGTTCGGCGAGGGCCACATCGCGATCCTGCGTCGGCTGCTGATGGACGACAGACAGCTCTGGGGCGAAGTGGTCTTCACCTTCGACGGGGACGCAGCCGGCCAAAGGGCCGCGCTGCGCGCGTTCAGCCTGGACGAGAGGTTCAAGACCCAGACCTACGTGGCGGTGCAGCCGGACGGCCTTGACCCCTGCGACCTCCGTGTCAAGGAAGGAGATGCCGCGGTCAGGGAACTGGTGGCCAGCCGGGTGCCGCTGTACGAATTCTCGGTTCGCAGCAGGCTCGGCGACTTCGACCTGGAGACAGCGGAGGGCCAGCTTGCGGCGCTGGACGCCGCCGCGCCGATCGTCGCTGGCATCAAGGACGTCGGGCTGCAGAAGGTTTACGCGGCGAAGCTAGACCGCTGGCTCGGGCTGCTTGACGAGGACCTCGTGCTGAAGCGGATCGGCCGGCACATCTCGGTGGGCGCCCGCGGCGGCCACGGCCGTGCGGCCGGTGGCGGCGGATCGCGCGGCGGCATGGGCTCGCGCGGCGGTTCTGCTCTCGGCGGCGGCGTGGGCTCGCGCGGCGGTCCTGCTCTCGGCGGCGGCGCGGGCATCCGCGGCGGCGGCCGGGCCCAGCCGGCGGGCGGCGAGTCAGGCGGCGCGGCGGCCGGCCGGGCGGCTGCCGGTACCGGGCAGGGCGGCGCGCCCGGCCAGGATGGCGCGCCCGGCCAGGATGGCGCGCACGGCCAGGATGGCGCGCCCGGCCAGGATGGCGCGCCCGGCCAGGGCGGCGCGCCCGGCCAGGATGGCCCGCCCGGCCACGGTGATCTTGCCGCGAGCCGCGGCTACGACCCCCGCGATCCAGTCGTCAACCTGGAACGGCAGGTGCTCAAGCTGGCGATTCAGCGTCCTGCGCTGCTCGGCCCGGCGTTTGACGCGATAGGCGCCGACTCGTACTCGGCCCCGGCGCACCGCGGCGTCAGGGATCTGATCGCGGGCCGCGGCGGCGTGGCCACGGCCGGGCCGGTCAGGGGCTGGGTTGATCGGCTGCTCGCCGCCGCGCCCAACGACGCCGCGCGCACGTTCCTGACCAGGCTGGCCGTCGAACCAGTTGAACGGGCTGATGGCGAGCCTGACGCGGCATACGCGGGCGACATCATCGCCCGGCTCGAGGAACTGGCGATATCCCGGCAGATCGCCGTTGTCAAGTCGCGATTGCAGCGGATGAACCCGGTCACCGCGCAGAGCGACTACAATCGGATATTCGGGGACCTGGTCACTCTGGAGCAGCGCAGGAAGACGCTGCTTGGCCGCGAGGGCGCCGAATAGCGGTGTCGGCAAGCACGATCTGCCGCGCAGCAGTACTAGCCTGATGGTGACATTATTCGATCCCCGCGACGTTCCGCGGCTGCCGCAGACTGTTGTCCATGACTCCTGCGCTCGCTCCCCCGGCAGATCAGGTCACTGAGGTCGTCGCGAGGGCACGGGAGAGCGGCACCATCGTGCTGGCCGATCTGAGCGCGGCCTTCGAACGCAGCGAACTGCTGCCTGACGCGATCGATGACGTGCTCAGGGTACTGGCCGAGGACGGCGTCGAAATCGTCGAGGCGGTGTCCGATGACCTCGACGAGCCGCGCGGCGCCGACGGACCCGAGCATGCTCGCCGGTCGGGAACCTCCGACTTGGTCCGCATCTACCTGCGCGAGATCGGCAAGGTCCCGCTGCTGACCGCACACGACGAGGTACAACTCGCGAAGGCGATCGAGGCCGGCCTTTTCGCGCAGGAGATGCTGGCCGGCGGCTATCAGGAGTCGGTCGGGGCGGCGGCCAAAGTGTCCGAGCTGACCATGGTGGCAGCAGAAGGGTCGAAGGCCAGGCAGCGGCTGATCGAGGCCAACCTGCGGCTGGTGGTGTCGATTGCCAAGCGCTACATCGGCCGCGGCATGGTCTTCCTCGACCTGATCCAGGAGGGCAACCTCGGGCTGATCCGGGCCGTGGAGAAGTTCGACTACACCAAGGGCTACAAGTTCTCGACCTACGCCACTTGGTGGATCAGGCAGGCGATCACCCGTGCCATCGCCGATCAGGCCCGCACGATCAGGATCCCTGTGCACATGGTGGAGACCATCAACAAGATGGCGCGGATCCAGCGCCAGCTGCACCAGGACCTGGGCCGCGAGCCCACTCCGACCGAGGTCGCGCACGAGATGGGGCTGTCGGCCGAGCGGGTGGCCGAGATCCAGCGAATCGCGCAGGAACCGGTATCGCTGCAGGCGCCGATCGGCGAGGAAGACTCCGATCTAGGCGACTTCATCGAGGACGCCGACGCGGTGGTGCCGATGGAGGCAGCCGCGTTCATCATGCTGCAGGACCAGCTGGAGCAGGTTCTTGACACCCTCTCACCGCGTGAGCAGCGGATAATCCAGCTCCGTTTCGGCCTGATCGACGGCCACCCGAGGACGCTGGAGGAAGTCGGCAGGGACTTCGGCGTGACCAGGGAGCGGATCAGGCAGATCGAGTCCAAGACGCTGGTCAAGCTGCGGCACCCTGGCCGGGCCCAGATGCTGCGCGAGTACCTGGCCTAGGCAGCCAGCCCTGGCGCAGGGCGGTCGGGCTGGCCCTGGGCGCAGGGCGGTCGGGTTAGCCCTGGGAAGGGCGGTCGGGCTAGCCTGGCGCAGGGCGGTCGGGCTAGCCCTGGGAAGGGCCGCCGGGCTAGCTCAGTCAGCTCTGGTCGCCGATGTCACCATCCACCGGTACGAAAGGGCGGCGGTTACCGCTGCCAGGACGCTGCGCGTGGCCGTTTCCCGCGGCGGAGTTCATGGCCGATGACCGCCCGGGGAGCCGCCCGGTGACCTTGGTCACGCGGCGGCGCGCCTGCGCGGACAGTTGGTTCCACGCGGACTTCAGCGTGGATGTGGCGTGGGCCTGCAGTGCCCCGGCGGCCTGCTGCACCGCCGGGTGGTCGGCCGCGGCGCGGAAGAGCCGCCGCATCTGGTCATAGCGCTCGCGGCCCGCGCGGGTACCGAGGACGTAGCCGACGGCGAGGCCGCCGACGAAGGTAGCTCTATACAGGCGCATGTGGGCCTCTCCTGAAGATCAGTACGCTGCGGCGGTTCCGCCTCGCCGGCATGCCGGTCATGCCGACAGCGTTTGACCTACGGGTGATGCCCAGCAATGAGATTGTTATGCGCACCCGGTCGTGGTGCCGCACGACGGCACGCGCATCCGCGGGCGTGCGCTAACCTTGTCCAGCGGCACAGGCACTCCCATGCGGTCGGCACGGGACCCTGACCGCGACACAATCCCGCGTAGCTCAATTGGCAGAGCGTCCGGCTGTTAACCGGCAGGTTATAGGTTCGAGTCCTATCGCGGGAGCCAGCCCAGGTTGCCACCGTCAGCCCTCTCACCTGCGACGACGCAGGAAGAGAGGGAAGTCCCATGACGCAGGCAGCGTCCGGGCGGACCAAGATCCCCACAAAATCCCCACAAGCGGCCCGCGCTGGCGTTGGCCGCCCCCCCGGCAACAAGGGGCATGCAGGCCGCTCGCCCCGGCCGTTCGTCGGCGGGATCAGCCGCGCGGCCACGCGCGGCGACGACCGTCCGGTGATCGAGCTGGAGTTCGGGATCACGGTGTACCCGGCCCGGCAGGCAGGGGACCGGTGGCGGGCGGTCTGGTATGAGAACGGCCAGCGGCAGCAGTGCGAGTCGGTCAAGGAAGGCAGGCTGGCCGCCGAGCTTGAGAAGGTCACTGAGCGGCTGGAAGCCGACGCGCCGAACATGAAGGGGACCGGCGCGGAACTGATCGCGCACTACCTGGACCCTGACCGCCTGCCGGTGGAGAGGCGGTGGTCCCGTAAGCACGCGCACACCCAGCGCAGGCTGTGCGAGCGGTTCGCCGCCCCGGTCATCGACGCGGTGACGTGCCAGGACATCAAGACCTTGCACACGCAGCAGATCGTCAACGCCGCGCCCACCGCCGGGGAGGGCGCCAGGGCGGCCGGGATGATCTCGGCACTGGTCACCGCAGGCATCGAGGGCGGGTACCTGACTAACCCGCGGCTGGCCAAGGTGCACTGGCAAGCCGCCGGCCGCCCGCTGCCCGCTGCGCAGGTGACGGTGGCCGGGGAATCGGCGCTGTGGGTGGACCCCGCCGAGATCCCCGCCGATTACGACATCGGCAAGCTCGGCCAGGCGCTGGCCGCCGGGCGGCACGGGAACCGCGACGAGCTGATGGCAAACACCGCAGCGTACAGCGGGCTACGGTGGGGCGAGCTGGCCGCCCTTGTCATCGGCCAGGTCGACACCGCCGCCAGGGTGATCGCGGTCGACCGCAAGGTCATCGAGGTCGCGGGGCACCTCTATACGGAGGCACCGAAAGGCCGCAAGAACCGCAAAACGATCTACCCGCGCGTAACCCCCGATGGCTACCCGCTCGCCGAACGGCTCGCCGCCCGCATCGAACAGGCCCGCGCCGAGCAGGCGGCCGGCGCCAACCCGCTCGGGCTGATTTTCCCCTCCCCTCAGGGCAAGCTCTGGCGGTCCTCCAACTTCAACCGCAATGTCCTCAAGCGCGCCTTCCTGGCCGCCGGGTGGCGCGACACCGCCAGCAATGGGACCTGGACCTGGCACAGTCTGCGGCATGTGTTCTGCACCACCGCCCTGTTCGCGTGGAAGCTCGACGCTACCGACGTGTCCTGCATGGCCGGTCACGCCAACGTCCGCACCACCCTCCTGATGTACGTCGGCACCACCGCAGGCGTCCTCGACCGCGCCCGCCAAGCCACCGAATAACCCACGCCCGGCCGCGATGAGGGACCGGGCGGGATTGCCCAGGATTGCGGCTGCCCGGTTCCTCGATCGGCTGCTCCGTTCCTCCGGGGCGCAGGCCGGGACACCGGGCGCCCGCTGCGGCGATGCGCCGAGATCGCAATGGGACAGACTGGAATCGATGACCCGGCCGACACGCAGCGCCTCCGCCTCACCAAGATCATTATTAATGCGACGGTTCATAGCAGCGTGGCAGGCGAATGAGACTGGAGTGGCTACGGGAGCAGAGAGTAGATTTAGCAGAAATGGCTAATGACAGCAAGGCGACAATGAGGAAGTTAGCCAATTCAGCAAGGCGACAACGAGTGTGGTTGAGTGCCGTGTTGATCGGGCTCGCATTTCTCGCGCCGATCGACCGCAACTGGGCCGTCATTCTCGTCACCGGTGGGATGGCGAGCATTCACGCATGGCGGTCAGGTGTCGTGCGTGCCGGCTGCGGTGTTCGCGAGCTGGATCAGGGCTGCAGCTAACCGCGCGTGCCTCGTCCGGCGTGAGGTCGATGCTGTGCCGGCTGACTTCAGCGCGAGCGCGACGCAGCCAGGCCCGGTTCGGCGTCCAAGGGATGGGTCCAAGCCTTTAGCCTCACTTTGACGACAGCTTCGGGAGCACCGGTGAACATCCGGTCGGCCGCGGGTATGACGATCTGCGGCCCGTCGTGATGGAAGCCATCGTCGGCATCGACTACCGGGACGCCAGCGAAGTGCTGAATGAGGATGCACCACGGCGGACACGGCCGCAGTCTGACGGCTTCGCCGTTTCGCGGGTAGACGGTTTCCGTCATGTCCCTGCCTTTGCTGTGATCAGAGTTGCGGATGGCCCGAGAGAGCCGCCGAGGGTGGCCAGCCGCCGCCGCGATTCTGACACGCCTCCTGCGTCCGGTCTTCGATACGGGGGCCAAACGGCGGCCAGCCGACGCGTATCGCCTCATTGCCTGGCGTGCTGTCGGCCTTGCGCCGACTTGGATCTCGACTGCGGCGCGATCCGGCGCGACGATTGACGTGGCGGCTTTAACGGATTCGCGGTTGTCAATGATTCGCGGCAGAAGGATGTGGCATGGGTGTTTTGTGGCCTATACAGCCAGCAACTGCGGCGAAGCACCGTTTGTATCAGCGATACCTGGATGCCTGGTGGCCGATTCTGCTGCAGCCAAGCCGACGCACTGGGCGGCGCCGGCGGCGGGTGACGTACCTGGATGCCTTTGCCGGTCCAGGCCGGTATACGGGAGGCCAGGAGGGCTCTCCGGTCTTCGCGTTACGCCGGCTGCTCGGGCACGCCGCAGTTGAGCAGATGCACCTGAGCCGTGACCGGGTGCAGCTCGTGTTCATGGAGAGGCAGCGCGATCGCTTCGAGCACTTGAGCAACGAGCTGTGCCGCCAGTTCGGCCCGCTGAGCCAGTTGCCTGTCGACGTCGTGCTTCGGCCAGCCGACGCGGGTACAGCAGCCGAGGGCGTGCTGGCGGAGTCGGGTGCCTGGGGCCAGCCCATCCTGGCGATCTTTGATAGCTGGGGAAACGTGAACGTGCCGCTGAGCCTAATCCGCAGGCTGGCGGCGAACCCGGCAACCGAGGTCATCGTCACGTTCGGGCCGAACTGGTTCAGCCGCAGGGAACGGATGGAGCCCGATCAGCTCGATGCCGTGTTCGGCGGCCGCCAGTACTGGGAGCCCGCTGACCGCGAACGTCGCCCGGAGGAACAGTGGCGGATCTGGCTCGGCACCTACCGGGAAGCGCTGCGCCGCGCCGGCTTTCGCTACCAGCTGCAATTCAAGGTCGTGCCAAGGACCGGCCAGCCGCTGTACCTGGTCTACGGAACCGGGCACGACAAGGGCGTCGCGGTCATGAAGGACGCGATGTGGGCTGTGGACGGCAACGACGGCATGGGCTTCCAGGATCCGCGCACGCGCGGCGCCGAGTTACCCGGCCAGCTAGCGCTCTTCGCGGGCCCGGATGATCCGGAGCTGCGAGAGCTGGTCGAGCAGCGGTTGCGCACTGGCCCGGTGTCGCTGCAGCAGCTCGGCCGGTGGCTGCTGACCGAGACGGCCCGGTGGCGGGAGCGCGACGCACGCCCGGTCGTGCAGTGGCTGCATCGCGACGGAATCATCTCGGTCAGTCCGCCCGGTCAGCTCACTCGAAACACTGCGATCAGGCTGCGCTGACGGTGGCCTGCTGCGGCATCTGCGACCAGGTGCGACCGTCCAGCTCGCGACCGCCTGCCTTCGGCGTTCGGCCGCCCCACTGCTTGAAGAAGAATGGCACCGCGCCGACCATGCACAAATCCCGGATCGCGGTCACCCACGCCGGGTCTGGAGGGCGGCGACACGGGCCAGACTCTCCGCCCGCGATCACCCAGTCGATCCCGGTCAGATCCAGACGGTCCAGCGGGCTGAGCAGCGGCTCGCACGACAGGAAACGGATCGCCGCCGGTACTGTCCGCAGGTCGTCCACCCGCGATAGCGCGGCGGCGTCTTCAACGGTGACGCCGAGCCACAGGTTCGGCGGCCAGTCGAGCCGGTCCGCCACCTTCGGCAGGCGTGCGGCTCGCTTGGTCAGCACCTGGTAGGTGTGCTGCGGGGTGTCAGCGATCACGGCGAAGACTTGTCGGACGAAATCCAGCGGCACCCGGGCGTGGAACAGGTCGCTCATCGAGTTGACGAACACCACCCGGCGGCCGCTCCAGGTGTAGGGCAGCCGCAGCGCGGCCGGGTGCAGCGTCAGGCCGAACCCCGGGCCAGACGTGCGCGGGTCGCCGTCGTTCTGGTACTTGGCCTGGCCCATCGCCTTCAGCCGCTTCGCCAACGTCAGCGCATAGCAGTGATCGCACCCGGCCGAGATCCGGTCGCAGCCTGTCGTCGGATTCCAGGTCACCTCGGTCCACTCGATGGTGGTGCCGACGGCCATGCGATCCCTCCTGTGGCTTCGGGCTCAGCTTGTGTCTGTGCTCCGCCAGTTCAGGATGTCAGAGCTAAATTTTAGCGCTAATAATTTAGCTCTACGATATCAAGGTGCTTCGCCCCGGACGGCGCAGGCGCGCTATCGAGGAACCGGTAACTGTCGTGTAGTAATAACCGATCGTGGGTTCTGGATTTGGCGAGAGTCCCGATATCGTTCACGTGGAGCCGGAGGGATGTGGGCGGTTGAAGCAGCCAGCTCTGCCTGGGCATCCCTCACGGGAGGAACCCATATTGGCACGACCGGCTAGGCAAAGAAGATGGCCGGCTCACGTGGCAGCAGCGCTCACTGCCAGCGCGGTCGTGGCGATGGTGCTGCTCCTGCCGCGGTATTTGCTTAGCTGGGATCTAGCCGGGGGTAAGACGACGCTGGCTGATCGGGCCAGCGCGGTCAACTCGATTCGGTCCACGCTCATGCAGGGACTCGCGGGGCTCGCAGTGCTAGTCGGCGTCTTCTTCACATGGCGGCAGCTTCAGGTCAGCCGCCAGGGCCAGGTGACCGACCGCTACACGAGGGCGATCGACCAGCTCGGCCACGCCGGCCTCGAGGTGAGAGTGGGGGGCATTTACGCTCTTGAGCGCATCGCCAGGGACTCGCTGGCCGATCGCCGCACGATCGTGGAGGTGCTCACGGCCTTCATCCGGCTGCACTCTGCGCTTTCGCCCGGCACCGATGAGCGCCAGCGTTTGCCGGACCTGGCGGCCAAATTTGCTGCCGCTCGGAGCATGACAAAGCGGCTGCCGATGCGTGACCGGGCGCCGGACATCCAAGCGGCGATCACGGTCCTGGGGCGCATGCCCGGTGCTGGCGAGAAACGACTTTGCGAGTTGTCGCGGGTCGACCTGACCTACAGCGATCTTGACCAGGGCGATTTGGCCGAAGCTGACCTGCATTACTCCGATCTCTCGCAGTCTCATCTTGTCAGCGCGGACCTTCGCCGGGCGGACCTCACCGGCGCCTGGTTAGTGCGCGCACTGCTCATCCGAGCGCGCCTGCATCAGGCCGATCTTAGAAGCGCCGTCCTCTGGCAGGCTCGGCTGGACGGAGCCGATCTGCGCGCGACCGATCTGACAGCCGCAGACCTCAGCGGCGCTTGCCTTGACGGCGCGAGACTCGATCTCGCCGATCTTCGAGGCGCCGACTTCAGCCAGGCGGACCTGGCCAACGCGACCTTCCGCGGTGCCGTGGCCGACGACACCACGACCTGGCCCTCGGGCTTCGACCCGCAACGCGCCGGAGTAGTTCCTGCGGACGCGGCCCCGCCGCTCAGGCCGCAGAGCTACTTCAAGGATGCCTGACGTCGATCGGCCCATCCAGGCGCTCTGCGCATGGCCTTCAGATCCCCGTCGTTGCGTTCTCTCTCACCCGCGGCTTGGCTGGGGCGCAGCCCCGCTAGTGCAGCACCTCAGAAGTTCGTGACTGGTTGCTCAGGTGCCTGATGTTCACTTTCGGTAGTCGGCAAGGTGGATGATGGCGGCGGTGTCGAAGGCGTCGCTAGGGTGCCCGGCACGTTCGCCGGTGGACAGGACGGAGTCGGTGTAGGCCTCGGTGGCGGGGTCATAGATCGCGAATCCCCAGTGGGCGTCGTCGCCGAGGTACTGGATGCGGCACAGCGGGATCTGCTCGTCGTTATCGTCGCCGTCCCCCGCCCAGGCGTCCATATAGCCGAACGAGCCGCGCCATCTGATGGTGACTTCCTGCAGGTCCGGGCAGGTAAGCGAGGCGTGGTGATCCACGGTCCCCTCAATCAGTTCTTTGAGCCGCCTGGACGGTACGGGCATGTCTTCAGTGTCGCCTGCCCGCGGCGCTGACGGGGCCGGGTTCCGGGGCCGGCACGGCGGCGGTGCGGATATCCAACGTTCCGCTCGGTTACGGGCGCATTCTTCCGTGATCACCGTGATGCGGAAGGAGATCTGTGATGAGCGGGCGTGCCCATGCTGTGACCATCCGGCTGACGAGTAAGCGGCGCCGCAAGCTGGAGCAGATCATCCGGGCGGCGACCAGCCGGCAGCGGCTGGTGCTGCGGGCCAGGATCGTGCTGGCCGCTGCGGGCGGGGCCGCGAACGCGGCGATCGCCCGTGCCCTGGGCTGCAGCATCGGGATGGCGCGGACCTGGCGGCGCCGGTTCGCGGTACTCGGGATCGCCGGCCTGTTCGACAGGCCGCGATCCGGGCGGCCAGAGGTGCATGGTCCCAGCGCACGGCTGGCGGTCCTCGCGGTCGCCACCTCGGTCCCGCCCGAGGGCGAGTCGCAGTGGTCCCAGGCGATGCTCGCAGATCACCTGCGCGAGCGGGGCCTGGCAATCTCGGCGGCCACCGTGAGCCGGGTACTGGCCGAGGCCCAGGTCCGCCCGCACAAGGTCCGCGGCTGGCTCAACCGCGCCGACGACCCCTCCTTCTGGATCCGCGCCGGGCAGGTCTGCCGCCTGTACCGGAACCCGCCGCCCGGCACCGTGCTGGTCAGCATCGACGAGAAAACCGGCATCCAGGCGAAATCCCGCAAGCATTCCGACATCCCCGCCCGCCCCGGCCGCAACGCCCGCTGCGAGTTCGAGTACGTCCGCCACGGCACCATCTCCATACTCGCCGCGATGAACGTCACCACCGGCGAAGTCATCGCCGAGCGCATTCACCGCAACGACTCCCAGACCTTCATCGCGTTCCTGGCCATGCTGCACCAGATGATCCAGCCGCACCTTGATGACGCGCTGGACTACCCGGCCGATGCGCCGACGGCGGGACTGCGGCTCCAAGGCCTCACCCGCCGCGAGCTAGCCGAGGACGTGCTTGCGTTAGGCGCAGCCATCGCTCCGGCCGCATGGCCTCAGCCCATGCTCGGCTGGCTCCTCTCCCGGCCGGAGCCGCCGCCAGCACGAGCTGACGGCCGAATCCAGGTCGGCGACTCAGACGTGCGGGCCATACGAACCACCGTGCAGCTCTTCATGCAGATGGACTTCCAGTTCGGCGGCGGCCACGCACGAGCCGCCTTAGCGCAGTACTTCGCGAACGACGTGTGCCCCCTGCTGGAAGGCAGATTCGCCGACCAGGTCGGCCAGCAGCTCTTCTCCGCGGCTTCGCAGGTTGCCGAGCTTCTCGGCTGGACCGCGTACGACATCGGCCGCCACGGACTCGCCCAGCGGTACTTCATTCAGGGGCTCAGGCTCGCGCAGGCAGCCAACGACCGCATGATGGGCGGCCGCCTGCTGGCGAGCATGAGCCACCAGGCGAACTATCTGGGCAACTTCGACCAGGCAGTTCAGTTAGCCAGGGCCGCCCAAGAAGGATCGAGGGGCGCGGCCAGCGCGACAACCATGGCGATGTTCCTCGCCATGGAGGCCCGCGGCCATGCCGGCAACAGCGACGACGCCGCATGCTCGCGCGCCCTGCTCCAGGCGGAGACGTTCTTCCAGCGCCGCAACGTCGCCGACGACCCCGACTGGATCAGCTACTTCGACGCAGCGGAACTGGCGGGCGAGGGAGCGCACTGCTTCCGTGATCTTCGCAACCCCGCATGACGCAGGAGTTCATCACAGGTGCCGTTGAGCTCTGCGACCCGTCCTACGCGCGGACGCTTGCCTTCGTCAGGCTCGTACACGCCGCGAGCTTCGTCCAGCAGCGCGAGCCCGGCCAGGCTGTCGCGGTCGCGACGGAGGCGATCAGGCTCGCGGCAGCCTCAAGTCACAGCGGTACCTTCGCTACATCCGCGATCTGTGCACGGACCTGGATGTATATGCCGGAGAAGGAGACGTGCGTGCCTTCAGGCGCCTGGTGGTCGAGAAGTACCCGACCATCCGGGGCTATTTGAGTAGCATCGGTCGTGAACATCCAGCATCGCCTATTTGAAACATGGCTGTCACCAATCGGCGCTGGTCGGCGTCGACAGTCGTCGCTGGCCTGCGCGGGCCAGTGACAACGGGCAAGCCGGGGGCGACGACCATCACCGGAGCGCGAGAATCCTCGCGCCATAACGGGCCAAGCCACGTGGATACCTCGTGCACCTGGCGTGGACCCCGCCACCAGAGGCGATATCGCCAGCACGCCCGTATGCGGACTAATTAGACAGATGTGTCTATTCGATGCTTATAGCCCATGATGGCCAATAATAAATGGATGCTGCAGGCGACCATCGCATATCCGCTCACCTAGTCCGACCGTGCTATCCGCGCGGGCTGCAGCGTAAGCGGGCAGACGCTGACATTTGACCATTGCGATCTGTGCGGCGGACCCAGGCCCACTTTGCGGCATATACTCAGCAGCACCAGATTACCGAACTGGCTGTTGGCGTGGGGGAAGGCGTGGCAGAAGGTGGCGGCCTTGGGGCCACCGGAGATTCAGAGACCGAGCGCGCCCGTGACCCACGTGCGGGCAAGCCGGTGGCGACCAGGAAGTCAGGGCACACTCCGGCAGTGGTCGGCGGTCGCACTCGCACGCCTCGAGGTAGGATCCCTCAGCATGCCACCCCCGCTCAGCATGTAATCGTGTGGCTGATCGGCGTTCTTCTTGCTTCATTGATACCGCTGTTGTTCTTGTATTTCCATGGTCTAGATAGCAGCCACGCTCCCACCGTTTTTGACCTACTGGGCCATGGTGACTTACTTCTTATATCCTTGGTCGTAACTATCGCCGCCATTACGGAACTCGTGCTCGCCGTCAACAATATTCAACAGGCGCAGCTCTTGCCGACGGCAGTCATTCTGCTTGGCGCGGTTCTCGCAGTGGCGGCTGAAGCGCTTTGGTATGCTGATATCTCGGCGCAACTGCTCGATGGCCAGAGTTTCGGGTCAACGCACGTTGTGACGTACGGCTCGCTAATATTCTTCGGCTTGTCCGCCTACTGCAGCTCCATGTGCGTGAAACTCGCGGCGGGGACCCGGTGAACCCCGTAATCCTGGTAGTCCTGGCAATAGGCAGCGCCGTGTCAACGCTCCTTGGCACGATAGTCAGCTGGCGAAGGCAACGTCGCCGAGAACCAGCCACAGCATTCCCTGGTAATGAGAACGCAGGGCCGGGCGATGCCAAGAAGGCAACGGCCGCGGACATTGATGATCCGGGCGGAAGCGTTGCGCCCAAGAGTCCTGCCTCATCAGAGGGCACCCCGGCCGGCCGCCAGCGCGCACGGAGCCGGCGGTCACCGCAGGACTATCGGTCCCGGCCCGGCCCGTCCTCCGGCCGCACCCGGGTTCTGGCACCTGCGGCAGCGGCCTTGTCAGTTCTGGTCATCGCCTCCCTCGCGTTCGTCGTCGGCAAGCATGCCAGCGGCACGCGCCCGGTTCCTGTAGTTGCCCTGTCGCTCACCCCGTACGCAGACCTGGCTAGCACGCGCAGCGTGAGCGCGGCCGGAGTGGCATTCAGCCGGGACGGCACCCAGCTGGCGGTTGCGGATCGCAACGGCAATACCTACCTGTGGAATCCGTTCACTGTCAAACTCATCGCCACCCTCGCTAGCCCAGGCAGCGGGGGCATTACAACGGTTGCGTTCAGCCCGCATGGCCGGACGCTGGCCGCCGGCGGCCGTAATGGCAGCACCTACTTGTGGTGGAATCTGGCCGCTCGCAAGCGGCCAGTTCTGCGGCGCACTCTCCGCTGCCCAGGCAGCGTACGCATCACTGCAGTCGCGTTCAGCCCGGACGGCACCATGCTGGCCGGAGGCTCGTCGAGCCGCGGCCAGATCTGCTTGTGGAATCCGGGCACCGGTGTCCGCCTGGCCCGCCTCAGAGCCGGAGGCAGCGGGATAACCAGCATCGCCATCAGCCCGGACGGCAAAACACTCGCGGCCGGGAACCGCAATGGGACCACCTTCTTGTGGAACACCGCTTCGGCCGGACTACGCGGCCAGATACGCGCGCCAAATCAAAGTGCTGTCACCAGCATCGCGTTCAGCCCGGACGGCACGATGCTCGCCGTCGGCGACCCCCATGCCGGCAGCTATCTGTGGAAGCTGGGCGCCGATCGGCTCATCACAACCCTGCCGCGTGCACCGGGCAGGAGCGGCAAGCTGACCGCCCTGGCGTTCAGCCCAGACGGCCGGGCTCTCGCTACGGCCGACAGCAATGGCAGCGCATACCTGTGGGTACTAGCGACCGGCAAGCTGATCGCCGTTCTCGCGGACCCGATCAGCAGCGGCGTCAGCGCTGTCACGTTCAGTCCAGACGGCAGAACCGTGGCCACCGCTGACAGTAACGGACACACCTACCTATGGAATCCACCGGCACTGCCGACACCTACTCCATCACCGTCATCGGCGGCATTCCTTCAGGCACAGAGGATCAACAATCTGCTGGCGCGCAGTTCAAGCAGCTTGTCGCGACTGAACAACGCGATCACTCTCGCCAACCAGTGCCAGGACCTCCCCTTCGCGGTGAGCCAGATTCAGCAGGCAAGGAACGGGCGCCAGCGGCAGCTGAATCAGTCCCAGGCACTGCAGACCGGAGCGCTGCCGCACGGCAGCGAGCTCATGTCCGACCTCACCCAGGCGCTGCAGTACTCGCTGACCGCCGACAACGACTACCTGACCTGGGCGCAGGAACAGGAGTCCAGCTGCGCCCCTGGGACCTCGGGCAGGGTGGGAATCAGCGACGGCAGCAACGCCGGCGCGACCGCCTACAAGGACCGCTTCCTCAGCATCTGGAATCCGATCGCCCGCCAGTACGGCTTCCCGCAGCGGAGCTCAATCTAGGAGTGCAACTGGCTGTTGCACGCGGTGAGCTGATCACGTGGCCGGCTTGCGGCGCGCGGCATGGTCGTTCTGTGGGTGCGAGCTGCGGCCGCCGCCTGGTGATGCGGGCCCGCGGGGCTGAAATGCGATGGTACTGATCCTTCCGACTGGACCCGGAGGCTTTGAAGAGGAGTTACCGGCACCGTGTGCAGCAGCTCTTCCGCGCTGCCGGCGCACAAACGGCACATAGTGGCAGTCGTATGCCCCGCTCCGCGATTTCGGTCGGAACAAGCCATGTTCCTACACGGGTGCGCTAGAACGGTTGCCAAGCTCGTGGCGCGTTGCGGTCGTGAAGTGACGCTAGGCGGTTGCGGAACTCCTGCGCGAGGCGGTCGCTTCCGTGGACGTTCTGCATCAGCCAGGTTGTCATCTTCAGGTCGTTGATGGCTCGGATGACGGGGAAGCCTTCCCAGGTCATCACGTCGAATCCGTAGGCCTGGCAGAAGCGCGCGTACTGCGCCTCGCCGTGCCAGCCGACGAGGTGCTCGGTCGCGGTGACGGCGAGGTCGGATTCGGGCGGGCCGTAGCCGAAGCGCTCGAAGTCGATGAGGATCAGCTGGCCGTCGGGCCGCTGGATCAGGTTGCTGGTGTGCGCGTCACCGTGCACGGCTGATCTGGGCAGGGTGAATTCGAGGCTCGCGTAGTCCTGGCGCAGCTGAGATAGGCGATCGGTCAGGAACTCTCGTTGGGCATCGGTGAGGTCGGCGGAGTTGGCGATCCGTTCGGGGACACGGTCAAAGATGTCAAACTCGGGCAGGGCAAGGGTGGCTGGCACCGGCAGATTGTGCAGCCGGCGGAGGACCCGTGCTAGATCTTCGAGGGTTGCCTCGCTGCCGGAATCGTCGATCAGCTTCCAGAAGGTGACGGGCCGGTCTCGGATGACGGTCGGCTGATCGTGCGCTGTGGGCTCAGCGGCGGGAAGGCCGGCGTCACGGAGCCACTCTGCGACCCCGACCTCCTTCTTCGCGTACTTAAGAAACTCGATGCCGCGGGCTATCCTGACGACCACTCGCTGCCGCTGCAGGCGGAAGATGGCGTTCTCGCCGAGCCTGATGAGTTGCGCTTCGTCGCTGCTGAGCCCGGCCAGGGAACATGCCTCCGCTAATGTGGCGGAGGCTCCGGCCGGGGTGAACGGGGCACCGGGCGGGGCTGCGGCCACCTAGCAGGTTCCTTCGTTCGTGACTGATCGCGGCCAGGGATGCGGTCGCTCTGCCTCGCTTCCCACTGTGGGCTTGCTGACACGCTACCGCCCGGATCTCCGTTCGATGAAGACGGCCCGCATGCTTCAGGCCGCGGTGATCAGGTCGTGCCCGGAGGCGGCCGCATGCCTTGGATTCCGGTGTGCGATCCGTTGTGAAAAGAAAAGGAGCCGGCGGATGGCGAGCGCGATGCTGTTCTGGGGGGATGGCGGCAGCCGGCGGTTTCGAAGGCCATCTGATCTGCCGCTGCCGGGAGGAGGCGGGTGTGCCATTCCGCCTGGGCCGCGATCGTCCGGTCGTCTCGCTGCTGGCGCAGGTAGAGCACCGACCACAGTTCGCTCAGCCAGTCGAGTGTGTACAGGCACAGCGTGTGGTGCTCCCAGCAGGGCGGGAGCAGGGCGGCGAGGCGCCCGTAGCCGGGCTGGTAGATCTGCTCGACCCAGGCGCGGAGCCGGTCAACCGCGGCCTGGCGTTCGGCTCCGGCGAGCTTCCACCACCGGGAGGCGGGGATCGGCTGGTACCGACCGTTCCGGTCGTCATCGTCGTTCGCGCTGAGGTCGGCGAGCTGGGCGGCAATGGCCGTCAGGGCACCGTCGATCTCGTCGAGGCGGGCACGGGTGACGTCGAGGCTGGCGCAGATGTCGCGGTAGCGGCCTTGTTCTCGTGAGTCCAGGTTGCTGATGCGCTCGGCATGACCCGCGATCTGGATGAGGGCGGCCGACAGTACTTGCTCCGCGTCATCCGGTGCGGGCATGGCCTTCACTCATCCCAGGGGTAGCACGCATCGGCGGGCCCTCCGTTGCCGGTGAAGGGGAAGAGCAGGGTCTCGGCGGGTCCGGCGCTGCCGAACAGCGCGAACTCGGCTGCTGGCTCGGACGTGGTCAGGGGTTTCTCGGTGATGACGTGGATGCGGGTGAGGTCGGCGGTGGCGAACCCGGCGCGGCGGGCGTGGCGGTACAGGGAGTCTTTCCAGCAGATGGACAGGCGGGCGACGACGGGGGACTGGCCGCCGCGGACGACCAGGGCATATCCCGGCGGGAGCTGGCGGATCATGTCCGGGGTGATCACGCGATGCCGGGTGTGGTAATCCTGGCCGTGCTCGCGCACGGCAGCGGTACCGCACAGGACGGACGCGGCCTCCAGGGCGGCGGCGTCGCTGATGCCTGAGAGCCAGATCTTGGCGCCCGAGGTGTCCATGATGATGCGGGCGCCGTCGCTGCCCCACCGGCTGCGGAGCTGGGCTTCACCGTGGGCGACGGTGATGATTTGGATGCCCCTGCCGCCGGAATCAGCCAGCCAGCTGGGCACCGGAACCGGGCAGATCTGGGTGACCTCGTCTAGTGCCATGAGCAGGGGCGGGTCGAGCCTGCCGCCGGGCATCTGGCTGCCCGCGAGTGCCGCGGTGTAGTGGATTTCGCTGGCCAGGCAGGCGAACAGCGGGGCGACGGGGGAGTCCTCGCCGCGGGATTCGGCGATCAGGTACAGGGTCCCGGCCTGGTGCAGGAACGCTTCGAGGTCGAGGGACTGGCCGGGTTCGGGCATGACGGCTGCCGCGAGCGCCGGGTCGGCGAGGAACGCCAGTGCCCGGCTCATCGTCATCCTGATGGTCTGGGCGGTCTTGTTCGCGTCGCCGCGCAGCTCGGCGAGCTGCGCGGCCCACTGCTGGCCGTGATCGGCGATGTTGTTCAGGATGTCCTCGGCTTCGGTGGCGCCGGCGCCGGTCACCCATCGGGCGACGTGGCGCATGTCGAGCCCGGCCAGCGCCGCTGCGTGGAAATAGCCGCGCAGGTAGTCGCTGGCCTTGGACGACCAGAACGAGGCGTCTTCGACACCGGCCTGGTTGACGGAGAAGGCGAACGCGTCGGCGCGGCGGATCGCGGTGGCCGGATCCTGGCAGCCGTCCAGCGGGTTCCAGCGGAAGGTGGACGGCACGCGCCGATGTTCTGGGGATTGAACACGTGGATGGTGCCGCGGCAGGACCGGATGCCGGAGGTGAGCTCGAACACGTCGTGCTTGGTGGTGGTCGAGATGACCGGGCCCGGGTAGCGGAGGATCACGTCGGCGAGCCATCCGGTCTTGCCGCCGCGGGGCGGGCTCTGGACTACGGCGTGCTCTTCCAGGGGCAGCCGTAAGGCGTGCCGGTAGTGGGCACGGCCGATCCGGATCGAGTACTCGCTCACCGGCCCGAGGACGCGCTGCCAGGCCGTGAGTGACCGGCGTGCCCGGGCGCTGCGGCGGTACACGGCCCAGCGGCCCCACCGCAGCCATAGCTGCGGCATGGTCGCGAACCCCGGGCCGGGGTGCAGCCGCAGGTACAGCCGGAGCCGGAGGTAGCGGACCCGGTGCCGGGGCAGCCGCCGGTAGGGCATCGAGGGCAGGAACGCCCATTTGATAGCGGTCAGCGTGATGCCGCTGGTGACGATGAGAATGATCGCTGCCTTCATCGGGTTCCCTCTTCCTGCGGGTCGTGGCCGGGCTGGTGGTGACCGTTCTGCACGCTGCGGACGTGGGCGAGGAGGACCCGGCGGGCGGTGCCCGGGGACAGGTCGACCTCTGCGCCGATCGCGTTGGCGATGGCGGACACCTGCTTGAGCGGCAGGCTCGCCAGGTCGTGCCGCTGGCCGGCGAGGGCGAGCATGCGCGCTTGCTTGCCGGGCCAGGCCCGGCGGCTGGCGGTTTTGTCCGTCCTGCCACGCTTGCCGCGCCGCTGGCCAGGTGGGTGGCTGCCTGGTGCTTCCAGGGCAGGGCGGGGTGCGGTGCGGCCGGGAGCGACGGGGCACTCGTCCAGCGCCCACCGGCGGAACCCGGCGATGGTCGACGGCGGGGCCAGGGTCAGGCGCAGCAGCCAGAGGAACAGCCCGCCGAGGATCGCCATCGGGGTTGCCTCGTCGTCGGCGAGGACCTGGCCGGTGTGCCGGGACCGGGCGATGACGTACGCACGGACGACCCCGATCAGGGTGTCGGATGCCAGGGCGTAGACCGCCGACGGCATGACCCAGATGGCCAGGTCACGGTAGCCGGGAGTGGAGGCCAGGGCGTTCATGGCCAGGCTGAGGCCGACGCAGGCGACGTTGAGCGTGCGGGCGCGGATGGCGTGCCTACCGTGCAGGGCCAGGGCGATGCCGAGGGCGGCGAAGATCACCGCGCCGACGTCGGGGATGCCGGCTTCCAGGGCGGCGATGGCCGGGTTGTGCTTCACGCCGCGAACCAGGACGTACTGGGCGTCCCAGCTCACGACTGCCGCTGCGCCCGCGAGGACGGCGAGGGCGGCCATCGCGCCGCGCAGCCAGGACTGCGCGCGGTCGCCGGGGGCGCGGCCGGACGGTGCCGGCGGTGTCATAGTCAGCGCCCCCTTCCGGCGCGCGTCGCGGCCGGTGGCGCGGTGGCTGCCGGGGCCGGGCGGGCGGACCCGGCCTGCGCGGCGCGGGCTGGCGGGTGCCGCGCAGGGAGATCCTGGCTGGTGCGGGCGAGGCGGGTGAACCGGTCGGTGAGGTCTTCTGCGGTGGGCAATGCGGCGTCCAGGACGTCGTCGAGGACGTGGCTGATGCGGCGTCTGGACACCAGTGCCAGCTGGCGCAGCCGGGTGTCGACGCTGCTGGTGATCCGTGTGGCCAGCCGGGCGTTGTAGACCTTCGTCACCGGGGGCCTCCCTTGCAGCATTCTGTCGTGATGTCACAAGAACAAAGCTACTGGTTACTTGTAACGCATGCAAGGGAATGCTGCCGTCGTGCTGATCCGGTGACCTTCTGGTGCTGGCGTACTGGCAGCTAGTAGGCTGTGGCGGAGGCTGCTGAGGGAGGCGCCATGCTGCAGCGGGACGCGCCGTACGTGCAGATCATCGAGCACTACCGGCAGCAGATCCGCGACGGGCGGCTGCAGGACGGCGACATGCTGCCCTCGGGCCGCGAGATCGCCGCGCAGTTCGGCGTGTCGGTGGCCACCGCGGCCAAGGTGGCCACCGGGCTGCAGGCACTGGGCCTGGTCACCGCCCGGCCCGGCGCGGGCACCGTCGTGACCGCCGCGGGCCCGCCCGCCGACCGGGCACGCGGCGGCCCGGTCCTGATCACCCTGGCATCCCGCAGCCCGGTGCGGCCCGGCGACCAGGCACGGGTGCTGGACGCCGCGCTCGTGCAGGCGCCGCAGCACGTGGCCGCCCAGCTCGGCACCGAGCCGCTCGCCCAGGTGATCCGCCGCCGCCAGATCACCGTCCGCGACGGCGCCCCGGCCGCGATCCTGACGTCCTGGTTCCCCGGCCCGATGGCCGGGTCCGTCCCGGACCTGCTCGCCGTGACGCGGCTGACCGAGGAGATCAGCGGCTACCGGCCGGCCTGGGGGGAAGACTGGGTATCAGCCAGGCCCCCGACGTCGGCCGAGGCGCGGGAGTTCGGGATCAAGCGCGGCTCACCCGTCACCGTCGCGCACAGCCGCCGGTTCGCCGCCGACGACACGGTCATCGAGTACGCCGAGCTGATCGCCCGGGCCGGCACCCGCATCGTCTACCGGTACGACTACCAGGCAGACGGCGCGCCATAGGCACTCGGCGCGGGGATTGAGGCTGGTCCCAGGTCCGGGTTCCCGCCTCGGCGATCTCGCATGACCCGCCGAGCGCGCTGTAGCACCTGCGGGCTGCTGCTCCGCTCCCGCGCCCCGACCGGCTGCCGTTCCGACAGGCGTCTAGATAGTCGTCACAAAACCATGCTAGATTAGTACCTGTGACAGTAACGCGAACGGTCGCACGGGCGACAACACCACCCTCGGCGGCGGCGAACACGGGATCACACCGGGACTACGCGCGCTGGCGTTCCCGGCAGATCGCCTACGGGCAATGGCGGCCGTGGGCCGATGCGGCAGCGGTTCGCGCGCATGTCCAGATGCTCAGGCAGGCAGGAGCATCCGACCGGGCGATCGCGCGAGCAGCCGAAGTCAGCCCGATGACCGTCCACCGGATCCAGCGCTCACAGCCGCCCGGAGACCGGGCAGTCGCCATGCGCGTCGGTGCTGCGGTGGCCCGACGGCTGCTCGCGGTGACACCGGCAATCCTGCAGAACGCCGCGTCACGGCGCGATGCCACTGGTTCCCGCCGTCGTCTGCAAGCGCTCATCGCGGTCGGCCACCCCGGTGCGAGTCTGGCCCGGTACCTCGGCGTGCCCTCATCCACGGTCTGGAATCTGATCCGCGGAACGACCGTCACCGTCAGCGCCGGGCTGGATGCCTCGATCCGCGGTCTGTACGACCAGATATGGGATCTGCGGCCACCTGAACGCACCGCGGCTGAGTGCCGGGCAACGGCGGCCGCCCGCACCAGAGCCGCGCAGCGTGGCTGGCCGGCGCCGATGGGCCTGGACGACGACCGTATCGACGATCCTGCTTACCAGCCGCGCAGCCGATGGCTTCCGGTCGGCGGCGCAGGCACGATGCGTGCCCATGGCCGGCCGGCGGCAAAGTACGCCCGCTGCCCTGGGGTTCACTGGCCCGGGCCGGATGCCCGGCTCAGCCCGGCTACCGCGGCTGCGCATGGAGCGCGCGATGAACAGTGACGCTGGCGCCGCCGCGCACGCGCTTGCCTATGCGCGGCGGGGCTGGCCGGTGTTCCCGTGCAAGCCCGGATCGAAAGAACCGGCTACCCCGCATGGCTTCAAGGACGCTACCACCGACCCTGAGCGCATCACGGCCTGGTGGAACGCCGCAACTGACCGGAACGTGGCGATCGCGACCGGCGCGCCCGGGCCGGACGTGCTGGACGTCGATGTCCGGCCGCACGGCAGCGGGTACGCGGCCTTCCGGCAGCTCAGGCAGGCGGGCCTGGCGCAGGGAGCCTTCGCCGTTGTGGCGACCCCCGGTGGCGGGCTGCATGCCTACTACCCCGGCACCGGGCAGCGCAGCGGTCGGCTGCCGGCCAATCATCTTGACTTCAAAGCGGTCGGGGGGTACGTCCTGGCACCGCCCTCTCAAGTTGGCGGCCGGCGTTACCAGGTAGTCCAGCACCAGGCCCCGGGCTCGTGCCTGGACTGGGCCGGCGCCGCTGCGCACCTGCTGGACCCGGCCGACCGCACACTCGTGCCGGGCCAGCAACGTGGCAGGCAATACGACGCTGATCGGCTGGCCGCATGGGTAGCCGTCCTTGAAGAGGGCAACCGGAATGCGGGACTGTTCTGGGCAGCGTGCCGGCTCGTGGAAGCCGGACGGATGGACGCGCTCGCCGCGCTCGCGGACGCTGCAAGAACCTCAGGGCTGCCCGATAGCGAGATCTGGCGGACCCTCGCCTCCGCACGGCGTACCGTGGCCGCCGAGCGCCCTGTCCAGGGCCTGCCGCAGCACCTGCCCAGCATCGAGGCCGAGGCAGCGAGCTAGCTGTGGACGGCCCGTGCTCCGATCGCGTGGACGGCCCGTGCTCCGATCGCGTGCTGCGGCACCGTCGGCCCGCCAGGACATTTACCGGGCCCAAGGCAGCAGCCCGTGAACGCGATACCGAATCGCGCGCCTATGCCAGCCGGATCGCGTACCGGCAAATCCACCGCGCGGCTCCGCTCCGCCGTCGGCATCCGCCGCAAGTGCGGCACCGGGCTCACTCCGCGCCAACGCCCATGTCGCCGTTCACTGGGCCAGGCGAGTTCGTTGCAGCCGAAATCAAGACAGTTATCCACAGATCCGGGCCGCCGGGACGACCGGCGGCCCGCCTGGCCGCCATTCTCACGGTATCCGCAGCTCACTCAGATAGGAGGCCGCCGGTATGGACCATGTCCGCGCCGCGCGGGAACGCCTCGAACAAGCCAGCGACCTGCCCGCTGTCCTGGAAGCCGCGTGCACCGCGTTCGAGGACATGCTGGCCGTGATCCAGGACCAGCAAGACCGGCTCGGCGCCGCGTTCGCCGCGTTCATCCTGGCCGGGGCGTCCGCCGCGAACGGCCGGTTCGCCGTCATCACCGCGCCATCGCTGCCCCGTTCCACGTCCGCTGCGGTCCCGGACGCCACCAGGCCGGGCGGGGGTGTCTCCACCTACGACGCCGCCACGGCCCTGGCAGGGCTCAGCCGGCAGCTCGCGTCCCGGCTCGATCAGGCCAGCGGCTGGGCCGCCGAGCCGGCCGACCGGGCCGCGTGCGCTGAAGCCGCCCGGCACGCCCGCGCCCTGTTTACCCGGTTCGGGGCAGCGCCGAACGTGGTGACCGGCATCTGCAGGCGGCGGAGGTGCAGCGGCGTCTGGCATGCCGCCGCGCTTGCCGCTCTGGCGGTCAGCACGAAGCTGGCGCGGTCTGTGGGTGTGCGCCCGGTTGCCCCCAGGCCGGTCGTGTGCTGCTGGAGCGCGGACGTTCCGGGCCTTCACGATCATGCTTACCAGACCGTGCCGGGAGTCGCGACGAGGAGGCTGCCATGGCCAGCGTGAACGGGGTTCAGGAACGGCTCGCCCGCGCGAGCGGCCTGCCTGAGCTGCTCGATGCCGCGTACGACGCGTTCGGGGACCTACTGACGGTGATCCGCCGGCATGATGAGCCGGACGGCGAGTGGTTCATCCCGATGGTGCTGGCGGCCGCGTCGGCTGCGAACGGCCGCGACGCTGTCGGCTGGGCGCCGTCGCTGCCGGCACGGCGCCTGCACCGGGAGCAGGCGGAGGGGGACGCCGGCTACCCGGTGACCGCGCAGGCGGCCGCCGACTGGGTGGGGGCTTTGTGCGAGATCCTGGCCGGCCGGCTCGCCGCTGCGGCCCGGTTCGCCGCCGGGCCGGGTGACCGGGCTGCCTGCCGGGATGCGGCCCGGTGCGCCCGCGACGTTCACGCGCTGCTGGGCGGAGGAGGGAGGTGACCGGGCAGGCCACCTTCGGGGATCTGCTGGACTCGGCCCGCCGGCATCTCGACCAGGCCGGCGGGATTCCCGGCCGGCCGGAGGGGGACCGGGACCTGCTGGACGTGGCCCGCGGCATGCACGCCGTCGTCACGATGATCGGCCGTCACCTGCAGGACGCCGCCAGCGCGCCAGGCACCGCTGCCTATAGCCAAGGAGCGGCGCCGTCGCCCTGGCCCGGCGCCTGCCTGCAGGCCCGCCGTGCCGCGGACAGCGCCGCCCGGCACCTGCGGCACCCGGACACGCCGCGGCGAACCAGACGGTCAGCGGCCACCGCGCGGGGACGGCACCTGATCGCTGCCGCGCTGTCGCTGGCCGCCGCGCGGGACCTGCTCAAGACCCACGTCACCATCAGACCTGACGGAACCCGGCGCTACCGTTCCGGCTGGGGACCGGCCATCGCCTCGCCCGCGGCCAGCCGGGCGCTGACCGCGGAAATGGCCGCGCTGGCCCGGCAGATCGCGGCACTGGGCACCGGCCTGGCCATGCCGCCCGCCGGCAGCTGGACACAGACCAGCGACGCACGCCGAGCCATGAACGCCGCCTGCCAGAACCTGCGGATGCTGTCCGGCACCGTCCGGGCCGCGCATCAGCGCGACCCGGTGCTGGCCGGCGACCGTGACCTGCTGCGCGCCATCCCGGTCAGCGTCGCGCCGCAGCGCCAGCTCCCGCACGGCACCGAACCGGTCACCACTCTGTGCCACGGCGTGATCACCGCGGCCGGGCGGCTACGGCACTCTGCCCGCCAAGCCGCCGCCCAGTCCCCGTCATCGCCGCAGATCAGCGCGGCAGCGCTGCGCGACGCGGCAGCGGCCAGCACCGCCGCCAGCCACAACTGCGCAGTCCTGCTCCATACCCTGGCCAGCGGCACCGACGGGCCGCGATCCGGCGGGACACCGGCCCGCTACGCGCAGGCTGCCGAGGCCGCCGGGACAGCCAGAGACTGGTGGCTGCGCGTCGCCCGCACCCTGGACCAGGTCACCTCCGACATCCGCGGCCACGTCCCGGCGGACACCGCCGACACCCGCGATCTCGCGCTGTGGACCGGAAGGCTGGCCTACGCCGACCCCGGGTGGACGTTAGCCAGCGGCCCCGGCCAGCCGGCCCGCCCGGCCGGGAACCTGGCCACCGGACCACAAGAAACCGCCCTCGTCGTCGCCGCCGTCCACCACGCCAGCGACGCCCTCCGGCAGCTGGCAGACGTACATCACAAGCAGGCACACTCTGCGGCCCGCGCCGACCGGTTCCTGGTCCCGACCAGATCCCTGCCCGACACCTATGACATTCCCCGGCCATACGGACCCGCGCCGCCAGACCGCATCGGCCTGGTGCTTACTGCCTACCAGCACGCGAGCACGGCCAGCTCCGAGGCCGTCGCATCTGTCGCCGAGGTCGCCGCCGTCACCAGGGCACCCAGCCGAGTCCTCAGCCTGGCCCGCGCTGCCACTGCCGAAAGCCGCGGCGAGGTCCCGGCCGGACGGGCACCGGAACACCCCGCCGACATCGCCGTCTGGAAGCCACCTGACATCCGTGGGCCGTTCGAGCGCACCCTGCAGAACCTCGGAATAACCAGTCCCGAGCTACTGCGCCGCAGCGTAGCGATCGACCGCGCCGGCGAGGAACTGCTGATCGAAGCAAGCACACGGCTGCCATCTCCGGCACCAGTGGCAGCAGAGCCGGGGTCTCTGGCTACCTGGCCGGTCCGCCGCGCGGACGCACCAAGTGACCGAAGCATGGCCAGCACGCCGCGGCCCTTCCAGCAGCCTGAGCGCGAGTCACCTGAAGCCGAGCGGTGACTGGCGTGCGTTGCGCCGATCACATCGCGATCTGGTGATCTGTTCTGTTTTCCGTAGCCGATGAGCGGTCGTAGTTCGGTCAGCTGGTTCCCACTGCAGGACTGTTGTGCCGTTGCGAGGGCGTCTACCGGAGTATGGGCCCGGTACCCACCGGACGGGTCCTGAGAGCTGAACTTTGAGCCTCCCCGAGCAAGGGCTGTCACCGGATATGGACCCGCCTTGAAGTCAACGCCGGCGGAGAGTTTACTAGTGACTGTGGAATGTGGCGATGGGATGATATGCCGTGGCCCTTAGAAGTGCTAACTCTTATGACGGGAAGGATCAACGATGAGCCGAGAGGTTTGGGGGACATTCTCCGTCAAAGATCATTGCAAACAGCGGGCATTCGTGGCTGAGGTTTTGCTCTATGACCGTCTGGTTATTCCCTATCCACCGAATGACGAACGCGAACGGTGGGCTGACAACGGATGGGACCCGCAGAAACTCGATAGTATACTGAAGATCCTGGACGACCGATGGGACAGAGATAATTTGTGGGCGGTGCTAGACCCGCCGGGACTCGTCCGGCCAGTCCTTTGGGATGCTCATCGTCAAGGACAGTGGGCAACCCGGCAAGCCGCGGCAACGCAGGCAACTGAAGAAATGGCCGCGGGCTTTGAGTTCAGGCGGCAGAACGGTTACTTCGACACGGCCGCCGTGCTCGCGGCCGGTTTGCCTCGGTACGTAACGGGGATGATTGCTGTCGCAGACTATTCGTCCCTCGAAGACGCCCAGGCTGACTTGGGTCTAGCATCGACTGATCCGAATATCGACGAACCAACAGTGCCGCGTCGACCAGCGGCACTTCCGGGCGGTGCCGTCTGCACTCTTATAGGTCGTCAATTTCTTGTCCCTAACGATGAGGCAATGAGCGATGATGATTTGTTGAGAGCTGCTGTCGAGATCGCCAGTGACAGCGATTTCCGCCGTAAGCGCGCCAATTTCCAGCGCTGGCAAAGGGAGTTCATTGCTGACGGAGTAACGGATAACGAGTCTCTTGAGCGCGCAGCAAAAGAGATGCGTGAATTGCTCGAAGAGGAGAATACGGCTGTTCGGAACACCCGTATCCGCACAGGGCTATCTGTCGCGTGCCTTATCGGGGCGACGAGCATAGGGTTGTTGGGCCCATTCGGCGTTCCAGTCGCGGCGGCCGTTGCTGCTGGAGGAGCATTCCTTTCAGTTGGTCAGTTCGTCGTCGATCACTGGCCGACACCGCCAATCGAATCTGAGCACGAGATTTATGCGATGTTCCGGAGCGCGCAGAAGCGTCTCGGATGGAACGCGGCAGCGCAGGCGCAGGACTGACACATCTTTCTGCTCACGATGTCCGCTTCTGCCGCCTGTTGCTCGTTGGCGGCTGGCCGCGGATCGCGGCGAGACGGGCGTTGGCCTGGCTCGGGAGGCCTGGCGCTATGAGCAAGCGGGCCCACAGCCCGGCGCACAGGGCCGGCAAGTACCTCGATCAGCCCGACGGTGGCCGTTAGACTCCCATCACACCTGTGACCGGTACCGCGCGGAATCCGGTGTACCGCCGCCCAGCTCCGTCACCCTGAGTGACAGAGAACGAAGACGGGAAGCGCGCACGGAGCCGCCGTTCTGGTGCCGACCAATGCCCCTCGACGTCGATGAGGGCGGCGCGCAGAGCTGGGTGTTCTGCGTCTCCTACCAGAGAGTTGGCAATCTGCGCCTGTGCTCGGTCATGCCGATGTGCGTGGGGTGGGCTCGAACGGAACTTCAGTCAGGCAACTGCAAGTTGCTCTGGTAGGGGATGCTGCTCAATCATCTGTTCGCCTTCCCTCGGCAGGCAGGCACACGGAGTGTCGGGGCCAAGTAAGTGTCGGCGTCTAGCTCTACGGTGGTCGCGTGTCTTTCCCACAGCCCAACCAGAGGTCCGGTCCGCTCGCTGGCCACGTCAGGAAGGGCCGCACCTATCGGTCGCCGCTCGCTGCGACGGGCGTCCTGCAGATCGCAGATTGGGTGCGGAACGACCTGCCAGACCTGTTGTGGCCGGTGCTAACGCTATGCGAGCTTGGGACTGCGGAAGCTGTCCGATTCGTCCGCTGGCAGAGAGCCGTCCAGGAAGATCTCTCCGGAGAGGCCGAGCCGCGCTTCATCGCCGAGTGCCTCGATGGCCGTCTCACAAGCCTCGACCGGCTCGCTGCCCAGGTGCCGGAAGCGAAGGTTGTGGTCAAGGCCCGGGCTGAGGAGCGCGGTTTGCTGCGGGAATCTGTCGCGAGCGCCTTAGCTTCCTACCCGCTTCGCCCGGCTGAGTGGCTAGTCGATCGTGAAATGACACCTCCGGGCCGGGAAGAGATCGATCTGCTCGCACGGGCTGTGCTCGACGCATGCAGGGACGGGCACCGCGAAGCCGTTATCAAGTGCCTCTACATCTGGAGCGCCGTCCAAGCTGGCACCTTCAGTACGAGCGCTGAGACGATCGAATTGCTTCAGCCGTATCCGAATGACCTCAAGACACGGGACCAGGCGGACTCGGCTGTGCGGTCGATGTGGGCAGCGCACAGAGCTCTGTTGCTTCACGAAGACGCCAGCCGCTTCGAGAACGCCATCAAGTGGGCCAAGGTCTTCTGGGGCGCGAACTCCATGACATCACGATGCGTGCGGCGCCGGGACGTCGATGCAGACGAACGCGACGTTGAGGAGGGCGAGGTGGACCTACCGGCGGACGCAGCATCCAGTGGCACGGCACCTGCACCGGGCACGGTGCCGGACGAGGGCGCTCATCTTCGTCGGTTGGCGACGGACTTGCTCTCCAGCTATGTGGAGGCGCTTGAGACGTCGCCCGCGCGCCTGTACGACCGGGAACAGCAAGAGGTTCACTCGGGGCTCGTTGCCCGTGCCGGACGCGATGTGATCACAGCGCTCGGCGCGCCGGACTTGTGGTGCATGGAGCACGGCGCCCACATCATCCGGGCGCTGGTGGAGGTCCGCATCTACATCCAGTGGATGGCGCGGCAGGACCCGTCGATCTACCGCGCCTTTCAGGAGTATGGAGCTGGCAAGGCGAAGCTGTACGCACGAATCATGGACGAACTCCCCGAGGAGGCGAGATCACGCCCCCAACGCAATGGATAACCCGGCGCATGGTCACCCTCCGTGTCGGCTTGCTCGGAGGGCTGCCTGCCGGTCGCGGTCCGTGTCCTGGCCGGGATGCGGTGCCGGATGGTGATCTTCTCGGGGCCGACCAGGACGTCCTTGACGAGCAGCCGGAGCACGCGCTGGCGTTCGGGGACTGCGGCGGTGGCGGCGCTGCCCTTGAGCTGGGCGAGGAAGCCTTCGAGGTCGTCGGCGAGCTTGAGGTAGGCGTCGCGGTCGGCGAGCTGGGTGTCCAGGGCGTCGATCTGGGCGCGCAGGCTGGTTTCGCGGGCGCGCAGGTGCGGCATCCGGGCGCGCAGCTCGTCGATGGTGATCAGCTGCTCGGAGAATGCCTCGACCATGGCGGTGACCGCACCGGCGGCCTTGGCCAGCGCGGCCTGGAGCTGGTCGCGCTGGCGGGTGACCGGGTCGGCGGTGCGGGCACGTTCCAGCCGCTTGCTGATCTCGGCGCGGATCAGTGCCGGGTCGGCGAGCAGGTGCGTGATGTGGTCCCAGACGACGGTGCCGGGGTAGTCGGCGCGGACCGGCTTGTTGCCGCAGACCCGCCCGCCTTCGTACCGGTAGTCATCGGATCCCAGGCACCGGTAGTAGTAGATCTTCCTGCTGGTAGTGGTGGCCGACGTGCGGTAGTAGCCGTATCCGCAGGCCGAGCAGGCGGCCAGGCCCTGCAGCAGGGACGGGACCTTGGTGTTCCGGGCGGCGTACCGCTTGTTGTCTTCCAGCCGCTGCCGGACCCGGTCGAACGTGTCCTGGGACACGATGGCCGGGACGGGGATCTGGGTCCATTCCTCCTTGGGCCGGTCCGCTGTCTTGACCGCCCTGGGCACGGAGCGGCCCTGCAGCCGCGCGACCCGGTTCAGGGCCGGGGACTCGCTGACTGTCATGGTCTTGCCGAACACCGCCGTCCCGGCGTAGGCGGGGTTGCGGAGCATGGCCCACACAACGCTGCGGTCCCACCGGGACTTCCCGGTCCGGGTCGGCGCGCCCTGGCTGGTCAGCCAGCGGGCCAGGTCCGCGATCGACGCGCCGTCGTCGGCGTAGCGGCGGAACATCTCCGCGACCAGCACGGCCTCATGCCCGGTGATCTCATATGCCGCGCCGGCGCACTCGCTCTTGCGGATGTAGCGGTAGCCGAACGGGGCGCCGGACAGCACGTTCACCGACCCGGTCCGCGCGCGGTGGGCCTTGCCGCGCCGGTAGCGTTCCATCAGCTGGGCTTTCTCGTACTCGGCGAACATGCCCTGGAACTGGACCATCAGCTGGTCCTCCGGGGTGTCGCCGCGGGGGCCCCGGACGAATTCCACCCGGACGCCGGCGCGGGTGAATTCCTCGATCAGCAGCGCCTGGTAGGCGAACTTGCGGGCGAGCCGGTCCGGGGAGTAGCACAGGACCACGTCCAGGCATCCCTGGGCGGCCAGGTCCCGCAGGGCCTCCAGGCCGGGCCGGACCAGCGTCGCCCCGGAGTGGCCCTCGTCCTCGAACACCCACTCCGGCGGGACGTCAAGCCGGTTCTGCGCGGCGTGGTCGCGCAGCGCCGCGGTCTGGGAGCCGATCGTCTGGTCTTTCTTCTGCCGGGCCGAAGAGACCCGGGCGTAGATCGCCGCGCTGGTCACGGGGCGGCCGTCCTTCCTGGCCGGCCCGGGTCCGGGCCCGCCGCTGCGGTACGAGGATGGCGTAGGCCACCGACAGTTCCGTGGCCCCGTGGCGGCCGAAAACATACTGGGTCTCGACTGCCCGGTCGTTCACCTGCGGGGATGGTTTCTGCGGCCCCGCTCCAGGAACTCCTCCAGTGCCTGCGCGGCCACGGCGGAGATCGTCCGCCCCGACGCCCGGGCATGCCCGCGGACGGCGGCGGCCAGCCGCGCCGGGACCTTGACCGTGAACACCACGGCCGCCTCGGGAACCGGTACCCGGCCCGAAGCCGCCGCCTGGTCCACATACCGGCGGCCCTGCCGCGGCGAGCACCCGAACCGGGCGGCAAGCATCCGCGCGGCCTCCGCCGCCGGCACCCCGGCCTCGGCCAGCCCGGCGGCCGCGTTGATCCGCAAGGCGTGCTCGCCGCCGTCAGCACGATCACGCCCAGGCATGCCATAAACATACTACCCGCAATGTCGGGTCCGGTCAGTGACACGCCCAGGCCTCCTCACCGCGCAAGGCCCGCGCCCCGGCGTTCCGCTGCGTCCCGCAGGCCTGCGCAGCATGCCGGGCTTCACCTCCCGGCATTCCACAGCGCGGCGCGTTACGATATTCGGCATGAGGAAATGCGCCGGGTGCGGCCAGCGGCTGCCGCGTCCGCTGCCGGGCGCCGGCCGCCCGATGACCTACTGCTCGCCAGCCTGCCGCCAGCGGGCCTACCGTGCACGCGGCGGCCGCGCATCCGGGACAACCAGAGCCCAGCGCAACCGCCGCGCCCGCCAGGATCCCGCCGCAGGCTGACCGCCCCGCCGCGCCACCGCGCTCCCGCTGCCCAGTCACCGGGCACGCCGCGGCCGCTCCAGCCGCCGGTAGCTCAGCGTGACATCGAAGCAGAAGTTATCCATTGCGTTGGGGGCGTGACGGCCTGACTTCGAGGAGGCCATCAAGGACCTGAAGACGCTCAGCCACAACGACGAGGTCCTCGATCACCGAGTCGTTGATACCCGCGACTCTTTCGCCGAGGGCAAGTCCATACGGGCCATGGCTGAAGAGTGCGGCCTTCTAGATCTCTACCGCCAGGCGTACTACATGGCGAGCGGGGTCGCGCACTCCGAATGGTGGTCGATTGAGACTCATGCGATGGCGCGCTGCCTGAACGTGCTTCACGGAGGGCACCTCATTCCGAGTCTGTCCCTCAACTCGGGCGGGAATGTCAAGCTCGCGACCTCATGGGTGGACCAGCTCTACACGCTGATCCGGATCAGCCTGCAGATCCTCAGGACCGACAAGAATGCGGTAGAGAACGCGTTCGCCTGGCTCGGTGCTGTCCATGGCCATGAGAAAGTCCCCGTGTGTGGCCGGGTCGAGGTCCCCGCTGGTGGCCATGTAAAAGTCCCCATCCCTCGTTCGTCGTGTCTGCCGGGATTGTGAGCCCCGGGCGGTGAC
>Ga0137365_10000033_pt1 | contig 55146 bp, 50 predicted proteins | sample SagtaG_9_FD_104799 | JGI IMG/M metagenome (GOLD analysis project Ga0137365, IMG submission 104799) | Vadose zone soil microbial communities from Sagehorn Ranch, Mendocino, California, USA - Sage1_L_40_16 metaG | ecosystem: Environmental > Terrestrial > Soil > Vadose zone | place: USA...
GAAACCGTCGCGAACTGGATTGCGGTCTGAGTCGTTTGCTGGTCGAACGTTCAGGGTTGAGGTTTCGGCGGAATTCGGACTCTATATTACTGGGGGGCGCTGTAACTTGTCGATTGGCGAGCTAATGTGGTTTCAGTTTCAAATCTCAAACTGGAGGAAAAACCTGATATCGTAGATCCCGGTTGGTTTGCGGGACTTGGCCTGCCCACCTCCAAACATGTAACTGATTTAGAATCAACAACCCAAGGCAGCAACCATCCAAATCCGTGTCGAGGAGGACGTGAAACTCAGACTCGAAAAGTACGCTGAGTTCATCGATTCCTCACCGGCTTACGTGGTCACCGAAGCTCTCAAACTCCTCTTTAACAAAGACGGAGAATTCAAGTCCTGGCTAGGCCAACACACCAACAATCACAACCTTAACCAAATCGAAGGAGGCTCTCTCACAGAGATCGCCAAGAAAGCATGAAAGTCCGCAACGTCCAATTCGGAGAGCGCAAGAGCCCAGACTCGTCCAGAGTGCATAGCTTGCGCCTTGCAGTCAGTTCGCTGCCAGTTGAATCAGTCAGGAAATTAGAAAGCGCGAATGGGGCAGACCTAGTGCCGCCACCAGCACCCTACGAGGCAGGATGGCCAGAACTACCGCATAACGGCCTTCAGAACGAAACCACAGGGAGAACAGAAACAGGAAGGGGCCGGCTGCTTACGGTGGAAGAAGTGTCTGTACTTCTGCACGTCCCTGTTTCGTGGGTGTACGGACGCACACGCAAACGATCTTTGGAGCGACTGCCGGGCTATCGGATTGGGAAGTACTGGCGCTTCCGTGAGGACGAAATATTGGCGTGGGTCGAGTCTCAAGGTGCAGGCTCCCATGCTTGACCTGCGCGGTACACTCGTACGTGACACAGGAAAAGGCAGACGAACCAACCACTCGAAAGAGAGGAAGAGAATGGTTCGCTGCCGTTATCAAGGTGGCTGTCTATTTATTCGAGGCAAGAAGCGGAAGATGTGGGTCGCACGCTGGAGGGAGAACGTGATCCAACCCGACGGTGTGGTACAAAGGGTACTGCGTTCCGCAGTACTCGGTCCGGTCAGCGAGTTTGCTGGCCGACTATGCTACGCAGGAGATTTATTCACTTCTTCTGCGCAAGCATCTGCTCCCGCGCTTCCGTGACTCACGTTTGTGCTGCTGGAACTGTGCGGGTCGAGGAGACTTGCTACAAAGGACACTTTGGCACTCCGAAGACACGCGCCAGCCGCCGAGAGGTTCCGCTTACCCCCGTAGTGACTCGGGCATTGCAGGCACACCGCGTGAGTTGTAGAGATACCGCAAACGAGGCGTTGGTTTTTGTAACGCGGCGCGGTACACCACTCGCCTCGAACAATCTGCGGAAACGCCAACTACATCCGGCTTCTCAACGAGCAGGGTTCGGATCGATCAATTGGCATTCGCTACGGCACACGCATGGGACGTTGCTCCACGAGCAAGGAACTCCTTTACGAGTGGCTCAAGCACAACTCGGCCATTCGCACATGACGACCACGCTTCAGGTGTACACCCATGCCAGCGGAAGTGCTCAGAGACAAGCCGTGGATCACTTGGAATCCCTATTGTTCCCAAGTGTTCCCAAATTTGCTGAAGTCAGCCAAAGGGCGAATTAGCAAATGATTGAAATTGCAGGCAGATGGTTGGTGGACGTGACCGGGATCGAACCGGCGACCCCCTGCTTGCAAAGCAGGTGCTCTCCCAACTGAGCTACACGCCCACAAGAGAAGCTGTACTGATTCTAAAGCACTTTCCAACATAACCGCTACTCCGATCCCTGATTCTTTAGGCCGACTGTGCACGAACTGTGCACGAATGGGCTTATTGCACCGCGGCTGTGCACATTGGCGCCGCTATCAAAGCGTTAGTGGCTGCCGGTGCCATTTCGTTGGCTCGGCGGTTGAGCTTTTCCAGGGCCTCGCGCTTCATCTGCAGCTTCATTTGGGAATACTTCTTGAAGACTTGCGCGTCGCTCTGGCGAAGCATCTGAGTTACCCACTCGTCGGCTACGCCTCCAGCACTCAGCCTCGTGGCATAAGTGGAGCGAAGGTCGTAAATCCTAAAGTAGGGAATCTTTGCTCGCCGAAGAGTTTTTCGCCAAACAGTCTTGAACGCCGCTTGGTGCCCGCTCGGATTCCGATCGCTCGGAAACAGAAACGGACCTTCACCCGATATGGCCAGCTGACTCTTGAATGCGTCGATGGCGAGCGAAGTGAGAGGAACCTCGGCGGTACCATTCGGAGTCTTCGAATCCGGTATCCAGATCACCGCATTTTGCAGGTCTACTTGGTCCTTCCTCATCGGAGTCAGTTCCTTGTAGACTCGCAACCCGGTCTCCGTGATTATTCGAACGACGTTCCGCAAATACTGCGGACCGTGGGATTCGATTCGCTGCTGCTCAGTCCACGTGACGTAGTGAGGTCTAAACAGTCCTTTCACGGCAACCGGGAACTCGACACCTGAACACGGATTTGCTGCTAGGAGCTTCTTGCGGACCGCCACGTTGAGCATACGCCGGAGAACTCTGAACTCCTGATGTATCGTGCTGGACTTGATTGCTCCTAGTTGTTTGTAACCGAGCTTGACCTTGACACGAACTCGCTGTCGGAGCCGTTCACGAAGATACAGTTCGATGGAATCCGCGGTGATGTCCACCAATCTGCCGGTACCAAACGCAGCCTTGAGGTGTTTTGTGCACCGTTCGTTCGCTTCGTGAGTTTTCGCAGCGCGCACGGGTGGCTTGGAATAGTTTTCCAAGAAGAAATCCGCCCATTGCCCGTAAGCCAAGGTTTCGCCCTTTCGTACGACTTCAAGGAGATTTTCGTCTCTCGCCTGAAGTCTTTCTCTTAGCCTCTTGTTTGCTTCCTGCCAATCAGCGGTCAGGCTGGACTCTCTTCGGGCAATGCCCTTGTTATCCCGATAGCGAATCCACCAGATTTCGGTGCCAGTCCGCCGATAAACGACTCCATCGTACTTGCGTGCTCTAGGCATTCTCCATCTCCTGTTTGAAGGAAGCGCGGAATGTTTCGAGATCCGATTTGAGGAACCGAATGTTTCGACCCATTACGCGGAGATGGGGAATCTGCTTCCGCTCGACCCAAAGATACACAGTTTGCACGCTGACGCCAAGATACTTGGCAGCCTCGCGAACCGTTAGTGGACAATCCTCGGAGATTGTCGAGTTCGCCCGGCCGAACTCAACGAGAATGTTGCGATTCACCGAACCTCCCTCTGGTTATCAGGTGGTTGACCTCCCTCAAGCCTGTCAGGGCCAGTCTTGGCGGCATCGCCCGCCTCTCGTCGCAACTCGGCCTGGGCCTTCGTGACAGTGCGCTGAGCATAATCCAGTGGGTCGTACTTTTCTTGCCCGCGGAACTCTGCGATGTCACGCACGATTTCTTCGGGAGAAACGCCGCGAGAAAGAGCGCGCTTTGCATATGCCCAGTCACGCTCCGATTGGCTTAATTGTTGAGGACCTGAAGATCCCGCTCTGTGGCGGGACAGATTTGGTCTCATATGCTCGGTGTCTACAGACTCTGTTCGAAGTTTGAAATCGTGTGGATGATAGGTTCGATCGGTGTGGGAGTGAACCCTTACGACGAACTCTTCTTCGTACTTCTTGTTCAAAAAATCCGGCAGACGAAGGACTCTCGCTGAATCTGTTGCAGCGGGGTCGCCGTCGAAATCGCGTGCCAAGGCATGCAGCAATGCTTCGGCGTGTTCAGGTGAGACCTGCTCAACTTTCCAGATGACTTGGAACTTGTCAGTTGAAGTGTTTAGGACATAGCTAGGTGGTGGGACGAGTTCTGACTTTTCGACCGCAGCAAGCGCCTTAGAGCCCTCGTGGTCAAGGTCCAGATATAAGTGCCTAATTGTTTGGAGATCGTCCTTTGTTCGGGTGTGTGCCTCGGGTTTTAGGGCATTCATGCCAATGTACACATCGCAGCCGTCTCTCTCGTTCTTGTAATGCAACCACTCCTGAAATTGAGGCTTTGCGATGCGGTCCGCAGTCGTGATGCGCTGCACAGTCTCGCCGCGCATTCGATTTCTCACCAGGATTGCTATGCGGTCGGAGGGATGAAAATTGGCACGGATATAGTCCGGCGCCGTGATGTCCTTTTTCTCTGACATTTCTGGGTTCATGGTTTCTCCTGGTCTTTCAAATAAGCAAAGGAATAATCGAATTGGTCGGCATCCGAGTCGTAGCCGTTGATTTCGAAGACTTCTGAGACGAATCGACGTCCTGGTCTGCGCTCGATTTGGACCACGACATTAAGCGAGTCGCCGATGTTGCTCTTGATCGCGCGATACGGGAGGTCAATGCCACTCTGCAGAACGCAGCTCGTGAATCGAGCTAAGGCTTGCTTCGCGGAACTGGCATGAATTGTGGAGAGCGTTCCTGCGTGACCGGTGTTCAAGAGTTGCAGAAGATCGAAGGCTTCTCCACCTCGAATTTCGCCAAGGATGATTCGGTCGGGCCTATGCCGGAGAGCTGCCTTTAGAAGATCGCGGGTCGCAACGGGAGGAAGGTCATTTTGTCCTTGCCGGGCTTCGAAGCGAACGAAATTCGGGCGCGCTAGGCGAATCTCAGCGGTATCCTCAATCAGAAGGATTCGTTCATCTTGCGGGATATACCAGGCGAGGATATCGAGAAGGGTAGTCTTGCCCGAGCCAGTCCCTCCACTTATTAGGATGTTCTTTCGCGCAAGGACGTACTGTTCGAGGCACTCGGCTAGAGTTTGATTGAGCGTTTCAGACTCGACCAAGTCGCGCATGCCGAGATGGCGCGCGTGGAACTTGCGTATTGTCAAAGTGACGCCATTCAGGCTGCAAGGCGGAATCACGGCAGCGACTCGACTGCCGTCGGGTAGTCGCGAGTCAAGAATCGGCTTCGACTCTGAAATGTCGTGACCAAGACGCCGGGCGATATTCTTCACCGCTATCATCAACGCTTTGTCGCCCAGAGAAATGCCCTTCTCCTGCTGAAGAAACCCACGTCTCTCTATGAACACCCGGTAAGGACCATTGATCATGATCTCGCTTATGGAGTCGTCCACAATCAAGTGCTCGATAGGTTTGAGGAATGGAAGAATCATTTCAAACCCGTTCATTAGAGCTCTCCAGCCGCGACTTGTTTGAAGTACGACTTATTGGGGTTGTTGAAGTAGGGCTTGAGGTAACAGAAACTTGGCGGCATAGGATTGAAGCCGTCGTAGGCGATGACAATGGACTGCGCGTTCTTGAGTTCTGTGAAGGCTTTCATGTCGAATCGGAGATCCGAGTGGGGGTAATAGCTCTTCGAGGCAGTGATGTTGGCCTTATGGGAGATCGCTTTTCCGGTTAGCAGGCTGACACGCGCGTCATGTCCGCTCTCGGACAGGTTGTAGCTGACTTTGAGCTGGTCCTCACGTCCACAGAGTTCACTTGCAGTGCGCGCTGAGAAGTCGTCAGAGAGTGCGAGGAAAATCTTCGTGCGAAAGGTCTGAATCAGCGTACGCCAGCTATCGCCTGGAAGAGCCGATTTCAAGGAGCTAATGCTCTGCGTGGCGATGATCGGAATACACTTTGGCTGACGCGACAGGCTGAAGAATTTTTCATCGCCGGTGGGTTCATTTTCGCCAACAGTTGCGAAGTGCTGGTATTCGTCACACAGAAGAAGGACCTGACGGAAATACTTATCGCGGTTGGCTTCGATAGCGGGGACGCGGTTCAAGACAGCTCTTTCGAAGTCGAGCTTCATCATGACGCCGAGTGCTCTCGCTAGTCCGGGATTCATGGCGACAGGGAAATTGAGTGCGCAAACCTTTCCGGTCTCAATCAGCCAACTGAACGACGGAAGGGGCTTGCCGAACCTGTGGTCGGCGTTGGCCTTCGAGTCGTAGCACTCGGGCGGCGGGCAAAACGTCCTCTTCACTACGGGGTTGTCATCGAAGAGAGAGAGGAAAACCGAAATGCCCTCAACGATCGAACTCCTAAGTTTTGGCTCAATGCGCTGCCAATCGTCGTAGAACCAACGTTTGACTGCTTGCAGCTGTTCGAGCCGGTCGGGGTCGATGCTGCCGAAGCCTGCCTCGCTCAGACATTCAAACTCGATAGACTTGCTTTCGAGAAACCGTCTCGCTCCTGGAGTGTCTTTGGCTTTGTGCATCTCTACGAGTTCGTCATAATCGAACCCAAACATCTTCAGGTCGGCGATATGGGCTATGCAGTCGGTCGCAGATACAAGCAAGAAATAACGCTCCTCAAGCCGTCGTTCGGCATCCTGAATCTTTTTCTCCAAAACATCCGGGGAAATGGCTGATTCGTAGACATCGAATAAGGTCACGTAGTCGTATGCAATCTTGTGGAGGAGGATGATGAATTTGACGAGATTTGTGTAGGCCTGCTGCCAGAAGGGTTCCTTGCCCTTTCCAAAGAGGTTGTTGAGGAGCGAAGCGATACTGTATGCCAGAGCGTATGCATCAAGGTCGTTGTGAAGAGGATTGTATCGGTATTGCGAGTCCAGGCTAATTTCGATGTAGTCTTCTTGTCTGTTATGCCGCGCGAGAATCTCTTTGATCTTGTGGCAGAAGTCCCCCTTGACCTCGAGAATGAGACCTCCGATCTTCTTGTCCTTATCGCTGGCTTTGTACGCCAGGAGCTGGTCCGCAAATGGGTACATGCAGCAGCTTGATTTACCGGTTCCTACGGCGCCAAAGATTGCGATGCCAGTGAAGAGTCCTCGCTCAGGAATGGCCAACCAGTGGGGAGCTTCCGCAGGAATAGGTTTGCGAGGGTTGTGGACCTCCCCGATAACGAGGGACAGCGCGCTCCGTTTGCCCGGAGCAGGGTAGGCAGGTAACCGGCCCGGTCGGATCTTGTGCGGAATCTTGAGGGCGAATATGTACAAACCAGAGAGCAAAATCGAGTAGCCAATATAGGGGGTCGTATAAAGGAACAAGATGTAGGAATACTTAAATCCAAGGAAGACTGGCCTTGCCCAGAGAAACATGAGTTCGAAGAAGAGATTCCCCTCGGGAAACGGCGTCCTTGTATAAAGGACCATCCCTGTGCCTGCCGCAAGCAAGCAGGCTAAGAGATTCTTTGAGTTCAGAACGCGTTGCATCATGCAGTTCTCCGAACGGCCACTCCGTCTTCTCGGGACTTGCCCTGCGTGGTGCTCCTTTGCTCCGTGCGCCACTTGCGGTATTCGGGGTCCCGCCACAACAGCTTTTTGAGGACGTAATTGGTGACATGGTCGGGGGTGCACTCGACGAAACGAGAGTAATCGTCGAGAAGTTCACTCACGGGCTGTTCGAGCTTGATGGAACGGCTCACTACTTGGGGTGGTTTCTTGATGTATGCCATTTTCTTTTCCTCCTATGGTTTCTTTTCTGACTCCGAGTCCTAGACGCGGCAAAAGATGTCACGCGCCGCGCGTGACTGAGGCGGGAGCGACCCCACGGAATCCCGTGACGCACTGTGCGTCAAAGGGTGGGGTCGCTCCCGCCTCATCCGAGGTTTTGCCGCGTTCAAATGTCTGGCCCTATTCCGCACCATCTCTTCTCGTTTCAATGACGTCGGCCCACTTGAACACCGAAGCGAACCTTCGCGTTGCCAGAAGTGGACCCAGAAGTTCGCTTCTGCTTCATTTCTTCGGAATGGTGGGCGCAAAGCGACTTCCCTTAACTAAAACTGTTCCGAACTCAACTTGTGCTTGAAGATTGTCATGAGACAATTCGGCCAGCACAGCCCCCTCACTCAGCGATCCTGCACACCAGCCCGAATAAAGACGGTCAAAGGGGTTCCCCTGAAATCGGCTTATCGCCTGATTCAGCCACTCAATATCTTGGGTGGCAAACAAGCCGTATTTCTTGAGTTCCCATGCTTTCCGAAAGCGGAAGTACTTCAGAACTTCTGCTGAATCGTCCGGTGAACGAGGCCCTTTTAAGCGCGATGAGAAAGACTGCCTCGCAGAGGCGAAGTGTGCAGTCGAATTGGATATATACAGGAAGTGGAATCCGCTCAGGCGCCTGAGGAGTGAATCGTAGGCGTTCAGATGGTTTACAAAACCAGTAAGCGTAGCGTGCCCAGGATCCACATAAGACAAGGTGACCACAGGGGAGGAAGAGACGCTGGAACTGTTAAGGAACAGGGGGTATTTGTCGACGAAGTAGCGGAGTGTCGGTTCGGTATGAGGATGGCCTACATAAGCCTTGGCAGGAAGACTCGATTTAGGAAGCGCGAGCCGCTCACAGAAGTACTGCACTTTTTGTTGTTCGGTTTCGAGATACTCGTGACTCAGATTCGCCAGAATGAAATCGAGGAGCACAAGGCGGGTCTTAATAAATTCAACGGAATGCCGGCGCCGGTTACGGAGGTTCTCTTTCCCGATTTCCTGGTAGAGTGTCTTGGAAAATAAGTGGTAGACCCCACCGGTGCCTTCATATTCTCGCCAACTCGCATGTCCACGGCTTTCCATCTTCTTTGTGAACTCATCTGTCTTGTAGCCCCACTTTGCGCCAGTGAACTTAAGGAACTGACGCGGAATGAAGTAGCCCGAATGGGTTGCCACGATATAAAGGAACCGAGCCTCATCCTCGGCATAGCCGAGGGCGTTTATGGCACGGATATCTTGGTCTGCGATCTTCATAGGCTCAAGATCTCCGCAGTGAGTTCTCGCTGGTCGAGGACCCGCCGCAGGCGGTCAGCCTCCCCACGCGAGGCGTAGAGCGTGAACCCGGCCCGCACCTTCTCTGAGACCTGGCGAGGGCGGTAGTGTTCGGTGAGCAGTTCCAGGTCTACACGGCCCATTTCACCGTCGGGTGTCTCGTACTCAATGCGTAGGTCGGGCACAGGGATTTTTCCCCGCACGACATGGAGGCCGTGGCGGTCCGCGATCTCTTGCCGGGCTTCCGCGCCGAACTTGGCAAAATCTCGGTTGATTTTCTTCTTCAGTTCGAAGTCCAGAGTGACGCGAAGATTCTTTCCTTCGTTGTCGATAATTCTGTCGGCTTCCTTTTGGTAGAGGCGGTAGATGTCGGCGTCGTGGTTTGCCTCCTTGGGCTTGACGAACCCGTAGTGAGCCGATTGACCTTCAGGAAGAAGGCGGTTCGCCCGTAGGAATCTGTGTCCAGCCTTACTGAGAGTTAACAGTTCGCGAGGGTTTGCTTCCGCCCCCTCGAATGTCCCACGTCGAATGAGTCCCTGACGAACTAGGTTGCTGATGTCTTCCTGCAACTCTTTGCGCTGGTCTTGATAGGCGTGTTTCGCTAGATCGTTGGTAGCAATGACTCTGAACGTCCCGAGCTCGGCGATAGTATGTAGTTCGGAAGTGCGCAATCGGTAGGCGTAGTCTCGGGCGTAAAACACACCACGGGGCTCCTGAAACCGAACGTCAACGGGATTAGGAGCGCGAGAGGTATCAGCGTTCCTCTCTACCTGAGAAGTTTGACGTACGTTTGGGCTTTGGTCCCGGTGAGTCGTCTCCTTGTCTGGAGTTCGTTCATGGGGAACAGAAACGTGCTCCCGAGGGTCTACGAATTCCGAAGGTGTGAAATTGCGCGACATCTCAGTCCTGCTCCTCCTCATCCTGCATTGGAGCCGGAACCGGCGAATGTCCTGCGGCGACTTGCTTGTCGATATGTGAAAGTTTGCGGCCCGTGTCCTTGAGAAAGAATTTGCGATGGATCACGTAGACTGCGGCGAAGACATTGCCAAATAGAACGGTGGCCCAGAGAAGTATCACGTCGGCGTACTGATGAATGAGGATGCGGCGGTAAGGGATCAGGAACTTTAACTCGCCCAGAAGCCAAAAGCCGAGGGCAAGTAGGATCGCTATGGTAACGATGAGCGCGTTGGCGATCATTTCATCCCCCTTGATGTAAGCAGGAATCTCGACGTGGTTCTTCCCTGAAACTCATTGCGTGTCGGGAGCGGGCGGGAAGCCGTTAAGCAACGGAGGCCCTCCAGGAGCGCGGCTGGGGTATCGAGGGGCACGTTGCATCGGATGGGCTGTGGCGCATGTTGAGACGAAGCGCGTAGGGAAAGGGGGGACGTGGCGCGCGGAGGTTGGGCCGATGTTGCCAGGCGACCGCCCGCGACCTCTGCGGTTTTGGTATGAAGTCGTGCTGTCACTTGAATGCCTCGTCTTCTCTGAAGTAGGTGATTGCGAGGCCCAGCGGATTAATGGGGATCAGCTCGTTGGGGACTCTGGTCTTGAAGACGAAAACGAAATTTGCAGTATATAGGTCGCGCTTGATCTCGCCGTGGTCTGCGGGGGAGTAATACACCATGTAGAAATCGACGCGAGCCTTGTAGGGAGGTGATTGCATCTCTTCAAGCGCGACTTTCTTCACGTCGATGTCAATTTCGGGGGCCGATGCATTGGTGATGAACTTCTTGATGATGTCGTCTTTGCGGTAGGCGTCGAGGATGCCGTCGGCGAGCTTTCCGTCGAGGAAATAGAGCGCCTTGGCGAAGTCATTCTGAATCGTGTAGCGGTTGCGGCGGTAATAAAGAGCGCAGAACTGAGAGAGAAAATACTTCGCTTCTGCGTCCTGCGGCTTGTACTCGAAATTGTGATAGTTGATGGCCTCCGCGCGCCCCAGATCGTCAATACGGATAACAAGGGGACGGAAGTTCTCAAAAGTACGGACCGTACGGAGGTCCACGAGTGCGAGGCCGATGGCTACGAGAGAGACGAGGACCAGGGCAATCTTGAGGTATGTATTGGTCACCATCGGGTCTCCGTACTGTTCGAGATAGAGGCGCTTCGCATCTTGAAAGCTCGCATCGTTGTTCATTAGAAGAACCTCTCCATGATCCCCACCGAGGAACCGCCGGCAGTCCCGCTAAAGATGTGATTGGTGAGAGCCGGTATTTTCAGGAGCGCATAGATCGCAGCTAGGAAGGTGATAAAGAGAACGGGAAACCATCCGATGAGCTGGGCAACTGAAATAGTTTTCGTAGGTTCAAGGCCGAGAATTCCAAGGACGAGGTTCCCGATAACATACACAACGGCCGCGGCAATGACCTGGTAAAAGGAATACTGGATGAAGCATCTGAGCCAGCCCCAAAAGATCCATTCGAGTTTTGGCACGATGAAGAACGGGACAAACAGCGGTCCGACAAGCACGCAAACGGCGGTGGCGATGAATCCGTAAGCGATGACAACAATCGCTATTCCTTGCGCTGCCGCGAGCAAGATGATGACGACCGCGTAAATCAAAGTTCCAAGGAAGTCCGCAACACCTGGCGAATCGATACGGGATTCGAAATCCGCAACACGCTCAACAACGGTTTGAAGTTCTGTCTGGTCAATCTTGTTCGCTAAGAACTGCGATTCGTCCGTCACTAAGTTGTGGAAGCTCGTGCCGATACCAGGGATGGGCGTGCTGTAATAGTTGACCATCGCGAATCCAAAGCTGATCGTGAGAAGAAGGCTTGCGAAATTGTCGAAATGAAGAAAGTGTTTGCCGCCGGCGGACGACAGTGCGGATTTCACGCCGTACCAGACAACGAGAATCGTCGCGAATGAGCGGAAGAGGTTTTGGCCCATCGCGTCGAAGAAGCCGAGGTTCCGTGTCAGCAAGTTGTTGATGGCCTGAAAGATGAACTGCAGGAAGTCAGTCTGCATGCCTCGGCTCCTCCGACGAAGGTTCTGGCGTTCCGCACCTTCACTGCATGCGGAAGTTCTGGAGTGAATTGGTCATTGTTCCGGTCACCTGCGCCATGTTTCCGGCAAGGCTGGCCCGACGCTGGATGTCGGCGTTGATGGCATTCGTAGTTGCCTCGCGCTGCTGCTTCGCGAGGATGGTTTGTTCTTCGAGAAGCGAGGCAAGCAGCTTGTTTGAATCCTGAAGGGTGCGGAGCGTGAGGACTCCGGCAGCGTTGATCTTGTTGAGGACTGCCACTTCGCTGTTGAGGTTTGGATCGTTAGAAAGAGAGTCCTGTTCCAAGTTAGCGATCCGATTTTGGATGTCTTGGGCGTTGCCACGCATGGAGCCAATGGTGGCGATGGCATTCGTGTTTGCGCCGTCCGACAGCTCGACGGATGCGTATTGAGATTTCACGCGGGCGAGCTCGTCAGCGGTCATGCCGGAAAGCTGGTCGGAGTTGTACTGGAAGATCTGCGTCGTTGCTTGTTGGTAGCCACTGTTGACTGTAGGAAGCTGGCCGGAATTGATTCCCCTCACCCACGTTCCTGTGTTGCCGTAGGTGTCCCTCGCGACGGTGTTTCTCCACTGGGAGAACTGTGCGCGATAGCGGGATGGCATATTGTTGAGGTTCTTGGCCATTTGCGCGGCCAAGTTGTACTGGGCGACAAGTTGTGCGTAGGTGTTCCTGAGTTGGATAAGTTGCTGCTGAAGCTGAAAGTACCTGAGCAATGCGTTGTGGTAGTTCGTCGGGTCGTAGACGATCCCCCCGAACCCGAATTGAGCTGATGCTGTTCCAACGCATAGAAGCAGAATCAGCAGAACTGCCAGAATCTTCCCTTTCATCGATCTCGTTTCCTTTCTTGCCTTCATAAATCCGAAGGCATCTTGTGATTGTTGTAGTCGGGCAGTGCGAGATCACCCGAGAGATAGACCTTGACTCGGTGACCCTCGCGGATGGTGACCGTAGGCAGAATGTTGAGAAAGCGGTCGAGAATGTGCGCGGAAGACTGAGCCATGCTTTGGCCAAGACCTTGGCGCATCACGTCGGTACCGGATGCTGTTAGTGCACTACCTGTACCGGCTTCCGCTACTGCACCAAGGGCGCCAATGGCGAGCGAAGCTCCGAAGATGCGGAGGTAGTGGTTGTTCACCTGGTCCCGCAGACCTGTGTCCCCAATTTGGTTGAGACCTTTGAACTGGTCGAGCGGGACGGAATAACCGTCTGGCATGACGAGCCTGTGGAATACGACAGCAAGGCGCGTCTGACCTAAGTTGTCGACTTTTCTTGTTTCGCCCAGAAGCTTCGTCCCCGCAGGGATCAGAAGGTGCTGGCGGTCGTGAGAATAAACGTGGGTTGTCAGCAGGCACTCAACAGGGCCAGAAAACTGGCCTTCGAGTCTGTTGATGAGGACGGTTTCAAGAACAGTTCCTTCGAATAAGACGTAGGTTTTCCCTGCCGCCGCGTTGAGCGCCCCACTTGGCACGGCGGCAGGGGATCGGCCTTCCTCCTTTCCGTCGTTGTTTTCCGCGGAAACGGTACGTGTAGAAGCAGCGACAGCGGGAGCTGGGTGCGATATCCCCGCTTGTGGAACAGCCATCGTCTGCATGTCCTTCAGAAGTTGCGTGAATTGTGCCGCGTCTGGGCCCGCATTCTGAGGATTGGCAGTTGATGGGTTGGAGTCCTGTCCGGAGTCCACCGGCGACTGAATGCCGGCAGGTGTCTTGCGATAACTGAGAGCGATATTGGAGGCAAAGAGCGAAAGATAATCGCGCTTCTTTCCCTCAGCCTTAATCGGGTCCTCGACCCGTTCCGATGGCTGGCCGCTGGAGGCGCCGGATTGGTTAGGTTGAGACCCTTGCGGCCCGGCTCCGAGCAAACGGCTCTGCTGTGCAAGAGCGTTTTGGGCAACGAGCTGTTCGCGTTGCAATTCCTGAATGCGATTCTGGAGTTCTGCGATCTTGGTCTCGTTGACTTCGATCGGTGCTTGTGCTGTGACCGCTGGCGCGGCGGTCTTCACGGCGGCCTGGGGCTTTTTTCCGCCAGTTAGCCACATGATGACAACCATTACGAGAGCCAGGCCGATGAGAAGCCACGACTGAACATTCTTCGGTATGAGACCGGGAGGTTTGGGAGCCTTTTGCTGAATCGGTTCGTTCATGTTTCGCCCTCACTTTTCCGAAAGCCGGCGCGTAAAGGTGAGCTTCTTATTGCCGATCGCGAGATAGCCGCTATCCAGGATCTTCGGAGCGATGTACACCCCGTTTTCGAACTGAAAGGTGATCAGATTCGGCTTGCCGTCTTTAAGTTCATAGAGGGTGGGCTTTTCGCGTGCACCACACTTGATGTAAGTGAAGACCGCGTCGTGATAAATCGCGGACAGCAGGAAGGGCTCGCGCGAAAGTTTCGAGTCGAATGTGTAGTCAAACTGAAGGCTCGATTGATAGTCAGCGCGAAACTTGTTGACCTCCTCCGTTGCCTGTGCCTGGGTGGCGCGGACCTGCTGGTCGGTTTGGCCGCGCAAAGTTTCGAGTTCCTTCTTGTATGCCTCGGCTTCGGCCGCTCGGACGTATCCTCGCAGATCTGTGTTGCTAGTTACGTTTGAGCCGTCTTTCGGCTCGATGAACAGTTTCAGATCCGGTTCGACATTCGGTTCGTTGCTGACTTCGGTCAATAAGAACGAGTAGACGTGAGCGCTTGTGGTGATGAGATTCAGATTGCTGCGAATGCCAACCTTGGCCGGGTGGACGTAGCAAAGATTGTGTGCACCGTTGATGATCCAGAATTCCTTGTCACCTGTCGTGAAGTCGAGGATCTCTTCGCCCTCGGGCAGCACGATTAGCGTCGAGAACCGAACCTTAGCGCGGACCTGGACGATATCCTGCCGGGAGTACTTCACGGTTCGCGCTGCTCCCGCGTCCGCCACTGCCGGTTTAGCGGAGACAACTAGGCAAAGCATGGACAAGATCGGCAGACTTCTAAGAACGGACTTGAACTTTGTACGGATCGGCATTTCTTTCCTCCTGATGTGTACGGATTTCGGGATTATCGAAACTTGGATCAAACTCACTGGCGACTTCTAGTGGGAGCAGAATCGGTCCGAAAACGGTCACGATTGCGCTAACGGAAACTGCGAGGAAAACAAGAAAGAAATAGAGCAGCGGATCGGAACCGAGAAGAAACCTGAGAATTAGAAAGCTTCCCACCGCTCCCGGAACGATCACGACCCAGAAAAATAAGGCGATAAAGAGTGCCTTTATCATTTCTCACCTGCCAGGACTTCGAGTCCCTTCTCGAATCCATGAATCTCAAAGGCTTCATTACGCTTGCGGTTGTCGTAGGGATCGTTCGTGTAGAGCCAGTAGCTCTTGGGATCGACCTTCAGGTTTGCAATTTTGGCGAGTTCGGGAGTCTTAATGAGGAACTGTTGTTTCGGAATTAGATTGGAAATCAAGTCGACTTCGTTGTCGTTCAGATGGAATTGCTTCTGGTAGGGGTCGCGGTCCATCTCCGGGTTGGCGAGGAAGATTTTTGTGGCACAGCTCTCGATGATGACGTCGAGGATGTCCGAACGCCGTAGCTCATCGAGGGATTGCGTGGAGAGCACCATCGCGGCGTTGTGCTTCCGCCAAGTCTTCAGCGCTTCGACGACATATCGCTGGATGCTCGGGTTCTTTAGAAACACCCAAGCCTCGTCGATGAAGAAAGCCTTGAACGTGGTCGTAATCAGCCTGTCGGTGATGACGGCATTCGCGCGGTGCAGGATGTAGAAAAGCAGGGGTTGGAGAACTTCGGGATACTGACTCATTCTTTGGAAATCGAAGCACTGGAACTGCGAGAACGAGATGGTGTCTTCCGAGTTGTCGAACAGGAAGCCGAACTGTCCGCCTTGAGTCCATTGTACGAGCCGGTCAGACAATTCGCGGCCGAGAGTGTTGGCAAGCACGCTCAGGGTGCGCAACGGAGGGTCAACCGCGTACAGGTTCTCGATCTGGTGGTAGAGGTCGCGTTCGGTCGCAGGATCGAGCTGTTCAGTGCCGGCGCCTTGAATCAGGACCTTCAGAAACAGCGCAAGGAAATCCAGGTTCTCCTTCGTTGGAGGAAGAGAGAATGGGTTGATTTTGAAGTCGTCGCATTCGAGACCCACTCGGACGTAGGAGCCAGCGAAGAGATGCGTAAGACTTTCGAAGCTCCCGCCCAGATCGAAGATGAATGTCTGAGGCTCGTACTTCTGCAAATTCGTAATTAGGAAATTGAGGAGGAAGGATTTCCCGGCACCCGTGCGTCCGAGAATCATGGTGTGTGCAACGTCCCGGTAATGGAGGTTTAGGAAGTAAGGCGTATGGTGGTTGGTCTCAAGAACCGCGAGATACTCCTGCCGGAGATGAGAGTTGCGAGGCTCGCCACAGTGGAGTGTAAAGAGAAACGAGAAGTCAGCGTAGTTGGTGTTGAGGAGATAGAGATAACGCAGGTTGAACGCGAAATTACCAGGAACCGCCGCGAGAAATGCATTCAGCAGGTTGTAGTTTTCTTCGTAAAGCTGCGCGTCATGGACGCTGAATACTTTGTAGAACTCCGCGCATGCTCGGTCCACTTTAGAAGGATCGAGATCGTAAATGACTATAGTGAGAGAGAATTGGCCGAAGTAATTTCCGCGAAGCTCAATTTCCTTAATGCATTCCCCGAGTTCGCGTACCTGAGACTCCTTTGAGTCGTCGAGGAGAACGTCTTGGGGCGGGGCATCGTTGAGATTGATCTGGCTGATGAAGGATCGCTTGGTGTTGTGGAAATGACGCCGCTTTGCCTGAATAGTTCGCCGGGTCTTCCCAGAATCTTCCCTTTTCCATTCGGTGACGACGTAGTAGTTGGCCTGGACTTCGAGCAGGCGCTTGAAGATGAGCGGAAAGCTATGCGCGGATGGCTCCTTTAGTGTGAGAGCCTTGACGTAGTAGTCGTCGAGACGGAGATGTCCCCGGTGACATTCGAGATGGGACTCGCAAAGGTAGAAGTCGAGGAAAGTGTCGTACTTAAGCTTCGCCAGTTCGAGCTTATCGGGTGCCAAGTTCAGCGTTCGTTTGAGAATGCAGAAGGCTTCTTGTTTGTCGAGAAGCCGCACTGTCAGGAAGTCGCTGACCTGCAGGATGAAACTCTCAGCCTTCTGCAGCAATGTGGCCTGGGCCTTGGCAATTTCCCGGTCGAACAAGACAACGTGCTTCTCCGTCGAGAAATATGCCAGGAACTCGCCGAGAGCCTTCGCTGGCTTCTTGGGGAAATCGGCGAGCGTGTTACCGAGAGTCCGGGTGTATCGAAAACCCTCGAACAGAATCACGTAGTAGATTGAGAGGGAAAAGAGGGTGTCCGCCTTCGCAGCGAGATATGCGACTCGATTCTGGATTGCGGTGTCGACGATGGGATTTCCATAGAGCTTGTAGGGGATGGACTCGTTGTTTCTTTTGAACAGGTATTGATAGACGCGGTAGTTCTCATCGAAAAGTTTCAATGCGGACTCGAGCCTCTTCGTTATGCCATCGATGGAAGCGCCGTCAAGGCACTCGTAGTCCACTCCCCGTACTTCGAGAATGACGCCGAGATGTCCGGTCTTTGTGAGAAATACGTGCTGGTCGATGAAGCCATAGAGGTTCACTTGCTCGTTGAACGAGCCTGTTTCGGAGTAGTTCTTGAAAATGCGCTTGAGCCTAAGCATTGCGCACCCTGCGAATGGAAATGGGGCTGAATTTTGCGGGATCGTATTGGTTGCGGAGCGTCGCCGCTTTCAGCAAAAAACTGAGAATCTGCGGGTCGGTCTTCGTCGCCCAGCGCGCGAGGAAGTAGAGCAGCAGGAACATTAGGAGCCCGCCTAGCAGGCTCCCGAGTAGGTTGAACGTGGCGGCACCCAAACACATCGCGAAGAAGAAGAGCTTTCTTTCCGCACCAAGAATGGTGAGTGGTCGCGATAGCGACCGATGAACTGCATTTACTCGTCTGGTATCCGCCATGTGTTCCTCTCGCCGTTATTTGCTTTGATCGGCGATCACGGGAAGAGCCAGGCCATGAAGTTCACGGCGGCGACGGCCATGCCGACGCCGAAGAGGACGCCGGCGAGAACGCGCTTTGAACCACCTTCCCCGAAGGCGAAAGTCAAGCCGGAAACTACGATTGCGACGAGAGAAAGGCCGCGGGCGATGGTGCTGGTGAATGCCTGCATCAAGACGTTAACTGCGTTCTCCCAGGGAGAACTGCCTTGTGCGAGCACAGGGACAGCAAAAAGCAAAGCCATTGCGAGAGCAGCGAGATTCCTGGACACAAACTTGGGTCGAGACGCCTTGCGCAATAGTGTTTTCATCGTCGTTCTTCTCCTCCGGTGAACTTCATTTCTTCGAAGAGTTGCAGGGAGTTCTGCCGTGCCCGCGGCTGGCGGAAGCAATCAGAGACACGGAGGGAGGGCCGCTGTCCTGGTGATTGCGCCTTGATCTACCTCAAGGCACACGTGGAGCGTGCGCTCCATTGACAGGGTTTCTACCTTCGCGCCCGGCTCGGAACCATCGAGCGGCACGCAACTGAGCAGGGTGGCTGACCGAAGTGGGACGGCTCCACCAAGCCTGCGGGGAATAACCAGCGAGAACTCCCCTCACTATACTAAGAGGCCTTCAGAAAGGAAAAACTCAATAAAAAAACAGCACATGACGAATTTATCCGCGGCGGTGGAGCAGAAAGTTTCCGTTCGTGAAGCAATTTCAGAATCGCTAGACTGGTCATAGCCTATGTAAAGCCTGTAATCTTCGGGCGCGGAGGTCCCCAGCCATGGCGCAGATGCCGATTGAGGTCATTGAAGTTGGCGATTTGGCGGGCTTTGATGTTAATCGAGCACTGTCATTGGCTAACTCACTACAGCGAGAGTTCGTTTACGTCAAGTTGAGCATTAGCGACGCTAGGGACCTTCAAAACTACGCTTTCCAGCAGATGAAAACGCGCGAGTTCCTCGATACCATGGAAAAGTTTCGCACACGAATCTCTGGCTACCATCCCTACCTCATCGCTTTCGTGGATGCTCATCTAGAAGGGGAGGATTACGTGAACATTTTTGGATCTGATCGCCCTGCAAGGGGTCTCGCAATGTTCACAGTGCACGGAGTACCAGAGCGCATAATCCCTGCTGACCGGATGCTCTCCTATTTTGTTTATTACCTGGCTAAGGCTACGCTCTGCTTTCTGGCGCCTGAAAAAAAGAACCATGACGAGACCCGACGTTGCGTCTTCGACAGGAAAATAAGCAAGCGAGACATCGTGGAGAGTATGAGAGCGCGAGCGTTATGTGACCCGTGCAGGAAGGAGTTACTTAATAGAGCGGGTGGCGTCTCGCCGCACCATTTGCAAGCCATAGATCGACTCTTCAAAGCCTCAGGGGATATTCTCGAAGGTAAGGCTGGGCAGGTGTCATTGCCACGCGCCTTTGTCGGCTCTTCATCTGAGGGGCTGCACATAGCGAAAAGACTTCAGAGAATGTTAAGCGACGACCTTTCCTCTGTTATTTGGAATCAAGGCACCGTGTTTGGACTCACGGATACGACCATCGAATCTCTAGAGGAAGCCGTACTTGAATATGATTATGGGATATTCGTGCTGGCGAAAGACGACAAGCTCGTGTCACGCGGTAATCGTCGTCATGTCGCCCGAGATAATGTGATATTCGAACTGGGACTGTTCATGGGAAAACTGACGAGGCGACGGATACTTGTCGTCCAAGCAAAGGGCGTATCTCTGCCGAGCGATCTGAGTGGTTTAACAACGGCTAGATACGACTCGAACGAAAAAAGTATGTCCAAGGCTCTCCGTAATGCCGTAGAACAAATCCGCTCACGGATAGGCGTACAACCATCAAGCAGTGCCCCTCGAGGCACCCGCGCACAGTGACTTGCGAGCCGGGCCTGTTTGACTATGGGAGCCTTTCGATTCTGGGTGGTGTCCTAATGTGACTCCGGGCCGCTTAAAAAGGGGGCAAGAAATGACTGGAGCTTCAAGGCTTTTATGTTGGCTGCTGGCTCTAGCAATGGTGTGCGCGGCTGGGCACGCGCAGAGCGCTCCTGAGAAGTCCCCGATTGACTCGAAAGTGGAGGCGTGCACGCAGGATGTTCCGATGCTTGTGTCTTCAGCGCGGCTGGCGAAGCAATCCCTCGCGAACTCCTCTCTGTCAGGTACGCTGTTTGAGAGCGGCTGGAAAATAGCGCACGTGTACCTCAAGCAAATCTCTGATTGCGCTGAGCTTGCTGGCAAGATGATCGCGGCCCGCCAGTCGGTGCCGCCAGGCCTCGTTGACCTCCAGCGCGAATACGTCGAGCTGCTCTTCCTACTGGAGGCGCTTAGCACACACCTGTCCACGGACCTGGACAGTAAACACTTTCCCGCCTGCAGGAAGGTGCTGGACTCGGGGATCATCGACCAGGCCTGGAACTTCATTAACGCAAGCAACCCGAGTACCGTTAAGATTGGCGATGTGATGCCTTACCTCAGCGCGACCCACGACCTTATCCTCTGCAGCGCAGAAGCGAAAAAGCATGGCATGCCCGGTGCCTCCGCTGAGTTATTCAGTCTCGTGGCTGCCATCTATGACCTCGAGAGCATAGCGGACACCAACAGCGAGGCTCGGCTCTTGAAAAATGTTGGTCCGGCTGCGCCTGACCGGCTCGTCAGGATTCAAATTCAGGTTCTCCCGCCGCCGGGCCGCATGAGCCCACCACAATCCTGCTCGGGCACGGTCTACGGCGAGGGGCCGGTGAAAACGATCAGTTGGGAATGCTTCTGAGCAAGAGAAGAACCGCAAGATGTGAGCGGCCCACGAAATTAGGACAGTACCCGATTCTGGCAAAGGATGAAACCACTCTGTTAAAGTGTACTGACCAGTTCCAAGGCTTTCTCCAACTGCGCGTCAACGCCAGTCCCGAGCGACTCCGGAGTGTTTTCAACAGTCAGATCAGGTTGAACTCCCTTGCCCTCTATACAGTCCCCTTTCCAGGTATACCAGCCCGCGACCGGCATGCGGAGCACATATCCGCCGGGCAGCTTGAAATTGGCACCACCGAGCACCTCACCTGCTGTTCTTGTGCCGACGATTGTAGCGAGGCGATTCTCTTTTGCGAAACTGGCGACCATTTCCGCTGCGCTGTGGGAATGCTCGTTGATAAGAACGACGGTGCGGCCATGGAACGGCTGCGGGCCGAGGCCCTCTGTTACGAGGACCATTGAGCGGTCCCTTTGAAAGATTTTGAAACGCACGGCCATGAGGAGCAGCTCTGCTTTTGTGGGAGGAATTTTGCCAATGCGAGTCAGTTTTTCCTTTTGGTAGCCTTTCCGAAGCCGCCGTCGCGTAACGCTATAACCTATTTCCACTTTGCCCGGACATAGATAGCTCAGGAGGCGCAGAGACCCTAACCCGCCCCCGATATTGCCTCGAATGTCCACGATGAGCCGTTGAACGCCGTGGTCTTTCAGGTCGCGAATAGCGGCATCCAGACCCCTAGCGAAACTCTGGCCTACAGCTCCTGGAAAGGTCGCTACTTTGACTACGCCTGTGTCGGGAGCAAGCATCCGGTGGGATAGACTGCGGGGCTCAATCATCGGTGGACGGTCCTTTGCCGCTCGATTTGGCACTTCGATAGCAACCTGGCGCTTGCCGCCGCTGAAAGTTCCGATCTCAAGTTTATGGCTGCCGCCAATGCGGAAATTTGCAGACTTTGGTGGTATCACCGGTTCGGAGTCCACGGATAGAAGGAGTTCGCCTGGGTGAATCCCCGCCTGGAATGTCGGCCCGTCTTCAATCACATCCACAAACATCCAACGCCTGCCTTCTGGAGTGTCGACGGCGCGCAGCGTGGCGTTGATGGAGTAGGGTGCTGGGACACTGTTGCGGCGTTGATGAAAAAAAGCTGTGTGACTGCTGCCTAGGGCTCTGAGGAGTTCACTCACCCCGGTTTCGAACGCTTCTGTGCTCTCCACAGCAATGAGATGTGGCACGCGTTCATCGACGAGCGCAATCCACGGGCGATAGTCCTGATTCGGGTTGCTGACGTTGATGTGTCGTTCGGGAACGAGCTTCTTGAGGACGCTGAGGATCTTTGCTCGGTCCTTTTGCGTGAGTAGCGGCGATGTCGTGGTTTGTCTGAGTGACATTTATCGCTTCCCTACTTCGTGGTAGTTAGCCTGTTAGAGTTGAAGCTGATGGGATGATCGCCCACCCCGTCCAACCTGAAGCTAGCCCAATAATACGGAATCGCCTGGGCGCCATAAGTCTTAAGCATGTCCCGCTTGGCCGCAGTCAAGGCATACGCGACCGTACTCCTTTCGGCCAGACGAGCGTAGAAACGCTTCATTAGGTAGAGGGTAGAGGTGTCGTCAATGCTCCAAAGCGTGGAAACCACATTCTTCGCACCGGCCAACATAAACGCGAGAGAGAGATTTGCGATGCCTTCTTCGCCCTGCAGACTGCCGACCGCCGTATCGCAGGCCGACAAAACGACCAAATCGGCATTCGTATGGAGGTGAACGATCTCGCTTGCCTCCAAAATGCCGTCGTCTCCTGATGGCGAATCGCTGAGAAGTATCAGTGCGGCTCGGTCAGGGTGTTTCTCGTTTGCCACACCATGTACTGCCAAATGAATGATGGCGTGCTGGTCTAGATTCGAGCGCTCAAACGCAGATTTTGTTGCAGCTGGTCCAATTAAGAGAGTATTCGTGCCGCTGTGGACTGCGGCTTCGGCTGCGAGAACTTCGTCTTTGGAAGCCGGTAGACTAGCTAAAGCGTCGTTGGTGTACCCGCGCATCTTTGCCAATTTGTTGAGGTCTGGCGTTTGGGCGTAAGGGATGCCTCCAACCGCGAGCAGCGTTTGTTGTGCGAGCTGGTGCGGCTGCATCGAGTTCAGCAAATACATTGCGCTCGCAGAGGGTGCGTACGTTATCGTGCGGGAATAGACCAGGTACCGACCGCTGCCGTCAACGAGGGCATCGAACGGCAGCAGATGGAGGCGGCCGTCCGGGACGATTACCAGGCGCTCTTTCTTCGCTACCTCTGGAATCTCCTTCAAGAGAGCGGAGTAAAGCTCGCTTCCTTCCGCTTTGGAAGCTCTTTTCGTTTTCAATGTCTTCAGATATGCGGCGACCATTTTTTCGACGTTTTCGCGGCCAGCAACGGGGACGACCCGCGCGAAGTCCCGGCTGATCGCGAAACAGTAAGAGTGAGGTTCCGCGAGAACGTACTCAAGAATCAGTTGGTTTGCAGCAAGTCCAGCGCGTACACGTTCGAGCGGGATCGTTTCCCATGGGCGGGACTTCCAGGGGCCAGAGGCCGGAGCAAGCCATCGCGCCTGTTCGGCAAGAAAAATGTTGTCACGAATTTTACGGACTTGTTCAGCGGACTTCGCTCTTGTCAGTTCCAGATTCAATCGGCTAATCTGGCTCTCGATTTCCAGCTCCTCTGGGGAATCAGGTGGTTTTCCGCTCATCAAGAGTTCAGTAGTTACACGCCCGCGGGCATGCTCAAGAACCGAGAACGCTTTGGCAGTATCGTTCAAGTGGTCTGCGACCAGACCGAAATGTTCCGCGTAGACCGCGCTCATCGCAGTGATAAGGCCAATCTTGCCGTGCGCGGAGGTAACGTTGCCGATCATCGCGTCCAGGATGTCTGAGGCGCGATCATACGTCGCGCTGGCATCGCGATATTTGCCCTGGCTTGTTTGTAACTGGGCGAGTGCTTGTAGCCGCAATGGGAGCAAATAAATATCACCGCTGCTCTGCGTCGACTCTGCTGCGGCTGCTGCCAGGGATTCTGCTTTCGGTAGGTCGCCCCTCTTGCGATAAATGTCTTCTAAATAGAATTGAGCGTCTGCAAGTAGACGTGTGAATCTGCCTTTCTGAGCCAGATCGATTGCTGCTTGCAGCTCTTCAACTGCCTTCGCTTCATCCTTCTTTGCAACCGCCACGGTCGCGGCCGTGATGAGAGCCTGAGTTTCTTTGACATGTTTCTGTTTTGCACGAGCTTGAGCGATGATCTCGTCGGCGAGCTGCTCTGCGGCGTCGAGTTTCCCCATACCCCTGAATGCCTGCAACCTGCCCTCGTTGACAACAAACTGGTATCCGGCATCAGGATTGGAAGCCGCAATCTTCAGTGCCTTGTCGAAGTATCCGAGCGCGTCATCGTAGGAAGCCAGTTGTACGAAGGCATGTCCGATCGCGGCCAGATAGCGGATTTGTGCCCCGGTATCCTGAAGCATCGTCGCTCCGATTAGAGCGCCAGCAACCTTCTGGCGCGCTGCCGCCAGGTCCCCTTCGAGAAAGAGTGCAAAACCGAGCTCGCCCGAGGCGCGATTTTCCCACTTTTTATCGCCGAGAGCCTGGGTGATCTTGAGTGCGGCTTCCCAGTCGCGGCGCATTGGTACGGCGTCAATTTCCCCATCGATGTCGCCGCGAACCATTAGACAAAACAGTCTGAGTTCGCTATCTGACTGGAGCAGTGGATTCTTGTTTAGCTCGGTGCCCAGCTCTTCCGAGACTTCCGGGAGCGAGAGTTGTTCCATAGTTGACCGAAGCCGGCCTAAATGCGCGTATAGCGCATTGCGACTATCTCCGCGCGCGCTATAAAGTTGCTCGGCTTGAGTAAACAATGAGGCCGCATCCGCCCAGTTGTATAGGTCGCCATAACGAAGGGCCTGCTTTAACAAAACATCTGGATCATCTGCCGTTGTTTGCGCATGCGCGAATATGCAAATGGCTCCGGAGAGAAAAAGCCCAACCGCGACTCGCCTGACACTCATCGTTTTTGCTCCGTGCTGTTAGGTTCTATCGAAACTGGCTGAACGAGGCGAATGCCGGTCGAGGATTGAACCTCCAGGTTGTAGTTACCAGTTCGGATTTGCCTGAAATCCGCCTCAACTTGAATGAGCGTTTTGCCTTTGAGCAGATGCGCTTGGGCAGACTTCGACCAGACTGTCTCGCTTTCCGCCGTCAGCTTCAAATCGTAACGCTCCTCCGCACTTGCCAACGGCAAGGTCAGAGTCAGATCGAGCGGTGAACTTGGAACGAGAACTCGCCGCTGAGTTCCCGTTGCAGATTCCGTGCCGCGGACTGGAGAAAGTGCGCTCAGGTCGAGGCTAAATGGCGAATAGGCCACAGTGGGATTCAGAGGCTCAGTAGGATTCGGCTTTCGGTGTGTATCCATTGGAGGCGTATTCGGCTGTCGAATTCCGTGAAGCAAGAGCCCAACGCCGATTGCGATGAGCAGCATGCATAGAGCCGCTGTCCCGGCGAGCACGGGGTGGGCCCTGGTCCATGCAGACACACGTCCCCAAGAAGATCCCCGGTGCGCTTCCCTCTGCGATTTCAACTCAGCGAGGAGCTCCGCGTAGCGCCTGAAGCATGGAGAACAAACCGCCAAGTGCTCGGTGACCGTGGCCTCACGTTCGTTCGGGCTGAACGCGAGAGACCGGAGTGCCGCGTCAGGGGGGCATCCCTCGCGGTCCGGGTTAGGAAAAGCCTCCGAAAGATAGGAGCGCGCAAAGTCGAGTAGCTCTCTGTTCTTTTTCTCGAGTGCTGCGCCGTCTTTTATTTTCATTCTCATTGTTCAGAACCGCTTGCTCAGGCTTTTAGAATTCATAAATCACTTCTTAGGCCGAGCCTCACTCCAATCTTGTGGAGCGCCTGATTGAAGCGGGACTCCGCAGCGTGACCCGATATGCCGTAAGACGACCCAATCTCTTCCCAAGAAAAACCTTGAATGCGCCGATAAAACATATCGCGGGTCACGGGGTCGCACCTTGTCAAAAGTTCATCAACCAGAATCTTCAATTCAAGCTCAGCCTCTGGGTCAGTTGAGTTGTGGGAACCTGCCGAGCGCACGCGAACGGCGTCCTCCAAGAGCAACTGGCGCTTCTTGGTCCTGTTTACGCGCCGGATGAAAGCAAGGAAAAGATACGACGGAAGGTCTCGAACAGTATTCTGAGTGCGGTGCCTTTTCGCGTCTAGAGCACGCGAAACTGTGGCCGCAGCCTCCTCCAATAGAGTCGCCGCTACCGCAGGGTCAATCTGCTCTCTTTCGGCATGCTCGATCGCGCGGCGCCCGACCTCCTCGGCAGCGTCGAGGACAGAAGGGCTTATCCTCCGCCCAAGGCGGTCCACAGGGCTAATGCGGAAGCTACGATTAGGCGGCCGCGCGCCTCCATCCATGATGGGTCATCCTCAGCCCAAAATGCGCTGGCTGGGTGCGCACTAACCGGGCCGACCGACTTATTCTGCGTACTACAACTCATCGAACTGCTTCTATAACTCCGCCATAGCACCCTAAATTCGAGGCTAGTCTCGCCTCTATCTATTAAGAGTACTTACTTTGGAAAAACCTCAATCAAGGGGGAAAAGAATCCGTTGCCGGACATTGATGGACACCCCCACTTCAACGTGACAACCCCTGTCGCCTATGTTGATGCGGGAGAAACTCTGGGGGTTTTATCGCCGGCCACGTAATCCTCTAGTACCGTAGTACTAGAGAGGCATGGATTACTTTGCGGGTCTTGGAGAGCACCAGCTTCCTATTCGGGTCTTGGCAGGATCGGGACGGTCGGACGCCCATGGACACGACAAGAGGGCCTCGGGACCGAGGCCCTCGTTAAAGGCGGCCGCTAGAACGGCGCTGTGTCCGATGCTTCGGGAGTGTGATCCGAAGCATTGGAGCCAGAGGCTAGAGCTTCCGGCTCGGGTTCGCCACGGTCGAGCTTACGCACGACATCGGCGCGAATGCACCAGAACGTCTGCTTGTTAGTCTTAGCTTTCTTGCCTTTGCCGTTTACGCGTTCGTACGTGGTGCTGACGAGGCTGCCCTCGACGAGCACGTGCGCGCCTTTCTTGATGGTCGTTGCGACGTATTCGGACAGCCGCGGCCGAAACACGCAGACGCGGTGCCACTCGGTCTTCGAGGCCCACTCGTCGTCGGTGTTCTTCCACGACCGCTGCGTCGCGACGGACAGAACGGTGAACTTCGAGCCGTTGTTGTTCCGCGCTTGACGCTGCTCCGGGTCTGCGCCGACGAAGCCGATGATGGTTACTGAGTTGAGGTAAGACATGAATTTTCTCCTTTTTCTTGCCCCATTTTCCTGGGGCACCCAAGAGCGAGGGCTTCTGCTCCCAAAGCGAGGGGACGCTTTTTCGGAGGGGCACGATAAATCTTCGACGGCGTATCAGAAGATTTCTTGGGAGGAGCCGAACAAAGCAGAGTCAACGAAGCTGCCGGGCGCAGGAATTAGCCTGAAGCTGTGCCCAGGAAATGCGCGGCAGAGAAAGGGGATATATCGGAAACGGAATGGGCTCCACAGCAGCAAAGAGGGTGTCTGACCTGGTTCCCTCTATTCATTCAGCGCGGGACAATGAAAGTGTCGCGGCAGTCTGCGGCGGGCCCCGAAGTCGAAGCCAGGTAGGGCCTTCGGATCGGATTTCGCTGTAGTATCGTAGAAGCCTTATGGACAGGACACGAGCCATGCGAATGGCGGCGGAGCTCCGTGGCAAAGCGATTGCTGGATGGGTGATTGACGAGCTGGTTGATTATGGCAAGTCGGCTCTAGTCCTGTCTGCTTCGAAGGAGAACCAATTTTGTATTCTCAAGTTGTTCGACCCTGAGATCGTGGAGCGGTATGGCGAAGCCGTCCAGAGGGAAAGGGTCACGCGGGAACGTGCGCTGGTCGGTAATGACCATCCCAATCTGGTTCCAATATTGGACGCAGGCGAGGATGGAGGGTTTTTTTATGTTGTCATGGGCAAGGTTCCGGGAAGACCTCTGTCAAGGCGTCTGTCGGAGTTGCCGCGTAACCGAATCTGGCCGCTGATAGAGCAAATTGCCGCTGCTGCCGAGTTCCTCGAAACCCTAGGTTTTGCTCATCGCGATATTAAGCCCGACAACATACTTGTAACTGATGATTTTACAACGGCTGTGCTTCTGGATTTGGGTGTCCTCAAGCCATTTGTCGGACAGGTTGTCACTGATTCCGAAAAGATGCCTTTCATAGGAACACTTCAGTACAGTTCGCCGGAGTTCCTGAAGCGTCGAGAAGATCCTACGGCGGAGGGTTGGAGAGCTCTCACGTTCTACCAGCTGGGTGCGGTGCTACATGACATGATCATGCGGAAGAGGATCTTTTCCGACAATGAGGAGCCCTTCGCGCGGCTGGTCGATGCGGTCACATATGTGAATCCGGAGATAACTGCCGCCGATGTTGCCCCTCAGCTGGTGTCGCTCGCTAAGACGTGTCTCAGCAAGAAACCTGAGCACCGCCTGGCATACGTCAAGTGGACCGATTTTCGACCAAGGGATGTGTCAGCGTCATCCTTAGCCAATCTGAGGGATCAGGTGAAGCGTAATGCTGAGGCGGCGTTAGGAATTCGCATTGATATTGAGGATTTAGCGGAAAAGCAGCGAACAATCCGTGCAAGCACAGCTCGAATTCAGGTTGAGGTCGAGAGTTTCGTGCACGAAGAGACTATAGGCAATGGATTGTTTCCTCCCGTTTCGACACATCAGTATCCAAGTCAAAACGTCAATGTGGCCATCACTGCGTTCTCTTTCGCGGTGGCACCAAGTCTTGGGTTGGTCAATCGACTGCATCTTGTGTTGCGCACTTCTTTAATAGATCCGGGATCTGGACTCGTCGAAATCGAGGGCGCTGCTTTCTTGTCGTGCAAGGCTGGTCGGGCGACTCCTCCAGATGTTTCAAACTTCGAGGGGGAAGAGCTTTTTGTTGGATCTTTTGAAGCAGCCCTGGTTCGTGAGCGTGTCAGCATCGCACTCTACGCCGCGCTTGCCCAGGCGCAGGCTGCACAAGCGGAAATCGGGGGCGAGGTTTTGTTTTTGAAGATTTCGGGAAATATCGCATGAATGAAACTTGGTGGCGAGAATCGAAGCAGTTGCGCGACGAGCAAAGCTCAGTCCTCGTACTGCCGGCCGATAGCTCTCATTTGCTTACTGGACCGCCGGGTTCGGGCAAGACCAATCTGCTACTCCTGCGGGCAAATTACCTCTACTTGGCAGGACACAAAAACATTTTGGTTTTGGTGCTAACGAGAACCCTCCAGGAATTCATTGCAGCAGGTGGCGCGAACTACAAGTTCCCTGTGGGCAAAGTGAAAACAACCAGAAGGTGGCAGCTTGATTTTTTGAGGCAGTACAACGAAAGCGTCGATTTGTCGGGGAATTTCGAGGACCAGCGAAAAAGAATTGTGGAAAAAATCGCATCCATCGTTGATGATCGTCATCTGGGGCAGGTATATGACACCATTCTCATCGACGAGGCTCAAGACTTGCTCCCAGCCGAGGTCGAGCTATTCAAAAAGCTCAGTCGGTACATTTTCGCGACTGCGGATGTACAGCAAAAGATCTATTCAATCCCTGATTCATTCCCTGTGGTCAGAAAGAGCGTTGATGCAGAACATCGTCTCCAATACCACTATCGCATTGGAAGGGAGATCTGCAGACTCGCGGATGCTCTGCATAAGGGTACTCCAGACCATCATCTCCTTAGCGAGTTCTGCAACTACGATGATGCCGCGCGCCCCTCTTCAGCGGAGCTCGTAGAGGTTGAAGATTTCGGCGCACAAATTGAGAAGGCGCTCGGTTTCTTGCCTTCACAGTTGGAAGCTTATCCTGAAGAACTGATCGGCATAATGTGTCCGACTACGGAAAAGACCCTAGGGATTTGGGATCGTATAAGGAGCTCAGAGTTCGGTAAGATTGCCGTGATACAAGGGGGTGGCGAAAACGCGCCATTCCGACCGGAGACTCGTCTGTGCGTCTCGACATTGCATTCAGCGAAGGGACTGGAATTCCGAGCAGCGCACGTCCTCGGATGCGAGTCTCTGGAAGCAAGTCCGCACAGTCTGAATTTGACCTATACTGCTGTCACGAGGACGAAGACTTCCCTCAGAATGTACTATTCGCAGCAAGTGCCGGGTTTTCTCGAACAAGCGTTTGCAGACTTGCAACTTGAACATGAACCCCCAGACTTGGATGACATCTTTGGACGGAAATAGAATGTGGTACAAATCATGCAGTCGCGAAGACTTGCTCGAACTTATCGAACGTGACAGGGGCGCGGAACTAGCTGCGTACAACTTCGAGAGGTTTACGGAGCTTCCCATCGGACGTTCCCAACCGATTGCGTATTGGAAGGATGATCCTCGACAGGGTTCCTCAATTCCCACGGGTGTCATAATTTCTGTAAATGAACTGCGAGATTTCATCGCTTGGGTTGCGACATATGTCTCACTGCGTCCTTTCAGCGCGTACTGCCGGATTGTCGAGTCGGAGGCAACCGAATACCTTTCAGAGATGCACGAGCCTACGTTAGCCCAACTTGAGAATTGCTATTTAGGAACTATCTTGGCGGAGTGTGCGCGAAAGGCGCCAACGACAGAAGCGATGAAACGACTGTCGCCTGCCGAGTGCGAAGGTGCGCTCTCATTTGCACTGGCTCGGTCCGTTGCGCTTGGACCGGGAGTGCTGTTGTTCGGTCGAATTGAGGCCCAATGGAAAAAGGTGAGGCAGTTAATTTCGCCAAGGGCTGAATCTAATGACACCGGCCTAATACTGCGGATATTTCGCATCGCTACTGGACTAAATAAATCTGAGTTGGTCAATGGTGATGACGAGCTCATCTTGGATTGTGCGCGCGACATTTCCCTTGGCGGCGAAATTCGAGATGATAAGTGGGTTCGGCTGACTAACGGACATTCGGAACTTAGGAATGCGTTTGAGATCCAAAAGCTACGCCGAGAAGACAGGGTCCAACGCCTTCGAAGTGTGGTTGACTCCTCAATTCGCGCAAGAGACCCGCTGTTCTCATTTGCGGTTGGTTATCTTGGAAGTACGATCGCACCAGGCACGTTCGATCACTATGGAACTATGCGCGAACTAGAATCACGGGTTCCTGGTGTCCTTCTCTGGTACGGATTCTGTGCCGGACTTTATAAGAAAAACAGCTTACAAAGCTTTGCAGGAGGTTTGGGAAGGAGGGTCGTGCGGGACCTTGAGCGAAATGATTCCGTCTACGCTCGACCCTACTGTGACATAGCAATCAGCGAGCTGGAGGTGTTACTGGGAGCCGATAAGAGATTCGATTTCAAACTGGGCCTTCCTGGTACGATTGAGGTCGAACTTGCGCCTTGCATCACAACCTTCCAATCACTTCAGCAACAACCAACTGAGAGGCAAGAAGGGGTTGACGAATTGCTCCAAGAATTGGATTACAAGCTGCAAGACTTAATTCGAGTTCGAAATAGGCTGGCGCAGTTAGTCGGGCCCGCTCAACAAAAGCAATTGTTCCCCGCATCTAGAGGTAGGAGACCTTGAAGGTGTCCTAAAGGCCGCACATTTCAGAACGACGCTGATTTGTTGGCAAATTGAATGACTTAGTCCGTGAGGTCACGTGTTCCGTATGGATTTTGGTGAAAGGCCTGGGCGCTAGGAAGTTGCTTCTGCAAACATCCGGCTCTTGTCGCTTCTCTAGGCGTCATTCGTGCCTCCCGATTTTCTTTATGCGAACTCTGGCACGGTGAAACAGAAAAGGGGGCGTTGAAAACGCCCCCCCTCTTGTTCTTTGTGATGCTGGAGCTTCACTTCAACTACTTGCGGTTTGACGCTTTGAGTCGTTTTGGTGTGGCCGTTATGGACTTCCTAGCTGATTTTGTTCTGTCTTTACGTCGGTTGTTCGCTTGGGACAGTTCCAATCTAACCGCTGCGGTTATCTTTGCGGCATCGGCTTTGTATCGCGCTGCGGCGCGCGCGAGATTCGAGTTCTTCTCAAGCAATTGCCTCGGGTTGTAGCCGGGGCAATATAGGTCGGAAACGAGAGCGCAGACAACGAGGAAACGGTTTAGGTCGGCGGTTTTCATGGCTTGCACGGCTGCCGCTGCAATCTTCTCGTAGTCCACGGTCTGAGCGCCCCATGAGGTGTTGCTCTTCTTCTCTTCCCATGCGTAGAGCTTGGATAGACGGCGGTGATTGTCGTGGCCCAAACGCCGGAAGTAGTCGAGGGCTACCATTTCCAAGTCTGGCCGGGAGAGAACGTCCGGCAGCTTCTTGCGGATGGCTTCGAGGATGCGTACGCGCGACAGTTTCTCGACTCGCTCGGCAAGCGCTTCCTTCTTGCGTTGGGCTTGCTCCTGCGGCGTTGGCTGGTACCGGGTCACGCGGTTGTGAACGTCGCATTTTTCGGTCTGGCAGAGATAGAAGATGCTGCCAGCACCCTTGCCGTCAATGAGAACAGCGGCTCTCGTGTTGGGGCACTCCCCTTTTGCTTTGGCCTTCCGGTATTGCCCTTCAAAGAGCACATCTTTGGCGTGGCCGTTTGCCTGCCATGCGGGAGCTTGCGAAACGCGCAGAGGCTTCTCGCCCTTCTCCTCAAGCGGCTTCGCCTGAATTTGCACGAGTGCTTCGACCTTAGCCCGGTAGCAGTCGCGGTCTGTGCAAATGGACTTCTGCCGGACTTCGGGAAAGAGAAGCGGGTTGCTGCCCGTTCGTTTCGGGCAACGAGCGCACGCTCCCGCCTTTGGCAGAAGCGTTTCGTCCTGCGGGTCAAACGGCGCGTTTGTAAGGTCCAGATGGATTTCCCGCTCAATCCATGCGCGAAGCTCCCGCACCGTGGTCGCCTCGGCCTTCTTGTCTTTCAGGATGGCGGCGGCGTTCCGGTATTGCGGAAAGCATTCCTGTAGAGCGTGGCGCTGGTCGTTCCGTTGCAGTCGAGCAATTTCAAATGCATGAGCAACCGTCAGCTTCTCCTCGTAGAACGCCTGCTTCGCTTCGGGAATGAGTTGAATCAATCGCAGTCGTCCGCTGACGTACGCGGGCGATTTGCCGACTCGCGAAGCGATGCTTTCGACGGTGTAGGTGTCGGGTTGAAGTTCAACAAGGGCGGCGTATCCCTGCGCCTCATCGAGCGGATGTACGTCCACGCGCTGCACGTTCTCCATGACCTGTAGCTCTAATGCTTGAGCGTCGGTCAATTCGCGCACAGTCGCGGGGATACTTTCGCGCTTTCCGAGTTTAGAGGCACGGTATCGGCGTGTCCCGGCCACAAGCTCATAAGTGCCCGCTTCCCCTTGGGGCAGCGGACGTACGAGAATCGGCTGCAGGACGCCGTGTTGTCTGATGTTGTCCGCGAGTTCCGCCAGCTTCGCTTCATCAAAAAAGCGTCGCGGGTTGGTTTTGGATTCGCGGATTTTTCCTAGCGGAATGTCCTGAATGGATGAAACCGCAGAGGGGACTGCTTTCGTTCCACTTGCTACCATCGTTGCGCTCATTTCTTCTTTTCTCCTTTTCTCGAAATTGTTCGGACTAATACTCTTCGGGCAACAAGAGCGTGGTCACGGAGCGGTCTGATTCCGTGATAATCCATAACTTGTCGCCCGCGCGCGTGCGGTAGGCGCTCAAGAGCCGGAACCCGTGCTCTAGGCTGTAGTCGTTTTCCTTGCGGTCCTTGTCGGACAAATCGCCCCACTCGCGGTTGACATGGCGCGTGAGGAACTCGCCCGCCTGTTGTCCTGCCTTCCGAAGCGCGGCCAAAGCGCCCGGTGTTGCGACGATCTGACCGAGTTCAAAAGCAGGCTGTCTGTTGATTTGCTGCATAGGAAAAACTCCTTTCGGTGATTGGGTTTTTGCTTCTCAAAGGCACCGCAGAAAGCGGCGCATAAAAAGCAAATGCCCTTCCTAGCGGGGCGAGGCGCCTGGCCGTCCGCGCTGTCAAGGGCGCGTCGTTTGCGTTTATCGGAGCGAAGCGGGAGACCCTTGACAGGAGAAGCGGACGGTCCAGGCGCAGGTTTTCAGCAGGAAGGGCTAAGATCTCTCGTTCGCGCCTGGCATGAATCTGATAACGACAAAATTAGGTGTGGGAGGACGGAGTTAACTACGCGGGCGGTCGATTCACAGTGTTCCAGTTGATAGGATGACACTTGACGTTTCGAGGAAAGCGGCATAAATTGCGCTTACCGTTGCGATCAGGAGGATTCAGTTCCTCTCGACAACTTTCCGTTTGTTGTTCTGGACTTGCCCAGCAAGGTGAGAGTGCTGGCGAATGAGTGTCCGTAGGTCGCGAACATCTTGCGAAGGAAGTTGCCTACACCCCAGAACCAAGCCGGGACTCTTAGATGGCGTGCGCAGTTTTAGGAAGTCTTGAGTCTCATCATGCAAATGCAACTGAAGTCGCCTGGAAAACTTGAGACGCCGTTAATTATCGCAGCTCTCATCGGTGTTGCCTTGTCCATCCTTCGTTACGCTAGGGGATCTGATGGGGATAGTTTCGACTGGTTCACCAAAATTCCTCAAGCGGTGAAAACCCCTTTGAATCTTGCGGCTCTGGTTGTTGTCGTATTGTTTGCCACGTATAAAATATTGTTGCGAAGCGAGGGCCGTGCGCGGGAATGGGCTTCGAAGATTCCAGACAACGTTGCAACATACTTATTCGTGCTGGCTCTTGTTGCCATGGTTCTTGCTTTGACGCGGCCGGCTCCCGCGAACCCTCCTCCATCTGTGGCGGGCCCTCCGCCAGGAACGCGATTGTACGGCAAGGTGCATTCGCCTCCTTCCGATTCAACTCAAGGGGTCCCGGATGCAGTTGTGTACGTCGACGTGGGACACACTCATCGCATCGTGACGGACGGACTAGGTGAGTTCGCTTTTGAAGTGCCTGTTGGTCTTGTAGGGCGGGAAGCCAAGATTTGGGCGAAGGCGGAGGGCTTCGAACATTCCGACGTACAGAGTGCGATATTAGGTTCGGGTTCCGAGAAGGTTTACATTCCACTTCGGAGTGCGTCAAGGAACAATGAGAACTCAAAGACGGGAGGACAAGGTTCGATTCATTTTTCAACGAGGTGTCTGAATGGGAACTGGAAGGAGGAACCGACTGCGGGTCTTCTATGGAGTTTCGACCTGCATGGCGATGTGCTCAATGCAAAACGGCATGACGGGTTCGTGTCGGGCAGTTTCAGACTCTCCGGCAATGACTGGAAGGGAGCCCTGGTGTGGGGAAATGGCGAGCGTTGGGGCAACGTAGTTCTCTCGCCGACTCGCTCTTGTAATGAGATCTATACGAATCAAAGTTGGTGGTACGTAAGAGCGGACGCGACTGCTTCCAACTCAAGCAATAAGTCGGACCCTATCCTAGGCACGATAGGGTCTCCTACCTGGGAGCAAGTCCACGGAGATCTCGTAGAGTTCTACCGCCAGGAAATTGCCGTGGGGATTGCAAGATCTGGAACCCCGCAGTGCGATTCTGTTCTCAAAGACGGCAGCAAGTGCAGCCAGTATGCGTTCGTAACGCTACAGAGGGCAGATAAGACACAAATGTGTCGCGAGGTCAAAGCGCTCTATAGCCTTGCAGGAAAGAGTTGGCAATTCGGAGGAGTGATACCCAGCAGCGAAGGCTGCTCGAACTGAAGCAGAATCATCTGTTATTCGTGAAATCGAAGAGAGGAGGGAAAAATGAGACAGACAATTACTTCCCGGAGGAGCTGCCCAGTTCTACTGTTGATACTTCTTTTGTCGGCGCCGGCTCCAGCGCAAATGGACAATAAAGATGTTCTTGTGGGTTCGAAACTGAGCTCGGGTTTTGATATGGGAGTCAACAGTTCAGAGGGTAGAACTGACTGGCTAGAGAGAGATACAGACCAGGGCCATTTCAAGATGTCTTACCCTAGCGGACAGAGCTGGGGAGCAGTATTTATTACTGTCGGCAAGCCCAAAGTTCCACCTCGTCCGTCGAGGGACTTCTCTGCTTATCAAACTCTTTCGATTGAAATGAAAGGCGGATCAGGTACAAAGGTCGTTGACATCGGGATCAAAACTAACACACAACCTGACGACGGGTCCGAAACCAAAGTAACCCTTAAACTTGATCCAGATTGGAAGACGTATGAGATTCCGCTGAACAAATTCGTGGGGACAGATTCACGAAATCTCTACGTAGTCACGGAATTTGTGTTTGCAGATTCTGAGGCGCAAACACTCTATGTTCGTAACATTCGGTATTTGACTCGCCAAGCAAAGACAGGGGACTGATCTGGCTCAAGTTCGCCTCGCAGTTTGGCAGACGGGCTAGCTGCTTCGGAGAAATCACTCGCGGTTTTGAGGTCAGAACGGCGGTTCGGCATCTCCGTTTTGGAGCGTCCACAAGGCGTTACGGCTGAAATCGTAACTGCCCCAAAAGTACCAGGAACAGTTGGGGAAAGAAGGACGATGAGAATGAGCGCACGTCGGTTTGTTTTTGCCGCAGCCGCAGCCATTATTTGCGTGCTCTTTGCCCCAATGATCGCCCGTGCCGGAGAAGAGAAGGAGCCGGTTGGCGTTGGAAAGTGGCTGACGTTTGTCTCCAATCTTGACGGAGGGTATCGGAGGACACAGTTCTTTGCGGCCCACTACGATACCGCCGTCTTTCAGTGGGACAGTCGGGCAGAACTCTGGCTGCCGCCTTTCCGTAAAGAATTTTCCTGGGGCCCGTACATTCGGGTCGCTGGGATAGCTGGTTCCCAGGGCGATGCGTGGCAGAACGGTTGGCTAGGTGGTCCTGGCCTCGGTTTTCAAGTTTATCCGATCAGCATGGAGCGATTCCGCGAACCGCATAGCGTAGCCGGCAAACTCTTTGGTCCCCTGCGTTTCTTCGCAGAATACAACTTCACGAATTATTGGGGTCAACTGAACCGATGGAGACCCCGCAATCAAGCGCGGATTGGATTTGATTATTGGAAGGCTTCGAATGTGAATGATCCTGCGCATTCTTGGTGGGCGGAGGTATGGAATGGCCTGTACTGGCAATCCTCAAATGAATTTACGGACAGATACGATTCAGTGATATTCGCTAATTCCGCGCGAATCGGCATCAGGAAACCGCGTAGTGGCGCAATATCCACAATTACTCCCTATCTCGCTGCAGAAAGTTCGCGGACCAAGTATGACTATGCGGGCACCAAAGATTGTGTCTTCCCCGTGCAATATGCCGGGTCGAACCCGTGCGATTTTTACTGGGAGAATCGCCTTTTGGTCGGCGGAGGTTTTCGCTTTGCCCCGTCGTTGAATGGGTTGAATAGCAAGAACCGAACCTGGTTAACCCGCTTTGTGATTTATGGAGAATACATGAACACAGTGGCCTACTATGGCCCCACTGCCCCTCCTTCGGTGCCCAGATTCGATGTGCGAATTGGAGTGAGTGCTAGCATCGGCGACTGGTACAAGTAGTCCGCCAGCTTCCTTCGTTCTCATGCAGACAACGGTTCGAGACTTTTGCGCGCTCGCGCATAGTAAAAGCGAGGCTTCTGAGGTAAGCAGTGTGGAGTATCATAACGACGGTTATTCGCAAGGAGTTAATGAGTTCCTGCGCGCCGAGACGGACGCATTGTCCCTCTAGGGAGGACGGGCGCGCTGAGATTTCTGTTGGCTTAGTTGCCAGCTAGGCAGGATATATGATTCATCTGCTTCCCACGAAGCGGCAGTGGCGCGAATGGTCTCTACCCAGCAAGTTAACCTGTATCGGAACATACGTCACTTTGCTTTCTATCCTTGTATCTATTGCATTCTATGTTTGGCCATTCCGCGGTGCGAAAGACGAACAAGCAGGTGGGTTGACTGGTCAAGTCCGGGACGTGGTGGAAGAGATCGTAGTATCAGCCGAATCGAAGAAACCCACGAGAAGTTTGGGATTTGGTACCGAAGACGTGAATCAATCCTTAAGTGAAGACCTTAAACGTGACCCCTATAATGTTCGAGCTCTCATTCTACGTGGGCAAAGCTATTATGTAGAGACCAAGAATTTCGGGAGATTGCGCTTTCGAGAAGCTCTGAATGACTTTAGAAGGGCTGCTCTAGTAAACACCAAGCTCGCCGATCCCCATTTCGGACTTGGCACTGTCTTGTACCAGATAGGACTCTTCGATCTCGCGAATCGAGGGTTATACAAGATCTATGAAAAGGGTGCTGTGCTGTTCGACAAGCAAGCGGCTACGACGCGCATGCGAGAACCGAGGTGGGATTTCTACGTAGATACTAGGAATCGTCTTGTCCTCCAGGCTGCGCTCGATGAGTTCCAAGTAGGGCAAAGACTTCAGCAAATATATGAACAGTCTTCAGGGGGGACCGTTATATTCTTTGCTCCACAAGACATTGAGAACAGGGTCCGGAGTGTCCGGACACTAATGGGTTATGAACCATCGCTCGAGCCCGATAGTGAGCTAGTAATGAATTTCACCTCGATTCTCGCCTCCGTCAATTCTGGAGATGTGACGCAAGTGCTTAACCTCGGAGATCAGAGACAGGAACACTATGAAGAAGAAGCTGAGGCCGCTCTGACAGGCGGTAATGTCACCGAAGCTTTGAGACTGGCAGACATCGCGGTTCAAGAAGGCCCTCAAGATGCCAGAGCTTACAGCATACGCGCTATGGCGTACGCTCGGAAAGGCAATTGGAAGCGGGCCGTAGATGATCTAACTGTTGCAGTTGAGCACGACCCGGCTAACGCCAAGTGGGTTTTCAATCGTGGAGTGGCTCGTAGACACCTGGGGCAAAGAGCGGATGCCATTGCGGATTTTGAAAGGACTTTGGAGCTGCACCCGCCTTCGGACGTTGCGGCCGCAGCGAGAAGTGAGCTTGCGAAACTCCGATAGTAACGTTTTCAAAGCGGACGCCCATTCGCATCTAATTCTTGCTGTGCTTGACGCGCGTCTTTCTTACGCGGCCCAATAGCTGAAACTGTTTGTTGGAAGCTGGACTGCGGCGTCTATGGTCGGATCACTGGCTACTCGGAAACTACCAGATTTGAGGGCCCCACGGGCCAGAAATCCGGCTGTGAGAAGTTGCGGTGGGCCTGACTATTTTCATTTGGTTGTATAGTCAGGTTTTCGGACATGTGCCGGTGCTGCGGTCGCGTTCTGAGAAAACTGGTTGTCGCTGGCATTGGAGCCCGATTGCTCGTCGTGCATAATACGGTCGGGAGCTTAAGCTAGACCATCTGAATTTTGGCAAAGAAGAAAGATCCCGCCGCCGTCAAGCTTGGACGGAGGGGTGGGAAGGAGATCGCCAAGCGAGGGCCGGAATACTTCAGGCAGCTACAAGCTAGACGCAAGAAGCGCAAAGGCGGTCGGCCTCCCAAGTCCAAGAAAATTAGCTAAAAACTTCGATTGAAAACAACGAGCGCTCGTTGTATTGTTATGGTGTGCTCGAACTACTGAGAACATTCACCCCCGGACGTGTCTTTGCAGGATGCGTGGACAAGCATTGCTGGCACACAATGTTTACGTTGTATGTCCACGCTGGGTGACGTACTAAGGCCGGCAATGGGCGAATGGAAAGCCTGCGTGACTCTGCGAATCCGACCAGCTCTCCGCATTGAAATGGAGCAATTTGCAGGGCGGGAACAACGATCGCTTGGCAATATAGGGGCGGTCCTTCTGGAGTGGGGCTTCGAGCAGCTCAAGGCTGCTGGTTCGATTGACCGCCTGTTGAAATACAAGATTCGGGCTTCCGCCCCTCACCCTAAGCGGCGGTGAATCGTAACGGCCCTGCTGGAGGTCATCGTGGAAAAGGAAATGAATGTACTCAGCATCAAGGACAGCCGGAAGTTTGAGGTTCACTGCAGCGCGGGCGATTCGGGCGGGTTATGCGTTGGCTCGGAGTCCATCTCCGTCAAAGTGGGGCAACGCGTGCGAATGGACGGGGCCGAAGAAATGTGGCATTCAGTCGGGGTCTACGCTAAAGAAGACGAAGACGGCACACTTGTTATTCGAGTGCTGGTCTTCAACCCTGATTGGGATGAGCCCTTGCAAATCGCAAGCATTAGATCGCGACCGCAGGACGGCGATTGCAATACGGCTCTCGGGTGTAATCTGGACCATGTCACGGCATGAGGGGGACGGTTTGGCGCAATTCAGTCAGACTTGCGACCGTATGGTTTTGAGTCTGAAGTTTCGTTAAATGTGCGGGATATGACTGCAGAGAGGTAACACGAGCATGGTGATCGCGGATCGCTTGCGTACACTACGGGAAGAAAAGCAGCTCTCTCAGGGAGATATCGAGAAGCGGACTGGACTGCTTCGCTGTTACATCTCCCGCGTTGAGAATGGGCACACGGTTCCGGCGATTGAAACGCTGGAGAAACTGGCCCGCGCCATGGAAATTCCCATGTACCAGCTTTTCTACGACGGCGAGGAGCCGCCCAAGCTGCCGAATCTCCCGAAGCGGAAGTCGTCTGATGACATCGCCTGGGGCAGTTCGGGGAAGGATGCACGCTATCTGAGCAAGCTTCGGCGCCTGTTAGCCAAGACGGAAGACGGGAATCGGAAGCTGCTTCTGTACATGGCCCAGAAAATGGCCGGCACAAACTCGCGTCGACCGGGACCAAGCAACTAATTCCGAGGTCTGGGGTTTGATTTGGGCAAAGTAATGGCGAGTCGTAGCCGGAAAGGATTCATAGCCACACCGAAGTGGGGCTGCAAGAGGTGACAAGATGGACTTGCGCTGCCCGAAATGCAACAGCACCGATCTCAAAAAGGTTTCTCTCGCCTACGAGGAAGGACTCTTCCGCTCCGACGCACGCACGCAAATGCACGGGATTTTGGTCGGGAGCGGGGGACCTGGGATTCTTATGGGTACTGGGGCGACAAAGGGGACGCATCAGACAACGCTCTCCAAGCGCTTGAGCCCTCCCAAGAAGTGGTCCTACTTGAAACTAGTTGTTTCGTTCGCAGTCGTCTCGTTCATCGCTCTCATCATTTACATTCACAATGTGATGGCGAGCTCTTCGGTTTCCTCCTCACTTCCTGTGAAGGTCTATGGTTTGGTCGCTTCATTGCTCTTTTTCGCCTCAGTTTTGCTTACGTGGAGGCATAATCACTTCACCTACGCGCGGCAGTACGCACGGTGGGACTGCTCTTTCATCTGTGAGAGATGCGGTGCGCTCAGTGAACAGGACATGTGCAGTGTGCTGGTTCCCTAAGTGGAATTGATTGCTTTCACTCGACAGCCGTCTTGTTCGTTTGTTTCCCGGGATGGGGCCAGATCTTCACTACCACGCGCAGTAGTTCCTTCGACCTCTCATCGATAGAATCCTCGGACCATACTTCGATATCTTGAAACACGCGATTAAGATTGAGCGCACTGTGTTTCAGAATCGCCTGGCGTTTCTTGAGCCACGGGCCGTTTGAAATAGATGGATTCAGGGACTTGGTCAGAAGTGTGATGTTTCCAACCTTGTGGATTGAATCTGTTCGGCGTTGTTTTGCTTGTTCGGTCGCCTCTTGGGTCTGGACTTTAATGACAAGTGGCCAGTGTTCCTCCCAATCACGCGGCAAAAGGTGTTCAAGTGTAAGTTTTCGTTCCACTTGAATCTTCTCGGTCTTTTCAGTGTGTAGAGCCATCTCGATGCCTTCCAAGATCATTCGCTGCGTTGCCTTCTTAAGGCGCTTATAGAAGTCAACACTCAGCCATGCAGCGGTGAATTCTTCGTCATCCGGCCAGCGCTGGGTGTCAACGGTTTCACTGAGTAGTTGGTTTCGAATCGTGTTAGGCGAAAAGTCGTCGCCTTCGGTCCTTAGTTTCATGACGAGTTGCGCAAAGAATCGATTGTAATTCTTCGGCGTCAATTCACATACGGCGCGTCTGACAAGGAAGGATTCCAGATCCGACAGGATTTGGTGTAGACCATTGCGTCGATCGGCAGTTGCGTGCCGCTTAAAAACCTCTAGGAGTAGGGGATGGAGAGTGCTCACATCCATTTCGCCGAGCCGGGCAAAGAACAACCTCTCGCGTGAACCCTGGGGTTGATCGTCAAAATTCTGATAGACATCTGCGTAAGACCTAAAAGTCGCCATGTGTGCGGATGCGCTGGCTCCATTTGCCCTTTCAACTAGATCGCGATAATCCGAAAACATTTGAGAGATTATTGTTTCTTCGCCTCTCATCATGGTTAGGAAGTGAGCCAAATAAAGATCAAGCCGGGCTCTCTTGAGTCGGCCTTGGCGAACCTCTTCGCGCCAATACGACTTGGACCTGTCAAAGGGCTCCCAATAGAGTTTGTAGAGCTTTTGCGAATCTTCTTTTTTCAGTTGTGCCAAACGAAAGAGATAGTTCTTGACCAAATCAGCCGGAAGAAGGGGCGTGCCCAAAGCATTTAGAGTCTCGAATATTTCCTGCGGGTCATCGCTTTCTTCGAGGTCAATAACGACGAGGTTCAAATCTTCCCGGAGAGTGGTGTAGAGCGCCTCAAGGCCAATTAGGATGTTTTCTTCGGTCGTGCTCTCAGCGATCCAATTGGCAAATACTTCAAAAAAGTACAAGTATGTGGCGCAGATCAGACCATCGGCCAGAAAAGGGGATTCATGCAAACGTTCCAAGGAACCAGCAGTCATAATCGCCTGAAATTCCTTTTGGTCGGCATTTGTGGGCCACACCTTGAAAACGTCTTTAGGATCATCGCTAAGTGGAACGTCATTGTCTGTTAGCTTCATGAATGCATCGCCGTATTTTTTCTGCCCCCGTGCGTTACAGAAGTCTCTTGCTGCAGCCAGCGCTAATTGCAATGTGGTCAGTCTCTGTTGACCGTCTATGATTTGGCGAGCGTGAACTTTCCCCGTTGGCGTACTGAGCTGATCCAAAACAATGGTTCCCAGGAAGTGTGGGCGCATCTGGGCACCCTCCAGACGCTTCTGCGCAATGGCCTTGACGGACTCCCACAACGGCTCTAGGTTTTTCTCCTGGTTCCAAACGTAAGGCCGTTGGAATAATGGAGCCTCTAACCGTTCTGTTCGGTCAAATATCCGGTTGACTGTCAGCTTGTCGGCTTTCATCACACCCTCCTATTACAGAACGGCGAACCCGGCGCTTCACAGGGTTCTCCGGCGTTGAGGTGCGGTCGCAATCCTAAGCCGGGTGTACGACATCGTCAATCCTGAACGTGCGCGTGGTGAAGCATCGGAATTCCAAATTGCAGACGCGGCAAGGAGTCCGCGGGTGAGCCGAGAACCTAAAACCCGAACGACCGGAGTTGTTGAAGAATTGAATCGGAGCCGAAGCGCATAACCCCCATCTCGATGAGATGGGCGTTTTCTGAGCAGTCGAACGTCACGACGGGCTTATTGCACGTGAGGAACTTTCGGCACAGAGATTCGGTCGCGCTGCCGGGAGCGGCGTAAGCGACGAAGAGCAGGTGGGCGAGGGCGGCGACGAATTCGTTGCGCTTCTGTGCGAGTTCAGCGGTCGCGCGGCGGTGCTTCTGTTCAAAGGGGGAGAGTAGGAGAAGGCGACCCTCCTCAATCGGCACGCGCCACTCCTTAGGAACACGCATGCTATCGAGGCTGCGAGCCGGACAGATGATGAGCGGCTGCCTCCCTTTAAGGAGAACGTTGAGGCACTCTCGTTCGACCGGAGAATGAAACCCGCCGATGACAGTAATTCTCGCGTCCCGGAGGGCATGGGCGAGATCGTGCATTTGAATTATTAAAGAGCCTGGGCACTTCTTTGAACAGAAGAGCGCCACTCTCTTCGCATCCGCGATCTGGGTGTTCCCGAGGGTTGCGAAATCGTTTGCTGCATACCAATCGAGGTACTTCTCAAGGTCCGTAGAAAGACGAATTTGATCCGGTCGAGTTTGGGGCGTCGGCACCTTCAATCCTCGGCCTCTTCCAGTTCGTCGCCCATGCGGTACTTGATGTCATAATTTACAACGTGGTCTACCTCGACAGGTGTGAAGCAATAGACGCCTGCAAGAGTCTGGTCGATCTGATCCAAAATTGGCTTGGATCGAGCGGGCGTAAGGGACTCAAGCTCCACGAGTCCTGTGAGTTTGTTCCTCATCCGAACTATCTTCGCTTTCGCCGTGTAATCGCGTTCGCAAGCCAGGCTCAGTTCGTTGAGCCGAGGTTGAACTCCGCTGAGGTCCGGCACGGGTGCAAGCAGTATGTCAGCGGGGTTCAGGTCTCTGCAATTTGAGGTAAATTGGTGGTACACAAAAAAAGTAGTGCTTAATAGGAAGCTGTGCAAAGCGTTGCGAAAACGAGGGAGCACTGCCAGTGTGGTTTCTCGCGAACTTGATGTTGCGACTCCATTGATAGTGCATTTGGGGGGGCGCAACGTGACCGTGTTGAAGTATCTGATTCCGGTATTCTTGTAGTACAGAACCGCGCCAGAGCCTAGCATGCCGGATTCCTTGACGGTCCGAAATGCTTGCATGCGATTCCAAATATCCAGCTCAATGCAGCCGTGGAGTTTGGGCCAAATATTGTGGCGATTAGAGAGAGGCTGCACGCTGACATATTGGATTAGGCTGAACAGAGATTCGCGCTCTTCGGCATTCCATTTCAGATAGCCGCCCGAGAAGAGTTCATTGGTGTCAGAAGGAATCTGAACGTAAATTGTCAGGCGTTGTTCTGCGCCCTCGAACAATTTGGATGGGCGAGTGCTGAAGCTTGTGTAATAGAGACGATGGCCGGTATTGAGGAGATCACGAACCGGCTTCATCCTGTCAGTGCTAGGCAGCGACACGGGCACAATAAATGAAGTAGGCCCTTTTGCTTGTTTGAGAGACTGTGTGCGGAATGCGAATGCTGCGAAGAGATTAGTTGCGTATGAGTCAAACGCTGGCAGCAGCCGATACTGGTCTCGCACCTCTTTGTATTCGATATAAGGTGGGTTCCCGATGACGGCATCGAATCCGCCCCTCTTCATGATCCCGTAGAACTCAATGAACCAATGGAAGGGTTTATAGTTAGCCTGCCAAGTTTCCGACGCTTTGCGGTCAGAGATTTTGATTCCGTATTCCCCGGCGAGATAACGATTCAGCTCATCCTCCAACGATTTGAGGCGGCGACGCAGCTCTTCCTTATCAGCGAGAGTAATCTCTCCCCCGAAGGTCGTTTGCTGTTCACGGAATCGAACGAAGAGGCGCTCGATTTCCTGGGCCTTTTCCTCGATGAGATCCATGGTCCTTTCAAAATCAAGCTTGCTCGTGACCGCGTGCCTTACATCCTCGTATGAGGCATAGCCCACAAGAGAGTTTCCTGCTCGAATATTGAAGTCGATGTCGGGGAGGGGCTCGATCTGGTCAGTCCTGTCGATTTGTGCGACAAGCTTTAGGAAGAGTCGCAGCTTACAGATTTCCGTGGCCTCTTCCATGATATCCACACCGAAGAGGTTGTTGACGATGATGGTCTTGTGGACGAAATACTTTCGGTTTGGATGGGCGGTTACCAGTTCAAGCTCTTTCTTGAAATCTGCGAATTTCTCCGGACGATGCTTTTCTTTGGACTGCTCCAATTCGTCGAGGAAGACTTGCATCCGGTCGAGACAGGCTTCGTAAAGTGATTCGAGGATGTTTAACGCCGCAAAAAGAAAAGCACCGGAACCACAAGCAGGATCGAGCACGGACACAGTCTTGATGGCCTTGTAGAACGCGCGGAGGAGCTCCGGGCCTTCGCTGGTTTCAATGACGTCCTGCGCGAATTGTCGGATGTCAAGGTTGTAAGTAATCAGATCGTTGATTGAGTGCATCTGGCCAGCCGCCAGCTTGCTCCTGACTTCTTCGTAATGCTTTCTCCGAGCCACTACTTCGCGCCAAAGTTCAGTTGGTAGACGGAATTCTTCTTGGGCTGGCCTGTTCCAATCAACTCTCTTCGACGCATCGTTCAGGCCCGAGGCAATCTCAGGCGGAAGCTTAAGGGTGACGCCTTTCTTGATCGGGTCGTAAATATACCGGTCGGGATCGACTTGCAGCAGTCGCCAGATGTTGTGCTCACCTTCGAAGGCGATCTTGCAGCCCTTGCGTGCCTGATCGAACAGGAAGGGAATCACGGTGTTCTGGCTGATGTACCCGGTAATGTCTTCCTTGCTGTAGTACGCACCCATTTGTTTTTGGTTGATGTACTTCTCGAAGATGTAACCGAGCACGTCAGGATTGATTTCGTCGTCCCGCTTGAGGGGCCGCTCGTCCAGGTGCCAGTGGTACTGCTCGAAAAAGGCGAAGAGTTTTTCAAAAGCGACATCACCAATTTGAATTGCATTGCCGTAGCGCTCTTCGATTTGGTGCTTTAGAAAGAGACCGCCGTTCAGGTACGGAACTTTGCCGAGGAGTTGATTCGTGGCGGCAGAGCGTTCTGCCTCTTTCTTTGCGAAGCCTTCGAAAAATAGGGGGCAGAGGAAGTCAGTGTAGAAGCGGTCCTTTCCCCGTTTTTTGCTTTCTGCAAGCTTGTCCCGCAAGTAGTTTGGGTTGTTACTAAGGAATCCCTTCTTCTGGATGAAGTAGATGAACATCAGCCGGTTGAGCATCACGGACACGTACCACCGTTGCATATCGTCGTCAGGGATGCCCTTGAGGAATTTCGAGAACGCTTCGTGTTCGGATTTGAAGCGGTCGTAGAAGCGCTTTGTGACGCGCTCAACGTCGAACGCCGCACGGACACGTCCTGTGACTTCGGGTAACGTGAGGCTTGCTTCTTCATCGATGGTGACACCCAAGCCTTGCAGCTTCTGAATAAGCGCATCCCCAGGCTGGCTCCTGTAAAACGTGTGCTCGCGACAGGCTACAGGCTTGCCGGGTTCCTTTTTGACCCACTGCCAGACCTGAGTCGTCTTGCCAGAATCAACGAAGACGATGACGTGCTCATGCGCGACCTTTGCGACTTGGCGATCGATCTTGCGGCGGGTTGCGTAGTCGGGGATTCGCCCAGTGGCTCCGGGCTCGCAAATAAAGACTGCGAGGCCGCGCTTATGAGCAACGGCGTCTAGCCGGTAGGAGTTCCCGTCCACGGTTACAGCGTGTGTCGCGGCATGGCGTTCCCAGCCGAGTTCCTCGACAAAGAGGGATTTGAGATTGAAATCTCTAAGGTATTGGCGCGCTCGGGCCGTATCTATCGCCATAGACTATTTCTTTTCCCCCTGGGAAAATAGCCCCATGGAACAAATGATCTGCGGCTCGTGGATCTGTTCTCCGACTTCGATTATGCAAAGACGGCCTTCGTCGCGGAGCGTGACTACAAGTTCGGCCAAATTCTGGTCAGAAATCCCGCTGCGAAGCTGACGATTGAGCGTGTCCACAGCGGCCTGTCGGAGCGGGTAGCGATAGATTTCTTCGATTGCCTTGTTGAGGTTCTGACCGAATTCGGAATTTGCGAAGAGTGTGTCTTTAATGCCCTCGGCGTATCGTTTCAGGCGCTCGTATGTACGGAAGCGCGCGCCGGAGGGTCGGCCCAACTGTCCGCCAATAGACTTTTCTTCTTTGACGATCCATTCGACTCCCTTGTGAACCAATTCGTGATGGTTCTCATTTCTGGGGATTGCGGGTGTGTCTGGAGGGCACTCGGCTGCCTTAAGAATGGCGAACTGAGACTCAGTTACGCTCTTCCCGTCTTTGTCAATCCATGCGAGGGCGTCATTTTCTTCGCCCGTGCGGAGATAGACTAGGACTCCTTCTGGCTCTTGTTCTTTCGGTGAGTAGCTCTTTGTGGCGTATGTGACAGGAGGAAGGCCAGGTATGAGTTTTTCGAGAGCAGGGTCTTTGTTTATGGCGTTCTTCCATATTTGATACGCATATGAAGCGAGATCCACTTCGCCGTCAATATCGCCATCGAGGATTCCGGCCTTCTCGTGGTATAGGGCAAGAACGGCCTGGTCGTTGCGGTCGTCCTCAAAGAATGCCTCGTCGGCGCCGACTACCTCGGCGTTTTCCTGGAGGCGCTGACGCACTCTTGCTCTCAGCCGGATGATTCGTTCGACGCCTTCCGCAGGCAGAAAGGAATAACAGAAAATATTTTCGGAATGCTGGCCGATGCGGTCTACGCGCCCGGCGCGCTGGATCAGCCGAACGATTGCCCAAGGCAGGTCGTAATTCACTACGATGAAGCAATCCTGAAGGTTTTGACCTTCGCTAAGCACATCCGTCGCGATTAGCACTCTAAGCTCATCTTCGGGCCTAACGTGTTGTCTCTTGTTGTTGCTGTGAGGACTGAAACGCCACGCTAAGCGCGTTGGATCCGAAGACTGTCCCGTCGCTCCGGCTAGGCGATCAACGCGTCGTGCCTCAAGCTGACTCTCCAAATACCGCACTGTGTCGGCAAATTGAGTAAAGACGAGGACTTTGTCTTTGGGGTGCTTTACGGTAAGCAACTCGAAGATAGAGTTGAGTTTTGCGTCCTTGGCAGCGTCCCATTCACCGCATTTGTGTAGAACTCTGAGCAGCGCGTTGGCGTCGTTACGCAGGTCGTTGGGGAGGGCCTTTACAAAGAGAGCGGGGGGAAGCCACTTGAAGCGGCGCTTAAACTGAGACACATATTTTGAATAAACCTCTTTCGCGCGAGCTTTGAATGCATCTTCGGTCCTAAGCGACGCGGCGTTTTCTTCGAGACTCGCGTCGTCATTCTCTTCGTCGAAAAGTTCCGACGTGATTGCATCCTCGTCGTACACGCGGGAGTCCAACAAGCCGACATCTTGCGTTCCGATGGGCACCGGTTGACCCTGCTCGATGGCGTGCAAGTAGACGAAATTTCTCAAGATGTGACGTTCAACGGATTGGATAAATGCTTTGCCGCTGCTCTCAAGTCTCTTGAAGAGATTGGTTCGGCAGTAACCCAAGAGACGTTTGCCCGCACGAGAAAGGTCTTGCAACACCTTTGCCTCAGCAACTGTGGGTGGCTCGTGGGGAGCGGGCGCGACATAGTTGCCTAGGCCATACCGTGGCAGCACTAGATGGCTAATCGTGTTCACGACATCATCGTCGTAAAGGCGGGCGTATTGGTCAGAACGGTCTTGCTCGTCGATCTTGAACTTCATGGTCTTGGGGACGCGCGTAGGGAAGTACGATCGAGTTCCGTCCTCGAAAACCAAGTACTTTCGTCCGTTGTTCTCGTCGGTGAGTGCATAGTTGTCTTGAATAAAACTCCGCGTTCTTCGGACGAGGTACAGTCGCATTAGTTCGCGCCAATCGTCGGGATAGGTGCTTTTTTCAAATGCGGCAAGAGATCGAACGGAACACTGATGGCGGCGAGTGAACTCGGTCTCCCCCAGTTCGGTTAGCAACCGCTCCGGTCGAATGCCGATGTCTTTCTCTTCTGGAATGAAGAGACGCAACTGGTTCGAAAGGTCGAGATAGGTCTTGTTGTAAGGTGTCGCAGACAGAAGGATGCATCTGCTTTCGTTCTGGTTGATATATTCGTGAATGGCTCGGTATCGCTTGCCCTCGCGGTTTCTAAGATTCTGGCTCTCGTCGATCAAAACAAGTCGATAGCGTCGAAGATTTGGCAACTCCTTCAAGGCGAGGCTTATCGAAAGCACTTTGCCACGCAATCGATATTGCTGCTGATAGTCTTCCCACATGGAGACGAGATTTTTTGGGCACAATATGAGAGTTTCAATTCCATGGTCGTCTTCGAAAATACGGGCCAGCGCGGTCGCCATGAGAGTCTTGCCCAATCCGACCACATCCCCAATGAGCACGCCTCCGCGTTTGTTTAGGTGATGGGCGGCAATCTTTACGGCGGCTGTTTGAAACTCGAAGAGCTTGTGACCAAAATCGCGTGGGATGGAAAAACTCAGTAAACCCTCGCGAGCATCCTGAGATAGGTGGTACGCCATCTTGACGTAGATGTGGAAGGGCGGGATGAGTTCTTCCCGCGCCCAACTTTCTTCGATAACTTGTACCAACTCGTCAGAGATATCAAGACACCAGCGGTCGGTCCAGCGGTCTTCGAACCAGCGGGCAAGCTTTATGCATGCGTCGTGGTCGAGAACATCCACGTTCAGTTCACCTTGTTTCGAGAGGCCAGCCATCGTCAGGTTGCTACTTCCGAGAAAACCTATCGACGGGTTTACGGGGTCTTGCCTGTAGAGCATGTATAACTTGGCGTGGAGAGGATGCCGAAGAAACAACTTGACAATGACTTTCTTTGCTTTGATTTGCGTGGCCAACCGACGCAAGCCCCCTTCGTCCTCATTTGTCGGGATACCGACAGCTAGTTGCTCTCGGAATTCACGCGCCAAATTTTCTTTCAAGCGAACGGCAGTCTGATTGTCTATCGCCTCGTCAGATTTAATCAGACTGAGAGCTGTTCGCAATTGTTCCTCGGGAAGCCGTTGCATGCCGACCAAGAGCCGGCAGCATTCACCCTCGCCGCCAGACCATTTTTCGATATAGCAGTCGATTTGCTTCCACCCACGGAGATTGAAATAGCCGACGCAGAAATCAGATCGAACGGAGACGTTCAAGGTCTCCTTAAGGGCAGGAAGCAGGGATTGCTCGATATTGTCGAAGATGCGCGGCATCGGATTGAACTGGGAATTCCGCCTTTGACAAGGTGGTTTGTCGAAGCTGCTTCCCGGTTGCGGATTTTACTTGTTTGGAACTGGTAATGCCATCGGCGACTGTCGGCTGCGTTCCTGGTCGAAAAGCCTAAAGAAGAGGGCCTAGGTGGGCACGTTGGAGGAAAGCAAGCGCTAAAGCCCGGAGGAGGACGCGGCCCCTCTTGAATGTTAGAGGCTGGAGGCGATGGCAAAAAGCACGAAAGGATCAGCAACAGATAGGAAGTGAGAGGTATGATGACCAAACGAATGCCGAGCGATACAGGTTTCTTCTGAGAGGACGTATGAGCGGGTGACAGCCGTTTAGCCAGGAAGATTCGAACAACCCAATCCTTTGTTAGGAGGCCCATTGAGCTGCTCCCAGGACCTAAGGCGCGAGAGATCTATGTATACGACGGACATCTTTGGGAATCCGAACCAAACCAGAAATCGCATGGTTGAGAGGTGTCCGTAGTGAACTGGCTTGTGCAAGGAGTACGACGGGAGGCGGGTGCAGAATGACCAAGGCTCCCACCATAAAAACTCGGAAACTGCGAATGGAAGACGTTATAGACCTCCAACGTCTTTGCATCCGGCTCGAACGGACCGTGAGCGTTTTGCCCGGCCCTGTTGATGGCAGCACTCTTTCGAAGCTTACGGAGAGTGGTTTTGACCAAGCCCCGGTGTACGATTCGAGTACCCATACGTATTGGGGCTTAGTCGAAACGAGTCATCTGCGATCGTTATTCGAATCAGGTAAGCCACTGCGGTCAGACGATCCAATCATTGGCGACAAAAGCCGGGAATTCCATGTTGGTTCGATTGTGACGATCTTTGGTTTGCTCGAGAAGATGACAACTCAGCGTGCTGTGATAGTAGTTCAAGATTCAGACGACACCGAATACGGTCACGGTGAGAGGATTTTGGGTCTGTTCACAATTTCCGACCTTAATCGTCACGCAATTCGGAGCGCAATCTACCAGTTGCTTGCCGATGTGGAGGCTGGTCTGGCCAAGTGGCTTGAGTTCAGTGTTGCGGACCCATGGGAATGGCTGAAGAAGCTAGAAGAAGACCAGCAGGCACGAGTTATCGGTTTTTGGGAGCTATCCAAGAGGCAGGGCGTCGATGTCGGGCCATACGCTGCTTTAACCTTATCGCAGCTCGTCAATATCATCGCAAGACTTGAGGGTGGGGCAGTCCAACTAGGGTACGAGTCTCGCACGCAGTTTGAGAGGGCCAAGGGTCCTCTGCCTAATTTGCGGAACCGCGTGATGCATCCGGTTCGGCCGTTAGTGCTCACACACGCAGATGTTGCGAGTGTGAGTGGTTCGGTGCTGATCCTCGAAGACTTGAGAGAAAAGATTGAGGCTCTCCTCGCGAAGGATAGAGTGGTATGAGTGTCGCGCCCTCGGCGGATTAGCGGGCATAGGATGATTTAACGGGTGAAGGGTATGACTTGTATAGGCTTTGATTGGGGCACCGGAACGGCAAGTCCGGTTATGTCCTCGAATGTCTCGCGGCTGAAATGAAGCTCCTTGCAGAGCGTATCAATCGTTAACGGAACCTTGGTGCCAAGGGAGTTGAGGGCAATTGACAAGAGCTCTGGTTCCTGAAAAGTTGGTTCTTCAGGCTCTCCGTTGCTTGTCCATCCTTTCCACGACATGTATTTGTAAGCTTTTCGATATTCGACGGCCCCAAGTAGGCCAAGGCTGTAGGCGCGTCTAACAATTGCCTGTGCGCTCGCATTCCACCGCCGTTTCAAGGCAAAAATGTGCTTCCAATCGAAATGCGTCATCATCTGAAAGTCACGAGCAAATGCTTTACGTGGCATCAAGAAAGCGCTGGAAAATTTGTTGGCAGCATCTTCCGTTTCGACTGTGCCTGTCGGAACACCAGGATGCATAACTAGGTGACCGCATTCGTGACCGATATCAAAATGCCAGCGCGAAGTACTTTTTATGGCTTGATTCAAAAAAATCAGGGCGGTCGGCCCGCAACGAGAAAAAGCGTCCACATCGGATTTAACCAAGTTCGGTACGATCACAACTCCGGCATGTTCGAGTACACGACCGATTCCTTTTATTGGGCTGTCGAGGCCAAGATTCCAGTGCTTCCGGCACTCTTCTGCTGCTTTCTCAATATCTTCATCGGCAGAAGCTGGTATGTGCGGAATATTCTGCTGCGGGAAGTTGAGCACTGAGCGCAACTGTCGGATAACCATCCCTATGAGTGTTCCATGCGCTCTGATCTTGGCTTTCAGTCCCTCCGCAGTCGAGCGCCGATGTCTCATGCTGCATTCTTCTTCGCGAAACACATCTTCAATTGGGCCGTAGAAAAACTCAGGTTCAAATCCAAGTACAGCGCCGAGAGCCTCGACGAGATCGCGGGCAGGGAATGGCTTCTTACCTTTTTCGCAGAGCGAAATCAAGGCGGGCGAGGCCGCTACCTGCTCACTAAGTTGTTTTTGTGTCAGGCTGCGAAACTCTCGTGCAATCTGCAGGCGTTCTCCCCAGAACGCCTCATTAGGAAACAATGTCGTGCTCATCCATTTTTCTTCTTCTTCGTGTCTTTCTCTTCGGTGTTTTGCTTGTCGGTCCTCAATGGTTCAACTGTCGGTGGCGGGAGCTCAATCGGCGCAGCTTGCGCAGGTGCAACGTTGGTCTTTCCGACTACCGGCGGAATGACATAGCTGTTAGTCACGTTTCCGGCATCATCCACTTCTACCCAGCAAATATCTGTAGTCTCACCTTGGGGATCAGCTTCCACGGCGATGCGGAAAATCTTGTCTATGGGACGCAACAGGCCTTCAAATCCGGTTTTGAATGCCATTTGCAATTGCCATATTTCGGCAGACGTGGTGCCGAGGTAGTGAGTTGGCGGGTCGTCCGGTATGCCCCTGTAGAAGCGGAATGGTATTCCGGCTATGGCAAATGTGGCCCGGAGCCGTTCAACTTCAGGAAGCACTGTGAGCCATGAGTAGGATTTGGACGCCTCTGTGAGCGCAAAAATGCTACGAACATAAGCTCTGCAGCCGTGGCTCCAACTGTTGTCTCCACCGAGCGGATCGTAGAGAATCAACGTGTCGCGGCGAGCTTGCCGGATGATTGATGCAACTGTCGAAAGCCGTTCTTGCGTGAGAGGTGGGTAGTCAGTCCAAGGAGTCCAATTGTTGTTGTCCATGTCGGGAAATATACCATAGGTTCTGGACATTGATGCAATAAAATTTACGCTCCTGTGATTCTTTACGTAACGTTGGAAAATTTACAGGCCTGTAAAGACTTTACGGCCTATGTCTTGGGACTACTGGGATTTGGCTTGCTCTCTCGCGCAAGCGCCTGCTGCGCTGGGCTGGCGTACCATTTGCTATTCGCGAATAGCGAATATATACTCGAAACGTGCAGCTGAAGCCCCAAGACGTGGTCGTGCTCATAAAACTCCTGGAGTACGGGGAGAACCGGCCCCCGTATGCCCAAATTGCCGAAGAACTCTTTCTCAGCGCCTCGGAAGTCCACGGCTCTGTCCAACGGGCGCGCCAGGCTCGGCTCGTGAGCGGGGCCGAATCCTCGGAAGTACCCAACAAATCAGCACTCGAAGAGTTCCTGATTCACGGCTTGAAATATGCTTTTCCCCCTGAACGAGGCGAGCTCACGCGAGGCGTTCCTACCGGGTACGCAGCCGAACCGCTCAAGGGCCGCATTTCCGCCGGCAACGAACCTCCTCCGGTTTGGCCTTACCCTCAAGGAAAGACCCGGGGATACTCGTTCGCGCCTCTTTACAAAACGGTTCCGCAGGCTGCATTGCGGGATCCCTATCTATACGAAGTCCTCGCACTGGTCGACGCCATTCGCGATGGGCGATCGCGCGAACGGCAGATTGCCGAACAGGAATTGAAAGCCAGGTTGCATTCGCCTCGCTATGCCGAACTCCAACATTGAGCTTCTCACGAAGGTGGCGAAGAAGCTGGGTCCACTCTTGAGCGAGGTCGTCTTCGTGGGCGGCTGCACCACGGGTTTGCTTATCACCGAGGAAGCCGCGGCGGAAGTTCGGCCCACATTTGACGTCGATGTGATTGCGGAAATTACTACCTACGCCGTCTACGTTGCTTTTTCTGAGCGGCTGCGAGCGTTGGGATTCCGGGAAGATAGCAGCAAAGGCGCTCCCTTATGCCGTTGGCTCATCGATGCGGTCAAATTGGACGTCATGCCGCTCGAGGAAAAAATCCTCGGCTTTACCAATCGCTGGTACCCGGCCGCTATGGATGCGGCGCAAGAGACCGTGCTCGAGCCGGGACTGCGTATCCGTGTAGTAACTGCACCCTACTTCGTTGCCACCAAGCTCGAAGCATTTTACGGACGCGGCAGGGGTGACTACGCTGGCAGTCACGACCTGGAGGATCTCCTAACCGTCATCGATGGCCGCGCGGCAATCGTCCAGGAAATTGGCGAGGCCGCGTCCGTGCGGTCCTACATTGCGGAGCAGTTCGGGGTGCTGCTCAAAATACCGGCCTTTGTGGATGCGCTGCCGGGTCATCTTTTGCCCGATCCCGGCAGTCAGGCACGCCTTCCCCTCCTTCGGGAAAGGATCGAAGCCATTTCGAACATGGGAGCTTGAGAATCTCCAACCCCTCATTACTGAGATAATGCATCTCCCCAATCGATACTTTCGTTCGGCGGAGCCATCGAGTGTTTGCGCCACGCTGTTTTCAATTACCCGACGGCCGCCGAGGCGTGCAAGGTCGCTGCGCTTGATGCTTTAGACAAGGTCTCACTGCCATTGAACAATGAGCTGAGTTCCAAGAAGTGTTGATGTGGTGTCACAAGGCTGTCCTGCGACACAGATTGAATCGCGAAAAAGTAGGAGCAAAGGATTTCCTGCCGAAAAACAGGCGCGCCATTGTGCACGGACTGTGCAAGAATCCAAAGTTTTTATGCCATTGGGGTTAGCTTTGAGCGAGAAGCAGATGCCCCGATTTGTTGGAAACGTTGGTAGTTAGAAGTAAGGGATGGAGTTGTGGGAGTCGGGTCTGGTGCTTGCAAAGCAGGTGCTCTCCCAGCTGAGCTACACGCCCCCACAACTATATGATTCTAATAGATTTTCGTGAGAATGACCACCTGCTCTCTTAGCAGGTGCTCTCGCAACCTGAGCTGCA
>Ga0137365_10000034_pt1 | contig 54509 bp, 54 predicted proteins | sample SagtaG_9_FD_104799 | JGI IMG/M metagenome (GOLD analysis project Ga0137365, IMG submission 104799) | Vadose zone soil microbial communities from Sagehorn Ranch, Mendocino, California, USA - Sage1_L_40_16 metaG | ecosystem: Environmental > Terrestrial > Soil > Vadose zone | place: USA...
AAGCAGGTCAAAAAGCTCATTGGCAGTCCCGGCGTGTACATCTGCGACGAGTGCATCGATCTGTGCAATGAGATCCTCGCCGAAGTATGAGACCAGCCAGGCGCGCGGCGCTGACAGCGTAGACGGGTGTAGCACGGCCGGGCCAGCAGCCACTGGGTTGCCCCCCGCTTGACGGACAGGGCTGATGACTTGGTCAGGGCTGCCTTCTTGATCTTGCTGTCTTGCGCGAAGTCGCCGGGCTTTCAGAGGTGACGTACCGCGACACCACGCTCGCGGCGGATCGATACCGCTGGCGGGTGTGCACCGCGCCCAGGCACTACGTGGGTGAGAGGCGCGGCCGCTCATCGGGATCGCGCGTGGTCAGCGTCGTGCAGTGGCTGGTGCCGATCACTCGGCGAGCCATTGCGCTGAGGTCGGCATCGCCGCCCATCGGCGGCTCAGCCAATCCTGCGATAGGTGATCGCGAGGTCGTGCTCCCAGGTAGCACCGTCATCGCGCGATAGCTCTCCCTGACCATTGATCGTGTTGTCGTCATCGCTGAGCGTGCCGGTGAATCGCTGCGAGAACCCTGGGGCATCGTTCCAGAATCGCCAGGTGTTCGCGGTGATGTCGACCGCGAACACCCGGTGCACGCCGCGGGGGTCGAAGTAGTGCATCGACGGCTTCCCATCGATGATCCCGATGACCGCGATCGCATCGGGAATCTCTGGATGGTCGTAGTGCGAGCGCTGGATCAGAAACCGCTGATCCTCAAGCCACTCGAACGTGGCCTGTCCGCTCACGACCGTGCCGGGGAGCGCCGGATGAGTGGCCTCGGTCGCCCACCTGCCGACCAGCCGCTGCCAACCCTGAAACTCGGAGTGCTGAGTCTGTGGCTGCATCGCATCCTCCATCTTTGTGATCACGCGCCTGACCATAAGACCTGGCATCCGCTGAGAAACCATCGGACTGCTCCCGCGGCGTCGATCTGAGGGCAATGGATAACGACTTGGGGAACGGCTGGAGTGCCAAGCGCTCGGCGACCGGCGCCGCCCGACCTCCTCGGCCGGCAGCGGCAGCGCGCCCCACGTCCACATCGCGATGCGCGGCACCGTCCCCCGGACCGACTTGCGGCAGGTCATCGCCGCGACTTATCACCAGGTGTGGTGGCCCTCCACCGAGGCGGTGCGGTTCGACGGCGACCGGCTGCCCGTCTGGCACGAGGCATGCTGACCAGCCGTCCAGCGCTGATCTCTGCGAGCATGGCGCTGACGTCGAAGACAACAGAAACGCTGAAGCGGATGGTTGCTATCAGGTGACCATTGACCAGAACGTTGATGTACGGCTCTTGCGCTGCGGTGACCCGGTGTGTGATCAGGCTGACCAGCTCGGAGCTGCCGGGCGCCGCGAGGGTACGCCGCGCGGCAGACGTGAGGTCCTGGTACTGCCGCCATCCGGTTATGAGCAGATCGATCAGGTTGATATCCACCAGGTCGGCCGCCGCCCTCACCGTCCTGACAGCAGTCTCGCGGGTCAGGGCCGGGAGATTCGCCAGGGCGCGGCTGAGGTTCTCGCCGGCTTCTGCTGAAAGAATGGCCGATGGGATTGCGGTGTCGCCGGCTGGGCCGAACAGCACCTCGAGAGCACCGTGCGGGCGCACGGGGGTAGCGGGCGTCGTTGGTCATCGTTACCTCTCCTCGACAATCGTGCTGCGAGCACCGGGTTGCGGCTCGACGCGCAGCGTGACCGGCCGGGACCCGGTGGAATGAACGGCTACCTGGCCAGGCGCGCCCGCATGGCGCTCGACCTCGACGCTTGGCTCTGGTGCCTGCAGCGGGCGTGAGCGCCCGCGCACATGGCGTAGGCCCAGCGTGACCGCGGCGGCCATCGCGACTGCCGCCGCGAGCAAGATGACCGGCAATGAGACGGAGAGGCCGAGTGGGAGGCGGTTGACCTGAGTTGACTCGCCACCCGGGCTGGTTCCCGGCGCGTGACCGAAGAACGGGTTGAGGCCGGTGATGACGGTCTAACCATCGTCGCCGGTTCCCATTCGATGCCGTGCTCGGCGAGCCAGCCGCGGTCACGTACCGGAAGGCCGCCTGGCCCAGGTCGGCGGGCGTCGGCGGCTACTGGATCGTCTCGCTGTACAGCTACGACATGGTCGGTGTCGGCGCGATGACGGGGCTCATCTCCGGCCCGCGTCCATCCCGATTACCGGCGCTGCGGGCACGCTGGCATTCCAGTACACGTTCAATGTCGCCCCGCCCATCCCAAGGAAGGGCGTATAAGCTGACCGCGACCATCAACCACTCGCCGACGGGGGCCCGGCCAAGGTATCGGAGATGTTCTGCATCGCAGAATCTACTCCGGTCAAGATCACCAACACCGTGGTGGAGACCAATTAGCCGCAGCAGATGGCGACCGTGATACGCCGGCAGGCAAATTCACCGCCTGTCGTTGTATCACGGCCGCTCGACGGCTTCTCCTTATGGCGAGACAGTTGCAGTCAGGGACGGCGGCTTGCCGCCGTCCCCACGAGGAGCCGGTATGGACGACGGCGATAATTCGATCCCCTCGCTGGTCGATGCGGCTGCGACCGGTGACGAGCAAGCATGGCACGAAATCGTGGACCGTTACACACCGCTGCTAGGAAGCGTGATCCACTGCTTCCGGCTCACTAAGGCGGAAACCCAGGACGTTGCCCAGACCGTGTGGCTGCGCCTGGTCGAACATCTGGGCCGCCTCCGCGAGCCGCGGGCGCTGCCCATGTGGATCATCACCACCAGTAGGCGGGAATCTCTGCGTTGCCTGTCCGATCGGCGGCGGACCGTGCCGTACGACCCGCTCGATCCCTCCTGGCCGATTTTCCCGACCGACGACGCCGAACCCGATGCGGAACTGCTGCGGGCCGATCGCCATGAAGCGCTGCTAGCCGGCCTGGCTGAACTGCCGGCCCGGCAGCGTGAGCTGCTGCTCCTGCTCGTGGCGGACCCGCCCTTGTCCTACGCAGAGATCACCGAGCGCACCGGAATCCCTACCGGCAGCATCGGGCCCACCCGCCGTCGGGCCCTGGACCGGCTCCGGCAGACCTTTGCCGTCAGGGATTACCTGGCCGGCCCGCTGGCGGCGCCGGTGGCCCCGGGCCGCACCGCCTGCCTGGCCCCTTCGCGGCCGGCGATCAGGATCGATCGCGAGAGAGGTGAGGGGCATGACGCAGCACCGCTGGGATGACGATCAGGATCTTCTCGATGATCTTTCTGAAGCTCTCCGCGATGCCGAGCTTCCCAGCACGATCGCGGAGTGCGGCAAGGGTGCATACGCCTGGCGCACCGTTGACCAGGACCTGCTCCTGGCCTCACTGAGCTTGGACTCGTCGCTGGAGCACATGGCCGAGCGGCGCTCGGCCGGCGGCGAGGGGCGGGTACTGGTGTTCACCGCATCGCCGCTGTCGCTGGAGCTGGAGGTGATGCCCGACCATGTGGCCGGCCAGATCCTCCCGCCTGGGCCCGGCAAGGTCCGGGTGGAAACCCTCGACGGGGTCACCTTCTACGTCGACGCCGACGACGCCGGGTTCTTCTACATTCCCCGCAAACCGGCGGGCCCGGCGCGCCTGCGCTGCGACACCCCGGCGGGACGGCTGGTCACGGACTGGATCTACCTGTGACCGCGGCTCGCCGTGGACGGCCGGGACCGTACAGTGCACGCGCCGCCTCACGCCCCGAGCGCGATAAAAGAGTGCGCCGTCGAACGCGCCACGGAACCCGCGCCGGCCTCGTGCCGCGCGAGGGCAAGCGCCTGGGCGAGCCCAGCCCCGCCGCGCAGTTGCGCGTGCAGGGCGAGCATGAGGGGAACGGTAGCTGGGTCGTTGACGGCGACCACGCTGGCCACCACCCCGGCAGAGCCGAGCGCGATCAGGGCGCTGGCCAGGCCCAGCAGCTCATCGGCGCCGACCGCCGCGCCCACCGCCGAGCTGCAGCTGGACAAGACGACACGGTAGGGGGCGCGTTTCAGCCGCTCGAGGTCGTACACGGTCAGCGGCCCGTCGTCGAGCTCGATCGCCGAGAACAGCGGGCTGTCGGCGCGGAAGGTCCCATGCGCCGCCATGTGCACCAGCCAGGCCCCATCCATCGCGGCCATCACCCGCTCCGCTACCGCGCTCCCCCCGGTCAGAACGACCGCGTCGGGGTACTGCGCGGCCAGGCTGCGTACCTCCGCGTCGGCGGTGGCCAGCCGCGGGCCGCCAACGAGGACGACCCTGGGTTCCGTCGGCTGGCTTGCGCGGCGCGCCCGCATCCAGGCGGCGGCCGACGGCGCCACAGCCGTGGCCCGTTCCCGCAACGAGGGCATCAGGCTCCAGGGGACCGCGTGCAGCCTTCCCGTTGGCACCACCACCACGGGCCCACCGCGCAGCAGCCGCACCGACCCGCCGAGCAGGGCCGCCTCCAGCTGCGTGCCGATGTCGTCCAGGTCGAGCCGGTAGTCGCCATGCCCAGAGCCCTCGCGTCTGAGCGCAAACAGCGCATGAGCCAGCGAGCGGACCGCCCCCTGGGTCGGCCCCACGTGTTCCAGCCGCAGCCGCCCCCCGCTGGCCATGATCGCGTACAGTTGCCCGCCGACGTCGGTCAGCTCAAGCAGGTCCGTCCAGCCCAGCTGCGCCAGCAAGCCGGCGGTGCTGAAGGGGCCTGCATCGACGGTGCCTGCCGCCGGAGTCTGCAAGACGCGCTGGCGCACGGCGGCCTCAAGGCGACGCCTTTCCCGCAGCAGCGCCGGTGGGGCGGTACGGCCATCGGCGCTGTCGAGGCGGGCGACCACGTTGCGCAGGGCGGCGAGGTCCGCCCCTACATCCCTGTCTGGGGGCGGCCGCACCGGGGTGACGCGGAGCACCGTCGCCCGCCAGCGTTCGCTCCACTCCAGGAACATCCGGGCATTACCTCGGCGCACCGCGTGACGCAACGCTATGCCTGCCAGCTCTGCGCCCTGCGCGGTTGCCAGCGTGCGCAGCTCGGTAGCCCCGAGCGTCCGCAGGTGCAGGTCAAGCATGGCCAAGCCGCGGTCGCACGCGGCGAGCATGCCCCGCCAGCGCCCCTCCGCCTCGCAGCTCACCGCCTGGGCCAGCCAGCCGGCACTGCGCGTACGCAGCTCGCCCCGATGCCGGGCGCGCGCGGCCGCTCGCAGGTGGCGGCCGACCTCATCGCGCCGGCCGCACGTCAACGCCAGCTGGCCAGTGAGCAAGTGGGCGTCGACCGCCCGCGCGGGGTCCAGCTCATCCAACCGCGCGGTCACCCGCCTGGCTGCCTGCAGCAGGACGGCCGGGCGGTCCTCGTCGGCGGCGAACCGGCAGTGCAGCAGGACCAACTCCGCCCGGCTTGCCCACCATGGGCGCCGCTGGCGGCGGAACAGCCGCAGGGCGTCAGCGCTGCGCCGCTGCGCGAGTTCGAGGTCGCCGGTTGCGGCCGCGGCGAGTGCCGCGCAATGCAGCAGCTCGGCGCGCCATGCGGCGGAGCCACGGTCTCGGTCGATCGTAGACACCGCCGTGTCCGCCTCATGCAAGGCATCCCGGGCCAGGCCTGCCGCGAGCAGCACCGTGCACTTGTTGACGGCAAGCTCAGGGTCGAAGATCCCCACCTGGTCGAACAAGCGCTGGGCGTGATCGAGATGGGCGAGCGCGGTGGGGAGGTCGCCACGGGCGTGTGCCGCCGCCCCGCGCTCCTGGCGCGCGTTCGCGTACTCCACATGCTGGCCGCAGGCGGCGTACATCGCCTCGGCCCGCGCGTAGTCCCGGTCGGCCCGCGCGATGTCACCCACGGCGAGGTACATCGTTGCCCGGTGGTGCAGGGCACGCGCCTCCCAGACCAGGTCACCCGCGCCAGACAGCAGGCCGACGGAGGCCTGCGCGTCGCGCAGTGCCTCAGCGTAGCGGCCCACGATCCACAGGGCGTAGGCCCGGCGGATCAGAATCCGGCCGGCGGGGGCCCCATGGCTGCGGCGCAGCACCGTGTCGATGATGGACAAGCCCCGCCGGGTCTGCCCGGCCAGCAGCCGGGCGACACCCAGGCTTGCGAGAACATCGGACTCGCGGGCCGGGTTCCCGGCCTTGCGCGCGAACCGGCGCGCGCTCTCCAGCTCCCCGATCGCTTCGCCGATATCGCCGAAGTCCCTCAGCACCACGCCGGCCGCCTGGTGTGCGACCGCGGCCTGCAATGCCGACGGGTGGTCGGCCAGTACCTCCCGTGCGACCGCGAGCGCCTCCGACGGCCGCGACATCGCCAGCGCCAGCAGCTCGTCGGGGTCCCACGTTAAAGGAGCACGGTGAGTAACGACTGACATCAACTGATCGTAATGAACATATAAGCGGCGCGTCGAGGCGATTACCCGGCCAGAGGAGGCGGAAATGCCTGCGGATCCACGTCTGAAGGCTCAAGTCGAGCTGATCCTGAACTCCCACAAGGATGCGGTGGCGTTTCCCGATCGCTGGGAGGAGGTCGGCGACGTGGATTACCTCTACCGTAAGAACACGATTCTCGTGCGGGAGCGAGATGAGGCCCGCGTCATCGATGCGCTCCTGCGGATCCTGGGCCATCGGCGCGAAAGAGAGATTGAACGCCGGCGTGTGGGGGCCGTTGTCCGGATCACGGTGACGCGGACCCGGCTGTCGGTACCCGAGATTCTCGACGCGCTCGAGCGGGATCCGGAGGTGGGTCACGATAAGGCGACGCCGGACCACGTCACCTTCGTGTGCCCGCACCCCTGCCCCGCGACCGAGCCGGGTGAGGTGCCGCTGGGCACATCAGCGCCGTTTCCGCCGCCTGGCATGAGCGCACCACGTGGCTGCCGGGAACATTGGGGTCACAGATGTGGATGCGACGGCGACGGCGTGCGCGTCAGCATACTGGACACCGGCCTGCTGCCGGACGCCCCCCATGATCACCCATGGCTCGCCGGGGTGCACGGCACGCCGGAGGACCCGATTGACCCCCGCACCGGGAACATCCGCCCGTACGCCGGGCACGGGACGTTTGTCGCCGGCTGCCTGCGCGTTGCAGCCCCCAAGGCATCGGTCTTCGTCGAGCATGCGTTCGACATCGCGGCTGCCAGGTTCGAGTCGGACTTGGCGCCGATCCTAGAGGATGCCCTCAGCCGGAGCCCGGACATCCTCGTGTTCACCTTCACCGCCTCGTGTCGGCGTAACCGGTCCCTACTTACCTTCGAAGACTTCTACGAACGGCGCATCCGGCCCGTGAAGAGCCCGGTCGTGGTCGCGCCCGCCGGCAACGACGGCCGGCCGCGCTTGATGTACCCGGCCGCCTCCCGCGGGGTGGTCTCCGTCGGTGCGCTGTCGGCGGGCTGGCGGGACAGGGCGCACTTCAGCAATCACGGGAGCTGGGTGGACGTCTACGCGCCGGGCGAGGACCTCATCAACGCGTTCGCCACCGGGACCTTTGTGTGCCACGAGCCTCCCGTTGGCCAGCGTCGGCAGTTCCAGGGGATGGCAAGGTGGAGCGGGACGTCGTTCTCGACGCCCATCGTCGCCGGGCTGATCGCCGCGCGGATGTCCGCGACCGGGGAGAGCGGGCGGCAGGCGGCGCGATCCTTGCTGCGGCTCGGACGCAGCCAGGCGGTCCCCGGCGTCGGCGCCGTGCTCTACCCCGGTCAGGCCTGCTGTGACCCCGGCGGATGTCACGGTCGGCGGGCGGATGGGCCCTCCATGTAAGTGCGTCGGCGGCACCGGGCAGCGCACCTCTCCCTCCGGATGCGGTGAGGGTAGCGCCCACCGGTGCTGACGGGCCGCCACCGGCCTGGCGGGGTGTCAGGACGATCCGTCCGTCCTGCCGGGAGACCGCGGCCGCATCCCGGTTGCCCGGCAGGCTCATAGCGCGGCGGGGATCTCAGACGCGCCGCGGCTTCGGCCAAATCGGCCGGATCGAGAAACACGCCCCGCCGAGTTCCGCGGCGGCGAGGTGCCGGCGTACCCCGGGGCCGTCCCCCAGGTGACGGAACCTGTCCCGGCCCGGCGTTACGGGGATCATCCTGCGCAGGGCCAGCGCCTGCTGCATGTTGCATCTTTGCTGGCGCCGGGCCGATGAGATAACAAGGACGCACAGCGTGCCGATAGACAGCCGCCTGGAATGGCCGCATTCGTGCAGGTGCGCTGGCCGCCGGGTGCGACGCAGGTAGCGGTCTGGCACCGCTCCCGCGCTTCCCGAAAAGGGGGGCGTTACCGCTGGTCAGCGGGGTCGGCTGGGCAAGATCGGCTTCCGCCCGCTCCCAAATCCGGAAATCGGCTGATCTTGGCAGACGAAATTAATTACGAAAACAGGCTGCTACGTGCAGCTTAATGGTCGGGGTGGCCGGATTTGAACCGGCGGCCTCTTCGTCCCGAACAACGCCCACCGAAGCTGACGACCAGGACATTCCGGCATCGCCCCAGGACAGAGGCTCCCCTTAAGGTCCGTTGGGAGCCGTTGAGAGACGTTCCGGAACAAGATCGTCTCCCAATCGTCTCCCACCCGGTGATCGACGGGAGCGATTCATTCGTAATCCACAGGCGCAAAGCTGCTTCAGACCGCGATGCTGCTGTACAAGCCCAGCTTCATGACGGCCGCAGCGGTGAGGACAGCGTGTCCCCACCAACCAACGCGGAGAGGAACAGCCTCCGCGAAGGTGGCGGCGGGTCAAGGTAAGGTGCCCGCAGAACTGCCGGACTCTACCCTGGTGGTTAGCGACCCGTTCACGGTGATGTGTCGGGAAAAAGTTCACGATCGTTCGCAGATCAGCCTCGCCGACGCCATCGCCCGCCCGTGGACCTACGAGCGCGACCCCCGCGGCGCCCTCGGGCTGCTCGCCGACCGCGACCGCGGCGTCCTGGCCGGCGCCTGGGCCGTCGCGCCGCTCGCCAGCGAGTGGATCCACCAGGCCGCCCTCGCGATCCGGGCACAGATTCCCATCAGCGTGCTGCTGGACCAGGTCGCCCAGTTCCCCACCTACAGTGAGGCATACCTCGCCGCGCTCGAAAAGCTCGGCTGGTAACGCACGCCGGGGCGGCCGCCGCCGCGCCGTCCCAGCGCGTCGTTCCGGCCGTGGCTGCTGATCAACCAGGCGCTGTCGGCCCGCACTTCGGTGCGGTGGCACGCCGATCAGCAAGCCACGCGGGGTCAGTAGCGGGCGAGCGAGCCACGGATCTTCGCGACCCGTTCGCAGAGGCGGAAGGCCAGGATGCCTGCGGCCAGGTAGCCGGCGGCGGTGACCAGCACCCAGACCAGGCCGCCGGTACCCCACAGCGCATTGACGCTGCGGTGCCCAAGCATCACGCCGTACAGGCTGGCGATCCCGGCCGTGAGCGGGAAGGCCCGCCCGGCGCCGGCCATCCACCCAGGAACGGCGATCAGCGGGACTGCCCCGGCGCTGGCGAGCATCACGACGATCATCACGCTGTCGTTGAGCAGCTGGATCCGCTTGAAGACCAGGGTAAGCCCGCCGATGACAAGCGAGAACCCGGCCGCGGCGACGATCCCGGCCGCTGTGTGTCACCTCCGTGAACGGCCAACCGGCCCTGGCCGCCTACGAAACCGCGCCCGGCGGGCGTGCCAACGCCTACGGCCTGATGGCGCCGACGATCAGGCACTTCGCTCTCACCGCATCACTGGCTTCCACAACGCCGCCCTGTTCGATGTCCTCGGGCTACCCGCCGCTATCGACTGAGTCGCCGCCGCGGGTGCGCAGCACGGGCTGGTGATGCCAGCGCCCGGCGCCAGAGGCACGATGAACATGTGGCACCGTCCACGGCCCTGGCCTACGGGTCTGACTACCTGCCGGGCTGCTGGTTCGTTGCCGAGACGTGTGCGCGGGCCTCGGCGACCAGGCCCCGCCAGGTGGTCGGATCGGCCGATGTCACGGTGATCCATTCCCGCATCGTGCGTCCGTGTCCCGGGTCGAACCGCTCGCCGGCACCCGTTGCAGCAAGCTGGTCGACGCGCCTGCGGGGGAGTTTCACCACGAGGTGGCCTTTGACGAGCATGGCGAAGGTCTTGTTGCGGGCCCTTCAGGCCGGGTGAGCCGAACATGCGGGTGGGTTCGATGCCGGGCTGGGTGCGGGCCAGGTCGTCGGTGATCTGGGCGAACAGTTCCGTGACGGGCAGGTCGGCAGGGTCTGCGGTCACTGGCTTTCCACCAGCTTCTTGAGGTTGGCCAGGACCACCGGCAGGTAGGGCTCCCACATCCCGGCCAGCTGAGCTGACATGGCCGGGTCGAGGGCGGCGAAGCTGGATTCCCAGATGACCCGGGCGTGGCCGTCGGCGTGTTCGACGGTGAAGCTGCCGGTGTTGTCGCGTACCGGCAGCGGCGCCCCGTCGATGATGTAGCGGTAGGAGTAGGTCTGTGGCGAGTAGTCGAGGATCTGCTCGTCCTGGGCGTGTCCGTCCTCGAAGGTGCACACCCGGCCGGTGCTGGTGCGGGCTACTTTGGTCACTCCGGGGATCCACCGGTCGACCGAGGTGAGGTCGCCGAGAATGTGCCAGACCTGTTCGGGGGTGGCGGCGATGTCGATGGTGTGGCGGAACGAGGGCATCTCGGTCTCCTCCCGGTCGCGGTTGTGAGGCTGGCCAGGAGCATATATACAAGTAACTACTTGTGCAAGTCTCCGCTTGTCTAACCGGGTCAGCTGAGGCATGATGGCGGTGATGTCGACCGACGCCGCCCTCAAGGCTCTCGCCGAACCGCACCGGAGGGCGATCCTTCGCCTTGTCCGCGACGAGCCGCGGTCGGTGACCGAGATCGCCGAACACTTCGACATCACCCAGCAGGCCGTCTCCCTGCACCTGAAGGTGCTGCGCGAGGCCGGACTCGTTGGGGTGTGCCGCGACGGGCAGCGGCGGCTGTATCTGGTGGACCCGGATGGCATGGTGTCGCTGCACGAGTTCTTCGCCGAACTGTGGCCGGTCGGCCTGGACCGGCTCAAACGGGCGGTGGAATCCGGCCGTGGGGCCGGCCGGTGACCGCCGCGCCGTACCGGACGTCGGTTGACATCGCCGCCCCACCCGAGGCCGTGTACCCGTACCTGACCCGGCCCGAGGCCATCGTGTCCTGGATGGGCGACTACGCCGTGCTCGACGCCACACCCGGCGGGCTGTTCCACCTCGACATCAACGGCGTGCCGGTGCGGGGCCGCTACCTCGAACTCGACCCGCCGCACCGGCTGCTCATCTCCTGGGGACACGCCGGATCGGAGCGGCTGCCGCCGGGCAGCAGCACCGTCGAGATCACCCTGACCCCAACGCCAGACGGCACCCGCGTCACCGTCGAGCACCGCGGCCTGCCGCCCGGCGAGGCCACCCAGCACGCGGTGGGCTGGCCCCATTTCCTGGCCCGGCTCACCCTCGCGGCCACCGGCCGCGACCCGGCCCCGACCCCTTTCGGGCAGATAACCGCCTAACCCGGAATGGCGGGCCACGCCGGCGTACCGGGTCAGAAAAATCTTGGCAGGGATGTCCAGAACCGGGTGACGGCTCCGACCAAGGGCCGAGCGCCCGCCCGGGCGCCGGTACGGAAGGACCACATAATGAAGTACATGATCATGATGTTCGTTGCGCCGGTGGCGCGCTGCTGAAGTAATCGTTGATGAACCCGCTGTAGGACTTCTCGATGAGCTTAAGGCGAAGCCCGATCTTGCTCAGGGACGCTTGAAGAGCCAGCCCGGCCTCCGACCCGAATCCCGTGTAGTTGAGAGCGTGGCACCTGGCCTGGAACGAAAGCGGGAGCGGCGGATAGCCATCATCAAAGCCGCGTTGGAGGCCCTCAGGGAGAAGGGGCTGGCCGAGACTCGGATGATCGACATCGCCCGCCGGGTGGGGATGAGCCCTGGGCATGTCCTGTACTACTTCCCCTCGAAGAAGGCCCTGCTCATGGCGGCGCTGCAGTGGAATGAGGAGCTGTTCTACCGGCAGGCCGCGAATGAGCTGGCGAAGTTGTCCACCGCCTGGGACCGGATATGCTGACGGACTTGGAGAAGTCTTGGTCTACCCAGGCTGGGGGTGTGGGACGTGCCGGCCGTGCCAGTCTGGTCCGGAGCAACTCGGCACGCGCGTCCGCGAACCGGGGTGGACCGCCGACGGCGGCTACGCGGAAGCGATGCTCGTCCCTTCGCCGCGATACCTTCTCCCGCTGGAGGGCCTTGATCCAGTACGCGCAGCGCCCCTCGCTGACGCTGGCCTCACCCCGTACCGGGCGGTCCGGCGAACTCTCCCCTGGCTGACTGCCGGGGCCACGGCCGCGATCATTGGGATCGGGGCTCTGGGTCAGTTTGTGGTCCAGTACGTAAGGCTGCTGTCGAAGGCGCAAATCGTGGCCGTTGATACCTCCGCCACCAAGCGTGCCCTCTCCCTGACACTCGGTGCCGACGAAGCGGCGCACTCGTTGAATAATTTCCGGGAACTCGACGTGGTACTCGACCTAGTCGGCACAGATGAAACCCTAGCAGCGGCCGTTGCGACCGTTCGCCGAGGCGGCATCCTGGTGTTGGTCGGCGAGGCCGGAGGGAGCGTCACGTTTGGAATGGAGCACGTGCCCTACGAGTGCACCCTAACCTCATCCGTCTCCGGATCCTGTCAGGAACTGTCCGAGGTGCTTGAGTTGGCACAGACCGGCCGGATCCGATGGAACGTGGAGCCGCTCCCCCTTCGCCTGGTTAACGCAGCACACGATCGCCTTCGAGACGGGGAAGCCGTTGACCGGATCGTGCTCGTCCCGCAATAGTCGTGCAGCAGGAGCCGCATACTTGTCTGTACTCGCATATTGCCGCTGAGCGGCTGCCCTCCAGACCGGGATCACCAAGCCCATCGGGCCGCCACCTTTGCGGCACGTGTTCATCCCGGCGTCCTTGATGTTGACGCGCCACTCGGCGCCCAGGTGATCACCATCAGAGCCATGCTGCTGGCCGTGGTAATCGCCGCCGACCTTATCGCCAGGTCCTTCGGCGGGGCATCGGGGCATGGCCGGCGCAACCGGATGAACTATGAAACCGCCAGGCTCTGTTGGATGTGACTGAGCGGCTGGAGCGCAGCATCAGGGTGCGGGACTGCCCGGCCATCGTCGCCTTGGAAGGGCAGCGCAAGCTCATCCTCAGCGACTATGACTACCTGCGCGACGAGGAAGCCGCCGCGTCGTTTGAGCGGCGAGCTGCTGCGCAGGCAGGCGAGATTGGCGTCCGGCGTTGGGTGATCGCAGTTCCGCAAGTGTGGCGGATCAGGGCCGGGGTGATATCCACCCGGGCAGTGTCGAACCATCCGCTGCGTGAAGGCGAACAGGAGGCAATCAGCTGGATGAGCTTCGACGCCGACGACGGCGTGGACTACGGCCGGGTAGCTCTCACCCGGTGCCCTGACGGCGAACCGGTCTTCGCCGAACCAGAGATTTTCACCGTCAAGGCCGAAGCTCAGCCTGCGCCCGGTGCGCCAGGGCAGACGCTGCTTCGCACCCTGATGGGCGACAGCAACGATCCTCTGGACGGTAGATAAACGGTGTAGGTTCTCATCTCGCTTGGCACCCGACGCTCCGCTTACCTGGCCTGATGCAAGCTGTCTCATCGATCTGTCGCCGTCTTTTCTCACCGATCTGTCATTTCCCTGGCGGCCCGGGGTCGACGGCCGCTGTCAGCTGCCCGCTGATGACCATGTAGGCGACGCCATAGCTGTCACGTAGGGTGATCGCTGGTGGGGCGCCCTCTCCTACGAAGCACCCTATGAGCGGACGGCGCGGTACGCAGTTCAGCCCCCTCGCCGCCAGGACAACGGGTCGAGTCACGGCGGCCCTGCCGGGCGGGTAGCCGCACTCGCCGGTGACTCCCCACAACGTCCGCGCCCGGCCCGGTTGCGAAGGGATCCCCGTTGCGCTGGGCTGGAGCGAGACGATACGCATGCTGGCATCGACGGTGCTGGTTCGGTGACGGTGCCCTGTCGCTGGTGCGCTCTTAGCCAGCGTGGGGCTGCACCGTGCGGAGCGCGTGTGGTGCGGCACCAGGTGGTCCGCGTGTCGTCAGCTGTTGTTGTGCTCATGGCTACGCGAAGTCACCGGCCGTTGCCGGGAAATGGTCCGTCGCCGTGTCAGGGCAGAGCTGCAACGATCTCGCGGTATTCGTCTTCGGTGAAGGCCCGCAGGGTCTCGGTTGTAACGTTGCCGGCGCTGCCGATCGTGAGGGCAGCCTTCGCGGCAGCGGCGTCGTCGGGTGCCTCGCTGACCGTGACGATGTCGTACCGGCCCATGGTGAGGTAGAACGCCTTCAGCTCCGAGCCGTAGCGGTTCAGGATTTCCTTGTTTGCGTCGAGACGGTTCGGGCCCTCCTTGATGGTGCTGATGCCCTGGTGGGTGTACTTGATGAGGGAGATGTAGGTCGGCATCGTCGGCCTCCTTGGTGATGATGACGCTTCTGACGGGCAAAGGGCCAGAGGGCTAGAGCCCCAGGGCCAGCAGGGCTCCGAAAGCGCCGAAAGTCGGCGCCTGCGCTGCCGGCGGGCCGCAGGACTCCGTGACCGGTTATCGCAGGGCAGCCCGCTGGCCGGCGCGGCCCTGCTGTTGCACTGGGCCGGAGGTCTTCCGCCGCGCCCCGGTCCGCAGGCACGCTCGCGGTGGCCGCGGATGAGGCCGGCCGGGGTTCAGGCCGTGGTGTAGACCTTCTCGACGAACTCGGCGAGCCGGTGCTCGTCGAGATTGCGGGCCAGGTCGGCCTCGGTGATGATGCCGACCAGGCGGTGGTTGTCGATCACCGGCAGGTGCTTGACCCGGTGGTCTTCCATCTGGTGCAGTACCTCGCCTACACCGGCGGTGGCCTCGGCCCAGAACAGCGTTTCCTGGGCCAGGTCACCGGCCCGGACCTGGGCCGGGTCGCGGCCTTCGGCGATGCATTTCATCACGATGTCGCGGTCAGTGAGGATGCCGTGCAGCCGGTCGTCGGCACCGCAGATCGGCAGCGAGCCAACACTGAGATCGCGCATCTTTTGCGCGGCAGCCGCGACGCTGTCGCCTTCGCCGATGCATTCGGCTCCGGGGTGCATGATGTCTCGCGCCTGCCGGGCCGCTGCCGGGGGGCCCGGTGCCAGCGGCTGGGGATGCGCCTGCGCGTGAGCGTCCAGGGCGGCGAACGCGCGGCCCACCGGCTCGTGTGTTCCCTGCCCGGAGTGCTCGGCATAGCACGCCTCGCCCAGTTGCCGCACCAGCTTGGCGTGCTGCCGCCGCGCCTGCACCTGCATAAGCCGCGCCCGGCCCTGCGCCGCGCCGCGCTTGGCCTGGCCCCGGCCACGCTCGGCGGCCGCCCTGGCTTTGTCGAGGATCGACATGACTCCTCCTCTTCTCCGTGACCGCCTGTGGGTTCTTCCGCTCCTGACGTTACGCCCGGCAGGTCACGCACAGATCATGTGGGCAGCCGGAGCGGGCACACCGTCTGCATGCGCACAACGACCTCGCCGACCACCGTGCTGCACGCACGGGCCGGCCTTCGGCAAGGGCCGCAGAGGTGACCGGCGGGCTCACCCGCCCGCGCAGCGGCCACCACCCCGAGACGGGGGTGCTGACCGGCCTGGCCGCCCGCCCTCCAGGCTCCCGCGCCGTTACCGCTGACCGCAGGTAACGCTGTTTCCCGGCCCGTCCACCGGCCGGGACGGTTCCGTTTATGAGCGCGGAGCCCGGCCAGGCCCGCGGCTGCTGCCGGAACGTGGCGACCCGGGCTACCTCAAAGATCCACTCCAGCCACCCGGCCCGCCGCCCGGGACGGTACCGGTTCCCACGGCGGCAGGAGACCGCGCCTGCCACGATTGCTTTGGGCCAGCCTGTCACGCAACCCGCGCGGGGACCGTAAACCGTGCGGCCGTCCAAGCTTGCCCGCCGCCCCACAAACACCCCGTCCGCAACTCACCCGCGGCACCCGGAGTCGGCGATGCCCGAGGCCGCGATAGATCCGGCTGGCTTTGCAGGCAGACAAACTCCCAGACAGCCGCGGCGGCAGCGCCGGGCACCGAGCGCTACGCCCAGCATGTCGGCGTCGGCATGGCGCGGCAGCGGCTACACGCGCGCACGCCATGTCGGCCGCCCCGGTTTGCGTCCCGGAGGGGCCATCACCGGAGGGCGGTTGAATAGCCTTACCCGGTGGTTCACCTGCAGGGGACTCAACGGCCCTCAACCGAACTCAACGGGAGCCTCTGTCCTGCGTCGTCTCCCGCCTACTGATCGACGGGAGCGGTCGCTAGACTCCAGCATCGCCATGACGGTTGTTCTGGCAGTATCGGGCATACGTTGCTACATTGTAGTGCATGGTGTCGCCGACAAATGTGCGTTTCCCTGACGCGGTTGACAAGGTTCTAGCTGACTACGCCCGCAAGGCTGGGGCCAAGAAGTCCAGCGTCGTGGTCGGAGCTGTGCGCGAGTGGCTGCGCATGCAGGCCCATCCAGGCATCATGTTCGTCCCGACGGTGACCGGCGAGCGGCGTGCCGCGCTCGCGGTTGGGCCGCAGGTGTGGACCGTCGCCGAAGCGTGGCAGCAGCACAGCAAGGGCGAACGAACTCCAGCCGTAGTGGCGGATGCTCTTGGCCTGACGGTCCCGGACGTTGAGATCGCGCTCGCGTACTGGGCCGATTATCGAGACGAGATTGATGAGCTGATCAGCCGGCACCACGCCAGCCAGGATGAATCTCTGCACGCGTGGGAACGTCGGCGAGCGCTTGATGCCGTCTGAGCGCCAAGGGATCCGGTTCTTGCTTGATGAGCATTATCCGGTATGGCTCGCCGATGAACTCGTCGCCGAAGGTATAGACACGGTTGCTTTGAACGCGCACCGGCCCGAGTTGCGCGGGGCCGACGACAGGCGCGTGCTCGAGACGGCGGCAGCCGAGGACAGGGTGGTCATCACCGAGGACGTCAGCACCTTCAGTGTTGCGATTGCGCTGGTACCCCACCATGTGGGGGTCGTGTACTGCCATCACGCTCGCTTCCCGCGCACTAGAGCGGGCCTAAACAAGCTGCGCAAAGCGCTCGGGGCATTGGCCACAGATCCGCCAGCCGGTCTTGGCGAGCATCCTGTGGTGTGGTGGCTCCCCAGCCCGGAGGACTGAGAGCCCGGTCCGGGCGGCCGGTTGGGAGGAGTGCGGGCTGCTTCAAACTGGCGACCTCTTTTACCGAGGTGACTGACCTCCCAATATCGCGTCAGGCCTTGGTGCGCCGAACGGGCGTATGCGGTCCGGTCGGCCACCTGTAATGCTGGTAGCCTGGTCGGCCTTACCGCTGGGCTGCCGCGGCTTGACGCCTTCGACACCGCCAATGAACTGCGATGACAGGCCTTGCCGAGGTCCGGTGCGGCGCGGCTGATCGTGCTGTGTGCAACCGTCCGCGATCTACGGGTGACCGCGTCCAACCGCAAGATCCACGTGCCGACAAGGTAGCGCCTCGACCACCGACACCAAGATCGTCTCCCAAATGTCTCCCAAACCGGGGTACCCGCTCCTGCCGAGGAGACCTGCAAACAGGCTATGACCTGCTTCTTCCTGGTCGGGGTGGCCGGATTTGAACCGGCGGCCTCTTCGTCCCGAACGAAGCGCGCTGCCAAGCTGCGCCACACCCCGGCGACCGCGCGAGCAGTCTAGCTGATCCGCGGAACCAGCGTGAGCAGCGTGGCTTCCGGCCGGCAGCAGAACCTGACCGGCGCCCATGGCGAGGTGCCGAGGCCTGCGGAGACGTGCAGCCACGGGCGTTCCGCGCGGCCACGGCCTGCCGCCGGGTCGCCCGGGTCGGCCGGATACCGGTGCAGCCCGCGTGCCTGCGACCGGCCGATGCCGCAGTTCGTCACCAGCGTGCCGAAGCCCGGCAGGCAGACCTGCCCGCCATGGGTGTGCCCGGCGAGCAGCAGGCCGAAGCCGTCGGCGGCGAACCGGTCGAGCACGTCGGGCTCGGGCGAATGCAGCACCCCGAGACGGAGGTCGGCGGACGGATCGGCGGGCCCCGCGATCTCGTCGTAGCGGTCCATGTCGACGTGCGAGTCGTGCACGCCGGCCACTTCGATGTCGATGTCCGCTGCCTTGATCCTGCCCCGCCGGTTGTTCGCGTCCAGCCAGCCGGCGGCGGCCATCCCCGCGCCGAGCTCGGCCCACGGCAAGTCGGTCTCGTGACGGCTATGGTCGAGCGCGCTGGTACGCCACAGGTAGCGAGCCGGGTTCTTCGGCACGGGCGAATAGAGGTCATTCGAGCCGAAGACGAAGACGCCAGGGCGGTCAAGCAGCGGCCCGAGCGCCTCAAGAAATGGCTGAACGGATTGTCGGTGGGCGATCGAGTCGCCCGTGTTCACGACGAAGTCCGGATCCAGGGAGTCGAGCGACCTGATCCAGGACATCAGCCGGTGCCGCCCGGGGGTCAGGTGCGCGTCGGAGATGTGCAGCAGCCGGAACGGCCGCGCGCCCTCGGGCAGCACCGGGACGTCGTAGCGGCGCAGGGCAAACCAGTTGCGCTCGACGATGGCGGCGTACGCGAAGGCAGCGCCGCCGGCCACCGCCGCTGCCTGGATCAGCCCTCGTGCTCGCATCCACTCATGGTGCCATGCAGCCAGGACTGACCTGGCCGGCAGCCGCGGGATCCCGCTGCGGGCGGCAGGATGGGCTCATGACCGGACTGAAGGAGCGGCTGCGCGGCGATCTCACCACGGCGATGAAATCCCGTGACGAGGTGCGCACCCGGACCCTGCGGATGGCGCTGACCTCGGTGACCAACGAGGAGGTGGCCGGCAAGACCGCCAGGAAGCTGACCGACGACGAGGTACTCCGGGTGCTGGCCAGGGAGGCCAAGCGCCGCCGCGAGGCAGCGGAGGCGTTCGACGCGGCGGGACGGCCGGATCAGGCCGCCGCCGAGCGGGCCGAGGGAGAGGTGCTCAGCGCCTACCTGCCAGCCCAGCTGTCCGATGAGGAACTCGCGGTCATTGTTGCCCGGGTGATCGCCGAGACCGGAGCGTCCGGCCCGGCGGCGATGGGCCAGGTGATGAAGGCGGTCACGCCGCTGGTGGCCGGCCGGGCCGAGGGCGGCCGGGTGGCGGCCGAAGTTCGGCGCGGACTGGCCGGATAGAAACCCGGGTCAGCGACGGCCCGGACGAGCCGCCGGGCGCTGTGCGGCGATCTAGTGACCGCCGCCGCCGCCGTTGCCGCCGCCGCCACCGCCGCCACCACCACCACCACCACCACCACCACCACCGCCGCCGCCGTGGTGCTTATGCGGCTTCGGCGGCTTCGGCGACGACACTCCGGTGCCCAGTGCGTAGAACGGGCTATCGGCGGGCACCGGAACGAAGTTGGCGATGGGCTTGCCCAGGTAGGCGTTCTCGAACGTGAGCTGCCAGATCTGCCCGGCGTTGGCGCCGAACACCTCGCCGACGCAGCCGACCCGGAAGCACGCGCCGATGCCGCTCATCGGATGGCTGATCGGGCCCTTGGGGTTGAACATCGAGACGTAGCCGGCCAGCCGGGGCGTGTAGCCGCCGAAGGCCGCGTAGTCGAAGTCGTTGGCGGTCCCGGTCTTGCCCGCCTGGGGGATGACGACCCCGTTGCGGACGACTTCGTCACCGGCCGCCGTGCCCGGCGAGACCATCACGCCCTGCAGCACGTGCGTGGCCGCGTCGGCGACCGCGGTGGACAGCACCCGGTGGCAGCCCGCGGACTTCACCGGCAGGTGGCCGCCGGACCTGGTCACGATCTTGCCGATCGCGATGGGCGCGCAGTAGATCCCGCGGGCGGCGACGGTGGCGTAGGCGGCCGCCATGGTCATCGGCGACACGTTGACCGCGCCGAGCGTGAACGAGGGAATGTCGTCGGCCGGGTACTGATAGCCGGCGTGCCCGGGCTTTCCGACGCCCTGGAACAGGGACTTGCCGTTGGCACGGTGGACGCCGAGGCTGGCCGCGGTCTGCACCACGTTGCACAGGCCGACCTTCTGCTCCAGGTGCGCGTAGAAGACGTTGATCGACTCCGTGGTCCCGTTGTACAGCGTGAACGTGCCCTTGCCGGCCCCCTCGGCGTTGTTCACCAGGAAGGGGCCGGTTTGCTGGCCGTGGCAGTTGGTGTAGCCGGTCAGGGTGGAAGGCGAAACGACCTTCTGGAGGAAGCCGAACGGCACGCCCTGCTTGAGCGCGGTCAGCAGGGTGAACAGCTTCGACGATGAGCCGGTCTGCACGCCGACGCCGCCGTTGTACTTGCTGTCCACCGCGTAGTCGACGGTGGTCTGCCGCGGGCCGCTGCTGCCATACGGGCGGTCGACGGCGATCGCGCGTACCTTGCCGGTCCCCGGCTGGATCAGTACCTCCGCTGCGGCGTTGCCGGCCGGGTTGAACCGCGACGGGGGCGCCGGGACCATGTAGTTCACGGCATGCTGGGCCGCATGCTGGTCCTGCCGGCTCATCGTGGTGTAGATCTTCAGGCCGCCGGTCTTGTTCAGCTGGGTCCATGCCTGGTGGTATGCGGGGTCGTTCTTCATGACGGACAGCACGTAGTCGCAGAAGAATGCCTTGTTCCTGGCGGACCGGCTGGTGCAGCCGCTCTGCAGCGCGTGGAAGGACGGATGCAGGCCAAGCGGGGCGCGCGCGGCGGCCTGCGCCTCCGTCTGCGTGATGTAGTGCTGCTGCGCCATCGTCGCCAGCACCTCGTTGCGCCGGCTGATCGCGTTCTGCGGGAACGCGAACGGGTCGTACTTGGCCGGATTCTCCACCAGGCCGGCCAGCAGCGCCGCCTGGGTCAGCGTTAGGCGGTTGGCCGTGGTGTGGAAGTAGCGCTGCGCCGCCAGCTGGATGCCGTACGCATGGTTGTTGAAGTAGGCGGCGTTCAGGTAGGCGGCGAGCAGCTGGTTCTTGGTCAGCTCGTGCTCGACCTTGATAGCTATCCGGAGCTCGCGGAGCTTCCTGTCCGGCGTATCCCTGATGGCATCCAGCCGCTGCTGCTTCGTCCTCGCCGTCAGGATCAGCGCGTTCTTGACGTATTGCTGCGCGATCGTCGAGCCGCCCTGGGTGGGATTGTGCTCCACGTAGTCGGTGATCAGCGCACGGACGGTGCCCTTGAAGTCCATCGCGCCGTGCTGGTAGAACCTGGCATCCTCGATCGCGACGATGGCTTCCCGCATCAGCGGCGAGATCTGCGAGTAGGGCACCGGGACCCGGCCGACGTTGCCCGGGTAGTAATAGGCGATCAGGTGGCCGTGCCGGTCCAGGATCTCCGAGCGGACCGGCAGCTGCCCCAGGTTCTGCACGGCCAGGTTGTTGAACTTGTTGGCCGCATCGCGGGTCAGGATCCCGATGCCGCCCACGGCGGGCAGCGCGAGCGCCGCGAAGAGCAGGCCGGCGATCGCTGCCATGACGACAATCCGGCCAGCCGCGCTGATCCGGCCGCGGCTTTCTGATGTCAGCACGGAATCAGGGTACGCTGACCGCCGCCTGGCCCTCGCCAGGATGGTAATTCCGCAGCTCGGAACGGGCCGGGCAGCTCGGATCCGGACGCCGTCCCGGCGAGTGACTAGTCACGTCTGTCCGTATAGCCCATGCGGGCTATCCGGGAAATGGGCCCGTCAGGGTCTAGCGCTCAGGCCCGGACTTCCGTAAGTTACGTTTTCGCAACCATGACATGGAGCCGGGACCCCGCGCCATCGGCTCCTGCCTGCCAGTGAACGCCATCCGGCGTGACGACCCCTATGCGGGCGTGACGATCAGGAGGAGTGGGGCCAATGTGGATCACGGACTGGACCGCCCGCGCCGCGTGCAAGGGAACGGATCCTGACGAGCTCTTCGTTCAGGGGGCGGCGCAGAACCGGGCCAAGCTGATCTGCCGCGGCTGCCCCGTCCGGACCGAGTGCCTCGCGGACGCGCTCGACAACCGGATTGAGTTCGGTGTGTGGGGCGGCATGACCGAGCGTGAGCGGCGTGCGCTGCTCCGCCGCCGGCCGGACGTGGTTTCCTGGCGCGACCTGCTCGAGCACGCGCGCAACCAGTACGAGCGCACCGGCGACGAGCTGGTCGCCAGCTGACGGACCGGTCGCGCTGCCCGTCCCCGGACGGGGGCCAGCGGTCGTCATGCCAACGGCTACGCGGAGCGGAAGCTCTCCCCGATTGCCCTGAGCCCGGCGAGGTCGTGCACGTCCTCAGCCTGGGCTGGTACCTCGGCGATGGGAACGAGCGGGTGAGCCGCGGTGAAGCGCTCGGCAAGGCGCCTTTCGGCGGCAGCTAGCTGCATCCGCTCGGCATGCAGCCGGAGCGCGGCGATGGCCAGTGAGTACGGCACCTGGTCCGGCCGGGCCGGCCGGGCCACGGGCTCACCGTCACCGGCATCGCCGTTGAGCGCTTCGGCGGGTTGCAGGCTTTCGGCGGCGGCCAGGCTGCGGGCGGCGGACAGCCGGGCCGCAGGGGAGCGGTGCGCCCGGTTGATGACGAGCCCGGCGAGCGGCATCCCCTCAATCGCCAGCCGCTCCACGAAATACGATGCCTCCCGCAGCGCATCGGGCTCGGGGGCGGCGATCACGAGGAATGAGGTGCCAGGCGCGCGCAGCAGCTGGTAGGTGTAGTCCGCGCGCTCCCTGAAGCCACCGAACATCGTGTCGAGCGCGGTCACGAACGTCTGCGCGTCACGGAGCACCTGGGCGCCGAGGATCTTGGTCAGTACCCCGGTCACCACGCCGAACCCGACGTTGAGTACCCGCAGGTACGCCCGCCCGCCCAGCTTCGCCGGCGCGGTGAGCAGCCGGAGCAGCCGGCCGTCCAGGAATCTCCCGAGCCGTTGCGGCGCGTCAAGGAAATCCAGCGCGGACCGGCTCGGCGGGGTGTCCACCACGATCAGGTCCCAGTTGTCGGTCCGGCGCAGCTGGCCGAGCTTCTCCATCGCCATGTACTCCTGGGTGCCGGAGAATCCGGATGACAGCGACTGGTAGAAGGGATTCGCCAGGATCTGGGCCGCCCGGTCCGGGTCGGCATGTGCCTCCACGATCTCGTCGAAGGTCCGCTTCATGTCGAGCATCATCGCGTGCAGGCTGCCGCCGCCGCCGGCCTCGTTCCTGCCCGGTCTGCCGGTACGGCGCGGCGGGCTGGACGTGCCAACCCCGGGAACCAGGCGCGGGGTGTTATCCAGGGAGGACAGGCCCATCGACTGGGCGAGCCTGCGGGCCGGGTCGACGGTCAGTACCACCACATGCCTGCCGCGCTCCGCCGCCCGCAGGCCCACCGCGGCCGCCGTGGTGGTCTTCCCGACGCCGCCGGATCCGCAGCACACGATGATCCGGGTGCGCCGGTCGTCGATCAGCCGGTCCACGTCGAGCGGTGGCGGCAGGTTGCGCGGCATCAGGCGGCCCCCTGATCCCGCAGCGCGGCCGCTATCCGGTAGAGCCCGGCCAGGTCAATGCCGTCGGTGATCATCGGCAGGTCGTACCTGGGCTGTCCTGGCCCGGCCAGCCGGCGCCGCTGCGCCCGCTGGCTGGTGACAGTTCTCGCATGCTCGGTAAGTTCCGCGGCGAGCGCGGAGGCGAGCCGCCGGCTGTCATCGAGCCCGGCTGCTTTCAGCCCAAGGGCGAGCTCGTCCTCGTCGACCGATCCGCTCGCCGCCGCCCGCAACTGGCTCGCCGTCAAGGCAAGCGGGTGCACCATGTTGATCATGATGCCGCCGGCCTGCAGGCCGCTGTTGCCGAGCTCGGCGATGCCATCGAGGGTCTCCTGCACCGGCATCTCCTCCAGCACCGTGACGAAGTGCACGGCGGTCTCCGGCGAGTTGATCACCTTCTGCACCGTGTCCGCGTGGCCGCGGATCGGCCCGACCCTGGCCAGGCCGGACACCTCGGCCGCCACGTTGAGGAACCGGCCGATCCGCCCGGTCGGCGGCGCATCCATGACGACGGCGTCGTACACGTGCTTACCCCGCTCCCGCCGCCGCGTCGCCTCGGCGGCCTTCCCGGTCAGCAGCACGTCGCGCAGCCCTGGCGCGATCGTGGTGGCGAAGTCCACCACGCCGAACCGGGTGAGCGCCTGGCCGGCATGCCGCAGGTTGTAGAACATCGCGAGGTATTCAAGCAGCGCCGCCTCCGGGTCGGCGGCCAGCGCGTAGACCTCACCACCCGGCCGGTCCGCCGTGGCCGGGGCGACGGCGACCTTGCGTTCCCCGTACGGCAGTGGCGGGCAGTCGAACACCTGCGCGATCCCCTGCCGTCCCTCGACCTCGATCAGCAGTACCCGGCAGCCGCCCGAGGCGAGCGCCAGCGCCAGCGCCGCAGCCACCGTCGTCTTGCCGGTTCCGCCCTTGCCGGTGACGACGTGCAGCCGCACGCCCTCCCAGTCCGTGTCCCGCACGCTCACGCCATGGAGGGTATCCGCGCTCGTGCACCAGGTACCCGCGTCCCGTTTGCGAAGCTCCCGTCAGCACGCCGGAGGAACGGCGGGCCGGGCCATGCGGACATCAGGCCTGCGGGCCTGATCTCCTTTGCGGCAGCACATCCAAATGTCACTAGGCTGGGGCCCGGAGATCGGCATGCAGCCGGGGAAGAGGTGTTCGAGATGGTCGGAACTCTTGTGGTCATCCTCGTGATTCTCGTGGTGGCGGGTCTCGTCGCGACTGGCCGCGCACTGCGCGTGGTACAGCAGTACGAGCAGGGGATCGTGTTCAGGTTCGGCAAGGTCCTGCCGGGAACGCGGGGCCCGGGGCTGCACGCGATCAGGCCGTTCGGTGACCGAATGCAGAAAGTAAATATGCAGATCGTCGCTATGGCGGTCCCGGCGCAGGAGGGCATCACCAGGGACAATGTCAGCGTCCGGGTGGATGCGGTGGTCTATTTCCGCGTCGTCGACCCGATCAAGGCGACCGTGAACGTGCAGAACTACATCTTCGCCGTCTCGCAGCAGGCGCAGACGTCGCTGCGCTCGATCATCGGCCAGTCCGAGATGGACCAGCTGCTTGCCGAGCGGGCAACGGTCAACAAGGAGCTCCGCCGGATCATCGACGAGCCGACCGAGGGCCCGTGGGGGATCCGGGTCGAGCGCGTGGAGATCAAGGACGTGAGCCTGCCCGAGGGAATGAAGCGGTCCATGTCGAGGCAGGCGGAGGCGGAGCGGGAGCGCCGTGCGCGGATCATCACCGCCGATGGCGAGTACCAGGCGTCCAAGCGGCTCGCCGCCGCCGCGAACGTGATGGCCCGTGATCCGGCCGCGCTCCAGCTCAGGCTGCTGCAGACCGTGGTGGAGGTAGCCGCGGAACGCAACAGCACGCTGGTCATGCCGATCCCGGTCGAGCTGCTGAGGTTCTTCGACAAGATGGCTCCCGCGACGCCTGGCAGCGAGAAGTCGGCTGCGGATTCGGCGTCGATGGCCGATTTCGGCGATGAGGCCGTGGCCGAGGCGGAAGCCGGGGCGGAACTCGGCGGCGCCCCGGCCGCTCACCTGCAGATACCCGACCTGCCGCCGATCCCGGAGATAGCCGCGGATCCGGGCGATGCAGCGCCGGCCGTTGACGCCGCGCCGCCCGGTGTCAGCGCCGCTCCGGCCGACACCGACGCGGTGCCGGGGCAGGACGCGCGGGCCAGCCAGCGCCGGCCGGCCGGGGGTCAGCGGCGATCGGCGGCCGGCCAGCGGAGGACGCCGGCCAGCCAGCGGGCGAAGCCCGCGGCCGGCCAGGACGGATAGGGCCGCGGCCTGGTCCCGATCGCGGCCCTTGCCGGCAGGCTGGCCGCGCGTCGTGGCCAGCGCCGGGCCCCGGCCTGCCCGGCCCCGCTAGAGTCGGATCATGCAGAAGTGGGAGTACGCAACGGTGCCGCTGCTCGTCCATGCGACCAAGCAGATCCTGGATAACTGGGGCGATGACGGATGGGAGCTCGTTGCCGTCGTGCCGGGCCCGAATCCCGAGCAGCTCGTCGCCTACCTGAAGAGGGGCAAGCAGTGACCATGGCCGGCGACGAGGAACCGGGCGAGAACTCCCCCGAGGCACGGCTGGCGGCGCTCGGCCTGACCCTGCCTAAGGTAACCGCCCCGCTGGCGGCCTACGTGCCGGCCGTGCGCACCGGAGATTACGTCTACACGGCCGGCCAGCTGCCGTTCGTGGACGGCGCGCTGCCCGCCACCGGAAAGGTGGGCGCGGAGGTCGACACCGCGACAGCCAGTGACCTCGCGCGGATCTGCGCGCTCAACGCGCTGGCCGCGGTCGTCTCGGTGACGGGCGGGTTGTCGAAGGTCCGGCGGATAGTGAAGGTGACCGGATTCGTGGCCAGCGCGCCTGATTTCACCATGCAGGCCCAGGTGGTGAATGGCGCGAGCGAGCTGCTGATCGCGGTTTTCGGCGAGGCTGGCCGCCATGCCCGCAGCGCCGTCGGCATGGCCGTCCTGCCGCTGGACACTCCCGTCGAGGTCGAGCTGATCGCTGAGGTGCAGACCTAGGCAAGCCGCAGTCCAGGGGTCACAGGAGGCTTGTCGTGGCAGGTTCCGCTGACGGCGCGGCTATCCGGCTGCCCGGCTTCCCGGCCGAGCATGCGCTTGACGTGCTGGAAGGGCGGGTGCCACCGGCCACGGCGCGAGACGCGGCAACCGTCATGCTGCTGCGGCCGGCCCGGCCGGCCGCACGCGGCGCACCGCCCGCCGACGGCCTTGAGGTCTACATGCTGCGGCGCAAGCCGTCGATGGCGTTCGCGCCCGGCGCGTTCGTCTTTCCCGGCGGCTCGGTTGATGCCAGGGATGCCGACGAGCAGATCGCCTGGGCCGGGCCGGGCGCGGGCAAGTGGGGGCAGATCTTCGATGCGCCGCCGGAACTGGCGCGCGCGCTGGTCTGCGCCGCGGTCAGGGAGACCTTCGAGGAGTCGGGCGTGCTGCTGGCCGGGCCGGCCGCCGACTCGGTGGTGGCCGACACGACGGGCGCGGACTGGGAGGCGGACCGCCAGGCGCTGCTCAGCCGCTCGCTCTCGCTGGCCGAGTTGCTCGCCCGGCGCGGGCTTGTGCTCCGGTCCGACCTGCTCAGGCCATGGTCGCGGTGGATCACGCCGGTGATCGAGAAGCGCAGGTTCGACGCCAGGTTCTTCGCCGCCGCGCTGCCGCACCAGCAGCGCACCAGGGACGTCGGCGGCGAGGCGTCGGCGGTGGCCTGGGCGCGCCCGGGCGATGCGATCGCCATGGGGCGCCGGAAGGAGATCCTGCTGTGGCCGCCGACCGCGGTGTCCCTGGCAGAACTCGCGGCCTGCCGGGACGTGGCCGCCGCGCTCTCACCGCGTCAGGTCAGGCCGGTGCTGCCGGAGTCGAGCGTCGCGCACGGAGCTGTCTGGCTGACGCTTCCCGCTGAGCTGGGGTATCCGCTGTGACCGCCAGCGATGACGGCGCGCAGGCGGCCGGCCGGCCGGAGCCGGACATCGACGGGTCTGGCACGGCCAGGGCACGCTGCGTGCTGGCACCGAATCCGTCGCTGATGACTCTCGACGGCACGAATACCTGGCTGATCGCCGAGCCAGGATCGGCCACCGCCGTCGTGCTGGATCCGGGCCCCGACGACGAGGGCCACCTGCGGCGGGTGCACGCGCTTGCGTCGGATGCCGGACAGCGGGTGGGCCGGATCCTGCTGACCCACGGGCACAGCGATCACTCGGCCGGCGCCCGGCGGCTGGCCGAGCTGACCGGTGCTCCGGTGCTCGCGGTGGATCCGGCGCAGCGGCTTGGCCCTGAAGGGATCGGACCGGGTGACGTGGTCACCGCCGCGGGCTGCGAGATCCGGGTGATCGCCACGCCGGGCCATACCGCCGACTCGGTGTCGCTGCTGCTGCCCGCCGACCGCGCGGTGCTGACCGGCGACACCGTGCTCGGCCGCGGCACGACGATGATCTCCCGCGACGGCAACCTCGGTGATTACCTGGGCTCGCTGGACCGGCTGCGCGCGCTCGCCGACTCCGCGGCGCTGACGGCCCTGCTGCCCGGCCACGGGCCGCTGCTCGCCGATCCGGCGGCAGCGCTGGACTTCTACATCGCCCACCGGGCCGAACGGCTCGCCGAGGTCGAGGCCGCCATCGCGGCCGGCGACCGGACGGCCGCCGACATCGTCAAGCGCGTGTACGCGAGCGTTGACCGCGGCCTGTGGCCGTTTGCTGAGTGGTCGGTGCGCGCCCAGCTGACGTATCTGGCCGAACGCGGCCTGCTGCCGCCCGCGGCGGGCGAGGCCGGATCAGCGTGACCGCTTGCGCAGCCGCTCCGGCTCGATGAGCAGCACGGACTTAGCGGATAGCTGCAGCCAGCCGCGCGCCGCGAAGTCAGCGAGCGCCTTGTTGACCGTCTCCCGTGACGCGCCGACCAGCTGGGCGAGTTCCTCCTGGGTGAGGTCATGGTTCACCTGGAGGCCGTTCTCCTGCGGGGTGCCGAACCGGTCGGACAGGTCGAGCAAGGCCTTGGCCACCCGCCCGGGCACGTCCGTGAAGACCAGGTCGGCCATGACGTCGTTGGCCCGCCGCAGCCGCTGCGCCAGCGCCCGGAGCAGGTGCAGGGCCACGTCGGGACGGCCGGTCAGCCAGCTTCTCAGGTCGTCATGCGCGAGGGCGGCGAGACGGCTGTCGGTGACCGCCGTCGCGCTCGCGGTGCGCGGCCGCGGGTCGAACAGCGACAGTTCCCCGAACATCTCGCCCGGGCCGAGCACGCTCAGCAGGTTCTCCCTGCCGTCCGCCGCGGCCCGGGTCAGCTTGATCTTCCCATCGAGTATCACGTACAGCTGGTTGCCGGAGGCCCCCTCCTCGAACAGCCGCTCGGCGCGGGAAAGCTCAACGACGGTGACCCCGGCCTGCAGCGCGGCAGCGCTGTCATCGTCGAGCGCCTCGAAGAGCGGCGCCCGCCTGAGCACGTCATCCACGTGGTCCACGGGTCCCTCCTCGGCTGCATTCGCTACTCAACACCCAGTGTCGCCCATTTGTGACCTGGGGGCATCACTGTCCGTCATGGCCATCCGATGACCTCAGCCGTGCCCGGCACGCCTCGATCTCGGCCTCCGCATCGGCATGGCCCGCCCAGGTAGCTGTCTCCACTTCCTTGCCGGGCTCCAGCGCCTTGTAAACCTCGAAGAAGTGCTGGATCTCGAGGCGGTCGAACTCGGAGACGTGCTCGATATCCCGCAGGTGCGCCATCCGGGGATCCGTGGCGGCAACGCAGAGGACCTTGTCGTCGGTCCCTTTCTCGTCCCGCATCCGGAACATGCCGATGGCCCGGCAGCGGATCAGGCAGCCAGGGAACGTCGCCTCTTCCAGGAGCACCAGCGCGTCGAGCGGATCGCCGTCGTCCGCGAGCGTGTCCTCGATGAAGCCGTAGTCCGCCGGGTACCTGGTCGACGTGAACAGCATCCGGTCCAGCCGGATGCGTCCGGTTTCATGATCCATTTCGTACTTGTTGCGCTGGCCTTTCGGGATCTCGATGACCACATCGAATTCCACGATTCCGCTCCCTGCACCCGTAGATGATTAACTCCGTTGCCTGGATGCAAACCCGGCATCCTGGCTGCCCGTGATCAGCATCTCGCGAGGGGAGGAGTCGTGGCGAGCCGGCTCCGGCGCGTGGCGCTGCTGACTCTCGCGCTGCTGGCCGTCTTCACCGTGGCCGCCGGCGTCGCCGTGGCGCACCTGCTGCCCGCCCGCCTCGCCCGCTGGCAGATTCCGCGGGTGGCAGCGCATCCGCTGGCATCCCCCCGGCCGGTGCTCTCGGCGGCGGGAGAACCGGCGGGGAAGACCGTGACGCCAGGCGGCCTGACCGCCCAGCTGTCCGGCACGCTGGGCCTGCCGGCTCTCGGCGCGCATGTCGCTGCAGTCGTTGCCGCGCTGCCAGCGGGCCAGGTGCTGTTCGCCCGCGACGGCAGTTCCCCGGCCGCTCCGGCCTCGACGGCCAAGCTGGCGACGGCAGTGGCCGCGCTGCACGCGCTCGGCCCTGCGGCCCGGTTCAGCACGCGGGTCGTCGCGGGCAGAGCGCGGTCAGCCATCGTCCTGGTGGGAGGCGGCGACCCCACGCTGGCGGCGGGCCGCCCGCCGGCGACGGACTACCCGCAGCCCGCCACGCTCGCGTCGCTGGCCGCGCGGACGGCGCGCGCGCTGCACGCCCGTCACCGGCATGCGGTGCGGCTCGGCTATGACACCTCGCTGTATGCCGGCCCGCTGCTCGCGCCATCGTGGCCGTCGAGCTACGTGGCCACCGGCAATGTCAGCCCGATTACCTCGCTTGAGGCCGACCAGGGCAGGCTGACGGCCAGCGGAGCGCCGCAGGATGCCGATGACCCGGGGAACTTCCGGCCGCGCTCGCTTAACCCGGCGGCCGACGCCGCGCGCGCGTTCGCCTCGCTGCTGGCCAGCCACGGCATCCGGGTGCGCGGCCCCGCCCGGCCTGCCACCGCGCCGCCGGGCGGCGTCACCATCGCCAGGGTTGCCTCACCGCCGCTGGCACAGGTCGTGCAGTGGATGCTGATCGAGAGCAACAACGTGATCGCCGAGAACCTGGCCAGGCAGGTCGCGATCGCGGCGGGCCGGACGGCCTCGTTCAGCGGCGCCGCCGCGGCGGTGATGGCGGCCGACCGTGGCCTGGGGGTGCACGGCATCAGGCTGGTGGACGGCAGCGGGCTCTCGCCGGACGACCGGATCACGGCGCGCGCGCTGGTGGGGCTGATCAGCCTGGCGGCCCGCCAGGACAACCCCCGCCTGCGGCCCGCGATCACCGGGTTGCCGGTGGCCGGCTTTGCCGGGACGCTCGCTCCGGGCGGGAGCGTCTTCGGGGCACCGGGGCCGGCCGCGCTCGGCCTGGTCCGGGCGAAGACCGGCAACCTGGCCCGCGTGGTAGCGCTGGCCGGAGTCGCCTATGCCAGCAACGGGCAGCTGCTGGCCTTCGCGTTCATGGCAGACCACGTTCCCAAGAACGGGCTGAGCCAGGCCGGCGGCGCCATCGACAAGCTGGCTACCGAGCTCGCGGCCTGCGGCTGCCGCTGAGCGGCTCGCCGCGGCTGCCCCCACGGCGGGCTGCGACCGGGCCGGGGACGGCTGGCCGCGGCTACCGTGGCGGCGGCTCGGTTGAGCCGCCGCGGCCCGGGTAGGAGGCGGGCCCGGCGATGGCCGAGCCGAAGCCTGCGCCGGGGCACGTACGGTGGAGGGGTGAGCAGCGCACAGATGATCGACTGGGATGTGGCCACCTCGACCGGCGTCCGCTGGGTCAGGCCGGGCCCGCAAGTCAGCAGGGCCGAGGCGAGGAAGGTCGTGGCCGAACTGCGAGAGCTTGCGGCCGCGGTCCGCGAGCCGGTACGCGAGGTGACCGGGCTGCCGGGCCCGGCCGACGGCGGCACGGTCGCGGTCGTGGACCGGCCTGGCTGGATCCGCGCCAATGTCGACGGGTTCCGGGTCGTCCTCGACCCGCTTGTCGAGCACCTGCGGGAGCGGGCGTCGGCGCCCCAGGGATCCGTGGTCACCGCCGTCGGCTCGCGTGTGACCGGCATGCAGGCAGGTGTCATCCTCGCCTACCTGGCCGGCCGGGTACTCGGCCAGTACGAGCTGTTCCTGCCGCCCGACCCTGACCTGCCGGAGACCACCGCCCCGGCGGGCCGGCTCACCCTGGTCGCGCCGAACATCGTGATGGTGGAGCGGGAGCTTGGCGTCAACCCGCATGACTTCAGGCGCTGGGTTTGCCTGCACGAGGAAACCCACCGGACGCAGTTCACCTCGGTCAGCTGGCTGCGCCCGTACGTGCGGCAGCAGATGACGGAGTTCCTGCTGGCCTCGGACCTGGATCCGGCGTCGATCCTGGAGCGGCTCCGCTCGGCCGCTGACGCGGTGGCCGGGGCGGTACGCGGCGGTGACGGCGAGAGCCTGATCGAGGCGATCCAGAGCCCCAGGCAGCGGGAGATCCTGGAGCGGCTCACCGCGGTGATGACCCTGGTGGAGGGGCACGGCGATTACGTCATGGACGCGGTCGGCCCGCGCGTGGTGCCGTCGGTTGCCGAGATCAGGGCGCGGTTCAATGCCCGCCGCGGCAGCGCCGGCCGGCTGGAGCAGACGATCCGCCGGATCCTGGGGATCGACCTGAAGATGAAGCAGTACGAGCAGGGAGCGCGATTCGTCCGGGCTGTCGTGGATCAGGCGGGCATGGCTACCTTCAACAAGGTCTGGGAATCGCCGGAGGCCCTCCCGTCCAAGGCCGAGATCGCCAGTCCGCGCGCCTGGCTCGAGCGGGTGGACGGCAGCAGCGCAGCAGCAGGCTGATCTGCGATGGGCCTCGATCCGGCGGTCGCGCGGGTGCGGCTGGGCGTCCGGCGGTCCCTGGCCGGCCTCGCGCCCGGCGATCTCGTGCTGGCTGCCTGTTCCGGCGGGGCCGATTCGCTGGCGCTGGCGGCGGCACTGGCGTTCGAGGCGCCACGGCTCGGGCTGCGCGGCGGCGGGGTGACCGTCGACCACGGGCTGCAGGCCGGCTCCGCTGAGCAGGCGTGGCGGGTAACGGCCGTCCTCGCGGGACTGGGACTTGAGCCCGTGCGGGCCGTCCAGGTCAGCCCGTCCGGGCCCGGCGGCCCGGAGGCGGCCGCCCGGACGGCGAGGTACCTGGCACTGAGCGAGGCCGCTGACCAGCTGGGCGCGGCGGCCATCCTGCTCGGCCACACCCTGGACGATCAGGCCGAGACGGTGCTGCTCGGGCTGGCCCGCGGCTCCGGTGCCAGGTCACTGGCCGGGATGCCGGCCCGGCACGGGCGCTACCTGCGCCCGCTGCTGGCGGTCCGCCGGGCGCAGACCGAGGCAGCGTGCGCCGCGCTACGGCTGCAGCCCTGGCAGGACCCGCACAACCGGGATCCCGCGTATGCCCGGGCACGGGTCCGGCACCGGGCCCTGCCCGCCCTGGCCGACGCGCTCGGCCCCGGCATCGCCGAGGCACTCGCGCGCACCGCCGCCCAGCTTCGCGCCGACGCTGACGTACTGGACGCGCTGGCCCGGGCGGAGTCGATGCGGCTGCGGGACGGTGACGGCGCGCTCGATGCCGATGGCCTCTTTGGCCTTCCCGCCGCGATCAGGGCGCGCGTGCTGCATGCCGCCGCGGTGGCGGCAGGCTGCCCCGCGGGCTCGCTGACCGCGGGGCACGTGGCCGGCCTTGACGCGCTGGTGACCGACTGGCACGGCCAGCGCTGGGCTGACCTGCCCGGCGGGCGCCGCGGGCTGCGGCGGTATGGCAAGCTGATCTTCACCGCCGGGCAGCGGGCCGGCTCCGCGCCGCGGCCGCAGGAACCGCAGCCGCGGGAGCCGCGGCCGCGGCAGCCGGAGCACGCGGAGAATGCGGAGGGCGCGGGTGGACGCGACTGACATGGGCGCCGACCTCGAGACCGTGCTGATCCCCCCGGAGCGCCTGCAGGACCGGATACGGGAACTCGCGGCGCAGGTCGACGCGGATTACGCTGGCCGCGAACTGCTTCTCGTCGGCGTGCTGAAGGGTGCCGTCATGGTCATGGCCGATCTGGCCCGGGCCCTGCACCTGCCGGTGCAGATGGACTGGATGGCGGTGTCGTCGTACGGGTCGGGCACCAAGTCCTCCGGGGTGGTCCGCATACTCAAGGACCTGGACGCCGACATCACCGGGCGGCACGTCCTGGTGGTCGAGGACATCATCGACTCCGGACTGACCCTGTCCTGGCTTGTCGGCAACCTGCGATCACGAGAGCCCGCGTCCCTGCAGGTCCTCGCGATGCTCCGCAAGCCCTCCGCCGCGTCGACGGAAGTAGAGGTCGCCTACGCCGGATTCGACATCGACGACGCGTTCGTGATCGGTTACGGCCTCGACTATGCCGAGCGGTACCGGAACCTGCCGTTCATCGGTACCCTCGCACCGCACGTGTATAGCGGGGAACACATCCCGCGATGAAATACGTTCACGTTGGTAGAGGACGGCCCGGGGGCCGCGAGTGCCCGGCTGCGCCTCCTGCGTACCGGCGACGGCCGGTCCGGTGTACCGTCAGATATCCCTGCGATTCAGCCGGGGAGACAAGGAAACTGCGCGTGGTCACTGGGACGCACGGCACGCCCGCCGGGGGTCGGCGGGGAATGATGCTCGTCAGGAGGGCCCGGCCCCGGAGCTACGGGGTCGTTCGTCGATGGATCTGAAGCGCTACTTCCGCGGGCCGTTTGTCGCCCTGCTTGTCGTCATCATGCTCTTCTTCTTCGTGTACAAGTACGCGAGTTCGAGCACGCCCTATAAGCAGGCCAATACGTCCCAGGTGATCTCGATGATCCAAGCGGGACAGGTGAAGTCGGCCAAGCTGATCGATAACCAGCAGACCATTCAGATCACCCCGCTGCACGGACAGCCGCTGGAGGCGAGCTGGGTCGGCAATCAGGGCACGGTGATCGCGGGGCTGCTGCAGAAGCAGGCCGAGGCGGGCAAGCTGCCGCAGGGCTACAACGTCCAGGTGCCCAAGGGCAGCTCGCTGCTTGCCCTGATTATCGGCTGGCTGCCGTTCCTTCTCGTGATCTTGATCTTCCTGTTCCTGCTGAACCAGATGCAGGGCGGCGGCTCGCGGGTGATGAACTTCGGCAAGTCCAAGGCCAAGCTGGTCAGCAAGGACACGCCGAAAACGACTTTCGCCGACATAGCGGGCGCCGACGAGGCTATCGAGGAACTGCAGGAGATCAAGGAATTCCTGCAGAGCCCGGGTAAGTTCCAGGCGATCGGCGCGAAGATCCCGAAGGGCGTGCTGCTGTACGGGCCGCCGGGTACCGGCAAGACGCTGCTCGCGCGCGCCGTGGCCGGCGAGGCCGGGGTGCCGTTCTACTCGATCTCCGGGTCGGACTTCGTCGAGATGTTCGTCGGCGTCGGCGCCTCCCGGGTACGTGACCTTTTCGAGCAGGCCAAGGCGAACGCGCCGGCGATCGTCTTCGTCGACGAGATCGATGCCGTGGGCCGGCACCGGGGAGCGGGCTTCGGCGGCGGTCACGACGAGCGCGAGCAGACGCTGAACCAGTTGCTTGTCGAGCTTGACGGCTTCGACACCAAGGGCGGCGTCATCGTCATCGCCGCCACGAACCGCCCCGACATCCTGGACCCCGCGCTGCTCCGTCCCGGCCGGTTCGACCGGCAGATCGTGGTCGCCCAGCCGGATCTGGTGGGCCGCAAGGGCATCCTGCGGGTACACGCGCGCGGCAAGCCGATGGGCCCCGACGTGGACCTCGACATGATCGCCCGCCGGACACCGGGATTCACCGGCGCCGACCTGGCCAACGTGATCAATGAGGGTGCCCTGCTCACGGCCAGGGGGAACATGACCCAGATCGCGATGGCCGCGCTCGAGGAGGCGATCGACCGGGTGACCGCCGGGCCGAAGCGCAAGAGCGTGCTGCTCTCCGAGAAGGAACGCAAGATCATCGCGTATCACGAGGGCGGCCACGCCCTGGTGGGGCATGCGCTGGCCAACGCCGACCCGGTGCACAAGATCACCATCATCCCGCGCGGCCGGGCCCTCGGCTACACGGCCTCGGCGCCCACCGAGGATAAGTTCCTGGTCAGCCGGGCGGAGATGATGGACCAGCTGGCCATGCTGCTCGGCGGCAGGACCGCGGAGGAGCTCGTCTTCCACGAGCCGACCACCGGCGCGGCCAACGACATCGAGAAGGCGAGCTCGATCGCCCGCGGGATGATCACCGAGTACGGGATGAGCGAACGGCTCGGCGCCAGGAAGTTCGGCACCGGCGACGGCGAGCCCTTCCTCGGCCGTGAGATGTCACACAGCAGGGACTACTCCGAGGAGATCGCCTCCGCCATCGACGACGAGGTGCGCAGGCTCATCGAGTCGGCGCACGACGAGGCGTGGGAGATCCTGGTCCAGTACCGCGACGTGCTCGACAACCTGGTCCTGCAGCTGATGGAGCACGAGACCCTGTCCAGGGACCGGGTGCTCGAGATCTTCAGCCCGGTGCACAAGCGCGCGGCCCGCGGCTCGTACACGGGCTACGGCAAGCGGCTGCCGTCCGACCGGCCGCCGGTGCTGACGCCCAAGGAACTCGCGCTCACCGGCCCGGACGGCGCCGCCCTGCCGGCCGCGGGCAACGGGCAGGCGTCCGGCTCCGGCACCGACGGCTCGTCGGCGATCGGCGGGCCAGGTGCCGTCGGGCCGGGGACCATCGGCCCGATGAGCCCGGGCGCGCCGATGTCCGGCCGGGAGCCGGGCGAGAGTCCGCACGGCGGGGCTCATTGAGCGGGAGGGTCGATCTCCCGCGCATCTCCCGCGCGATAAGGGAGATCCTGCTCGCCATCGGCGAGGACCCGGACCGGGACGGGCTCCGCGACACGCCGGACCGGGTGGCGCGCGCCTACGCGGAGCAGTTCTCCGGGATCGGGCAGCGGCCCGAGAGCGTGCTGACGACCGTCTTCGACGTCGGCCACGACGAGATGGTACTGGTCAGGGACATCGAGGTCTACGCCACCTGCGAGCACCATCTGATCCCGTTCTTCGGCGTCGCGCACATCGGCTATATCCCGAACGAGAAAGGCCAGATCACCGGGCTCTCCAAGCTGGCCAGGCTGGTCGACCTCTATGCCCGGCGGCCGCAGGTCCAAGAACGCATGACCAGCCAGATCGCCGATGGCCTGATGAGCGTGCTGGAGCCGGCCGGCGTCATCGTCGTGATCGAGGCCGAGCACCTGTGCATGGCCATGCGGGGGGTACGCAAGCCGGGGGCGAAGACGGTGACCTCCGCCGTGCGCGGCAGCTTCCGCGACAACAACGGCACGCGGGCGGAGGCCATGAGCCTGATCGCCGCCCGCCGCGGCTGACGGAGCCCCGGCCGCCGGAAACGGGCCCTAGGAGCCTGCTGAAAAAGGCGTGGCCGCCCATTGGCGGGTGCTCGAGCATCTGGGATGGTTTTTGTCATGCAGGGTTTCGAGCGGGCAGACCGGGAGTTACCAGACGCCGCGTCGCTGACCGGGCATCTGGTCCCGGCGGGCAGCATGTTCGCGTTCCTGGCCGCGCACCGGGCCGAGGTGTTCCCCGATGCGGATTACGCGGACCTGTTCGCTCCGCCGGGGGTAGGCCGGCCGTCGCTGCCGGCTAGCAGGATGGCGGCCGTGCTGGCGCTGCAGGCGCTGCACGATTTCTCCGACCGGGAGACCGCCGGGGCGGTCCGCTTCGATGTGCGGTGGAAGGTGGCGATCGGGTCGTCGCTGGCCGATGGGGGGTTTGACCCGTCCTCGCTCGTGTACTGGCGGAACCGGATCGCGAAGTCGCAGCGCCCGCACCGGGTGAACGACGCGGTACGCAAGATCGTGGAGCAGACCGGGGTGCTGAAGGGCCGGCGCCGCCGGGCGGTGGACTCCACGATCCTGGCCGACGCGGTGGCCACCCAGGACACCGTCACCCAGCTGGTGTCGGCGATCCGCAAGGTGGCCCGGGAGGTGCCCGGCGCGGCGGAGCAGATCGCGGTGGTGTGCACCGGCCATGATTACTCCCGGCCGGGCAAGCCGAAGATCGACTGGGATGACCCGGCCGCCAGGGACGCCCTGGTGTCGGCGCTGGTGAACGACGCGAACGCGCTAGTGGAGGCGTTCCAGGATGCCAGGCTGGGGGAGGCCGCCGCATCGGCGCTGGCGCTGCTGGCCCTGGTCGCCGGGCAGGACGTCGAGCCCGCCGAGGGCAGTGACGGGACTGACGGGCGGTGGCGGATCGCCCGCAAGGTGGCCGAAGACAGGGTGATCTCCACCGTGGACCCTGAGGCCCGGCACACCCGCAAGTCCCCCGAGGCCCGCAGGGACGGCTACCGGGCGCACCTGGCCGCCGACCCGGAGACCGGGATCATCACCGATGAGAAGTTAACCAGGGCCGCCGGGCAGGAGAACTCCGACCCGGCGGTTGCGGAGGAGTTCCTGACCGCCGGGGCCGCCGGTGACGGCGCCGGCGCAACCCCCGGTGCCGGCAGCGGCAGCGGCAGTGACAACGGCGGCGGCGGTGACCCGCTGGCCTGGTACGGCGACTCTGCTTACGGCACCGGTGACCTGCGTGATGCGATGGAGAAGGCCGGGCACCAGGCGGTGATCAAGCCCAAGCCTCTGCAGGCCCCGGTGCAGGGCGGGTTCACCATCGACGACTTCACCGTGGACGAGAAGGCCGGCATGGTCACCTGCCCGGCCGGGCACACCGTCGCCTTGAGCCGCACCCGCGTCGCCACCTTCGGCGTCCTGTGCCGCGGCTGCCCGCTGCGGGCACAATGCACCACCTGCAAGACCGGCCGCAAGCTCGTCCTGCACGAGCGTGATGACCTGCTGCGCGCTGCCCGCCGCGACTGGGCCGCCACCGGGCTGCGCAAGGACTACATGGCCCACCGGCCCAACGTGGAACGCGCCGTCGCCCAGGTCGCCACCTGGCGGGGACGCCGGCTCAAGCTCCGCTACCGCGGCACCGCAAAGAACCACGCCTGGCTCAAGCGCCGTACCGCCGTGCTGAACCTGCGCCACCTGACCGGGAGGGGGCTGGCCTGCCGGGACGGCGCCTGGGTGCTGGCCACCTGAGCAGGCCCGCCCGGCATGCCCTCAAAGCGGATCCGGCTCGATGGCTGGCCGTGTCCCAGACAGCGGAGGCTACCGGGAGGGGCCCGATCTCAGCGCAGACGGGCTGGCTACAGGTACCGGAGAGGGCACTCGGCAGCTACACGGAGCCCAGGAACTGCCTTTTTCAGCAGGCTCCTAGCGGGCATTGCGGTGTTTGCCCGCGCTGGATCTCGGTGATGACTACGCTGATGCCCCGTGATCAAGGGCTTGACCAACTTGTCCGAGATGACTGAACGCAGCGGTTCAGGGCAGGCGCCGCCGGCGACCGGCGGCGAAGCGCGGCCCGCGCGGCCGTCCGTCGCGCGCCCGCCGGACCGCAGGCATCAGCGCCGGTGGGTGCCGGTGGCGGCGGGCTGGCTCGCGTTGCTGATCGGCCTGGCCGACGTGACCGAGGGCGCGGTGCCTGGCCTGTACGCCCACTACCGGCTGCACCGGATCGGCGATCTGGCGCCGGGCACCCTGACCAACCTCACCCGCACCGCCGACGTGATCATCGGGCTGCTGCTGCTGATGCTGTCGCACGGGCTGCGGCGGCGGAAGCGCCGCGCCTGCCAGGCGGTGACCCTGCTGCTCGGCGCCAGCGTCGTGATTCATCTCGCGCACTACCCGCTCATCGGCCGGGCGGTGGTGACGGCCGCGCTGCTTGTCGCGCTGGTGTGCTACCGGCGCGAGTTCTACGCCGTCGGCGATCCGCGCACCCGGTGGCGGGCGCTGGCCGTGCTCGGCTGGCTAGTGCTGGCGGATCTTGTGATCGGGCTCAGCTTCCTCACGCTGACGAGAGGGCTGAGGGCCGACTACTCGTTAATGCTGCGCGGGCAGTCCGTTATTTACGGGCTGTTCGGGTTCTCTGGCCCTGTCCAGTTCGGCCCGGAGGGCCATGGCGACCTTTTTGACGTGCTGACCAGCGCGCTCGGCCTGTTCACGCTCGTCGCGACCGCATTCGTGTTCCTGCGTCCGGCCGAGCCGGCTGGCCGGCTGAGCGGCCAGGACGCGGCCAGGATCCGGGATCTGCTTGACCGGCACGGGAAGCAGGACTCGCTGGGCTACTTCACCCTCCGTGATGACAAGAGCATTATCTGGTCACCCACCGGCAAATCGTGCATCGGCTACCGAGTGCTGTCCGGGGTGATGCTGGCAGCCGGGGATCCGATCGGGGATCCCGAGGCGTGGCCCGGCGCGATTCACGCGTTCCTGGACGAGGCGGCGCGGCATGCCTGGGTTCCTGCCGTCGTGGGCTGCGGTGAGCTCGGCGCCGAGGTGTGGTGCCGCGAGGGCGACCTGACGGCGCTCGAACTCGGTGACGAGGCGATCGTGGATGTCGCCAGCTTCTCGCTGGAGGGCCGGGCCATGCGCAATGTCCGGCAGATGGTCAGCAGGGTGTGCCGGCAGGGTTACGCCGCTTCTTTTCACCGCACCGGCGACCTGCCGCACGAAGTGATCGAGGACCTGGTCAGGCAGGCCGATTCGTGGCGTGGCAGCCCCACCGAGCGGGGCTTCTCGATGGCGCTCGGCCGGGTGGGCGGCCGCGACGACGGGCGCTGCGTGATCGCGACCGCCACCGAAGACGGCGTGCTGCGCGCGATCCTGCACTTCGTGCCGTGGGGATCCGACGGACTCTCCCTCGACCTGATGCGCCGTGACCGGGCCGCCCAGCCCGGCCTGAACGACTTCCTCATCGTCGAGACGATCAAGCACGCCAATGATCTCGGGGTCAGGCGCATCTCGCTGAACTTCGCTGCCTTCCGGTCAGCGCTGGAGCGGGGCGAGCGGATCGGCGCGGGCCCGGTGATCCGGGCCTGGCGTCGCATCCTGCTTTTCATGTCCCGCTGGTTCCAGATCGAGTCGCTCTACAAGTTCAACGCCAAGTTCTGCCCGGACTGGGTGCCCAGGTTCATGGTCTTCCCTAGTACCAGGGATATGCCGCGGATCGGCCTGGCGGCGCTGGAGGCAGAGGCGTTCCTCGTCTGGCCGAGCCTGAAGATACGGCGGATGGCGCGCTGGCTGGGGCTGAGCAGGATGCGGCCGCCGCGGCGCGCCGGGCGGCGGTTCCGGCCCGGCGGGTAGGCCGTAGATTGGCGCCCATGACGGGCGACGCGCCGACGGCGACGGGATCGGGAGCAGTGCTCCCCGGGCATGGCCGGGCGGCAGGCCCGGCTGCGGGCGGCCTGCCCGATCTGGGCAGATGCCTGGTCATGGGCGTCGTCAACGTCACCCCTGACTCCTTTTCCGATGGTGGCGAGTGCTTCGCGCCCGGTGCCGCGATCTCCCATGGCCTGCGGCTCGCCACCGAGGGCGCGGACATCATCGACGTGGGCGGGGAGTCGACCAGGCCGGGCGCGAACCGGATACCGGCCGCCGAGGAACTGCGCCGCGTCGGCCCGGTGATCAGGGAGCTTGCCGGCGCCGGCCTGACGGTCAGCGTGGACACGATGCGCGCCGCCGTGGCCGAGATGGCGCTCAGCGCCGGAGCGAAAATGGTCAACGACGTCAGCGGCGGCCTCGCCGACCCGGCCATGCGACGTCTTGTCGCCGCGGCCGGCGTGCCGTACGTGGTCGTGCACTGGCGCGGGCATAGTGCCGTGATGCAGGACATGGCCAGGTACGGCGACGTGGTCAGCGAGGTCTGCGCGGAACTGCGCAGCCGGGTGGAGGCGGCCGTCAGCGACGGGGTCGACCCGGCCCTGATCGTGATCGATCCCGGGCTCGGGTTCGCGAAGCTCCCCGAGCACAACTGGGCGCTGCTGACCCGGCTGCGGGAGATGTCCGTGCTCGGCGGCGGGCAGCAGTTCCCCGTGCTTGTCGGTGCGTCAAGGAAGCGTTTCATCGGCCGCCTGCTGGCCGCCGCTGACGGGACGCCGCGGCCGTTCGCAGGTTCCGACGACGCGACCATCGCGCTGACCGCGCTTGCCGCGGCCGCCGGGGCATGGTGCGTGCGGGTGCACGCGGTGGCCGCCAACGCCGATGCCGTCCGGGTTGCCGCGCGCTGGCGGATGGCTGGCCCGCTCGGAGTTTCTGGGCCTGGCGGAGTTTCTGGGCCTGGCGAATCGGCGGACCCCGGCGGACCGGCCGGGCAGCGGGCGGCACCGCAGGCCGGCGGAGGCGATCCAGCGTGACCCTGGACCGGATCGAGCTGCGCGGCCTGCGGGTCCGCGGTCGGCACGGCGTGTTCGAGCACGAGCGCCGCGACGGCCAGGAGTTCGTCATCGACGCCGTGGTATGGACGGACACCAGGGCGGCAGCGGAGGCCGATGACCTGTCTCATACCGTCGACTACGGCGCGCTGGCCGGACGGCTGACGACCATCGTCGCCGGCGAGCCGGTCCGGCTGATCGAGACGTTGGCCAGCCGCCTGGCTGCGGCCTGCCTGGCCGACCGGAGCGTGGCGGAGGCGGAGGTCACCGTGCACAAGCCGCAGGCCCCGATCCCGCAGCCCTTCGATGACGTGACCGTAACGATCCGCCGGAAGCGCCGATGACGCCGCGATCGGCCGGAAGCGCCGATGGCCGTGCCGGCCCGCCGGATGCGCCAGCGACACGGCCCGCGGAGCCGGGGCAGCCGGAGCAACCGGGCGCGGCGGCATGGGCGGACTTGGCCGGCCGGGCGGACCCGGCCGGCCGCCCGGTTACGGCAGCGGCCGGCCCGTCGCCGGTCCGCGTGGTCCTCGCGCTCGGCAGCAACCTCGGTGACCGGTTGGCCCGCCTGCAGGGCGCGGTCGACGCGCTGACCGGGCCGGCCGGGCTTGGCTTCCTGGCCGTGTCACCGGTATACCAGACAGCCCCGGTCGGCGGCCCCAGCCAGCCGGACTACCTTAACGCCGTGCTGCTGGCCTGCACCGCGCTGCCTGCCCGCGCGGTGCTTGACCGTGCGCACGCGGCGGAGGCGGCCTTCGGCCGGGTCCGCACCGTGGCCTGGGGACCCCGCACGCTGGACGTGGACATCATCGCCTATGGCGACGTGGTCAGCGACGATCCTGCGCTGACGCTGCCGCACCCGCGGGCGTATCAGCGGCCCTTCGTGCTCGCGCCCTGGCACGACGTGGACCCTGGCGCGCGGATCCCCGGCCGCGGCCGGGTGGCGGACTTGCTGGCCGCGGCAGCGCCCGGCGGCCTGCGCAAGGTGCCAGAACGCCTGCGGCCGCCGTCGTGACCGGGTACCGCCCGCTGCCGGACGGGGCGGAGGCCTGATGACTCCGATCCGGCCGCTGCCCCTCGCCCTCGTCACCGTGTGCTGCGCCGCGTTCGGGTGGCTGGTGATCCGGATGACGTACGCGTCCTTCCCGCCGCTGCCCTGGACCGGCGTGCCTGCCCTGCTGCTGCTCGCAATCGCCGAGGCATGGAGCGGGCGGAATGTGCGAGCGCGGATCCAGGGCCGGCCTGGCTCGAAGCCGCTGGTACCGATCGCCGTGGCCAGGATGGCCGTACTGGCCAAGGCCAGCGCCCTGGTGGCGGTGATCTTCGGCGGGCTGGCTGTCGGTTTCCTCAGCTATCTGGGCGGCCTGCTGGACAAGCCCGCGCCGCGGGCCGATGCGATTACCGCGGCCGCCACGCTGGCCGCTGCCCTGGTCCTGACCGCGGCGGCGCTGTATCTCGAGCGCTGCTGCCGTGCCCCCCATCCGCCGGATGACACCGACGAGGAGTAGCCAGGTCACGCCGGGTACGGACCGGCCGCGGATATGCTGATCCCGCCGTCCGGTACCGGCGAGGACTGGAACGAGATGAGCAATGACGACCCGCGCGGCCACGGCCCGACTGCATCGCCCGGCCCGGTGCCGCCAGGCGCCGCGGTGCCGCGTGGCGCCGGCGTTTCGCCTGGCGCTGCGCCGGGCCTGGCGCCACACCCCGCACGGCTCAGCGTCGGCGTAGTCGGCGCAGGCAGGGTAGGAAGCGTCCTTGCGGCCGCCCTCGGCCGGGCCGGGCATCGCATCGCGGCCGTTTCGGCGGTCTCTGACGGGTCCGTGCGGCGGATCCGCAGGAACCTGCCTGGCGTGCCAGTGCTGGCTCCTGATCAAGTACTCGCCAGGGCCGATCTGGTGCTGCTGACCGTGCCCGACGACGTGCTGCCCGCCCTGGTGGCCGGGCTGGCCTCGGCAGGCGCGCCGATGCGGGGCAGGCTGCTCGCGCATGCCAGCGGCCGGCACGGGCTTGCGGTGCTGGAGCCCGCGGTGCGCCGCGGTGCGCTGCCGCTGGCGCTGCACCCGGTGATGACCTTCACCGGGAGGCCGGATGACATCGACAAGCTGGCCGGGATCTGCTTCGGGGTCACCGCGCCGGAGCCGCTCCAGCCGGCCGCCGAGGCGCTGGTGGTCGAGATGGGCGGGGAGCCCGTGCTCATCGCCGAGGAACTGCGGGATCTCTACCACGCCGCGCTCGCGAGTTCAGCGAACTACCTCGTGACCCTGGTCGTCCAGGCTGCGGACCTGCTGCGGCAGGCCGGGGTGGCGAGCCCCGGCCGGATGCTCGGGCCGCTGCTGTCCGCCGCGCTCGACAACGCGCTCCGGCTTGGCGACGCGGCGCTGACCGGGCCGGTCGCCCGGGGCGACGCTGATACCGTTGCGAGCCACATCCAGGCCCTGCGCATCGCGTCGCCAGAAGCCGTCGCGGCGTACGTGGCGCTCGCCAGGCTCACCGCCGACCGGGCCCTGGCCGCGGGCTCGCTCGCCGCGGCGGACGCGCAGCGCCTGCTCGACGTGCTGGCCGGCGCGCCCCAGTGATCCCCGTCCTCGCCACGACCAGGGCCGGGCTCGCGGCGGCGCGCAGCGGCCTGGCCGGCCCGGTGGTGCTCGTTCCGACCATGGGCGCTCTGCACGACGGGCACCGGGCGCTGCTCCGCCGTGCCAGGCAGATAGCGCTTCCGCACGGCGCCGTCGTGGTCTCCGTCTTCGTCAACCCGCTCCAGTTCGCGCCCGGCGAGGATTTCGGCCGTTATCCGCGGGCCCTGGACCGGGACGTGGCCGTCTGCGGGGAAGAGGGTGCCGCGGTCGTCTTCGCCCCGGATCCGGCGCAGATGTATTCATCGGCACCGCTGATCACGGTGGATCCGGGGCCGATGGGGCAGGTGCTCGAGGGCAAGTCACGGCCGGGCTTCTTCAACGGTGTGCTGACGGTGGTGCTGAAGCTGTTCCAGCTGGTGCGGCCCGATGCGGCGGTATTCGGCGAGAAGGACGCGCAGCAGCTTGCCCTGGTCCGGCAGATGACCGCCGACTTCGACCTGGGGATCGAGATCGTCGCAGTGCCTACGGTACGGGAGCCAGGCGGGCTGGCCGTCTCCAGCCGGAACGCCTACCTTTCCGGGCCAGAGCGGGCGACCGCACTCGCGCTGTCGCGTGCGCTGGCGGCAGGCCGGGAGCAGGCGTCCGCCGGCCGGGCCAAGGTGCTCGCGGCCGCGCGGGCGGTGCTCGAACAGGCCGCCGCTGCGGAGCCGCCGCTGCTGCCTGACTACCTCGCACTGGTCGATCCGGCCACATTCGGCGAGGCTGACGAAGATTACCGTGGCCCGGCCGTCCTGCTGGTGGCCGGCCGGGCAGGATCTACCAGGCTGATCGACAACATGCCGATGCTGATCTGCCCGCGATGACAGGACGCCGTTCACGGCCGGCGGGCCCGGCCGGGGAGGATGGGTGAGAGCGCCGTGCTGCTGACGATCGACGTGGGCAACACCAATACCGTGCTCGGCATCTTCGATGGCGATGAGGTGGCCGATCACTGGCGGATCGCGACCGTGCCGGACCGGACCGCCGATGAGCTCGCCGTCATCCTGCAGGGCCTGCTCGCGCAGAGCACTCTGCTCAAGGAGCCTGAGGTGACCGGCATCGCGCTGTGCTCCACCGTGCCGTCTGTTCTGCATGAGATGCGGGAGATGTTCCTCCGGTACTACGGCGACGTGCCAGCGGTCATCGTGGAGTCGGGAGTGAAGACCGGCGTGCCGGTGCGGATGGACAATCCCAAGGAAGTCGGCAGTGACCGGATCATGAATGCCGCCGCCGCTGCGCACCTGTACGGCGGGCCGGCCGTCGTCGTCGATTTTGGTACGTCGACCAACTTCGACGCGGTCAGCGAGCGCGGCGAATTCGTCGGCGGAGCGCTCGCTCCCGGTATCGAGATCTCGGTAGACGCGCTTTCCCGCCGGGCCGCGCAGCTACTCAAGGTCGAGCTGACCCGCCCGGGCCGAGTCATCGGAAGGAACACGGTCGAAGCGCTGCAGTCCGGGATCATCTTCGGTTTCGCCGGGCAGATCGAGGGCATCGCAAGCCGGATGGCGAGGGAACTCGCCCCTGCCGACCCGGACTCGGTCACCATCATCGCCACCGGCGGGCTGGCGCCGCTCGTGATCGACGAGGTCGGGCTGATCGACGCCTTCGAGCCGTGGCTGACGCTGATCGGCCTGCGGCTGACGTTCGAGCGCAACGCCGCGAACGGCTAGCGGCTATCCCGGCCTCAGGCCCACCTCCCGGCCTCAGGCCACCTCCCGGCCTCAGGCCACCTCCCGGCCTCAAGCCCACCTCCGGCCTCAGGCTCGCCTCGGCTCAGCCTCAGCCCCGCCCTGGCCTCAGGCTCATTCTCCGCCTCAGGCTCGCCCCGGCCTCAGGCTCGCCCCCGGCCTCAGGCTCGCCCCGGCCTCCGACTCGTCCTTGTCCCGCCCGGGCGGAAACCCGGCTGCAGTGCGCCGCGGATAGCCGGTAACCTCGGGCAGGTGAGTGCGGATGAGGGCGGCGCCAGCGGCCTGCCAGAGCAGATGCGGGTGCGGCTGGCGAAGCTCGACGCGATCCGGGCCAGCGGGGCTGACCCCTACCCGGTCGGCTTCCCGCGCACCACGACCATCGCCGAGGTGCGTCGCCGATTCGGCGGCCTGGAGCCAGGCGCGGCAACGGCCGAGCGCGCCGGTGTCGTCGGCCGGGTAATGCTGTCCCGCACCAGCGGCAAACTCTGCTTCGCCACGATCAGGGACGGTACCGGCGACCTGCAGGTAATGGTCTCGCTGGACCGGGTGGGCGAGGAGGCCCTGGCCACCTGGAAGCGGGACGTGGACCTCGGTGATCATGTCGGGGTGACCGGCGAGGTCATCACTTCCCGGCGGGGCGAGCTGTCGGTGCTCGCCGATTCCTTCACCATCACCGCCAAGGCGCTGCGGCCGCTGCCGGACAAGCACGCCGGCCTGTCGGACGCGGCTTCGCGCGTGCGGCAGCGTTATCTCGACTTGATCGTTAACCCGGAAGCGCGGCGGATGGCCGAGCTGAGGGGCGCCGTGACCAGGGCGCTGCGGGAGGAATTGCACCTGCGCGGGTTCCTTGAGGTGGAGACGCCCGTCCTGCAAGTACTGCACGGTGGTGCCAACGCCAGGCCGTTCGTCACCCACATCAACGCTTATGACATGGACATGTACCTGCGGATCGCGCTGGAGCTCTACCTCAAGCGCCTGATCGTGGGAGGCATCGAGAAGGTCTACGAGATCGGCCGGATCTTCCGCAACGAGGGCGCGGACGCCACGCACAACCCAGAGTTCACGATGCTCGAGCTGTACGAGGCCTACGGCGACTACGACTCGATGGCGACACTGACCCGTGAGCTGATCCAGGCGGCGGCGCGAGCCGCGCTCGGCGGCACGATCGTGCGCAGGCCCGATGGCTCCGAGCATGACATCGGCGGGGAATGGCAGCACAAGACCGTGCACGGGGCCGTGTCCGAGGCGCTCGGCGAGGAGGTCACGCCGGACACCAGCGAGGAGCGGCTCCGCAAGCTGGCCGCCAGCGCCGACATCCGGCTGGAGGCTGGCTGGAACCGCGGCCAGGTCCTGCTGGAGATGTATGAGCACCTGGCTGAGCGCCGTACCGTCCTGCCGACGTTCTACCGGGACTTCCCCGTCGAGGTGGCGCCGCTCACCCGGGCGCACCGGGATGATCCGCGGCTTGCGGAGAAGTGGGACCTGGTGGCGTTCGGGACCGAGATCGGGACTGCCTACTCGGAACTGGTTGACCCGGTGGAGGAACGGGCCCGCCTGACCGCGCAGTCCTTGCTGGCGGCAGGCGGCGATCCGGAGGCCATGCAGCTCGATGAGGACTTCCTGCGGGCACTGGAGTACGGCATGCCGCCCACCGGCGGGATGGGCATGGGCATCGACCGGCTGCTCATCATGCTGACCGGTGCGGGGATCAGGGAGACCGTGCTGTTCCCTCTCGTCCGGCCTGAATGACCTGGCTCAGCCGACGATCCGCACCGCCCCGACGTAGGCGTTCCAGAAGATCGGCTGGATCTGCACGGGCTGGCCGAACGTCGGCGCGTCCAGCATCAGGCCGTTGCCGACGTACAACCCGACGTGGCTGATGTCGGGGAAGAAGAACACCAGGTCGCCCGGCTGCAGCTGGCTTCGCGAGACGTGCACGCCCGAGTTCCACTGCGCGCCGGTGAAGTGCGGCAGGCTGATCCCGACCTGCGCGTAGGCCCACATGACGAGGCCCGAGCAGTCGAACACGCTGGGCCCGGCACCGCCCCAGACATAGGCATCCCCGCGCTTTGTCAGCGCCCACCGCAGTGCCTGGACCCCGATCGAGTTGCCGGGAACCTTGATGTTGGGGTATGTGCCGGTTTTCTTGAAGATCGCCATGGCCTGCGCGAACGCGGCGCCATTCAGCACGTTCTCCCGGCGCTGGATCGCCTGCACTTTCTTGCCCATCTCGGCGGCGAGCACGGCGGCCCGGCGAGCCTGCTGCTCGGCGGTCAGCCTGGCCCGCTCGGCGGCTGCCTCGGCCGCGGCCACGACGGTCACCTTGTCGCCGTTCTCCTGCTGCAGCTGGATCATGATCGACGCCCGGTTGATGAATGACTGCGGGTCGCTGCTCTGCAATAGCTGAAGCGCCGGGTCGAAGCTGCCCGTCATGTAGCCCTGGGCGGCGATCTGGCCGACGGCCGCCTGGCCGGCGATCAGCAGCTTGGCGTCCCGCAGGGCGGCCTTCCTGGCCACCCTGGCCTCGGCTTTTGCCTCGTTGAGCTGGATCTTGAGCCCGTCGTACTGCTCGCTGAGGCTGACGATCTGGTTAGACAGCTTGGTGGCCTTGGCCAGCAACGCCTTCAGGGTGGTCGGCGTGGTGGCCGGCGCCGCGGTGGCGGCCACGGCCGGCAACGCGAAGCTGGCGAGCGTCGCCAGGCCGGCCAGCATTGCGATGCGGCCCCGTGCCCGATGTGACCTGACGTCCCGATGGCACCTCGCACGGGCGCTCTTCCCCGGTGAACAACCTTCGCCCTGCCTGCCGGTGGGCAAGCGCTCCACGTGGAGTCTCCTCTCCTAGGCCGCCTACCGGGTTAGCTGACGGGTTCGGGCAGGAGCAGCCCTACAGCGGACCGCGACCGCGCAGCGGCCACGGCCCGCCGATTCACCCCGGGGAAAAATGGGTCCCCGGATCCCTGGAACGCGGGGTGCGTACCAGGAACTCGGCGGGTTGTGTCATCCGTCCCGAAGGGGCGGATGACAGTGAGGTAACAGCGTTGGAGACTAATCGAACCGGAGCCTGCGGCCAACCAGAACGACAGAAGTTTTGAAATTTGCTGTAGTGGTGACTGTGGCGGGTGCTGGCTGCGGCTGGTTTTTACTTCAGCAGTGATAACTGCCGTGCTGCTATACTGCACCGCTTCCCGCATGCGAACCGGGAAGGGCCGAGTATACGCAGGTCAGAGGGCGTGTCATGGGTTCCGGTCGGCATCCGTGATTTGCGTGTGATGTGCGGCGGGCGCAGGCCGGTGCGCAACGGAGCGGCACTACGTAATTCCTTCGTAACACTGCGTTGACATCGGCGGCACTGGCACTCTGGCACGGCTTTAGGAGTCGGCCAGGACATTGGCAGTCGGCCGAGTTGCCGGGCCGGTCAGGACCGCCAAGCTGCTCGGGTTGCGGGGCTGGTCGGGCACGGGCCGCGGGGCGGGCCAAGGCGGTCGGCGATCTGCTGGCTCAGAGCAGCCGGAGCTGCCGGCTGGCCGGCCGGCTGGGCCGCGATTTTGCCGGGCGGTCGAGAAACGCCTGATCGATCGCGGCAAGGAAGGGCGACGGCCCGGTCGCTACCGTGCTGCCATGCCTCGTCCGCCTGGCCGCGTAGCTCAGGAATAGCCGGGTTCGTGCCCTGGTCATGCCGACGAACAGCAGTCGGCGTTCTTCGGCCGGGTCCGGGCCGGATGCCTGGTCAGCGCCAGGTACCCAGAGCGGGAGCAGGCCCTTCTCGCAGCCGGCCACGAAGACGGCGCCGAATTCCAGGCCCTTGGCAGCATGCAGGGTCAGCAGCGTGACCGCATCGGCCCGCGGGTCCAGGGCGTCTGCAACCGCCCCGAGCGCAATCTCGGTCCTAAACCGGTCCATGTCGCTGCCGCAGCGGCGGGCCAGCGGCAGGAGAATCTCGCCGGCCGACCGGACGTCCACCGCCCACGCGGCGCTAGCCCGCGTGGGCCCGCCCCCCGGGCTCCCGCCAGCCGGGCTCCCGCCCCCCGCGCTCCCGCCAGCCGGGCTCCCGCCAGCCGGGCTCCCGCCCCCCGGGCCCGCGCCACCGGCGCCCGCACCGTCGGCTGCGAGGCGAGTCCCGGCCGCAACCCAACGAGGATCTGCGCCGCCGCTGGGGCCAGTGGCGGCCAGCCTGCGCACCGCCGCGCGGAGCCTGTCAGCGACCGCCATGCTGCCCTGCCCGGGCCCGCCAGCATCCGGGCGTCCGGTGCTTCCGGCACTCGCCAGGCTCATCTCCCTGATGATCTCCGCGACGCCTGCCCTGCGCTCCAGCAAGTCGTGCGAGCTCTTCTGGAACGGCAGCCCGGCCCGGGCCAGTGCTCGGCCGAGCGGACCGGCCTGGGCGTCCGTCCGGTACAGGATGGCCACATCTGACAGGTCAATTCCGTCCTGGCCATAACCGTCCGAACGACCGCTGTCCAGCGAATGGAACGAAGACCCGCCTAGCAAGCGGTCGATCGCTGCCGCTATCCATGCGGCCTCCGCATGCTCGTCCGCCGATTCGTGGAAGGTGATCAGGGCGCCGCGGGGGCGGATAGCTCGCAGGTTCCTGCCGGGCACCAGCGTTGCCGGGCCGATCGCCTGCAGCGCAGCGGCGACAATGGTGCCGCTCGTCCGGTAGTTCCTGGTCAGCTGCCTGGTCGTGGCGCCGCGGAAATCGGTGCCGAAACGCAGGAAGAAGCGCACGTCGGCACCGCGGAAGCCGTAGATAGCCTGGTCCGGATCTCCGATCGCGGTCAGCCCCGAGCCGTCGCCCGCCAGCAGGCGCAGCAGTTCGTATTGCACCGAATCAATGTCCTGGTACTCGTCCACGCTCATGAGCGGCCATCGGCGGCGCAGTGAGCTCAGCAGCTCAGGCCCGTCGCGCAGCAGTGCGGCGGGCAGTTCGATGAGGCCGTCGAAATCCACGAGGTCGCGGGCGAGCAGGGCCTTGACGAACAACTCGCGCCGTGCCGGGTCAGCCGCGCCCTCAGCGAGCAACCGTCGGCCGTCCCGCTCAGAGCCGGTCAGCTCTGCCGCGATCTGGAGCCGGGCGGCATCGTCCGCGACTTGGAACCCGCTGCTCAGCCCGGCCTGTTCATGATGCTCCCGGAGGATCATGAGGCCGAGGCCGTGGAAAGTCGTGACGTTGACCTGGCCGGCCTGATCCGGGGCAAGCACGGCCAGCCGCTCGCGCATCTCGCTGGCCGCCCGCCGGGTGAAGGTGATCGCCACACACGACTCCGGCGCCGCGCCGTGGGCGATCTGGTAAGCGATCCGGTGCGCCAGCGTCCTGGTCTTGCCGGTGCCAGGCCCGGCGATGATCATCAGAGGGGCATCCGCCAGCATTGCCGCCTGCTGGTCATGGTCAAGGCCGTCCGGTAGCGCTCGGCCGGGCGGTGCTCTGCCAGGTAGTGCCCCGTCAGGGTGTGCTCCGTCAGGGTGTGCTCCGTCAGGGTGTGCTCCGTCAGGGTGTGCTCCGTCAGGCTGTGCTGCACCGGGCAGTGCTGCACCGGGTAGCGCTCGGCCGGGCAGTGCTGCACCGGGTAGTGCTTCACCGGGTAGTGCTTCACCGGTTGGCCCTTGGTCGCCGGGCGGCGGACTCCGGCGGTCCAGCGGAATTTCGATCGCCGCCGCGGCCGGCTGGCGGCCGCTCCGGTGGCCCGCCGCGGTCGGCTGGCGGCCGCTCCGGTGGCCCGCCGTGGCCGGCTCGCGATCGGGCCGGGTGCCGGTCGCCGCCGTGCGCGCACGGCCAGACCGGCCGTCCGCCGCTGCCGTGCGCCGGCGACCCGGTGCTGCTGGCAGCGCATCCGAAAGGGGCCGCATCACCTCGAAGAGCGGTTCGGACCGGTCAAGCTCCCCGGGGCCGAAGAGCCGAACGACACCGTATTCACCGTCGAACCCCGCCTCCCGCCGTACCTCCCCACGGCGCAGCCGGGTGATCGCCTCGGCCAGCACATCGCCGCCGGCCCGGCTGAGATCGCTGACCGGGATGTCGCTGAGGATGCTGAGTTCCGGGCCGAGAGCAGCTACCAGCCGGGTAACCTCCGCCCCGACTTTCTTGCTCTTCGCGCCGGTTGCCAGGATTTCGCCGACGATCTGCGGCAACTGCACCAGATTAGTGAATCGAGGGGCGCCGCCCGGCCGGTAGCCGGCCGGCCGGTCGGCAAGCTCGGCAACTCTGTGCAGCACGCCGACAGTTACCTGTTTACCGCACTCCGGGCAGCTTCCGTCATGTTCCCTGGTCTGCGAGGGCTCGAAGCGGATGCCGCACTTCCTGTGCCCGTCCAGGTGGTACTTACCCTCCTCCGGATAGAACTCGAGTGTGCCAATAAGCCCCTTGCCCGTGCGCAGCGCGTCAGCCATCGCGAAGTAATCAAGAGGTGTACCGAACGTGGTCGCCTCGCGACCGAGCATCGGTGGTGAATGCGCGTCCGAGTTGCTCACCAGGCGATAGGCATCGAGGGATGAGCACCGCCAGTTCATCGGCGGATCCGAGGAGAGCCCGGTCTCGATCGCGAAGACTTCTGCGGACAGATCGGCGTAGCAGTCCGCGACCGTATCGAAGCCCGATTTGGAACCGAGCACCGCGAACCACGGCGTCCAAACGTGGGCCGGAACGAGATAGCAGCCGGGGCCGCCATCAAGGGTGATCTCCAGCAGATGGCGTGAGTCGAGACCTAGGATCGGCCTGCCGTCCGACGCCAGATTCCCGATCTTCGATAGCGCGGCAGTGATGCGATCCGCCGCAGCGAACGTCGGCGCGTACAGGAGGTGATGAACCTTCCTGGTCCGATCGCCGCCGCGGTAGATCGTGGAGATCTCAGCCGACAACATGAAGCGGACCTGCTGACGGCAGCTCTGAGGAGAGGCGCGCGCTACCCGCTCTGCCATCTCAGGGCGGAGCCGGAAAAGGCCCGGCTCGGCGGGAATTAGCGTTTCCTTCAGCTCCTCCGCCCAGGCCGGGTGGGTGAAATCGCCTGTGCCCACAACGGTGATGCCCTTGCGCAGAGCCCACCACGCAAGGTGCTCTATGGCGCAGTCTCTGCTGCAGGCACGCGAGAACCTGGAGTGGATGTGCAGGTCGGCATGGAACAAGGTGGGCTGTCCGCTCTCTCACAGTGCCCGGGCGCTGAGCCGGGTCCGATATTGCCATGCCTGGCGGGATCAGATGCACAGTTCCGCAAGCGGTCCCCCGACGCTCCTGCGCCGCGCCTGGTGCGTGAGAATGCGAAGTAACCCCGGCAGCCGGCCGAGAGTCACGCGATGACTCCCCTGGCCTGGCCACCAACAAGGAAGGAGGAGAAAGCAGTGCTCAGGGACCTGGCAGCGCTCACTCCTCCCCTTGTTGTCTGCGCGGCTTTGCTGCTCGCCATCGGCGCCTTCCTGCGGCATGAGATGGGTACCCGCAGGCGGACCGGCGATGGCCCTCCGTCGTCCGATATTTCGGTCAACGGCCAGGTCCCGGATGCCGGAATCGGCGACCCCGCCGCGCCGTCCGATGCAAGGCCTGCCAATGATCCGCCGACGGAAACAGGGTACGGCGGTAGCCGGCCACGTCAGTAGCATGTGCCGGTCCTACAGTCGTGGCGCCGCAGGCATTGTCGAGTCGGATCCAGTGCTGATTACGGAGAGTTACTACAGCCTTCCGGAATGCCGTCATTCACGCACTAGGCGCAACTCGCGGCGCGAATCGTGCTCGCGCGAATTGTCAGGCGCAACGGTTATGGTATATGTTTGGCAAACCTAAATAGCTGGCTGCAGCGGAAGGGCTGGACCTCATGGCACGTAAGATTACGACGACGGTCGTCTGCGACCTTCCCCACGATGGTGAGGTCGTGAGTAAGGAGACAGTTTCGTTCTCCTTTGAGGGAACTGCGTACGAGATCGACGTGTGTACTGCGCATGCCAAGGAACTGCATGACAAGTTCAGCGCGTACACCGGCCACGCGCGGCGCGCGGGAACCGGCGGCCGCAGGCGCAGGGCCCGCACCGGCCCCGGCCGCGAGCGGAGCGCGGAGATCAGGGCATGGGCACGGCAGCGCGGGCACAAGGTGAGCGAGCGCGGCCGTATCCCGGCGACGATTATCCAGGAGTACGAGGCCGCTCACTGAGGCGCGCCGGGGCGTGGGCGCGTGCAGCTAGCGCCCTGGGCCTCGGCCCGCCGATCGCTCGCAGCGCAGCTTTACGTCAGCGGCGCGCCGCGCGTCACCAACGCGCGGCGCGCCGCTGACTGATGCCGGTCGGCGTTCGCTCGCGGCGTACCTGGGAACACATCCCGCGTTGGCCTAGGTTGGATGTGGGTGAACGCCTTGCGCATGGGGAACGTCTTAGATGTGCGACATATCGCATGGGAAACGTCGCACGGGTAACGTCGTCCGGCGCGCGGGCTAGCATGCGGAAGGACGGGGCAACACCGATTGCCCCACCGACCGCTCTGTGAGGGAGCGACGAGATGTTCGAGAGGTTCACCGACCGGGCGCGGCGGGTTGTGGTCCTGGCTCAGGAAGAGGCCAGGATGCTCAACCACAACTACATCGGCACCGAGCACATCCTGCTCGG